>Ga0131853_10011032_pt1 | contig 16523 bp, 12 predicted proteins | sample TergutLab28metaG_FD_92764 | JGI IMG/M metagenome (GOLD analysis project Ga0131853, IMG submission 92764) | Labiotermes labralis P1 segment gut microbial communities from Petit-Saut dam, French Guiana - Lab288 P1 (version 2) (version 2) | ecosystem: Host-associated > Arthropoda: Insects >...
AATACGGGGTGATTCCTGATGTTTTGATCCATCCAGAAGAGGATGCTTTGGAAGTCGTTCTTGAGATAATTAACTAAATGATGTATAGTGAAGCATTTCCGCAATATAGGGAGGTGCTTTTTTACAACTTGTAGACAAAAATCATTGATGAATATAGGATATTATCATTCGCTATAATGTCGAAAATAAGAGAAAAAAGAAACACGACTTTAAAATTTAAAAAACCTTGACGAAATTTCTGTTTTCAAGTAGAATAAACATATAAAAAAGAAAATTCTAATAAATCACGAGGTGTATAACTATGCTTAAGAGAAGTGTTAAATTTGCAGTTGTTGAAGATAATGAAATATTTGCTAAGCGTGCAAAAGAAATCATCATAAAAACACTTATAACTCTTAGGCTAGAAGAAGCTGAGTATGTGATTAATTGTTATACCAGTGGTGAGCAAGCAATTGCTTCTGTAATAGAATACGATATTGTTATTCTTGACATTGAACTTGGAGGGGAATTGAATGGTTTTGAAGTAGGTGAGCGACTAAAAGAAGCTTATGGCGAACCCCCGTTATTTATCATATTAACCAATTCAAGTGATAGAGGTGAAGAAAGTTCAGATCTTGATGCTAAGGGGTATTTAACAAAAATCTCTATGGAGAAAAAGCTTCCCAAACATATTACTAGAGTAGTTAAATCAATAATTCCAACAGGGGGTGTTATTGTCAAGGAAGGTAGAGAAGAACAGTTTATTTATTTTGATCATATCAGGTTTATTCAACGTCAAGGAAGTGCCATATACATTTATACGATTGATTCAATGATCATTACTTATAATGGGAGAAGTATTGAGGAATGGAAAAGAATTTTACCATCTGATCAATTCATCAAGCCCTACAAGTCTAACATTATTAATCTAAAGTATGTGATTAAAATTTCTGAGAATAAAAAAGAAATTATAATGAAACACGCAGTAAAAAATGAAAAGGTTAAAAGTTCAATAACAAAATTTAATGAGATTGATGCAGCTTATACTAATTATCTGTGGAAGAAAAAAAGGGAGCAACTATAAATGTTAACAGCCCACTACCTCTTAATGTTCTTAAAAGTATATCTCGTTTTACATACCGTTTTTAGAGTTCCTAAAATTAGTAAAATTAGTGAACTAGGTTGGATAAATATTTTGAATTTAGTAGTACTCATGATAGTAGATTTAGTGAGATATTATCAATATAGTCGGCTTGTCATGATTCCGAGTGATGCGAATTTTTTGACTCCAATGATACTGTTAGGAACTTTTTATTTAGTGAAAAAGTTAAAAAGGATACCCATCTTACTTTGTATCTATACAGCTATTAACTTGATTAGTATGTTATCGGCAGCTGTTATTTCATCATTTTTTTTAAGTGGTATACCTACAATGTTTACAGATGCTTGGTATAGCTTATTAGGGAATTCCGTGGGAATGTTAGTCCTAATGATGATTTGTTTGATTATGAAACGAAATAAAGTCTATTTTGAGTTAAATGATATTGGATTATTAAGATCAATATTTCTATTTTTTGGATTATTTATTTATGGATCTCACTTAGCTACTTTTTGGTTGTTAAATAGTCATCGCGATGTAACGCTAATGGTTCGATTGATTGATATAATATCCTTCATCGTTGGCTATGTTTCAATCTTTAGTGTCCTCATCGCTATTAATAAAAACAAGCAATTGAAAATAAAAGAGCTTAAAGAGCAATATTTAGAAGAATTATTGGTGCAGAAAAGACAATATGAAGAAGCTGAAAGAAAACAAATTAAAGCGATTCGAAAGCTTGGACATGATATGAATGAACATTTAATCTCTACTGCAATACTTGATAGAACTGGTCAATCTTTAAGAGTGTCAACTTACATCGAAGAATTGCTAGGTGTTTCATTAGATACTATTTTGATTTCAGAAGAGAAAACAGGATCTAATCTTGTGAGTGCTAATTTGAATTATCTAAAAAGAGAAAAATATAGCCATTTAGATATTGACTTTGAATGGGAAGGTGAAGTGCCAGAGAATGTAAAGCTATCTGATCGAGATCTAACTGATTTGTTTGTTAATTTGTTAAAAAATGCTTTTGAAGCAGTTTCCAAGATTCAGGGAAAGAAATACATTAAGGTAGAGGTTAAATCAGATGATACGTTTTATATTAATGTCAGAAATAACCACACTGGTAATTTTAAAAAAGAAGGGGAGCGATTTTTAACGACAAAGCCAGACGAAGAAAATCATGGTTTTGGATTGAGTATTATTAAAGAAGTTTCGAGTAAGTATAATGGGGATCTTAGAATAAATGTTACGGATATTGAGTTTGAAATAGAGATTTTGTTTAGAAATGAGATTTATTTAAAGGATTAATGATTGCAAGCAAGAGTCTAATACTAAATTAGGCTTTTTTTGAAAGACCATCAGAAAGCGGCATCTTTTGTGATTTAGAGAATTGATAGCGAAGTTCCCGAGGAGAAACTCAAAGTTCCCGATGAATTCGTCTTAATGCTATTGCTAAAAATTTGATTTAGTAGTAAACTTTGTCAAAAATAGTAGATTTATCAAAACACAAGTGGGAGGTCGAGTCAAATGAGTGAGATCAAAAAGTATATTTGGTGGTTATGGCCGATTGGAGTCAATCCAAATCCATAATGGGAAGTGCTTAAAGTAAATAATGCAACAAGACTGAAGGTGATAGTTCATCATGTTCATTGTGATTTGGCAAATTTCCCAATTATCTAAAAAGTGTATGACATTGTAAAGGAGGTGAAACATTATGAAGAAGATTAAAAAGATTACAATTGCTTTAATGGCATCAATGATATTGTTTTCAACTATAGGTGCTTATGCCAGTGTTACCAATGTATCATTAAGAAGAGAAGGCGCTAATGGACTTTTCGCAAGTGTAGGTGCTCCACAATCTGCTACTTTGCGTCTAGCTGTTGACATTAGAAATACTGCAACAGGAGCATTGCAAGCGGGTGGTACAGATAGAACAGTGAATGGTACTACTGGTATTCAGTGGTGGTCACCATCTACTGCATTTCCAACTAATCGCACTGCATTTAGTACGCATGCCAATCATACAACAGGAGCGTTTGAATTTAGATCTGTAAGCCGCTAATTTAACTAGTGGAGAAAAAAATCAATCAAGATTTTTGGTTGATTTTTTTTGTACTGATTGAGTTTAATACCTATGAAAATCAAAATAGTATAAATTTTTGTAAGATAACTTAAAAGGTGAGTAGTATGAAAGTAAGATTAAAAAATTTCATTGTGTTGATAGTGCTTTGTATGTTTGTAACAGGATGCTATCTTATAAGGGGAAATATAAATGATGTAAAAGTGCAAGAGCTAGGGAGCTATGCCTTTGGTCTGCTTCATGGAGATTCTGGGGTGATTAGCCAATTCAAATATGATGGCGAGGAGATTAGGATCGCTTATTATGTTGAAGGAAGAGCAGAAGGTGTTGTTTCGGAATTTGCATGGTTTGCTTTTGTCGATGGTTTACCGCAACCAACACAATTAGAATTTGAATCAGGAGAAATCATTCGGCAAATAGATTACATGCATCAGTTTGGACTTGAATTTGGAGAAAGGCTTGAATTTTATATTGTTTTTACGCCAGTTTCAGGTGAAAACGGAGAAACAGTTGATTTTATTGTAGCCTCTCTTCTTCAACCTGACTATTTACCTGAAAGTAGGGATGAACCTATTTTTGGTGTTTTTCATACTCTAGGTGCTAGGTTTCCTGAAGAGATTCTGATTAACGATAGAATCCAAAATACGCTATCAAATTACACAAATATTCAATTAATAGAAGTCCCACAGAATCTTATTGATGAGGAACATTCATTTTCGTTAGAAGATGTTTCTAGGCTTAAATGGTCACCTAGAATTGAAATTTTGCCAGCTGAAGCAGATTTACAAATTAATTATGAAGATCTGATTGTAGCAAATAATGGATATGTCCAGATTCAGTTGTTACTCTATGGCGGACCAGAAGCAGTAAGTCGAATTACCTTTTTTGTCAATCATCAACCTGTAGCAGTTAACGGAGTAGATTTTATTGAAATTCAAATGGAGTCTGGACAAATGGCGCTTGTTCAGGTAGAATTAACTTTAACTGAACTGAACGATTTTAATTCATTATATGCTATTGTAGCAATGCCCAATATTGATCATATCGTGCCAGGTATTTTTAAAACGCAGACATTATTGCTTGTAAGCCAATAAATTGTAAGAGGAGTGGCCCCATGTTTAAAAAATTATTTTATTTTGGAATTTTAACTGTGTTATTAGTTGGTTGTACTAGTGGTAATGAAACAACACAAGAACAATCATCATTGTCGACTTATCCACCACAAACTACTGATGGCAGTGAAGTATCAAACTACGGAGTGTTAGAAGAAGAAATTGTTATTGATTCTTTGCCTTTGATCATACTCAATGAGGAAGATCATATAGTTTTAATTGATGCTCTAACGAACGAGGTAATGGCTGAATTCATTTCAGAAAGAGACTTGCTTTTTTTAAGTATTCAACAATTATCAAATGAATATTTTGGGACTTTAGGCTTCCCACGACTAGAAGATGAGGGTGGCTTTATTGTGATAGAAACTGATGATGGTATCTTTGCTTTATTAGATGATGATACATTGGTTGAATTTGAATCATTTTATTTTATTTTAGATGAATCATTTGCTTTAATAAAAGAATTTAGCTTGACAGATGAGAGTATAAAGCGCATGTCGAATTCACCTTTTGCTACTTGGGATGATGAGCTTAAGATTTATTATGCGCTTGGGAATCGCATTTATGTTTATAATGTGAGTCGCTCAGAAACAGTTTTTGTTGCAGAGATTGAAGATTCATTTCATTTACAGATTATTGAATTAATAAACGAAAATCAAATCGCTTTTTTAGCAAGCCACTTCGACAATGCTAGCTACACTTATTACGGTGTCCTTGATTTAGACTCTGGAGAAAAGCGATATTCAAGAACAGATTTTCCAGTCAGAGAAATGGTTGTTCAAGGTGATTATCTACTTTTGACTGAAAGCCTTCCACCTCATATAGGAATTCCACGAAGTGAAGTAGTTTTACGAAGTGAGGTGGTTTTGTTTAATATAAGAACGGGAGAAGATAGATTTTTTCAATTAGAGGGTCACGAAAGTCTATATGCTACTGTGGTTGGTAATCAGTATGTGTTAACAGGATCTCATGAGCATATTAGATTGTACAATATCCAAACAAATGAGATTATGTTAGAACGTCAACTTTCTAAAGAAATGATTTGGATTGAATCTGAAATAAATGAGTTAGGCGAGCTTATAGAGAAACATCCTCATATACATACTTTTTTATCTTTGTACGAGGGCGTATATGCAGTGGTTTTTAACGATGGTAATGATATCTTTCATGTAGAGTGGATTATATTGGAGGAGTGAAAATGAAGCTTTTGAAGCGTAGTCTGATCAGTGTCTGTAGAAAACCAGTCAAGTCGTGTATTTTCCTTACTTTAGTCATTGTTTTAGGTGTTTTAAGTGCTAGTGGCATTCTAGTGAGACAAGCGATTGTAACGACAGATCAAAATTTAAGAAGACGAATGCCAGCTATTTCTACTATTATGCAATTTATTGATGAGACTGAAAGAATTGCCATCTACGAACAAACAGGTGAATGGGCCCCTTTTGAAGTTTTAAGCCCTGATCTTATTCATCAAGTCGGAACGTTTCCACAGGTTAGGTTATTTGATTATGCAGTTACGATTCAGCGGGGCGTTACTATAGCTGGATTCAATTTGTGGGATGATCCTGACTTTTTTTTCACACTCTCTCATGATTATGATGAAGACTTAGGTGTGCATGTTAGTGTGGAAGGTGTTAGTCATGCTGGTTTTCTTGATGTACGTGATCAGTTTATTAAACTTACAAGTGGTCGAAGTTTTGAAGAACAAGATTTTATAGCTAGTCACTCACCTTATCCTGTGTTGATCGCCTCAGGTTTTGCTCAAGATAATGGATTAGAGGTAGGTTCAATTTTTGAAACACAAGTAGTCGTTTTTTATGAAACAAGCATACCAAATATACCAATAATAGAACATCGGGATAAGCCACCAGTGATAGAAGAAACTTTTATTTTGGAGGTCATTGGGATATTTGATCATATTTTCCCTACTCTACCAGTAGATGCTGATTTTGATGATGTTTTACAAGCACATGTTTTTCAATCAGTGATGCAACATCGATTATTTTTACCGAATTTTGTTGTAGAGCGGATGTTTGAAGCAAGAGTAGTAAGTAAAATGCTTCCTGATGCTATTTTTATTAATAATTTCTTTCTCCTATATGATCCCTTAGATTTTGAAGCTTTTGCTTTAGAAGTCGAAAAATTACCTGGTTCTTGGCGTGCTGCTGATTTTTCTTCAGGTTTCAGAGGGATTTCAACTACCATGGAAAATATGAAAGACATTGCAGATTTTATATTCTTAGGAGCGACTGGTGCAACTTTGTTGGTTACGTTACTTTTAGTTTTATTGTTTCTAAATGATCGAAAACATGAAATAGGCATATATTTGGCATTAGGAGAAAAGCGAGCAAGGATCATTTTGCAAATCATTTTAGAGCTCATGCCACTTGCTATGATTGGAATAACTATCGCCTTGTTTTTGGGTAATATCTTGGCGACTGAATTGTCACGAGAATTCTTAAGACAAAGTTTAGAACAAGAAAGAACGGAATTTCTTATTTCTGATGATTCGAATACACTTGAATATTTTGGTTACCGTTTTGAACTACAGCCAGAAGAAATGCTTGAAAGTTATGAAATAGGCCTAGATTTTCAAGTTATTTTGTTTTTCTATACCATTGGATTTGGCACTATTTTTATTGCTATATTGATCCCGATTTGGTATACGACTAATATAGCTCCAAAGAAAATTTTGAATTAATAGCACATTTGCAGATAGGCTGACTGTGAACGTGCTTTTTCTTATTCACAACCCTCGGGCGAAATTCATAAACTAGTTATATCAAGTTTTAGGGGTTGATGAGATGATTTTAATCATTGCAAATGACAAACGGATGGTATATGTTGCAAAGATGTTATCCGAATTTTTTAATGTAATTCACTATGGAGAGAATGTAGACTTGACGGCGATCAAATATGCTGTATTGCCATTTAAAATCGATAAGCAAGAAATGGAAGAATTAGTAGCGCAACTCCCAGAAGATTGCCTTATTTTCACACCGATTATGCGTGATTTTTTACAGGATGTTTCACAGCAAATAGAAATTATGATGGATCATGACGAAATTGCGATCTACAATTCGATTCCAACAGCAGAGGGGACTTTGTACTACATCATGCAAAACACAGAATATACGATTCATGGTGCGAATGTTCATGTCATTGGTGCTGGGCGATGTGGCGAAACGTTAGCGAAGACGTTAAAAGGATTGGGAGCCAAAGTGAGTATTTCGAGTCGAAATCCCGCTTTAGTGGCGCGGCTATTCGAGTCAGGAATTTCAGTGGTAAAGACTGATGAAAAAACGTTGAAACAAGCTGATGTAATTGTAAATACAGTTCCGGCATTGATGTTGGGAAAGGAGCAATTGCAGCAAGTTAAAAAGGAAGTTTATATCGCGGATATCGCCTCAGCACCAGGTGGGGTGGATTTTGATTTTGCTGAAAAGTTAGGTATCAAAGCTGAATTGCTTCCTGCGTTACCAGGTATTGTGGCGCCAAAAACAGCTGCTTCGTATTTAGCTCAATTTATCAAAAGGAAAATTGATGAGAGGCAGGTTTTTTAAATGTCACAAATCAAAACGATTGTTATGAAATTTGGGGGAACTTCTGTTGCAGATTCGGCGGCTAGGAGGCGGATGGTTGAGCATATTATTCGTGAAGTAGAAGATGAGTTTAAAGTGTTGGTGGTTGTTTCAGCGATGGGGCGACTAGGTTCGGCTTATGCTACTGATACACTGGAAAAGTTAGTCTCGAAAGAAATATCACCGCGTGAAAGTGATCGCTTATTAAGTTGTGGGGAAGTTATTTCTAGTATCGTTACCTCAGATTTAGCCCGTTCTTATGGTCTTTCTGTAACGAGTCTTGCGCCGGTAGAATTGGGAATTATTACAGATGTTAATCATACAGATGCGCATATTTTGATCGTAGATACGCAGGATTTATTGGATAAGTTTGAGATTTTTGATGTGCTTATTGCACCGGGATTCATTGGTGTAAGTGAAGATGGCTTTATTACGACGCTTGGGCGTGGTGGGAGTGACACGTCAGCTATTGCATTAGGGGCTTCAATGGGAGCTGAATTTGTAGATATTTACAGTGATGTGATTGGGGTGATGACCGCGGATCCTAGAGTTGACCCAGAAGCACAGTTGATTTCTGAGATGAGTTATGATGAGCTCATTGAAATTGCTGAAGCAGGTGCTAAAGTTATTCATTTGAAGGCGATTAAGCTTGCTAAAGATTGTGAAGTGAAATTGAGGTTTAGATCAACTTTCGAAGATTTTATCGGAACGGTTGTTACTGGCGAATAGAATTTAAAAATTGCAACTGCGTAGAGTGTAGTTGCAATTTTTAATGTTATTTTGTCTAACGCTTTGGATTTGACTTTTTTCTTAGCATGCAAGAACAGATTTTTCAAAAAAATAAATGCGAATTGTGAGGAAGGGGTTGTAATTTCCTTAAATTAGTGATATCATGGGTGGTATGTTTTGGAAAACACTTTCTGTTCGAATGTCACAGTTGTTTCCGTATTATGGGAGTAGTATGCTGAATGCTCCTGTTGCAACTTTAAGACACAAGAAGAGCTTCTACTTAATTTTGGTATTGTGAACGGGTATGATCAAGTTAAATTGATGATACTGACTAAACTAGTTGATAAAATCAGCACTTTTTCATTCCTAAAATGTGAAAGTGTAAATGCGAAAGGATGCGTGATCAAATATGTTCAAACGTAAAGTTTTACAGAAATTAGTTTCACTAGCATTAGCCGTATTGATGATATTTTCATCAGTTTCCCCTGCTGCATTGTTTGCTACAGGTACAGGTGATGATGAATCCATTGATACGAATCCTGATTATTCTGCGGTAGTAGATGAATCAATACCAGAAGTAGAAAGTGCTGTGCCAGATGTGATTCTGGAAACAGAAAGTTTCTCTACAGATGTGCCTCAATTCTATTTGGATGATCCTATCATTAGGCGTCATACAGATACTCCTCGTAATTTTAGGGTTGGTGATGCTAGTGCTTTGTTAGGTGAGTGCGCGTTACGCGTTGCAGGTATTAGGCTGTATGCAAGTGTCGTATATCCAGGCTTTACTGGCGCAATAGCACCTGTTTTTGGACCATCTGGAAATCCGCTCGGGATGAACATTGGTAATGATCCGGAGCCACCACGATCGGAAACGCCGTGGATTCATGATATACATCCTGACTATTCTGTGCTCACCTATCTACATACCGATGCGGTCTTTAATTTAGCTGATTTAGCTAACGAGCGCGCTCAATTTGTTGTCGATGTTTTCTGGACAGGTGGTAGTGGCTATATCGAGACGGTCGGTTTTACGTTTCTTGATGTGAATGGTGATGTCGTTATTCCGCTAACGGAGCCTGGCCCGCCAGGTGCAGTAACAGGTGTGACGATTTTTGAAGACGATTTCAGCTTAACTGAAACTATTGGAACTTATCAATTGACAGCCATTGTACGCCCATTTAATGCGATCAATCAGGCAGTAGTGTGGACTTCTAGCGATGAAGCTGTTGCGACGGTTGATGAAACTGGTTTGGTTACAGCGAGATCACCTGGAGTGGCTGTTATTACGGTTACGACAGAAGATGGTGGTTTCACTCATGCAGTGACAGTGACGGTAAATCCACAGCTTGTTGAGTTTGATGGAACGAGTTTCCAACTAAACCCAGCCCGTTTTATGGTAGGTGGTGAATTTGTATTTGATGCAGGAAGCTTACTTGGCGAAAATGCATTAGCTGTTGCGGGAATCAGGATTTATGCTAACACCGAATCGGGCTCTTTAGGCGGTGCAATTTCTTATGGTGGTGCCTATACTTTGATGCCAGATGGGCAGTATGGTGCAAATACTTTGCGCTGGGGTCTTGGTACCGCATGGCCAGTCGCTTTGGTTGATAATACTAGCATGACATTCCCAGCTGTAAATAATCATGGTAACCATTCATGGGATCGCACGCCTTTTGATGCACCTCTGTTTACTCAAGCTGATCTTGATGATGGGACAGCTGTGTTCTATTTGGCAGTTTGGTGGGTAGGGCCACTCGGTATCAATGTGACTGGTTTTACTTTCCTTGATGTGGATGGCAATCCGATAGCACCACAGTCTCAAGCCGATGCCCCGCAATTTTATTTAGATGAACCGCTCGCTAGACGTCACACAGATTCGCCGCGCCCGTTTAGAGTAGGTGATGCACCTGCATTGTTAGGTGAGTGTGCGCTGCGCGTTGCAGGTATTAGGGTGTATGCGAGTAATGTATATCCAGGTTTTAATGGTGGGATTGCCCCAATTTTAACCCCGTCTGAGAGTCAGATTGATGTTGGTATGCAAGGTGGTTGGGATCGTGATTCGCATCCTGATTATGCTTTCTTTACGTATTTGCATACAGAGCCTGTCTTTGGTTTAGCTAATTTAGCGAACGGAAATGCGCAATTTGTGATCGATGTTTTCTGGACAGGATCGGGTGATTTGACAGTAGTAGGCTTTACGTTTCTTGATGTGAATGGTGAGGTGGTTGTTCCATTAGTACCGCCGCAACCACCAGCGCCAGCGACAGGAATGATGATCTATGATGATGATTTTGCCTTAACAGCAGGTGTTGGAACGTATCAATTGACAACGATTTTCACGCCATTTAATGCGATAAATCGAAATGTGATGTGGGAATCTAGTAACGAAGCTGTTGCATCGGTTAGTGAGGATGGTTTCGTTACAGCATTAACACCAGGAACGGCTGTTATTACCGCTACGGCAGAAGATGGTGGCTTTACTGATACAGTAACAGTGACGGTAAATGCTCAGCGGTTTGAGTTTGATGGTGAAAGTTTCCATTTAGATCCGTATCGACTGATGCGAGGTGGCTCAACTTTTGTTATTGATGCAGGGAATCTTTTGCGTGAGGCTGCCCTAGATGTTGCTGGTATCAGAATTTATGCGAATACGCTTGATAATTCTTTAGGTGGTGCGATTTCTTATGGTGGGCCACCACAAACAGATATGCCTGGATATGGACCAAATACTTTACGATGGGCTGTTGCAGGTAATTGGCCGATTCTTTTAGAAGATAATAGTCTTACATTCCCAGTTGAGAATCATTTTCCTGAGAATCATCTGTGGGATCGTATTCCATTTGATGCGCCATTGTTTACGCAAGAGCATCTCGATTCTGATAGTGCTGTGTTTTACATCACAGTGTGGTGGGCAGGTGCGACGGGTATTAATTTAACTGGTTTTACATTCCTTGATGTAGATGGCAATCCGATCGAACCAGCAGCTGATTCTGGTGGTGGCATCCCAGAATTACCGAGTATTCCGGAGATTCCAAGTATTCCAGAACTACCGAGCATTCCAGGGCTTCCAAGTACCCCAGAGCTCCCAAGTATTCCAGAACTGCCAGGTATTCCAGAGCTTCCAAGCATCCTAGAGCTTCCAAGCACGCCAGGACTGCCGAGCGTCCCAGATCTTCCAGGCATTCCAGCACTTCCTAGTATCCCAGCGCTGCCAGGGATTCCGAGTGTTCCAGAGATTTCAAGGATTCCAACGATACCGCCAGCACCAGTGCTGAGGCAACAAAACCAACGGGGTTATCAAGTCACGCGTTTAATAACAATGTTGCTTAGGCCATTTCGTTAAATCTAGGTTTTGCTAGATTTGTGCTTGCAAGCTATTAAAATCTGATGAAAATTTAAAACTGTAGCATAACTGAATTTGAAAAAAAGTTATTCTACAGTTTTTTGTTTAGCATATTTTTGAAAGTGATTCGCTATGTTGCCACAAAGAGGGGATGGTGAGGTTTATTTACAATAATTTTGCAGCCATTTCAATCGCGATCATGCCACTTAGTTGGGCTGAAAATGGAATTTTTCCTGTTGTTGGTTGATACCAATTCATTCCCATTAATAAATAACCGTCTTTTTTAGCATTGGCGCATAAAAGTTCAACTGCTTGCCAAACAAAGTTTTTGTATGCTTCATTGCCATCGTGTTGGATAAAATCTGCAAAGTAGCGATAGAAAATGCCTTTGAATAAGCCATCGTCTCCCATTCCTGCACTTCGATCTTGGATGATTTTGCCATCGCCTAATATTTCTAGCGTTGCTTTAACATTTTTGGTAGCTTCTTCATAGTATTTTTGATCGTTAGTGATTTTGAAAAGCTCCAAGCAACCGCCGAGATAAACCCCTTGATTGTAAGTGAACTGCCACTCTGTATCAATTTTCCCATCATTTTGGCGATTGATCCCATCTTCTACAAAGCCATTTTCACGAACTAGAACTTTTTTTAACCAGTCAAAAGTCTTAATGGCCCATGTGAGGTGTTTTTCTTCGTGTAGTTCTTGATATAACCAAGTCGATAAAATAATGAATGGGGCATTTACAGGTGTGTTTTTATAATACATTTGTGGCTTTCGCCAAGCAAAACCACCGCCACAAATATCGTTCCAACCTGTTTCTACCAAGTCGTTCCAAACGAGGATGGCATCTTCTAAATAGTGGCTTTCATTTGTGCATTGATATAACCTGAACCCTGCCAAGGCATTCCACAGCATGTCGTCATAGTAATCATGGATTAAAGTTCCATGGTTTCTTTTTTTGTTATAAGCGTAACTTTCGATGGCTAATGTTAGAAATTTCTGATCTTTTGTACGCTCATAAGCATCAATTCGCACCTCAGTCGCGTGCGCAATCCACCAATAATTAAAAACTTCATTGTCTTCTTCGGATTCAAGCGGGTAGAAATTGTTCAAAAACTGTTGCTCATCGCTAGCTTTGTAAAAGTGGAATAAGCTATCTTGAGCTAAATTTGCTAATTCGTTAAAATCTAGGTTGCTATTCATCATCGTGCGCTCCTTTTTATTCAAATCTGCCCCTATGATAAAACATTCTGCATGAAAAGTAAAGAGTTTTCACACATATTCTGGCGGTGTTGTGAAAAGTTGTCACTATTTAGAGCGATAGACCAACTCTACACCCCCACTTATTTTTAGTGACGAATATGTTCTTGTTCGTTACTAAAAATAAGCTATCTAAGCCGAAAGGCGCGGAAGCTTGAGAGCTTGGAACTTTCGGCATGACTTGAAACAAGTTTAAGGCATTTCTCTTATTTAATCACCGAAAGGGGGTAATCTAGGCATTAAAGAGATGTGAAAAAGCCGAGGATTTTGATAGAAAGCCTTGTGATCCAGTTCGGAATCGTATATAATACAGAAAAGAATTAAAAGTCATGACATTTGAATATAAAGTCATGACTTGCGTGGAGGAAATGAAATGATGTATTTAGATCGAGCGTCAAATTATGATAAAGAGCCAACCGTCAGAATAGCTGGTCATGACACTGAATCTTGGGCGGGTTATGTACCGATTGTTGATGAAATCAAGTCAAAGCTTTCTAGTTTAAATCAAGATAAGACGATTATTACAGTCGAAACTTATCCTGGTGTTAGAACAGCAGAGTTAATTCAAGCCTTTGGGGCACTCGCGCCTGTGTTAATGATAGATGCAGATACAGTGACTGTCAACGATGATGAGGTGCTAGCAAAGATTCAGGACCATTTAACAGATGATCGTGTTTTTGGCGTGATGAGCCATTTTACCATTGATGATTTTATTGATCAGCAAGCGATGGAAAATGTCCGTGATCGTATTTCTGAAACGCAAGCAGGGCTGATTTTGATTTATGGGGTTGGTGCAAGCCGAATTTTCGAATCAGATTTATTAATTTATGCCGATTTAGCCAGATGGGAAATTCAAATGCGTTATCGGAATGGAGAGCTTGCAAATTGGAAAGCTGATAATGCTGATGAAGATGTTTTGCGTAAGTATAAGCGGGGCTTCTTTTTTGAATGGCGTATGGCTGATCGTTTGAAGAAAGAATTGTTTGAAAAGCTGGATTATTTACTAGACACGAATGAAAAAGATCAGCCGAAAATGATTACTGGAGATGCCTTGTTAGCAGGGCTAGAAGCGATCGTTAAGCAGCCATTTAGAGTCGTTCCTTATTTTGATCCGGGTGTTTGGGGCGGCCAGTGGATGAAAGAGGTTTGTGATTTGAATCCAGAAGCTGATAATTACGCGTGGAGTTTTGATGGGGTGCCTGAGGAAAATAGTTTGTATTTACAGTATGGTGATGTTCGCGTGGAAATGCCTGCATTAAATGTCGTTTTTTATCGCCCAATAGCGTTGTTAGGTCGCAATGTATATGCCAGATTTGGTGCTGAGTTTCCCATTCGTTTTAATTTCTTAGATACAATGGGTGGCGGCAATTTGAGTTTGCAAGTCCATCCAACGACTGATTATGCTTATGATAAATTCGGCATGGCTTATACGCAAGAGGAAAGTTATTATATTTTAGATGCTGAGGATGATTCCTATGTGTATTTAGGTTTGAAGGATGGGGTTGATAAAGCTGAAATGATGGCTGACTTGCGACGTGCCCAGATGGGTGAATGTTCGTTTCCAGATGAAAAGTATATCAACAAAGTTCCAGCTAGAAAGCATGATCATTTTTTGATTCCCCCCGGAACGATTCACTGCTCGGGTGTTGGGAGTATGATTCTTGAAGTTAGTGCGTCAAAATATATCTTTACTTTTAAGCTTTGGGATTGGGATCGTTTAGGACTTGATGGCAAGCCACGACCTGTACATATTGATCATGGAGAAAAAGTGATTGATTGGTCTTTGACAGCAGACGTGGTTTCCAAGGAGCTGGTTAATGCGATTGAGCCATTGCAAGCGAGTGAGGGCTGGCGATCAGAAAAAACAGGCTTACATGAAAGTCAATTTATTGAAACACACCGTCATTGGTTCACAGGCAAGACTCATCATGAAACGAATGGAAGTGTTAATGTGTTGAATTTGGTGCAAGGAGAAGCGGCTATCGTTGAAAGTCCAAGTCAAGCTTTCGAACCGTTTATTGTTCATTATGCAGAAACTTTCATTGTTCCGGAGCAGATTGGTGCGTATACGATCAGCCCTCATGGAGCAAGTGTCGGTAAAGAAATTACAATCATTCAAGCACGCGTGCGTGTTTAGGAGTAGGTGAAGAAAATGAGTAAGTTTAATCCTGGGTTAGCGATTGAATATACAAAGAATCCATTAGGGTTTCAGTATGGTGAGCAAGTGTTTGGACCTGTTGTTGAAGAACGTGCGCTTGATGCGATTAGAAAAAGTCTTCGCAACCCAGATACTACCGGACCAGAAATTGTGTATGCGATCGCAATGGATGTTGGAAAGGTTGAGCATAAAAAAGTACTTGAAGAAAAGATGTTATTATTTGGTGTTGTAACATATGCAAGTGGGCAACTGGGTGAGGAACCCATTCGCAGTCAAGGTCATATCCACCGCGTTTCTAGCCATAGTCATTGGTCGCCGCCTGAGATTTATGAAATTTGGAGTGGTGAGGCGGTTATATACATGCAAGAGACGGCGAAAGATGATCCTGGAAAATGCTATGCTGTCTATGCAAAGCCTGGAGATGTAGTGATTGTTCCGCCGAATTGGGCGCATGCAACGATTAGTGCGAATCCGAATGAATCGTTAACATTTGGGGCGTGGTGTGATCGTGAATATGGCTTTGAATATGAGGATGTAAGAGCTCGAAAGGGACTCGCTTGGTATCCATTGTTAAAAAATGGTGAGATCTATTGGGAACGAAATTCGAACTATAAAATGCAACAACTGATTCGAAAAGAACCTGGCGATTATTGTTATCTTGGTCTTCAAAAAGGAATTCCGATTTATCAGCAGTTTGAAGAAAATCCAGATTTGTTTCAGTTTGTCTCAAAACCATATTTAAAGGCAGACGAGTGGGCAAATTTTATTCCATAAGAAATTTTACTTCACAAAACCAAGGAGATGAAAAGAATGATTCAAGCAGCAAATGTGTTTTTTAATGGCATGACAGGGGAACTTGCAGGTTATCAAGTCAGCACAATAGTTAGAAAATTAAAGGATATTACAGCTATTTTTGAAGATCAGGAAGCGATCAAAACGATGGATTTAGAGCAAGTAGCTTATCGGGTTGAGATGCATGAGCCAGCAGCGGGCGCAGAAGGTGGGCTTCTGTTTGGGACTAGTTACCTGTATCCTGGGAAAGTTGGCAATGAATATTTTATGACAAAGGGTCATTTTCATGAAATTCTGAATCGTGCTGAGTACTATTGGGGCATTAAAGGCAGTGGCGTTTTACTTTTAATGGATCTAGAGGGCAAGTGCTGGGCTGAAAAAGTGGAGGCG
>Ga0131853_10011033_pt1 | contig 16522 bp, 11 predicted proteins | sample TergutLab28metaG_FD_92764 | JGI IMG/M metagenome (GOLD analysis project Ga0131853, IMG submission 92764) | Labiotermes labralis P1 segment gut microbial communities from Petit-Saut dam, French Guiana - Lab288 P1 (version 2) (version 2) | ecosystem: Host-associated > Arthropoda: Insects >...
CGACCCGCCACCTGATAGACGCGATTCACACGAGGGCGTGTACGGGAATTAAAAAACGGTCATAACTCCGTAACCGTCCAAAATCGGACACATGTTTATATGAACTTTTTTGATCACAAAGGCGTAGGAAATCACCTCCTGCAGTTATGCCCTAAAGTCGTTAAACACCCTGTATATACGAAAGACTTTAAAAGGATTATGAGTCATTCTTAATTCATCTACTGAATAAAAAGAATGTGTATTAAGTACTGTTCAAGTATTACTTCAAAATACAGGACACAGGTGATGACTGCATAACCACTATGTAACACACATGTAAGTGACAATTTACAAACTACTCAGAACAGAAACCTTGCCATCTACAGGTTTGATTATTACAGCTTTTTTACTGTTTTCTTTTCATTTTTAATACCAGAATGGCACAGTGTGGGACATAACTGTTACTGCACAGGTTTGCAAAAAAGTTTTTAACTTGTCTGCACTAAAAACATACTGCTTTACCTTTCTGGTAGTGATGTTGAAATTGGTTAAGAAGGTTGGAACATATAACCCAAATGGGTCAAACACAAGAAATGTAAAAGAGGGGGTGGGAAAACATCCCCACAAGTAACATGATGTAAAAGATTCAGATGGGAGGGTAAGTGAAACTTAACTAAACAGGATGCAAGAGACTGGGCTGAGTGTAAGTGCCAAGTTCTCACATTGTATGACAACTTGTACTCTGCAGCTTTTTACACTATGTTACTTTTTAATTCTGCACTAATGTTCTTGTTTAACATAGGCCATTTTTATACGAAGTGGCATCACTGTCTTCACAGTCTCTGACCCACTGCCACGCAACAATGAACAATGTGACAGTACACCATGACATAATTTCCCCCTTATATTTTCTTCACAATACTTCCCTTAATTCTGCCGTACTTCCCTCACATTTTATTACCTGCAGAAGTATAACTATCTACTTCTGACCTCTTGTTAACATCTGGTTTGAGTGCAAACAGCAACAGGACAACTTGAGAACACAAAAAAGTTTTATTTCAGTGATGACACTGTAACCTGTTATACCTATGAAGTGGCATGTTACAAACTTTACAGTTCCAATACCACCTTAGTTTCACAGTCTACTGCAAAAGCATCAGACAAATGTAACGAATTACTTTGGTTTTAAAGATCACTTAACTAAATGTGTTTACATGTCACAAACAGTAAATACACTGTGCATACATCATCCACCATACACTCAATGAAACACTGGAAGCACACCAAATGAGAGAATGTTTTGAATGATTTAAAAGTGAAACTGAATTCTAAGCATAAATTCTCAAACTGCACACTACTGAACATGACTATGTGAATGAAACATTTCTGGCTTGATACAAAGAACCTGCTATCCTTGCCAAGTATTTTGAGATCTGCATGAAGTGAGGGATGTTGGTGAAGCTCCTTCTATAAAATGGGAAAAACAAAACACATACAAAGGTTTTCACTTGAATTGAAATAAATACCAGACGAACATTTAAAAAAAAAGTGACTGGAAAAATGACTGGTATTTTGATACTTGTAGGCATACTGGTTGAGCTAGAAGTACTGTGTCCACTAACACCATGTTCTTGCATTACACAGCCCATACATAATTACTTAAAAATACTCATTACCCAACAGTATTTACTCCAACTATTCTCTGTTATGGCACCTACAATAATCCTACATTCTCTGCCTCTTCTTCTGGTGCTATTTTTCTCATTTGTTCCCTCCACTGACATCTCACCTTATGTAAGAATTTTACGAAGTTCTGGAATTTTAGTGCACTCTACATATTCCTCATATGCTACTTACTCATTTACAGGTAACCACTTACTGTTTGAAAACTGCTCAAAATAAACAATGAAACCAAAGGAATGAATGTCAATATTCCATGGGCATGAGATTTCACAATTTCTGATTCATTTAAAATGCAGATGTAACAATGAAGATTACTGTCTTCTGGGATGCAACATTATGTAGTTTGGTAGATGACAGTGACTGTGCAGTTGGCAGCTAATCTTCGCACTGGGGAAGCCCTGTTCTTTGCTAGTGACCACTAACCAACTTACTCTAGTTAAAAAAAACAAAAAAAAAAACACTCAGCTGAACAGCAGCCACATTTTGTACATGAAAGAAAACACAGATATATTCTGTAGTGTTCTGTGTGATCAGAACTGTGCATAAACTTGCCTTCAGGCTTATTATAAATTTAATGCCTAACAAATGGAAGCTAGTGGCAAGGAGGTCATGCAGTGATATTCCTGTTTTTGACAGGATGTATACGTTTTCCTTTTGACCATTGTCGTGAGCGTTAAGGGACAGTACCTACACTGTGTGGGTCGACTGCATTCTCTTGAGTAAATGACATCACCAGTTTATCAGATGAAAGTGCTATATGCACAGCCATCTGTCCTGAAATACAAGAAGCACCAAATTCCTTGGGAATGCTCATATCTCTCCATGGCATCACATCTGGAGTCACAGTAATTGTCACCCATATGACAACCTCAGACCTCAAATGGAAATTCCTTGCTCAATGGTAATACTTACACGTGTGTGAAGAACGCCATTCAGTTGGAGTGCAACTGTGTGTTAGAACATACATCTCGACACAAGAAGCCAGCACACAATTAGAACTACACTTGGTCTCCTCACAACAGACACAGTATTGAGCACTGCTGGTTAATGCCACACTTAAGCTCCATCAAAATATAAAACTATCTTCAAAAACAAAAATAGTAATACTAAGGGTCACAAGGTATCTCTAAAACTTCCTGCAGAGAGCACAAAGTTCTCTGGATAAATGTGATATCAAATCAACCTCAACTGTCAGCAAGTCTGCGTAGGACATAGGAAAAATACTCTGCCCTTCCACTGTTAGAGGGGGGAATAAATTTGCCTTCAAATTTTACAATACAAAAGAAAATACTTTTCTTAGCTTTTATCCTACTGGGATGGGTATTTAAATTTTAGCCACAAGGGGTGAAAAATGTATTATCTGAACAGAGAAAGGTAAAATTATGAACTAAATAGCATTTGTGGGGGGGGGGGACAATTTTGCAGCATGTTTTAAAATTCTGTAAATTTTAAGACATTTAAAATTAATTTCTAGAGGTGTTTTCCAATATGCCACAAATTCAGGTCTTTAACAGGTTAATGAAATGCCCTGATTCAACAAAATATTATAACCATGTAAATATCTGCTGACAGAACTGTAAAATTGTGAGGTCCACACGTGTTAATCTGTCAATAAAACCACCGCAAACTCCAATAATGAGCTAAAAGAATTTTTTATTACATTAAAAGGTGCTATATCAGCTGCACATATTGCTGAATTATGAATATTCCTTGAATGAAGAAACCCAGCACCACAATGCATCCCTCTTGAGAACAGCAAAGCCAAAGACAAAAATAAACATTGGGTCCTATCTTGAGCCCCAGAAGACTACAAGCAATTATAATACACAAGGTGTTGAACACATGGTTTATGCAACGGTACATGTTATGAAAAAGAAAAAAATGTGACAGGTGAGCAGTGTGCATGGGTACTCAATATATCTTGTGACCCTCAGAAACAAAAAATTCATCAATATAAAATTATGAGTGCTGAAAATGCAAATAATGTAAAGAGTGAAAATAAAGCACACAACAAAGCTAACGATAACATGAGCACTCTGTCAAAAATAAAAAAAAATTAGGGGGGGAAAAAAAACACAGATAAGCAGACTGCTATGAAGTGATGTAAATGAGTGAAACAGTAGTTCTTACTGCAAGACAAGTCACGACACAAGCAAAGGTTAGATCAGCAGATGATATCCATACATGTCAGTTAAATTTGTCAGCCACTTTAGATCATCTTATGTCCTAAACCATTACTTCATTTTGACAGACAATTTAAACAGTGCAAGTTTCCTAAACAATGAATGGCAGCCCACAACTTGTAGAAGGCCATTTTTATGGATTCTGATTACATACATAATGTAATGCATTAACTATCTGCAGCAGGAAGTCCAATGTAGGCCGGGTAGCTCAGTCGGTATAGCGACTGACTATTGGCTGGATGGTCCAGGATCAAATCCCGGTGGGGACGAGATTTTCTGCCCATCCAGCCTCCTGTGAAATGGGTACTGGGTCTTTCCCAGGATTAAAGTGCGGCCAAGGCGCGCTGCTGACCGCTCACCCCCTTCTAGTGCCACAGTCATGGAAGAGTAGAGCTATACCTCTACCCACCCTCTGGGTCACACTGGGCCTGTAACAGGAAAACTTTTCCCTTTTTTTTTTTAGCAGGAAGTCCAATGCTTCAGCATAAAGAGTAATGACTGTCCAGACCACTTGATCAACTGGCAGATTATGAGAATCTTCGAGAGTGAGGCAGAGGCCAACACAACATACACACCCCTTAGTGCCTGGAGAAAGGGAAAAATTTGTTCCTCTTATCTGAATGTTCACATTTCAAGAGTACCCCTTGTTTTATTACACAGTACCCCAATGCTACATAATCTCAACTACTGAACACACTATACACTAACAGGTTTTTGGGCACAGCCACAAAATCGTGAAAGTGACTATTACCCTTGTCACATCTGTCCGTCTATACATTCATTGACATGGAACTCGACTCCCACTGTACAGATATTCATGAAATTTGATATTTGAGATTTTTTCAAAACTGTCATGAAAATTCAAGTTTCAACAGGTACTTTACGTGAAGATATTGTACATTTATGACATCTCGTGAACTCTCCTTAGAATGAGAAATGTTTCAGACACACGTAGAAAAAATAAAAAAACACATTCTATGTTCAGTAACTTTTTTACCAATCACTGTACCGTTTATGAGATAATGTGGAAAAATATGGCAGAGCCAGACAGGTCACAGATGACAATATGATACCGCAGAAGCACTTTGCATGCTGGATAAACTAATGTTATACACACACTCAAAATATGTAATACTTAATACTTTTCCACAGCAACAATGGTTACGTGAATGCGCCTCGATGTTACATTATAAGTACACTGCATATCTTGTTAAATAATTACACAGAATACCCTTTGGTCGGCATATATATCTTAAAACAGGAGGAAGACTTTTCTCTAAAGTGTCCAGGCTGGCTCAGGGGCACACCCAACATACCTTTCAATAAGCAATTTCAAGTTCATTCCCAGGGAGAAAAGTGGCTAGAGTGTGAAGATGACCTCTTGCCTCCATGGCAGGCACAAGGTCTTTACCTTTCACCTTTATAATGCATATTTCACCAATGCATTTTGTCTCTGTGTACTGTCCAACAGTTAACCTTCAATTTTTTGTTGAACCACTGAGTACAAATAAATGTTCCTGTGTACACGCTGTTCAACAAAAATCAAGCAGCCTGAAATTTGCTTAATTTGAAGTTAAAACATGAATTATTCATTAATTCTCCCAGGCATACTGCCAGCTAGCTCTGCTGCCAGGGATGTATGAGGTGACAGGGTTGTTCCTACATGTAGCAGGCATAGCCAAACCCGTTAACATAACAGCAGTGCTGTTCAGAAATGAACTACATTGGTTCGAGGCCCAGTATCAGTGTATGTATATGTGTGTGTGTGTGTGTATATATATATATATATATATGTATTTTTAATTTGGATATGTTTTATACTCACAGGCACTCAAACTGTACAGTAACACATCCATTATATAATTTTATGCTTCAAAAGTTATCTTTGTTACATTGGCAGGGCTAGAAATGCGAGTGACACAGATATTTGTTACCTTTTCATAATTCTTCTTCTCCTTTTTTTTTTGTTTTTTTGTTTACCAACATTCTGATTTAGAGGGTTTGTGTTCAAATAGGACTTAAAAAGGGCACATGAATCTTGGTGCTTGTGCATCACAGCGGGTCACGAGATCTGAGTCTTACTGGCTACACTGATTACGGTTATGAAAACCGAAATTCGTATGTTGTGATAATAATAAAATCAAAGGCAATGAAGAGCTTATGTTGGTTATTTTAAACTGTACTTTGCTGCATAATCAAAATGGATGGATGAACTGTGCCTAACTCCTATTTTAGGGATTGTTGTAAGAATATTTATTTAAGAATTTTATTTAAAAAAGCCTACACTGCTTGATAAAAATTGTTATATGATTTTAGAACACTTTCACGAAGGGATTTCTCATTAAATTACATCAGGTTTCTTTCAATTTTCTGCCACCTGAAAACTGACCTGCCAGTAACAATATGGTCATTAACCCTTAGTTGAGGGTAGGTCAAATCCCTTTTCACCACAAATGCTGCCATAAAAGTAAAAATGCCGTTATTCGCAGTGTGAGCGCTGGGGTATGAAGTTGAGCCTTCAGGGTCACAGAATGAGCACCTTATAGAAATCTCAGCACACACACACTAAGTTTGTAATTGGATGTTTGGGCTGCCGAGTCCCGCATCAGCTCTTGTGGGGGAATAGTTACCATCCAGGTCATTATCAATACAACAAATGTACTCCTGTGTGTACTTGTATATTAATAGCTCACAATATAAATGCAATTACAAAAGAGAATAAAAACAAACGCACGCACAACAAGTATTTCTGTAACAAGAATCACAATACTTTATTAAGATCATATGTGGCACACATTATGAGATCTCTTTAACACACAAATGCACCAAGACTCAGCATGAGTTTTTCCAACCAACAAACAGAAGGAAACAAACTAATTAACTGGAAGCAGACAGCCTTGCCACCCCCCAACTCCCACATCCCATCACGGATGTGCCCAAAAACAATCAGTAGACAGACGGTCTGGTATGACACAGAGATCAAAATAAAAACCAAAATCCCCAAACGAAACCAAACAAGCGCACAAACTACCCTAACCACCTATCAGCCACCAAGAGAGGGAAAGCGAGAGAGAGAAACTTTTTTCGAGTCAGCTACCAGGAGAACTCCAAACCGAATCTAATTCACAGACCCCCAAACTAAGAACAAAACTCATCTAACTCTCCCCCTTTCTAGTAGCGACCGGTCGCCGAGCAATGCCCAAATAAGGATGGGAAGTGAAAGGGGTTTGTCAACAACAGGGCTGTCCTTCAGCCAATGTGTGGTCAGGGTCGGTTTAAAGTTCAAGCTCTTCCTCCTTCATTCTCATCACGATGGCTCACCATGACAGGTCTATTCGTGAACGACTCATCGCTCTTGCTGAAGAGGGAGGATTAAGTGCAGCACTGCAGGTGTCAGGAGGTCTACTGCAAGAGCATGGCTACAGAAATACTAGAGGGATGAGCAAGTTGGAAGGCGCAGGGGAACGGGGTTATGGCGCGTATCCAGCCCAGCTCAGGATGATGCGTTAGTAGCTGAAGTTCAGAGAAACCCTTTCATCAGTGCAAGACATCTTAAAGCTGCTAATGGTTTTCCTGGGCAAAAAAACAAACTTATTTCGAGGCTAAGGGAAGCAGGTCTCTGGGCACGACAAGCTGTGGTGAAGGAGCTTCTCATTGATGAACATAAACTATACAATTGAGCATATGCTGAGAGCAATGTAGATCGCAAGTGGGATAGTCAAACTCTCTGATGAATCTACATTTAGCTCAGCAAACGATGGACTGGTTTTAATTTACAGACCTCAGAGATAGCGTTACAACCCGCAGTATATGTCTACCTGCACACACAGTGGTCACGTGTCTGTTCTCTGTTGGGGCTGGAATGCTCCATTGTACAGGTCACCTGGACAGCCCTCAGTATAAGCACATTTTGCAGAATGTAATGGTACCCTCTGTATGAATGCTTTATCCCTATGGCATAACCCATTTCCAATAAGACCACTCCTCCATTTATGATTCTCGTGTGGTTCAAGAATGGCTATTGCTGCAGGCCGAAGTCAAACTCACTGACTGGCCGCCACGAGCGTCTGATATGCAACCCATCGAGAATATGTGGAGTGAGGTGCAGAGGACAATGCAGGAAACCTTGCCTGTCCTCCATCCTAGAAATAGCGATGAGCTATGGACCCTTGTGTCAGGCGTGTTGGATGAAGTTTCTTCATCTCAGCGTTACATTCAATCACTGTTTGAGTCCATGACACGACGAATTAAATCAGTGGTCGAAGAACAGGGGTTCTGGACTTCTTATTAAAGAGGTCAGTTTCTGAGAACAGCCCTTATAAGGACTAAAGTATTCTCATTTTGTATGCGTAAGCGACATACTTAGAGAAACAAAATGTCTTTAAACCGTGCATATTGTACAGTACACGCCTATAGCAAGCGTATCAAAGTGGGGGTGAAATAGGCCACATGGGGCCCATTTCAGTTCTGGTGACCCACAAAAATTTGCAAAACAAACTGAATATGACTCAAATACTACAGTTTATAAACAAAAACATTCAATTTGATAAGTTCATAAAATCAGTTATGAATTGTAGATTCACAACTGCATGCTGTAAATATACTTCCAAGCATTAAAATACAGGTTAGGGCAGAGTCCATTCATAACTTTGATTATGAAGCAAAGTAGTTTAAAATAACCAACATAAGCTCTTCATTGCCTTTGATTTTATTATTCTTACAACATATGATTTTAAGTTTTCATAAGTGTAGCAAGTAAGACTTTGTCAGATCTCGTGACCCGATACAGCCCGCAAGCACCAACGAGATTCACATGACCTGTTTATGTCTCATTCGAAGACGAATCCTTCAGAATGTCGGTAAATAAAAAGAATTATGGAAAAATAACAGAAATATCAGTCACTTGCATTTCTAGCCCTGCCAATGGAACAAAGATAACTTCTGAAACATATAATTAAATAATGGATGTGTTACTGCACAGTTTGAATGTCTGTGAATATAAAACATCCAAAATAAAAATATATGCTGATATTGGGACTCGAACCAATGTAGTTCGTTTCCGAAAAGTGCTGCTATGAAGCATTAAGTGGCTCGGCTATGCCTGGTACATGTAAGAACACCCCTGTCAACTCATCCATCCCTAGTAGCAGAGCTAGCTAGCCTCACGCCTGGGAAAATTAATGAAGTTTAATTCATGTTTTAACTTCAAATTAAGCAAATGTGTTGGTGTCTTTGGTTAATATATATGTGGCATGATTGAATGTAATGAGTGGAAACAGAAAAACTACAAGGATGCACAAATATGGGGAAAGTAAAAATGACTCAAATTATGATGGCAATTGTACGTCACGTGACTTTCAGTTCGGGACTTAAAAATTTTAGGCCGCTTGACTTTTGTTGAACAAGTTTTGCAGTCTTACTGGGTCACCTCTACAGGCCTACCTTTACTACGAAAATCATCATCATCATCCGTCGCTAAGCCTCATCTAACAGTCTTACAAAGATATTCCAAGTTGCATTCATCCATTTGGTCTATAATTCAGCATATTACATAATGCTGAATTATTTTTTAATACGCAAATTACTGAATTTAATGCTATTAGAGCACAATTTTAGCAATAACAGTAACTCTTTTCAACCACCAACACTGACTTCATGTAATTCTCTGAATAGTGTGTGGTTATTACTCTAAATAGAATAAACGAATCTGTCCTTGTAATGAACAGTCTCTTCTGTGGGGTGTGAACTGGTATTATTAAACACTATTTTGACAAAATCTATTCTTCGAAGGCCTAATACCTGACTTTTCATTTACGGCCTAAGAAGTGTATTTATACTGTAGGTTTGTTGAATATGAAGTACATTCTGTGAACATAATAGTGCGACCGCACACACACGTATTTTTATGTGCATGTGCTAGTAACAATATTTAGATCAACAAACTACAACAAAAAGATTCAGTTCCACGCACATCATAACTTCCTACTGCATTGATTTATCATCTTATATGTAGTATCGTTTCGCTTTATATTTGTGAAGAAGTTAAAGGTTACCCTACAACAGGCCATTACGGCGCAGAGGGGGAGTAGGTGTATACCAACACTTTCTTTAACCTCGGCCCTAGATGGGGTGAGTAATCAGCGCCACACCCTGGCCACTTTACCCCTGGGAAAGAAACCCGGTACCCACTGTACAGGAGGCTATGTGGGTCCCAGGTATGGTCTGGGAAGTTGCAGAAAATCTTGTACCCACCGTCATTCGATACCTGGACCGTCCAGCCCGTGACGAGTCACTAAGCCGTCTACGTTATCCCGGCCCACAAGTTAATTTGTACTTGGAAATTTGACCTACGTGACATCAAAGTCCCATACGGTCGCCATATTTGTTTAATTGCCGACCTGCAAACAATATTCTGTGCATAAAGTGTAGGCATGCTTAGGGCATATAATTTACTGACATCGAATTGAACCCAATTTTGTTTTCTTCGTACAACTGCCATACACCCTACAAACATACAACCACTGCCACACATTCTAACAAGCTCTGTTACCACACACCATTTAGGGCCCTCAATGAATTGCACCAGTGTTACTGTCACCTCCCTGATCAGCATCATCCGTATTCCCACAAATACTCATTTAAACTCTGCACTTATTTAACTATTAAAATTTCACCTTATAAGCTGGTATGAAAGCACATTGGGGGAGTATAAGGAAAGCTCTACTCTTTCTTTAAGCACGGCGCTAGATGGGGTGAGTGGTTAACGCCACGGCCCGGCTCCTTTACCCACGGGAAAGAGAGCCAGCACTTATTGTTATTCAGCTATTCTATTTTTTAAGTAACTTGTGTCCAGTACCGTGGTCAGAAGCGCCACTGCACCAGGTATTTTTTTCCCCACCCTAATCAGTTCTTCTTTGGAATTTTGATTCAGAAGGTCGGTGTTCGAATGCGAATGTTGGCAACTGAATTGGCAACAGAAAAATGCTGTACAATCTTATGTAGCACGTTATATCTTAAAGGCGCCGGCATTGTAATATGATCCGGGATTCCCGCGCTTCTAACCACGTATAACGTAACACTCGTCTGCGCATGCGTTCGGACACAACCTGATGTGACGAAATAACTTCACCGCCAATTAGTTCCAAGTGGATAGTGTTCGTTGCTTCTTGGTTATCATTTCAGCTGGTAATCGGCACACACGTAACGGAGGCTGTGAAGTTTCATGCGCCGCGTGGTATTTTTTTTTTTTAAGGGAAGGGGTTAGGTTTGCAAGTGCAGTGGAAAATTTACACCCACTACTGGGGGGTCGTGGAGGTTCGAACAGCTCTCCGTGTTACTGGTAAATGTTCTGTAACCGCACGAGGCGTGTGAGCCATGAACCACGCCCTCTTCGTTCTCACCGCAATATATCTATTCGCTAGGAAGCCACGTCAAACGTCAAGGGTGGTAACCTACGAGCTACCGCTTCTGGTAGATGGTATGATGTGCCAGGGACTACGGGAACAGAATGGCTGCCGAGTATACAGGGTGGAAAAGCGCCAACCAACCAGTGATCACGCGACGGGGGGAGGGGGGGGGGACAAATTACCGGGGCTGTGTTACACATATTTTTGCCTTTCTATATAGTATCATTGTCGAACGCACAAATGAATGCTTTCAGACCAACACCACGTCTCTCTGCAACTCAGAAGTCACGTCTTTTCCCGTCCAGTGTAAAGATTTCCAGTTGGTCCGCCTTCATTGTGGGGGGCCGAACACGCCCTCGGCGGCCCTGCAATTAACTGGTTTGTGGCGTATATTCAGTGTAGTTCGGAGGGCACCCTCCAAAGAGTTCTAAGGATTTTAAGGTTGCTGCCAACTTCCGTGGGCACAAAAGTAAGAATATTTCCAGATTTTTAAGGAGAACCCTCTCGGCACACAACATGCGTCAGTGCTTACTCACGAAGATATAACACACTGCTTAGTATACGCTCAGAACAACGTTGATCGCCAATGGGGCAGTCGCATGAGGGGGGCTTTGACTAATCACTCGCAGGGCGTTACAGCTCTCAGTACCATCTCCACATGCAGCGTGGACGTGCGTCTACCTCTTCTTCTACAACTCTTAGTGCAGAGTTTTGGCCTTCTCAACCACTTCCTTCCATCTTCTATCCTGGACAACGGTCTTCCAATTTGGCAATTTTAACCCCTGTATATCTTTTTTAACATCATCCTACCAGCGTATCTTTGGTCTTCCCGTTGGCCTCTTTGAAATGGGTTTCCAGGAGTATATTGCTTTGACCATTCTTGTTTCTTGCATTCTTTCGATATGACCATACCATCCTAACCTTTGCGCTCTGGCGGAGTTTATTATGTTCTTATGTTTTATTACCACTGCAGCTAACTGCCCACTAACAAGGCACAATACTCCATCATACTGAGGGGGAGAAATGGTAAACGGTCTTCATTATAATCACACTTTAAACACGTAATAGTATCATCAGGTGCAGAAGTGTTTTAATACGACGCAGTAATCCTGTTCCCCTAGACCAGCCGTCCCTTTACGAACCTCAGGTCTTTCTCAAGTACGGATACCGCGCCAGCCTTGTCGAACTCATCGACCCGCGGCACCTCATCGAGAATATACGGAGTGATGTGAAGAAAATAAAATATGAAACTCGGCCGAACAGCTCTCCGAGAAACAGAAATGCTTTCTGGACCCTTGTGTCAGAAACTTGGGACGACATGCGAAGACGACTGTCATGTGCGGCTGAAGCTCTAGGACGCAAAAGGATACCAGATCTTGAAAGCAGCTCCTTCAAGGGCCAACATTTCATATTCAGTGGCAGTAAGTGGTTTAGACTAACAAAGGGCCTGTAAATCATGCGACTTTTGCAAATAAAACCGTTTACATCCACATTCGAACACAGAAGCTTTAAACCAAATTTCAGCGAACACATCACCGAAAAATAATTGAAATATCCGTTTCCGCCGCATTTCTAGCCTCGACAGAGGCAGAAACAGCCTAAGCTATGGGCTAGACAAAATGGAGTTCGATCCCGGCTGGAGCAAAAGACTTCTTTCTTCTCCAAAACGTCCAGACTGGCTCCGGGGACCACCCAGCCCCCAATCCAAAGGATACCGGGAATTCTTTCCCTGGTGAAAACGCGGCCGGGACGTGAAGTTTACCACTCTCCACCATTAATTGCCAAGGTTAAGACTGGGCGGCACTATACCTCTCCTCCGCCTATATGCTTTCATGTCGCGGGCAAGGACAACTTTATCTAAACAGTACTAGAAGCTGTACCTATGCAAGCCATGAAGGCATACTGGGGAGTCCACGTATACAGCTCCACTCATTCTTAACCTCGGTATTAAACGGAGGTGAGTTGTCAACTTTCGGTTCCGGCTGCTGCTTCACCTCCTCCATCAAGGGAAAAGTTCTCGGTAACAGGAGGCTGGGTGGGCCTCACAGACGGGGACGGGGCGGGTGATATGGAGAGAGAAAACTATATTGCCCTTGCCGGGAAATGAAACACGATTATTCGGTCTTCCGGCTGCAGATTAGTCACTCTCCTGCCACTACCCCTGCTCCTCTCTTGAAACACAAGATTAATACATAAACTGCGGAGTATACATGATCAAACATATTAAATACAGCCGACCCCGATTATAACGACACCTCGTCTATACTGCCACAATGTGTTGCCAACTAATTCCTCACTGTTAACCGAAACATTATTATTCCTCAGAATAAAACTGATTTATAACGACGCCTAATATTCAGTCATCTTCATAACGCTATAATCGTTGCTAATAACTTATGTCGATACAACGGCTCCACGTGGAATAGCCAACTTCCCGGTCGACTCTAGTCCCTCGCCCACTTCTTTGCCAGCGTATTTTTGTTAATATACCAACCAACTACATGCACTTACATAACAATAGTTACTTCACCCCAACATGTTTCGGCATGACAGTGCCATCATGAGGGAGCACATACCAAGATTAGAACCGTTTGTAGTAAAATGGATTTCATCTATGAAATTCATAACCTTCAATGAACTCTGCAGTTAAAGCCGGTTTTTATGTGGATAAGATATGCGACTTTTGCATTTTATTATGGACATATGTTGTAAAATACTTAAATATAAAATATTCAAAATATCCATACATAATTACAGAAAATATTCTTCTAAGTAGTCGTAGTGCATATGCAAACAGCTACTTGTCCTCGATCCAATGCGGACCATGTCCGTGTATGACATGCATGGTGTGTACAGAGTTGCAAATGTGCACTGTAATTATCGTTTAACAAATATTTTCGAATATTATACACTTAAATGTTTTACAATATGAATAATGCACATATGTCCATTGTACAACACAAAATTCACGTATTGTTCCGCATACAAACTGGTATTAGTAGCACAATGTACTGGTTATGAAATTAACAGATGTAACATTTTCCTATAAACGGGTTTAAACTTATTCCCCGAAGATGGCAATCTTATGCCAGAACATGTCGGAGTGAAGTCACTACAATGACATATATTGCAAGTGCATTTAGTTGGTACATTAAACGAAAATAATGATTCAAAATGCACGGAGTGAACAGTTTTTAAACTGCAGGGGCGTAGCCTGGACTCTTTGGGCCCCTACCAGTGCGACCTGTACTATCCATGCGTTACGACAGGTCCCACTGGTAAGCTTCGATAAATCCGCCATAAATGTATAATTCATTTTCAAATAAAGACGTTCATTTTAATCTTGTTTCTTTTTTGTGTTCCCGCGAAAACTCGTAGGTTCGAATTCGCCTGAGTAGCGGGTTGAGTTCAGTTGGTGTAAACGCAGTAATTTGTTGTGATGGGCTCGTGGGCTCCCCGTATGTGTGCCCCTAATGTTTGCATGCTCCTGCTATATCATGATAATGCCAATGAAACCCCCAATTTTTTTTTTCAAATCAGGTGGACAAGCTGGCATTTCGCTTCTTACACGCAAATGGATCTAGCATAACGCGGAATTACATATGTAAAAACATACGCACATTTCGAAAGATCGGAATCATGACGCCAATCAGGCGCGCACCCAGACGTTTTCATTTGGGGGGGGGGGAGGGGGGGGGCGCAGATGCTAAGATACTGCATAATTCATGTTTGATTTAAAAAACTGTGCTACAAAATCCTCGCCATTCATATTGCATGACTCACCCACTTATTTAAACGACAACCACAAATTCCAAAGTGCTAGTCGTCAGCCGATTTCAGTGGCTCATCTCGGATGAAGGGCAAATCACGTAAAACGTCGGATATCACCATGTATATAAAAACTGTTTCTTTTTCAATTTCGATTGGGGCCCGAGGGGGGGGGGAGTGGCTGCAAGCCGGCGGCCCCCTTTGGGCGCGCGCCTGACGCCACTGTACGTTTACACCGCATACGGTGTGGGACTTCGAAAATCTGAAGCATTTGATTTTTGTTGTGCAGTATGCACCTAGTAAACACGGCCAGTCGAACAGAATGTTACTAGAACTCTCAGTACGTGCTACAAAGCACAATCGGAACATTATGGATTCCTGGGCGACGGACAAACTCCGGGTACCGTGACAGAGACAGAGACAGAGACACCACAACTTGTTTTGCAGTCATCAGCGAATTCTGAAAGAATTAAATTTTTAATTTCCTGGGGGTATTCAAAAATTCCCCATCCAGGTGCAGCCAAAGATCGGCATTATAGCGGAAGAGTCACAGAGGACATAGTATCACTAACATACCCAAAAAAGATGAGGCCTTCGCGTCCTTACGCCTGACGACGGGAAGATACTACTATTACGTGACGCGTTTGAGCAATCATGTATCATACACATGGTAAGAGAAAATGAACAAATTACCGCTATAAAGTGGCAAAAAAAAGGCCTGAAAATGGTTGTTGCAGGCTTGCAAAGTTTTAAACACGAAATAACTTCAGGGAGAAATCACACACAAATCTTATCATTCCCAAAAACGGTCGTTCCGCGGAAGGCCAAAATACAACTAAAAGCGAAACATTTTGACAGTACTATGCATGAGCCAGTTCGCGTAGCTAGAATTTTGGACCCCTATGCAAAGCCCCATCGTACCCGTGAGGTACACGGACACCTTTTATAAAAATGTCAATATCGCAGGCTTAGTTTTCAAACGAAGCTGTTTACTTATATCTACAGCTCTCGCGAATACGTTAGAATTCGCCGGAACAATGGGTGCAGTTCAGACAGCGAAAACTTTCTTTTTCTGCGATGGGTTGGTGGGTCTCTATGCTTTGCATGCCCTTGATATACGATAGCTGCACCACTGGCACGCGAGTCCAAACTGATGAGAAATTGCCCCCGAAACATAAAACCTGCGCGGCTGCGCATTGCATGGCTGGCACAGCTGAGACAAAATGGCCGCTCGCCACTAACTGGTCACGTCGCATTGCGCGAAATGTAGCGCGACACACACATATTCATATTTCCCGTACAAACAGAAATACAATACCTTGCTAAAAGTGCGGACGGGGGTTACTCCGAAGTACGACTGCACCCGACAGCTGCTATATTGCGGTAAGGCCTGTACAGCCCCGAGGGCGAAGGAGCAGAGGGCCCCGGGCAACAGAAGGGCCCACAAGAGCCACAAGACACATTCCAGAAGTGTCCAAGCCACCTTCACGCACAATCACAGAA
>Ga0131853_10011034_pt1 | contig 16522 bp, 17 predicted proteins | sample TergutLab28metaG_FD_92764 | JGI IMG/M metagenome (GOLD analysis project Ga0131853, IMG submission 92764) | Labiotermes labralis P1 segment gut microbial communities from Petit-Saut dam, French Guiana - Lab288 P1 (version 2) (version 2) | ecosystem: Host-associated > Arthropoda: Insects >...
CCCCCACCCCCACCCCTCCGCCGCTGCCCCCCACCCTCATCCCCCTCCATCTTTTGCCTCGTGGCACAAAAGAGGCAGTTCGTGTGACAAAAGCAGCCAAATGTACGATTTTCAGCCAATAATTGAGGTAAAATGAGCACGCACGGGCATATTCAGGTGAAAAATCGTACATTTGGCTGCTTTTGTCACACGAACTGTTAGGATCATACCGTGGACCTACTTCTCTCCCATAAATCTGCACTTGAGTACTGGCGTCTTTATGGCATGGCGCAAGTAGACCCAAAGCATCGCCAGCGCAGAACAACTTCGCCTGCGCGGCCTCCTGCAGCTTGCGAACTCAAAAGGATGGAAGCGCGAGGACTTTTGTTTCCACTTGAGATCATGGTTGGGACGCAGGTAGCGAGAAGAGCGACTCGACTGGCGTGCTATCACGTATCGCAGCGCCCTTTGCCGGAGAGGTGTATCGTAGATGTTGGCGAAGGGCTCAATGTGGTTTCGCCTGAGTACTGCTTGTTTCAACTGGCAAAAAAGCTACCGTTTGCAAGGATTGTGCAGCTGGGACTTGAGCTTTGTGGAGGCTACACCTTGGCGGCACATAAGACGGGCTTCAAAGATCCTGATGATGCAAAGAGGGGCTTTGTGAGCCGCCCGCCGCTGACCAGCAAGGAGAAGCTTGTGTCGGTTCTTGCGCGCTCGGCGGGAGACTTCGATCAAAAGCGTCTTACCAGCGCTTTGCGTTACATAGAGAATGGTTCAAACTCCCCGAGGGAGACCATCTTGTATCTTCTGCTGGTTTTACCCTACCGCTACGGTGGCTATGGGTTTTCTGTGCCTGTGCTCAACCCTGAGCTCACGCCCGTGCGAGGAGCAAGGAAAAGTGCAAGCAAGGAGCACTTCAAAGGCGACCTGTTTTGGCCTGAGCACAGATTAGACGTAGAATACGACAGCACAGCACATCACGATAAGGAAGTCGACAGAGCCCGTGATGCAGCAAAAAGGAACAGCCTGCATTCAATGGGAATAACAGCCATCTCCGTGACCAATGACCAACTTTGCAGTGGGGCAGAATTCGAGAGGCTTGCCCAGCAACTGGCCATCCACTTCAATAGACGACTCTGGCACAAAAATAACCCCAAGTTTGTCAAGGCGCATCGCGAGCTACGGACTTTGTTGGGAGTAGGCTGAGAGAGGGCATGCCTCTGTTGCGGATCACGTAGCTGGTTTTTATGCGAGAAAATATAGTTAACCAACTAGTTTCCGAACTTGTCTACGAGGCCAAGCCATAGCTTTTCCTCTTTAGGTGATAGGTTTTGAAGACCTATGATTTCGAGATACATAGCGGAAGCAGTTTTGATAAATTGAAGATCCTCCTGGCTTAACCATTTGTTATTTGAATCAGCCATTCCGCTCTTAAACAGGGAAGACAATCTGTCGCACTGCGTTGCATCCGTGCCTTGTTGCTTCAATAGGCCTGATAAGGTGCCCAGAGCAATCCCAAGCAAAACTATTTCTTCCGATGTGAACGTACTCATTGCAGCAAATTGCTTGTAGCAAACAACACACATTCCGTCAGCAATAGTGTGCGATTCATCTCTTGTTTTCCCACACTTTTTACACTTACAGCCGTCCCACTTGTGACCGAGTAAACATGCCATGCCATCTGCCTCCAATTCCAGCTTGAGTTGATATTCTGCCTTTCATCATTTGTTGCCGCTTCCTATTAGTATACATTTGCTCATGTGCCACGGGGTTGTGTCTTTTGACACAACCCCGTGGCAAAGCAGCTTGACGTTGTACGGTTACGCGCCTTCTTTTTGCGAGCGACGCCTCCATAGGGCAATGAACACTAGGATGCTCACTGCAGCTGCCATTATCACCACTAGTATCCACCAGGGGAAGGATGGGCTGCTGTCGGTTGAGGGTGCCGCGGTGTTGTCAGGTGAGGCGAGTGGGGCTGGGTTGCTCTCGATAGCAGCATTCTGGTTGTCTTGAGAGGAGGGGCCTGCGTTGTTGTTTGCGCTTGGTGAAGTTGGGGTGTTGGCTCCTCCAGTGCCTTCAGTGCCGGCCGTGGTGCCTGGGTTGGCTGCGTCGAGATTTGCTCCAGTGTCAGCGCTTCCTTGACTGGGTGCTGGTTGCTGGGCGCTGGGAGGAGTCGCAGGCGGAGTAACCGGAGGAGTAACCGGAGGAGTAACCGGTGGGGTTACCGGTGGGGTTACCGGAGGGATAACCGGCGGAACAACTGGCGGAACAACTGGCGGAACAACTGGCGGAATAACCGGAGGAATAACCGGTGGGATAACCGGAGGAATAACCGGAGGAATAACCGGAGGAATAACCGGAGGAATAACCGGCGGGGCTGCATTTACCGTCAACGTCCCCGCGGCGTGTACGACCGTCGCATGGTAGTTTTGCAGGTTGGGGGGAGCCGTGTCGGATGCCGTGATGGAGTAGGTGCCCGCTACGTTCATGTTCACCGTAGGGCAGCTCAGCGTCGGCGGGGTTGCGAGTACATCTCCCAAAGCCAGTCCAGAAACCTGGTACGTATAGGTTGGCTCGGGGCTGCCTGCTGTTGCGGTTTTGTCGTCGGGGGTGATGGTAATCTGCGCCTTGTTGATGGTGAAGGTAAACACCTCGCTGCCGGTATAGCTTGGGTTTTCGGCCAAAACCGTCAACGTGAGGCTGTAGGCTCCGGCATTGACCGGGGCATTGGAGCTGCTGTAACCTGCTCCGTCGGTGGACTCATAGAGCGCATCAAGGGTCACGCCTGTCACGACAGTGCCGCTCTGGGCATTGGTAACAACAACATCGCTGTAGGAGAAGGAGCTGCCGTTATAGATACCGCCGCTCATCGTTGCCGCGATGTTCACCGGGGTTTTGTTTGGAGCACCCTTCACCCACACAGAGCTGTTTCCAACAGAGTATTCGAGATAGCCGGGCTTAGAGCTGGGCTCCATAAAGTCCGCCGCTGTAAAGCGCGTTCCGTCTACATTAATGTAGGTGAGGGCTGTGATGGTGCCATCAACGGTGACCCTTGCTCCGGAGTAGATCCAAACGCCTTTGGGGTCAATAAAGAAGATGTCCCCTATGGCAACTATATTACCCACTACGGTTACAGAAGAGCCAGCACCCGTAGCATACACGCCATTAGTAAGAGCGGTAATGCTTCCGTTGACTGTTATGCTTGCGCCGCCATAGGCATAAACGCCGTTAAAACCCGTTGAGTTTATCCAGCCGTTAACGATGACAGAAGTGCTTGCGCCTCCGGCAAATACACCATTGCTGTCAGACGTAATGTTGCCCGTAATCATCACGGCTGCGCCATTGGTGGCCTCCACTCCGTGAACATCAGCGGATATATTGGCATACACGTCAAGTGAACCGCCCTCTACAACAATTCTACCTACCGCTAAGGTGCCGCCGCCCACGATGCCCAGCGATCTGCCGCTGCCAACGTAGACTCTTTCTCCGCCCAGGCTAAGGGTGTGGCCGTCTGTATGTACAAAGAAGGCCGTGGCACCAACGGTGGTGGTGTCAATAGCAGTGGCTTCGGTGATGCTTTGGAGCAAGTTGATGGTCTCGCCCGTTTGCACCTCTGCCAGCGCAGCAGCAAGCGTGGGGTAAGGAGTGTACTCAATGGCACAAACACCATCTGAGGTGATGAAGGGAACCGCCACCACCCCTGAGTCTCCCAGACTGTTTACTGCAACCATATAGCAGGTATAGCCCGTGTCAAAGGTTAAACCAGAGGGAGAAGTGCCCATAGGTCCGCCAAAGCAATCGAGCAGCTGAGCCCTATGAAGGGCATCACTGCGAGGGGTGATTATCTCAGCTATGGTAGGCGGTGTGGCACTCGAGAGGTAGGTTGCAGCATAGAAGTCTGCAATTTCGTCAAGATAAGCGAAGATGTCTGCGGACTTGTGGGTCACATTGGCTGCGCCTTCATTGCTAAGTGTTGGTGGAGCCAGCGGGGTTGCTGACTTGGTGGTGAACGGAACTAACACCACTCCTGAATCTCCAGCGCTGTTTATTGCAACCATATAGCTGACATAGCTTGTACTGGCGTCCAGGCCAGTGGGTGAAGTGCCCACATACATAGAGCTCCCGTTGCCCGGGTCACAGTTGAGCTGAAAGCCCCAATGAGCAACATCAGCGCGCGGTGTAACTATCTCGGCTACGGTGGGCGGTGTGGCACTTGCTCGGTATGTTGCTACATAGAAGTCTGCTGCTGAGTCAAGATACGCGTAGACATCCGCGTTTCTATGGGTCACATTGGCTGCATTCATATTGGTTAATACCGGCGGTGCTTGCAATGCGCCGATGATTTCAGCCGCCACTGTGGCAAGCCCTGACTCTTCGGAAAACCCTGTGGTCGGCTCAAGAGCTGCCTCGAGAGCCACATCGTGAGCCACCTTGGGAGCCTCCTCAACAACTGCCTCGACCTCCCGCGCTGGCTCAGCTGCTTCACCCTCAAAAGGAGCAAACACGCGGGACACCTCATTTCCAACCGCTTCGGGCTCATAAGCGATTGCCATGCCAGACGTTGCGCCCAACAGGCCAAAGACCAACGCAACTGCAAGTACCGAGGAAACTGCCCTCTTGATAGTTGTCTGCATCCTCATCCTCATTTTCTTCACTCTCCCTATTCTCATTGTTGCTTTTTCTTGGAGTTGGATCTCTCTGCCAGTGGTGCTCCGCCTTCTTTGGTGCTGTCACAAAAACAGAGACTCCTCATCCAACGAGAAGAGTGTAGCTCCTGTCAAAAGAGCAGTGGTCTGCTCTGAGCAGACAATTAAGCTTTGGAAGAAAAATGACTTGAAGCGCTATCTGCTCCCCGCCCCCCTTTTTTTGTCCACGGACGATGGTGTCCAGTGTCTCTGCTGGGGCCTTGTTAACCGCTTTTGCGCCGTCTCTATGAAATAATGTGCGCCAAGTTAAGAAATTCTTCCGAGGAGAGGGTTTCTCCGCGGCAGGTGGGGTCTATTTGAGCGGCGGCGAGAAGCTCGCTAACCTGTGGGGCAGGGGACGGTTCCTTGTCCCACTCTTTGGTGAGACAAGGAACCGTGCCCCGCCCCACTCCCTCTAAGTAGGCTTGCATTGAGTTTTTGATTGTTTTGCGGCGCTGGAAGAAGGCTGCGTCGGCGAGCATGCTGGCGGTGGCAAGCAGCTCATTGTAAGGACGTGTGCGCTCCAGTCTGATTACCGCAGAGTCAACACGGGGTGGGGGATAAAAGCACTGGGGTGAAACCCCAAACTGCTCTACTGTCTTTGCCAGTAAACCGAGCTTCACGGTATAGGCGCCGTAGGCCTTGCTGCCAGGCTGGGCGGCAATGCGCTCGGCAACCTCGCGCTGCACCATAACGGTGGCGGTTTGGAGGCTGGGCAGCACTTGAAAGTACTCAAGGATGATGGTTGCGGCTACGGCGTAAGGGAGGTTGGCCACCATGATAGGAGGGGCTAGATTCTGCAAGCTGGCGATTGTCTCAGGAGCAAGCGCATCGCCGGCAATCAGATTGAGCGAGGGATAGTGGCGTGCAAGGCCTGCGTGAAGGGAGCTGTCCAGCTCAACGGCGGTTAGCTGCACGTGCTCAGAAAGTAAGGCTTCGGTGAGCGTGCCAATGCCCGGGCCAACCTCTAAAACCTCACTGCCCGGCTGAAGAGCAGCCAGGCGCAGAATCTTCCCTACCACGCCGTCATCAATGAGAAAATGCTGGCCGAGGGATTTTTTTGTGGATAAACCAAGCTCAGCCAGGCGCTCACGGGTAGCGCTGACGCTGGCAAGCGAGGAGTGCTTCATTGCTATTCGTCTTTGTCTGTGTTGGGGGATGGTTCTGAATCAGGAAATGACGCTGAGTCAGGTAACGAGCCTGAATCCAGCTCTTCAATCAACTCCGAACCCAACTCTGAGGCAGCCACCCCATCTTGCTCAGAAAGACTAGCTACTGCCTCAACCATGACCGCGTCAAGCTCCGGGCTCTTAAACTGAGAAGACTTAGAGGCTCGCGCCGCTTGCTTCAAGGCTTCAAAGCCAAAGTCGGTTCTATCGATAATCTTGGAAGGAGCCTCGTGCTCGCCGGAAGACTTGCCCAAAGACCCAAGCGTGCTGTCTTCAAGAAGCTCAAACAAAGAAAGCTCGGCTACTGGTGCATCATGAGCGGCATCCGCCTGCTCCGCCGCCGCGGCTCCTGAAGCTCTCGCTGCCCATGCTGCCTGCTCCGCCCGTCCCTCGGCACCCAGGCGCTGTTTGGCTACAAAGCGAGCAAAGGCGCTTCCGGCAGCAACGGCACGCTGTTGAAACTCCCACTGCAGGGCAGTTTCCTTGCGCAGGCGCGCCAGTTCTTTAAAGGGCAGCTCGGCGGCCTGCTCATTGGCAGGCGGGGGAGTGACCTCCTTGGGGCACTTGAACCCAATAAAGTTCTGCACCTTCTCAAGCGAAAACCCGGCAACAGCCAGCGCGCTCTTGGATATAGTCACCAGGGGTTCAAAGCCGTGATTGTCGCCGCCTCCGCCTAGAACAAAGATCTGCGCGGGGCGCTTGGGCGGCGCTTTTTGCCCCAGGGAATAAGAGCGAGCCCAAAACGGCTGCATGCGATCATAGAGCGCCTTGAGCTGTGCCGGCGGGCCGGCAAAATAGACGGGAGCAATTACCGCCACCGCGTCAGCGTAGGCTAAAGCCTCCATGAGCTCAAGGTAATCATCTTCTATCTTATTTGAAGAGCCTTCGCTCGCCAGGATGCAGGCGCCGGTCTTCTCACAAGAACCGCAGCCCCTGCAATACGCTATGCGCTTTTTTGAGAGCAGGAATTTGCGAGACCGCGCCCCTGTATCCCGCACGCCTTGCTCAACCAGCGCAAGTAAGGCCTCGCTGGAGTGTGACCGGGGCGAGCCGCAAATAAAGAGTATTTCCACTTGCTGGGTGGACATGATAAAAAGATTATACTACCCAATCTCTTCAAGCCTATAGGGCGTCTCCTGATAAACATAATAATTGAGCCAATTGGCAAAAAATTGATGCCCATACGTGCGCCAACGCACCAGGGGTTTTTGCGAGGGGTCGTCGCCCAGGTAGTAATTAAGGGGAGGCGCTATGTCGAGCCCGGCCTTGATGTCGCGCTTGTACTCCTTGTCCAGGGTGTCTCCTTCGTACTCCAGGTGGCCGGTGACAAAAACCTGGCGGCGGTTAGGTGAGGCGGTAATCACGGCGCCGGCTTCAGGAGAACCCGCCAAAATCGTGAGCCCCAGAGGCTCAACATCTTCCGGGAGCACGGTGGCATAGCGGCTTTGCGGCATGAAGAAGGGGTCATCCAGGCCCAGCAGCAGCTGGTCGTTTGGCTCGTAGATGTCCATTGGATAGATGCCGGAGAGTTTTTTGGTCAACAGATGCTTTTTTACCCCATAAAAATGCCAGAGGCCTGCGTTAGCCCCCCAGCAGATGAAGAGGCTCTGATACACATGCTTGCGGCTCCACTCAAAAAGCGCAACCAGTTCATCCCAGTAGCTGACCTCTTCAAACGGAAGGGTCTCAATTGGCGCGCCGGTTACTATGAGCCCGTCAAAGCGCCGGGAGCTCTCGCGAATCTCGCGCGAATCCACATAAAAGGCGTCCATATGACTTGTGGCGGTATTTTTAGACTGATGCCCTGCCATAGAAACAAGCGAGGCCTGCACCTGCAAAGGGGTGTTGGACAGCAGGCGTAAAAGCTGTGTTTCGGTGGCAATCTTGGTGGGCATGAGATTAAGAATGGCTATCTCAAGAGGGCGGATGTCCTGATGCTGCGCCCGTTCTTCGGTCATCAAGAAGACACTCTCTTTGCTCAGTATATCGATTGCCGGCAGGCCGTCAGGTACATTAACAGGCATAAGCCCTTCTCTCTTTTCGGAGCTAGATGAAAGTGATATTGTAGCAGCTTGAAACAATCAGGTTGGAGCAAGTCATGCGAACAGTGCAATCAGCGTCAAGCGATGTGGCCTCAGGTGCCGAGCCCCGGCAGGTCTTTAACGACGCCAAACTGCGCGATACCAAGCAGCGAGCGGTGGAGGCACCGGTTTTTGCATCGGGCACGCGCATCGCCGACACGCACGCCCACCTCGACATGCTGCACTACCCCGAGCTGGCGCTGGCGCGCGCGGCTGCCAACGGCGTTTCTTTTATTGTCTCGGTGATTGACCCCACGGAAGACCCGGCTTTTACCCTGAACAACCTGGAAACCTGGCAGCAAAAAGCAAAGGCGATTTTGGACGAATGGCAAGTGGAACAGAGGGACGGGGTTGGAGTGGAACAGAGGGACGGGGTTGTGGAACAGAGGGACGGGGTTGGAGTGGAACAGAGGGACGGGGTTGGTGTACCACTTTTTGTTCCAAAAAGTGGTACACCAACCCCGTCCCTCTGTTCCACTCCAACCCCGTCCCTCTGTTCCACTCCAGCCCCGTCCCTCTGTTCCACAGACGTTGCCCTCATCATTGGTTGTCATCCGCACAACGCCTCGGCATTTACGCAAGTGGTTGAAGACCAGCTGTTGCGCGCGCTCACCACTGACCCTCGCGTGGTGGGCATAGGCGAGATAGGCTTGGACTACCACTACGACCACAGCCCCCGCGATGTGCAGCAACAGGTGTATCGCCGTCAGCTGCGACTGGCGCACGAGCTGGGCAGCACGGTAACCCTGCACATGAGAGAGGCACACGCAGACGGCCTTCGCATCCTCAAGGAAGAAGGCGTGCCCAAAGCAGGCTTTCTGCTGCACTGCTTCAACCTGGATTACGCTACCTTGGAGCCCTTCCTTGAACTGGGAGCGATGGTAGCCTTTGGCGGCCCACTCACCTTTGCAAAGGCCAACGAAGTGCGTGACTCCGCCGCACGCTGCCCCCTCAACAGAATCATGACCGAGACCGACTGCCCATTCATGGCGCCAACACCAATCCGCGGCAGCATCTGCGAACCAGCCAGCGTTGTCTTTACCGCCAAGAAACTCGAGGAGCTCCGAGCTGAGCCTCATGCCTTGGAAGCAGCGTACGCCAACGCGAAAAAATTCTTTTCAAAGTGAGGCAGTTTCCCGTCCACATTAATACGTCCTCATGACTCCGCCCCATAACTCACTCCGCAACCTCAAAGACCTCGCCTATCTCCACTTGAAAGACGTTGGCCAGTCGAAAGGCCAGCTCCAAAGACGGCGTATACTTACCTGCCTCCAAGGCAACGATGGTTTGGCGCGAGACCCCGGCTTTTGACGCCAGCTCTATCTGCGTCATCTCGTCAGCAAAGAAGCGAAGCCGGCGGATGTTGTTGGTGATCTTCAGCTTCTCAGGCATGGCTCACCCCAGCCTCGTAGTAATAGATGCTCACGATGCTACCGACAAATGAGCCAATCCAAAACGAGCCAAAGATTATGTGAAGAGCCAGCACTGCAGAAAGCCCAAAGGCTAAAACTGTAAGCGCCGCCATAAAGCCCGCTCCCGCCGCCACAAGGCTTGCGTAATTGCTCTTATTGAGGATGAGCTTGTCCATCTCATCGTCTTGTATGGTGGACTCAATCAGGCGCCCGGCTTTTGCATCATCGCAGCCTGCTTCTTTTACGGTTATGCCAATCGACGCAACGATGTTGAAAATAATCTGGATGATAATGACGGCAACAACGCTCGCTCCTATGCAAACTAACAGGGCAATCGCCCAAGCTTGCAGATTGTCCCCCGTTGCCGGCGCTACATTCAGGGCATACACAACGTAGCCCACTGCTACCGCAGTAGCTGCCAGCAGGCTTGCTATCGTTCTCTTGCTCTTGTATGACACGGCTGCTCCTCTCACTCATGTCGTGTGTAACGAACATAATGTATAGTATTTTTTACACCATGTCAAGTAGAACATTCTTAGCGTGCAAAAGAAGCGTGTCTTTTGAGATATTTCTGTCTCTCATTCCAAGAAATTACGAGTTTTTGCCTGAAAACGCGCCGTGTGTAGTAGTTTTTTCTTAGCCGATATTGCCACTTAATTAAGCACGTTCAATCTACCTGCGGTTTAACAAACCTAGGTAATTCGTGGAAAACCTAGCGCTCAAAAAACTACCCCACGCGGCGCATTTTCAGGCAAAAACTCTCATTTTTATGGAATGACACCTCTATTCGCCTGTCAAGTTCTGTGCCAAGTGACTCATGGGGACGGGGAAGGTGACTCACAGCTGAGCAGGAGTGAGTTAGTTTCTCCATTCCCATGAGTCACTTGGCAGATTCTGTGCCAGAATTAGAGGCTGTATCGATGAGAAAGCTGTGTTTCTGTGACTGAAGGCCTGTTAAGAATCAAGGTTACCCCGCGTGCGTCAAGCAATGTAGTTGTGGGCTGGCTTGACGAGCATCGTGAAGTGCTGGCTCTTAAGGTAACAGCTCCGGCTGAGTGCTGAAAAGCCAATGCCGCAGTAGTCAGACTGTTGGCAGATGAACTCAATGTCCCTAAAAGTGCCATACAAATAAAGAGCGGCAGCACCTCAAGGCATAAGCTGGTTTCAATCGATGCTCCCCTAGAAGCTCTAAACGCCTGGTTCGATACACTGGCGCAATAGCTTTGGTACACCAACCCCGTCTATCTGAACCGCCCTAGCGGAAAAAGAAATACCAGATGAGAAAAACGATGCCTGCGGCGAGGGCTATTAAGAAGAGTAGCGACAAGATATTGCAGCCGGAGCGATGCCTGAGGGCATAAGCAGTCAAGCGTTCAGTGCCGCTGCGGCGCGACTTAAACACAACCGTGCCCTTTTCCAGAGGCTCGCGTTTGATAGTTTGAGTGAGATACCAGGCTCCCTTGCTTTGCAGAACCTGAATGAACTGCTTTTGCGTGAGGGCAATCTCGGCTCTTCTGCCAGCGGCAAAGCGCTCGGCAATGCCCTTGGCAAAGGCAGTGAGAGCAGCGTCAAGCTCAGCGTCTTGTGGGTCCCAGCACAAAAAGGCCAAATCAACCACAGCGCCTTTGTCTTGGGCTCGATAGTAAGTGGTAACAATGAGCACCTGAATGCTCCAGCCCTTGGCGGCGTGGCCCGCCAAGCGTTTGGCGGTTGCCTCGCCTAATTGGGCAGCCAGCAACCCACCGTTGCTGAGCAGGCGGGTGTTTTCGCTGTCAAGGATCAGGGCGGTGCCAATGATGGCCTCTGCGCCGAGAAAAAAGCGACTTTCCTCCAAGCTCAAGTCTTCTAGGCGAACAAAAAACCCGTCGTAGACATCTGAGACCCGGGGAAACTCCTCTTCCAGCGCCTCGCGGCGCCTTTCAGCAGCATCGATGCGCGCGGCCATCGGGTCTTTGTAGCTGCGCGTTTCCTTGTTAGATAAATCACTCATGGTGTAATTATAGACGCACGTGGCAGCAAGCTCTCTTGGGAAAACCGCTTTGTCGTCACATTCGACTCCGCGGTGCATTGCACCGCTTCGCTCAGTGCAGGCTCTGCGCGTTTGAGCGCAGCTCAAATGTTGCAGGACCTAGCCGGGAGGCATCAAAGGCTTGATGCCTCCGCGGATTCAGAACTACCAGCAAGCGGTACAGCAGCTACTTACGAGGAGTACGCGGCGCTCCGGGAAGAGGATATACCGTGCGCCCAAAAGCCTGGTTGACAACCATTGCAGAGCAGAGATATACAGCCACCACAGCAGCGCCAAGCAAAGCCCAGGCAGAAACTAACAAGAAATCAGAGGGGATGAGGCCCAGGCCAACAAGCGTTTTGAAGGGCAGGGCAATGTCGAGCAAGATAACTATCACAGAGAGCAGGCTGAACTTTTTGCAAAACGCCGGCGTCCAAAGCAGCAGCACCACGGTAAGCACAGACCAGGCAAAGCCGTCAACCAGCGTGTCGAGCGGCGTGCCCGCCTGGATTGCCTGATACTTGAGGAGCATCGAGATACCGCCAACCAGCATGAAGAAGGCGCTGAAGAACAAAAAGGTGTTGCCTCCCGCGTGGTTTCTTTCTTTGAGATCCAAAAGCCCTACAGTGAGCTGAACCACAAAGCCGCCGAGCAGCCAGGCACCCATGAGAGGCAGGGCGTCGTTGCCCACTTGTCCGCTGAGCAGTGCAAAGAAACAGGCGCAGGCAACAGCTAGTGCTACAAGGCCTGCAGGAGTTGGGTTGGCCCACTCCTGTTGTACCGGTACCGCTTTTTCTTGATTGTCTTGCATGGTAGTTCCTCCTTTATTTCTGGACATAAAAAAACACCTGCCGCTTTTCATTGTTGCGACAGGTGTTTTCCAAGCCTTAGCTTCTACTTAACTAAGACACCTTTCCGCAACAGACCGGCTAATAATAATCGATACGATAATAGAAGAAGCCCCGAGTATGACCTCTTTATTAGTGATACCGATGTTTGCTGTCAGGTGGTTCATAGTGTCCTTTGGTTAAGTAACGTCAGGACAGTATAGCGAAAGCTGAAGAAGTGTCAAATGACGATTCGGCAAGAGGGGATGTGGAAAGTGAGGGGCAGTATGGGACGGGGCAAGTGTGTTGAGGGGCAGAGGCATCCAATGGAGACGACTAGTAACCCGTTTTCTCGTGCGCAGGAAAGGCTTCCTCTGGTTGTAACCAAGAGCAGACCCAGCTCTCTGAGAGGCACCTACGATGGAAGGGTCTGTGAAACCACGCTTCTTTCCGCTCCTGAAAAGTAGTACCTGAACGAATGGTTGGGCACCAGCCCTTGGCAGCGACCTTGCCTGCTTGTTCAAGGTTTTTTTGGCAAGCTTGAAGAGTTATCATTCCTGCCTAGAGTTGCCGCATTCTTGACAGAACTTACCTCTATTGACAATACCGCAGGCACAGCGCCATTCTTGGAGGGCTGTAGGCGCAGGGCTGCCGCACTCTTGGCAGAATTTACCTAAGTTACCCGCCTGCCCGCAGGCGCAGCTCCATCCGTTGGGAGTAGCAGGAGAGGGAGCTGGCGAAGAAGCCGTTGTCCCTTGTTCCATCTGGAAGAGTTGTGCAGCATTGTTGCCTCCTGCTGCTTGTGCCATGCCGAGGCCCATGAAGCCGAGCATAGCTCCGCCCTCGTTAGCTCCAGCCGCTTTCATTGCTTCTGACTGAGCTCCGACTAGGGTGGCGGCTGCCATATTGGTGTCTCTCATTACAGCATTGAGCTGAACTGACTTTATGCGATTTTCGTCTTCAGGTGGTAAGGATATGGAGTTAAAGCCGATGCTAACGAGCTCAATGCCTCTAAGCTCCATCCATGATTCAGAGAGAATCTCCTTGAGCACTCCGGCAATCTCCGAGGTATGCGCAGGTATTTGTGAGTAGCGAATGCCCTGAGCAGAAACCTGCGCAAAGGCTGGCTGAAGAGCTGAAAGTAGTTCGGTTTTCAGCTGAGGCTGTAGCTGTGAGCGGTGATAGGGAGCCTCGATATTTCCTGTTACGTTGGCATAGAACAACACCGGATTGTTTATTTTGAAAGAATAGGTGCCATTGCAACGCACAGCCAAATCCATGTCAAGCCCAATGTTGCTGTCTATCATCCTGAAGGGGATGGGCGCAGTGCTGCCAAAACGATTGTCAACTATCTCTTTGATGTTGAAGTAATAGATTCGCTGGTCTTTTGCCGTGTCGCCGCCAAAAGAAATACGCCTTCCCAGCACCTTAATGCTCTCTGAGATACCACGACCAAGCCCCTCGCGAAAGACAGACGGCTCGGTAGAGGTGTCCCAGATAAATTCTCCTGTTTCAACGCAGAGCTCAACAACTTTGCCCTGTTCAACAATCATTGCGCATTGACCGTCGGCAATCGCAAGGATGGAACCGTTAGAAATGATATTCTCGCTTGCATTGATGTTTGAACTGCGCCCCGGGTCAATGCGCTTTTGACCCTTTACCGCAAGAATGTCAATTGGTAGAGATTCTGCGTAGAAGTAGTCACGCCATTGGTCGGCAAGCTGGCTGCTAAAAGCTCCCGTCGCTGCTCTGATGAGTCCCATGCGAATCGCCCTCGCTTCTATTGAATTTTTACTCGGTCGGGGATGGTGTTGTTGAAGAAGACTGTGGCTCGGTCAATACGAGCAATAATACCGTCATCATAGGTGTTCATCTGGCAGATGACAGTATCGCTCTCCCAATAAAAAACAAAATCGAAGTCAGTATCCAAGCCATTGTTGGTAAATATCACTTGACCGCCCAGTGCCTGTTGAGACTCAGAGCGATAATCGATGCTGTATATCCTCGAAAAAACAAAGGTAGGATAAACTTCGCTTACATATGCTGTGACAGCCGCCTCGATGCGCTGTTTTGTCTCAGCGTTGTTGGGGTCAGATATTGGATCTACCGTTGAGTTTGTCTGGGCCTGTGTGTTTTCGTATGTTTCCGCCGGCAGCTCCGGTGCCTCTTGGGCAATATGGTCGGGACTTAAGGCCAAATCAAGGGTCACTTTTAGTGACTGAGAGGTGGAGTGCTCTGTGCCAGCAGCCGGGTTTTGCGAAATAACGACGTAGCCCTGTCTTTCAAGATCTTTGGCAGAGCTTGAGGTGGGTTTGCCCTCGATAGTAAAGACAACATTCCAACTGCTTGAACCGCTAGAGTAGTTGCCAATCGCCTTTTCTGCGCTTGTCGGTGCCATTCCAACCACATCAGGCACACTTTTCATAGAGGGGTCAACGCCTTGAATGCAGTTGCTGATGCTGCCAATAACCCCCAACGCCAATAGGATAGCCACAACAATTAGCCAGGTGCGACGCTTCTTTTTTTGTGGAGCTGCGGCCTGTGCCACTTGGTGTGGCGCGTAATTAGTTCCTGGTGGTGCAGGCGGTTGCATGCTCTCTGCAGGCCCGACTGTTCCCCCACAATTCGGACAAGAGCTTACCCCGCTCTCAACTTCTGATCCACAAAACTGGCAGCGCATAGCAACCTCCTTTGGTCAGGCAAGCTAATACATAGCCATTTTTTCAAAGTAAGACCCACTTCTAAAAACAGCTTTTCAAGGAGATGCTTTCTTTATGAGCGGTTTGCGACCTGTCAAGAAGAAGAGCACCTGCCCACGGTCGCCGAACCACATTGGATATCATACAAAACACCCAAAGGGGAAGATGCCCTTCTGCATGATGTTTCGTATGATGGATTCTGGTGTTGAACCCAATGTAGTTCGGCAAGGAAAATAGTATCACAATCAAGGGGCAGCCTAGCTGCAAAAGAATCAGTGGTCTTGTTCCCGCGCAGGGAAGACAGGCCGAACCATTTTTGCCAATCGCCCGATAATTAGAGTTTCTGAGGCGGTCCCGTGAATCTCCTGCTGGCTGAATGGCATCAGCTCAACTTTCTCCTTTCTTCCTGCCAGTGACTCCTGAATGCCTGTTGTTGCTGACAAATCACTTGATAGTTACCAAAATTTTATCCACCTGGTTACCAGAATTCTATCCACCCTGCTAGTTAAGAGAACGTTGTGATTTTTGCTCCCCGGTTTTAATTTGGTTTTGACGCGGTCAAGAGGTAGTTAAGAACTGCATGCCATACTGGAGGAGATTTTTTGTAACTGGTGATGGAACGTGTTTGCCTGCCTCCTAAAAGAGTGGTAAACTTCTCGGTTCACGTTCCTGCTCGGGCCCCGCCTTCATGTGCCTGAGCCGAATAGTCCAAAGGAGGTGAAGAATGAAGGCTTATGAACTGCTGTACTTTGTAGATCCTGTGATAGAGGAAGATGCCCGCGAGGCGCTCTCTGCCAGGATTGAATCAACCATCACCAGCCAAGACGGTGTCATCGATAGCATTGAACCATGGGGCAAGCGCAAGCTGGCTTACGAGATTAACAAGCTGCAAGATGGCGACTACACCCTGATTAATTTCCACGCAAAACCAACCAGCATCGCAGAGCTTGACCGCGTACTGCGTATCACCGACGCCGTGGTGCGTTTTATGGTGGTGCGCAAAGACCCTACTGAATAAGCTCTGCGTCTTCCGGCCTTGTCCGGATACGATCAGAGAGCAAAGGTGATGAAACATGAGCATCAACAAGGTATTCATAACTGGAAACCTGACCCGCGACCCCGAGTTGAGGTCAATACCCTCAGGCACTTCGGTGCTTTCGTTTGGCGTTGCTGTCAACGACAGGCGCAAGAACCCTTCAACCGGCGAGTGGGGTGACTATCCCAACTATATCGACTGCACCGTATTTGGTGCCAGGGCAGATGCTTTGAATAAGCACCTCTCCAAGGGCTCCAGGGTTGCCATTGACGGCAAGCTGCGATGGTCCCAATGGGAAAAAGACGGGCAAAAGCGCTCAAAGCTCGAAGTAATCGTTGACGAGCTTGAGTTTCTTTCGCAACGGAGCAGCGGCGCGCCCGCACCGTTCCAAAACGATAGCCCCGCGCCACCGCCACTATCCCCGGTAGACGCCGTTCCAACTGCTCCGGATATTATCCCGGCAGCTCCGGACATTACCGTCTACGACGACGACATTCCCTTTTAAGGAGCAATAAGCTCCCTAAAGGATAAGCAAACAAAAGGAGGAAACCCTCTATGGCAGAACCATTACGCCAACCTCGAAAAAAGCATTGCATCTTTTGCAAGGAAGAGAGTTTGGTCATCGA
>Ga0131853_10011035_pt1 | contig 16520 bp, 8 predicted proteins | sample TergutLab28metaG_FD_92764 | JGI IMG/M metagenome (GOLD analysis project Ga0131853, IMG submission 92764) | Labiotermes labralis P1 segment gut microbial communities from Petit-Saut dam, French Guiana - Lab288 P1 (version 2) (version 2) | ecosystem: Host-associated > Arthropoda: Insects >...
TGACGCCTAATGTCAACTATAGTGGTCGTACCGCACCGCTAACCTCTAAAGTTGCATTTTATATATTTATTCAACAAATATAAGTACTGAATATTTTAAACATGGTATATACTCTCCGTTTCTTTCTCTTCAAAATGTAGTTTGTTTCATAATTCTAACATATTTGGTTCCTGTATTATTCACATTTTATATACAGGATGTGCTAAAATTAAAAAAGAAATCCGGCGCCAAAGGGTTAATGTAAGCTAATTCCCTTCCTCCCACACTTATAAAGCTTATCATGTACTGCACTATCGCAGTCGACGATATTTTATTTTTTCAAATTTGAGAAAACTTTGTTAGTAAAATTTAAAGAGTAGATACAATGCCACGTACGAAGACGGTAATATTCAGAATTCGTCGTCATACAAACAAATGAATTAGACCGAATGCGTCCCTAAGATTGAGGCCCGTTACCTGTTCAGGTAAAGTCACAGATTTGTGTTAAGAAAACAAATGCGTATTTGTAAGAGTTAAAAAAAAACCACGAAAAATATAAAAGCGATTAAATAAAAATTTCAATTCAGTCTGCGTGTTTCTCTACGTTCTATAAGGGGCCCCACCCCATACTGACGCTACGAATAATGCCACTACACAATTTATCAGTTATTAGACACGTACTTTAAATGACAATTTATTAATATAAGTTTAATAAATATGCTCAAGAGCTTAATCAAAATTATATTTGGAGCATAATGAGGGGTAGTAATAAGATGTATATGTCCTTTTAGGAATATGCTAAAACATTCTCCAGTAAAGAAGGGAATCTCTTAGTGTAAAGATTTTCAAAATGTGCATTAGAATGTTTTTTTTGCAGCGAAACCGGAACTATGCATCGATTGTGTACGCATGTCTCTTGGAAAGTGACTTGACAGCTTTCTCTGTACAAACAATTTTAACCTACCCGAATATTTTCATTGCTTCTACAGGATAAGTTTTTAAAATTCACTCACTCTGTCAGAAGGTGACCACTTTGCAGCGGCTAAAAAGGGTTAAGACTTACAGGGTGCGAGTATTCACCATTCTCCTAGTAAAAATATTAGGCTGTATGTCACACTTTGTATTTATTCATTTTAAATTCGCAATACAGACAGGTGACATGACATATTCAGGTCTAACTTGCTTAATTAAAAACGTGAAATACACGTGTTCTGTTATCCGTACTTGCGCATTTTGTGCTGTTCACTTTCGTGGACAGCAAAAGGGCAAACGTTGCTTCACCAAATTTTAAAACTGGGTCAGTGAATCAGACAATCAGGCAGCAGAAGTAAGAGAGGGATTTATTCAGTTCGTGATTAATCCGATGTGCCAGTCTGTTACTAAATAAGCCACTAAACCAATCAGTCAATAATCGATTTAATCAGTTATTAAATAAGGCATTCAGTTACTCAATCACGTATTAAGGAAGCAAATCAATCGATCAAATCAAGTCAGTCAATCAAAAAGCACACCAATAATTCAATCACCAATTACTTATTTAATCGGTTTTTAAATAAACCATTCAATTACGCAATTATACACTAAATAATCAAGCCACTCTATCAGAAAACAAGTCCTACAGTCTGTCAGTAAATAAATAATGAATTAAATAAATAATAGTTATTCAATCAGCAGATAATTAAGAAATTACGTCAATTAATCAATAAGTAAAAAGCCTTGCAGCCATTCAGTTAATAAGAAAGTCATCAGTCGGTGAGCATATCAGTTTTTCTAGGTCAGCCATCAATACGTAATTACACAAATATTCAGTCATGAAATCAGCCAATCAATAAGCCGTGCAATCCGTCAACCTATCGGTAAGCGTGTAGTTCAGTAGGTCGTGTGTGGTACGAGGAAATGGTGGGTCAGACACGCGTGCAGACAATAAATATTACTATTTGTTAAACAGGCGCATTGTAAGCAAGCCACTAACTAATTCATTCAAGAGGAAGTCAGTAAGCATGTTCAACGACTTAATCAGCCCGTCCGTGCATAAATCAGTCAGCCATCCAGACAGTAATAAAGTCACTAATTTTGTGTTTTAGTCAATGAGTACCTGCGAGAAACAACCAATCACGCAGTAATTTAAACCGTTACACAAGAAGCAGGTCTTTCAGTATATGAACAGAAAGGTATTTTAAGGAACATGTAAATGAGAGAGAACCAGGAACACCTTCCTCTAAAAAATATTATAGAATGGAAAGGTGGAGTATACGCCAATGTACCATCCATCATATGGCACTACAGCCGGTAGTCGAGCTCTGGCCTTCCGTTTTGGGTTTCGTAATAATTAGGTTTTACGTTGTGGGGTTATTACCGGACAATCAACCTTCGGTAGTCCTGGAGGGCTGATGGTTTGCTTCTTCATCTGACTTCTCCCAACCAACCTGCCTTGCAAGCTACAACCGAAATAGCTTGGTGGATCATGTATTCCCATGTAGTAAAAGGTAAATCAGTCTCGTTACAGGTCTGGAGTGGCCCAGAGGGTTCCAAGAAGTTAAGGTTCCCATATTTCATGACAACGGCATAGGGTGGTGGTAAGGATGTCAGCCTTACGCATCGGCCGCCTTTACCCCCAGGAAATGCTCCTGGTACTCATTCCTGTTAGAGGCTAAGTCGACCCCAGGACCATAGTGCGATCGGAAGGATTTTATGGCAATAAAAAATTTCACTGACACCAGCTAAGATCGAACCAGCGACCTTCCTATTTGTAGCACAGCACCTTAACCACTGTGCTACCGCGGTCCCCATATTCAAACGTAGCAGTCTACTCATATTAAAAAATATATAATAAAGGGTAGGCCTATTTTTTGGAAGCTAAGGACGCGATGCAGAATCGCAATTTGTTACTCGTGCAAACACTTTAATGAAATATATAAACATGGAGCTATCAAAGTGGCATATATTAAGTACATTTTTCCTTACGGGCTATCATGTATTGACTTCCCAGTCCACTTATTATTTACAGATTTCAAAGTAAAACATTAACACAATTTAAAAAATATATATATACAAATTCTGAAATCTCAGCACCGAAAAAATAGCAATGTCAGTGCCTGAGGATAATACCAAAACATTAAGGTTAGAGAAAAACTTAGGAAAATCACGAGTCTATGAAATAGACTTCCACATTATAACAACGGTAAGGAACGTAACCGCAAATATAAAATAGAATAAACGGCAAAGCGACAAAGTATTTTGGCAAACAAATTACAAGTCATATTATAGAAGGCAACATTCAGATACGTGAGTAGTGAATTTAGAGTCCCCTCTGGTCAATGGGTATCGAGGGCTGTTAACGGGAGATAAAATATCCAGGGTACTAAGAAGGTACTAAATTACATATAAAGCTTAGATATATACTGTCACATTGGCATATGACTTCATAGGGTTATATTTAATTAAACACAATTTACATTTACCTGTACCAGTGTTTAAGCAGCATGGATGAAATTTGTTAGCCCAATGCTGAGATTTATGAAGTTAAAACACAGGAATATATATATATATATATATATCAAGGAAGGACTGCAAATTCAAAAGAGAGAGAAAAGTACACGTAAGTGTCAGAATAGCGGGAAAAGCGCACAGGCTTAGAGATATAACAAATTAGCGAAGTATTAGAAATGCATTTACAAGAGGAAAAGAGGTATCCCAGAAAGAAGAGAAAAGTTCAGTTTTGGATGTGTTAATATACGCAGAACCTTGAAGTGTCTCAAATTCCTCTGTTACAAGGAAATACATTTCTGCTCTTTATTATCGTATAAATTTGGCCCTCAAGGAGCTTTAAAATCACACTTAAGTAACTCCTGCAAGGTTACAAGGAGGCCATTAATTTGCACTTTAATCGACCATCGTTCAATAGCAATGAAGATAAAATATCGGGCCGGATGGATTGATAATCCTTCTTCCTTGTGTACTTCAAATATAATCTTATAAGATTATACTGAGATGCACGGTCAGCAAAACATAAAATACTTCAAATATATTTGCACATAAATAAAGAGATAGAGGAACGTGTCCCAGAAAATAAAGGGTGAAGGTATTGAGAAAATTTTGTTATAATATTCCAGGGTCTGAAATCATGATAAAGTGGAAACGCAGAAGAAAGAATTTAAGAGTACATATTCTCTGAAAAGACGTTTACAGACCTAGAATTTTGATCAAGCCTACAATCATCTGACGGAACTGGGTTTAACCGGCTACATTGCTATCAGTTCTGCTTATCGGACCAGGGGTTGACAACCTCCATTAGGGGATTCACGCGCACATTTCAGTCATTTGAGTGGGGGGGGGGGGTCTATAAAGATCTTACTACTGAAACACCAGTAGAAAATTAAGCTAGAATACCTTTAACATTTTATCACCTAGCCACGGATTATTCTTTACTGATCCACTCATGCATTATACATGATTATCGAAAAATAACTCGTTAAGTTTAAAGTTGAACACAGCATATATTTATCTTATTTTGTCAAATACAATGATGGGGTTTATTGGCAAACCATGAAGTTTTCTTTGCCTAACCTGCATGCATATGCACGAACATGTGCACTCGAATGTCTCATCGACAACGAAACTTTGTGTCTGTTGCAGTCGGTATGCAAGTGTCCGTTCAGGACGAAGCCCAACGCGTCACATGTTTTGGTTAGTTGAAGCCAATTCCGTCCGTTGAAACAAAGAGGACCTCCAAATGTCAAATCATCTCGTCATTTGTTCACGTAACCTTAGGATAGAGGAAGAATGCTGAATCAAAATTATTTATTTAGGTTTCTTCAGGAGAGAATGTTGAAAGCCTAAGGGGTCCAGATAATTCCATCCCTCATCGCGGTTCGCAACATTGTATACCCAAACCTGCATCCCAAAATATGTTACATAAATTGCCAAAAGGGCACACTTAGAAACTTCAGTTGATGTGGCACATAAAGTTGAAGAAATTACATTTAAAAGAAGGGTCGAATATGCAAATTACACGTTACTTTAATTAACGGGGCTGTTTCTCTTAAGACTTCGGTGAGAAACGTGCAACAACAGTGTCAGTGAAGATGTAAGCCATAAAACCCAAATACTGAGTCAGCGCAGTTTGATAACATAAAAGATGCTGCTAACTAGGGATAACATTTTTCGACAAAGGTGGGCACAGGAATACTGATTGAAGTGCCTACCATTTGGCGCAATTCTGAAATCTCGAAACTCTCAAATGTAATTACGAAGTGCATAAAAGACGCTGCTTTGATTTATGGGAATTGCAACCAGGTACAATGTTATTATTGCTTTAAAATTCATAGAAAACAATATAAATATATCAATAAAATTTATAAGAGAGTAAAAGTAAAGGTAAAGTGATCCCGTTGCAGGCCCGGTGTGGCCCAGAGGGTGGGTAGAGGTATAGCTCTACTCTTCCATGACCGCGGCACTTGAAGGGGTGAGTGGTCAGCAGCACGCCCCCGTCGCACCTTACCCCCGGGAAAGACCCGGTACCGATTTTGCAGGAGGCTGGGTGGGCCCCAGGGATGGTTTGGACGGGCGGAAAATCTCGTCCCCAACCGGATTCGATCCCGGATCGTCCAGCCCGTAGTCAGTCGCTATACAGACTGAGCTACCCGGCCCATATATATGAGTACGTATTTATAGCTAAAACAAAGGAGACCAAATACGATATGAAATGCTTAAGCTACAACAGTTCATTTCAGAACCTTCCGAATTTTTGCTATCATAAACATGAGTAATACTCACAGTTCATGACGCCCACTCATTTTTCAATGAATGGGTACCGGAAACCCTCGTGACCGGACTAAGGCGACTGCAGAATAAAGGTGATTACTCACGTTCGTCTTCTTGTAAGATTTAGAATGCGAGGAGTTAAACAGCCACACCTACTGCGCATTTTCGATTCATGCGTATTTAGCACAGCCATAACGTTGTTTTTTTTTTTACATTGTAGTGTTATGTAGTGCCACTGTTCTTTACGTAGAGATCTGGAACTTGGTCTCTTTTCCCCAGAGACGAACACAGAATGAAGACATTAGTGAGTAAAGTGCTCTGGAGTACATACGGTGGGTCTAAGAAAAATTAATGTCGTGTTAGAGTGAGAAGTATCACTGTCTTTTATCAGGAAGATCCGAGTTTGAAGTCTCGGTCAGCAGACTGGATATTCTGATGAAGATTTTCGTAATTTTCTTCAGTTCTTCGAGGAAAGTACCGGGATAGAACCGTACACTAGAAAACGACCGATTCCTTCCACATTCCGTGTAATCAATTGTTCAGTCATTACACGCTATAATGTCTTGATAATTGACAGCGTCATTAAATAAATTATAGCTACCTACCTAAAAAGATTAACCGTCCTTACTTGAATTTTTGCACAAATCAAAATCTAAGGTAGGCCAAAAGCCTTCACATTTTCTTTAGGACGTCCCATTCATCGTGTCCCTGAGAACGGAAAGCCGCCCTACCATATCGGATAGTCCATGCAGGCTACCGCTGTTCGGGGACGAGAAAACAGGTACACCTGTACCATACACCGAAGCATATAGAACTTTCATTTGTGTCGTAATAAAACTACGAGTAATATGGAGCTGAGTTAAAAAAAAAACTCAGACTTTTTAACAGTTACAGTATATGACAAAATTCTAATTTAATAAAGTAATTACTGTACGGTTGTAAATTGCATGGAGCTAACAAGCCATGACTTGGATGACATAATTATACGAGTGCTCATTTCCTATATTTCTCCTAAAATTCGGTTCTAATGGAATAAAAGTATGGACCATTTCATAAGTTAACACGTAACTCAATTTGGAGGGCATTCTAGTGAAAGAATAAGTTTGCGTCTTGCTTCACAGCGACATTTTGAATTCACTCTACTCGTAATTCACTGACGAAATACAGCAGAGCTATTACTCAGAAACTAATATTCACCCAGCAGCAGGAAGTTCTTCGTGTTTTATGGAACCCGAAGTCTCAGTTCTGTGCTCAAGAACAGCCCAGCACTGGTCCCTGTTTTAGCCAAATTTACCCAGTCCACAGCCTTTCACATTATTTATTTTACCATTCAAAGACTAGCGGTTAGTATCTATACCGTCAGGTAAAAGGCTAAGTAATCAGTATTTTGTACACAATATATATTTACACAGTGGGCCGCGTAACTTAATCGGTCTTAATTTCTTATTTACTTACTGACTTACTCCATGGAGTAGAATCCTTCTTGAGAAGCTAATCGGTTTGCAGCTAGTCAAGAAATTCCCCGCATTTATGGAACCCGAACGTTCATTACCGCATTCACACGTATCCGCCAACTGTCCCTATCCGGAGTCAGCTCGATCCAGTCCATGCCCTCAAATCCCACTTCCTGAAAATGCATCTTAATATTATCCTCTCATCTACGTTATATTTCCACCTACGCATATATTTTCAAGGCCCTGCCCTTCCTTTGAATTTTCTGACAAATATTCATTCGCATTCATGCTACACATATGGACCATCCCAACTTCTTTTATTTCATTTCCACTCCTTCTTTGTGTTGGTATACATGTGTTTGGTGTATAGCTATTGCCCAAAGAAAGCGAACGGTTAATGACGCTAAAGCATAATGTCTGTTGTGGAGAAAATGGGGAAAAATAAGTTTGTTAAATTCAGCTTTACTGATTACGCTTGACAATTTTTTTTGCATGGGTTTGTTTCACCAACCTTATAAAATACCTATGATGCGTTAGAAAGTCGCACATTGATAATTACTCAAGTACAGACTGTATTTACAGCGACATTTTCCGATTTATGCTCGGAGTTTTACACCGTTGTCAAGACGGTGTTGAACTGCACACAGCACCCTACATGCATACATAAAATATCTCCATTGCAACTTTCATATGACTTGCTTAAATTGCTCGTGAGTTATCAATATGATGTTATTTCACATTCTACAAAAATCATATAAACAAAATTTTAATAATTTTAGAATATCTAGTATATACAGATTTTAGACCCTGTATTAAATGAGACTCGGGTCACATTCGTCTCAGAATTTCGCATGTCGTTTTGTATGACGTAGCAATGTCCTCCAGTAACATAGCGTTGTTCTTTCGTTTTCTGTATCTCCTTGTAGTGGCTAAAACTTTGAAAGCGTAACATACAGGCAGGATACAAATTACGCAGATATAATGCACACGTCTACACGAATACAGCTGAAAATTTCAGGTGTTGAAATCTCAGCATCTAGAGAAATAATTTCACAACTTTGATATTTTAATCAGGTAGTGTTAAAAGTCAAATTAATCAGTTGGTATAACCGTCTAATACATCTCTGATTGGTACATGGATTTATATTGAGTTTAAACCGTTACAAGCTGCGACAGGCAGGCGGTCATTTCAAATCTGTGTGTCGCAAAATGGTGTAATTTTTTACTAGCATATAAACGTTTGTAGATATTGAGATATCATTCTATTCATGAGAACGATTTTTTAAAATATGTTGTTTAAAAATCCTAGTGCAATGTGTTAGAGAGTAATAAGAGGTGTGAAATTCCAAGGTGTGTTTCTTGGGCACAGCGCGGGCGGAATTTCGGTGGAATTTGGTAAGTCTGGCAGAAATACTGCACTAAACATGTCAAGGTTCTAATCTAGTAAATTAAGCAGTAGGGTGAAGACATATTGAAGCATGTTACTATTTTCTGTGAAAATAAACTGGCTCCTTTCAACAACGGCAAGTTCTTCCTATCTAAGAGGCAGACAGTTTAGTTATCTGAATGTGGGTGAAATTCGGGTGCACTACAAAGCCAGATTATGAAGTAAGGTTTTCTGCTCACGTCATAAATGGCTAAAGGACAGTGGACGTAAAGCTTCGCACATTCTGAACCTCGCACTAGATACAGCTGAGAAGTCAGCTTCACACCCGGTCGATTTATACCCGACGAAAGAGTCCCCATATAAGAGGGATTTGTTAAAACCTCTAATATTGGAGAACATAAAGATCTCGTGAACGTGCCGAGATTCGAAACACAATTCCTTGGTTGTCAAGCGCGTAGTGTAGTCACTATACCATCTGGTCTGAGTGGCTACAATGGATCCTAAGCCATTAGATGCAACAAGTCCAACAGTTCATGAACTAGCACCGGGTAAAACATAACAGGTAGACGAAAATCATACGATGATACAGGCCATAAATTTTATTCTTCATAAAATTTTGTCGGTTTAGCAAGTCAGTGAATATAAGATGAGTGGGGCAAGTATTGTGCATTTGGAGACAGAATTTCATTGTCAAATCTGAAGAAAACGGGGCACATGAAGCACATGAGTGCGGGTGATAAAACACACGAATATATACGGTGAAACTCAAACAGGGCCTGAATGAATATGCAGGCGGACCCCCGCATCCGCGATTTCAGTTATCCGCAGTTTACCGCGGCCCGAAAAAAAAATATGGGAAATGAAAGCAATAAACGGTTCATGAGTTTCAAAACGTGCACCAAACAAGAACGGGCCGTAACATGGCGAAATCCAGCAGCCGAAACGCGCCCAGTACTTGACTCATCTTCCTTTGTCCCCGCACCCACGCCTCCCCGATAACTTGCCACCATTCTGCTTCTAGCGTTCTCGCTGTTCGAATTAGTTGCCGCGTTATCGCAGTGTTTGTGTTCAGAGAATAAGAACAAGAATGGAGAAGTCGGTGAATATCTACAATAGGGTAAGATATTTTTTAACAAATAATATTTTCTTATTACAAATTATGTACCCGTACGTACGTATGATTTTCATTGTAACATGCGTAACAGTAACAAGTTCTTTCATTGCTTATGCCACGCCTTAATGGAAAAGCATGATTTTTATTGTTCTGTCATCCCTTGAAACTGTACATGATACTGTACAGTACAGGCACTGTATTTTGTCATTGCTGTATCGTCTCTTGAGGATTAGGCCAAAAAGTCATAATCCCTTACTTTCATACCCACGACAGAGAGAAAGTGCATCGTAAATGTACAATGTAGTGTACAGTACATCTTATTATTACTTTATTTAATATTGGTAGTGTCTAACAGTGTGTAATTTATCAATTAAACTTGATCGCATTTATGTATGTTATAAGAATATCACGTTATATATATATATATATATATATATAGCTTTCGGTATTATCCGCGGTTCACGTAACCGCGGTAGGTCTTGGAACGTATTACCCGAGGATACGGAGATCCGCCTGTACTCTATTTTTTCGTCTTTGAATGGGCCCTGGAGGAAAGGGAGTTGCTCCTGTGGAGACAATGAGGAATCTTCGGCTTCCATTAGCTTTTCATTGGACAGGTGTAGCTACATGTACCACAAACTTCAAAGCTAAGTAACATAACATTTTATCCGCAGGGTATATTTGTGGGGTTCATTTAGTTGTCTGAAGAATCAGCATTATTTCCATCTAAAAAATATTAAAAATAGTTTTTGTAATGGGGATATGACATATCTTCTTGCACATAAGCACCTATATTTAAAACATTTCTTAACAGTTTCAGAAGAAACATTAAATTCTAAAGCATTTTTTGTTATATTTTCATATAAGACAGGCTTGATTTCAACCGTTCATAGCCAAAGTAAATATCAACTATATACTGCTGAACTTCAAAACAGTCACGTGTCAAACTACGTTCCGTTACGTTGACGTAGTTTCGAGTAGTGAATATTTTATAGAGATTGTTTTAAACTTGCAGCGAATATGCTTGATAAAGCAAAAAGGAAGAGACAAATGCCCTGTAAAATTTAATAAAGAAGTCATAGGAACATTAATTTTTTTTAACTCATGAAGTCTATGAAAAGACGCCTCATTAAGAGCTCTTGTTTCCGAAAGAAACAGAATAATTCAAGAAAAAAGAGTGTATCTGGAAGAAGATAAAAAACTGGGCATTCTGTAACGATAAAAACTGAAACATATATGGAAAATTTGACATGCGAACGTATTGCCGTTTAAGCATCAGAACTGTAGCAGTAAATTAGACTGTGAAAAAAAAAATTATGAGAAAAATTTCAACAACTTTGAGCATGAAAACCTATGTCGGAAATGGTCCCAACAATTCTGTGTTGAGATTATATTTAGCAAGAGAGCAAGTCTGTCCTGACATTTTGGAGGAAACCAAAGAAGATGCAAATTTTTTAAAGAATATGTTGGCCTGTGACGAAAATTTTATTTTTCAGAACGATCCGGAAGAGAAGCATTAGTCCATGTAATGTAAAATGCCTGCAGAGTAAATAAAGCCCGATCGTCAGAATACCAAATTAAAATTAAGATTTTTCTCACTTCCGATATGACATTAGTCATTGTGGTTGAATATGTGCTATAAATCTAGGCCGTGAGCAAACACGTCTATAATAAAGTTTAAAAAATACAAGAAAATCTGCGAAAGAAGTTTACCAAATTTCGCATTCCCAACTGGTTTTACAGAGGTGTACATAGGGATTCCGATCAGCCAGTTTTCAGCTAAAAGAAAGAACTATCGAATAGATATGCATGTAGCAAATCTTGCACAATACGCGTTATTTTTTCCCAAAATTGATATTTAGCCCAAAGAATTCAATTTTTAATCAACTGTAGAAATCTTCGATCACTCAGCATAACATGAAGGATCTGACATCTAGCAGCAGGCATATATTCCTCCCAGATATTCTTAAAATTAAAGGTTAAAGGTAAAGCAGTACCGTCACAGCCCTGGAGTGACCCAGAGAGTTCCAGGAAGTTAAGGTTCCCAGATTTCATGACAACAGCACAGGATGGTGGTAAGGTTGTCAGCCTTATGCACCGACCACCTTTACCCCCAGGAAATGCTCCTGGTACTCATTTCTGTTACAGGCTGAGTCGATCCCAGTGCCATAGTGGGATCGGAAGGATTTTATGTCAATGAAAAATCCACTGACACCAGCTGGGATCGAACCCCGATTTGTAGCACAGCACCATAACCACTGTGCCGCCGCGTGGTCCTGTTCTTAAAATGGTTCTTTCCATAATGTAGTCTTCGTCAGTGACTCTAAAGATTGCCTGCCCACTTTCTAGCACGGTCATAGAGACAGATATCGAGATCAATACTACCGACATCTTCACAACAAAGAAGTACCCCTGCAAGGAAGACTGAGAAGAGACCGATAAATTTGATATTGGAAGTGGGAATCCCGAATTTTCTTATTTCTGATCGTGTGGTCAGAGGTAAAACGTGCCTTGCTTAAAATACGGTAGAAGTAATATTGTTCGGCTTGTTTTACACAAGAAAACTATGAGCTCTACCTAACCACAAACAGAGTTTGCTGGTGTGTAGAAAATACAAAACACCGTAAAATGTGTTTCTTTAGCTCATGTTTGCATTTAAAGGTTGTAAAATTTTGGAATTGAAGACAAGTACAGTATATATATATTTATTTCTGTATAAAGTGTAATTTACAATTTTAAACACACACAAACACACATAGCCTACTAGCCAAGACAGGCAAGATGATACAAAATAATTTTCAAAATAAATTTTAAAACACACTTCAGTAATATATGTTACAGATAAAAAAAATTACGATACTGATTTCAGTGTTGTTTTTCAAGTCGTTGAAGTTCTACTAAATCCAAGCAATGGAGCATGTGAATGAGTCATAAGAGTATTCCATTTTTTTCATATTTTTGTCACTCTTATATTCAAATACCTACTCCCACGCTCTTGGTTACAAGCAGAGAATCACAGGCATTCACGCATATGTCTGTACACACAAAAACCAAATCTCAAGTAATATGACATGTAACGATGTCTTCAAATGCTAATAGAGTTACAGTACTATCGTGTAAAGAAAAGCCAACTTGATGCACAACTTACGCTTAGTACATTTCGTTAACCTGGACAACAGAGAGTCATCTACGAAAATAATAAGTACCAATTGTTGTATACATACGGTTGTACCTCCTGATGATGGGCCTAGATACGCCCGAAACATGTAGAGGTTGACGAAATATACTAAGAATAAGTTGTGCGTCAAGTTGGTTTTTCTTTACACGATTGTATCGAGACGCAGGTCATCAAAACATAAAATTTCCAGTACTATATTTCAATGGCGCAACAGCCTCAGTGGGCCTAAGCCCACTCTTCGTTGAAGTTTCGAGATAACACTCAATTTAGACACATCAAATTCGGTAAGAATCTTCAGGACGAGTTATCGGTCCGTCGCAGAAAACTCTACGTGACAACACACAACACTCGCTACGGACAGACAACCATTCCCCCCGGTGGTATTCGAACCCTCAATCCCAGCAAGCGAGCGGCCGCAGACCCACGCCTTAAAGAGCGCAGCCACTGGCATCGGCCACACTACTATACATCTGCGCAATTTTTTTGTAATAATGATCTATAGTGGATTCTTTTGCGTATTTTAAAGTACAATTATGTTACATGTTGGTCGTAGGTACTTGGAATACAGCACACTCAACAAGCAACACTCGTAAGGTTCAAACCCTGCCTCACGCGTTCGTGTGGACACAGCGGATAAACCATCCTTAAGGAGTTGTAGACATGTTACATAACTGTCCAATGCAAATGTTGGAACATAATGTAAAAAGTAAAGGTAAAGTGATCACGCAACAGGACCGGTGGGCCCAGAGGGTGGGTAGAGGTATAGCTCTACTCTTCCATGACCGCTGCACTGGAAGGAAGGAGTGGTCAACAGCACGCCCCGGTCGCACTTTATCCCCGGGAAATACCCGGTACCCATTTTACAGGAGGCTGGGTGGGCCCCAGGGCCGGTCTGGACGGGCGGAAAACCTCGTCTCCAGCGGGATTCGATCCCGGACCGTCCAGCCCGTAGCTCAGTCGCTATACCGACTGAGCTACCCGGCCCACTCGTTGGAACATAATGTAATATGTCGAAAATAAAATTACAATTTAATTAGTTTAGCGCAAACATCGAATAAATCGACAAATATGCATATACTGCCAGCTGACACTATGAGGACCCTCCTCCTCAGCCACATATATTATTATGGGTTATTACATGCTAGGGCACTTCCCCCTCTAATGTTCGAAGTAAAACTACTTGTAAGTGCTACAGAAAATACAGATGATCAAATTTAGAGAATGCAGTTCGAAGCGTGCACTGTTAACAATTGAATGACTTCACAAGCACGATTTTTTCTACTTTTAACATTTGTTCTTGAAATGTGACAAAGCAAATAGAAATCCACTTGTAACTGATTTTTTTTTTATTTGCTCTAAGTTGTGTTTACATACGTAGGTTATTCGGAAAGTAAGTACCGTCTGCGCATTTCTCTCGAGCATCCTCGAGACTGTCACTTTGCGCATGTACAGTGACTTCCTCTATCAATTGAGAAGCCATAGACGCCATTTCGTGAAATTCGTGTTATGTTTATGCTTGTTCCTGTGCGTTAAACATGTTTAAGGCAAATGAAGGGGCCGCCGACTGTAAAATACGGTCTGTAATTCATATTTTAAACGCTAGGAATGTGCTGCCAAGTAAGAATCATCACCAGATCTGTCAAGTGTATGGTGACAATGCGATGAGTGATGGCATGGTTAGGAAATGGGTTCAGATGTTTAATGAAGGACGAGAGAACGTGCACGATGAGGCGCGAAGTGGGCGTCCATCTTTGGTGAATGATGATTTGGTGCGTAAAGTCAACGAAAGAGTGCGTGACGACAGACATTTCACAATTTCTGATCTGTCCCTGCGCTTTCCTCAGATTTCAAGGACTCTATGACATAGTCAGTAGTCATTTCGGTTATCAGCGGCCGGATTCTATGAGGAGGGTATACAAAAACCTGTGTCCCGCTACGATAAGTGCCTCAATAATGGCGGCGAATATGTGGAAAAATAGTTTGAAGAATGTATAATCTGATAACAATAAAATTTGATATGAAACCTTACTCGATTTTTTTCAGCGAAACGGTACTTACCTTCTGAATAAGCCTCGTATTTCCGCATTACAAGATTAGCATATGAAATGGCTGGTTGTTAAATATAGGTCAAGAATTATGAGGCAGAAATAAATTACTTACCAATCTAAGCCATACGTTTGACTTCATAATCTGGTTCTTCTCATTCTGTAATCAAATGAAAGTAAAAAAGCATCAGAGAAATGTTGGACAAGATAAGAAAAATGTTGAACTCTCAACGTGCAACCTCAAATACAATGACATAATTATTTTAATTTCGTAATAAATAAAGAGTTGTGAGGAAGGTAGTAAAGGAAGCTATAACTTAAGAAAAAAGAACAATAAATTCAGTAATGAAGAAGAGAAAGAGAAATAGAAGGCAAAAAGAAAGAGAGATGAAAAGAATAATAAGCGTATCATAAGATTATTTTCTCATAATATTATCAGGATTATAACCTTTATGTCTACTGTTTTTTTTTGAAAGACTTAATTCCAAAACGTTCCCAAGCGATTCTGTCATGCGACACTACAGGGCTTTGACGGTGATGTATGACTGTCATAGAAACTCCTGGTCTTGGACTTTGCCCATTGTTTACATTTTTTTTAACAACATGAAGTTTCGGAAGCCATCTTCAGGTGAAGAACCACCTAACATGGTGGAGCCGTTAGACCGATATATTCTCAATAATTGGGAACCTTAGAAACCCGAAACTTGTTAAGACACGCACCTGAGAACAGATCAATTCCGAGGATAGTAACTGGAAAAGAGATATAAAAATTGAAAACAACCACAAGACTGAAAAAATAAAGCCTGGATCACTCCAAATATTAAAACCATAAAAACAGCCATTAACTTAGACTGGTCAGACCACAGGCATAACACGAAACCAGAATTTACGCACCGGAAAAACAGGCAGACCATGGGCTATAGGACCCAAGTAACACGCACAAAATTTAGAAGACGGTCTTCTGGAAAGATCCAGATTAGCGCAAAATCCATTTGAAGTTAATCAACGTATACGGTGGAAGGAAGCCAAGATTTTGGAAATAAAAACGGATTCAATATACAGAAAATATAAGGAAGCAGCGTGCATGTCATTTACAACATTCCAACAGCCGGCCCAGCACTAAACTTTCGCCCATCTGATATCGTTTGATCAGCAAACAACTGTCTAAATAATACATTTGATCCCACGAAGGTTCGCAGATTTCTCTACATATGATATTAGCGGTCTTAGAAATTTTAAATTCGTGTACTCTTGTTCTCTGCGGTGTGTCCAAAGCCAGATCAATCTGCGTTTCATCGCTCTTCTGTACGGTTTTAAATTGTGGAGTATTCCAGGCTACATTGTTGAGTATTGTGGTTGTTTTCATATAACTCTTTTCCTGTTACCACCCATGGACTTTATCTGTTCTCAGGTGCACACCTTAGCAAGTTGAGCATTTCCACGGAACACAGTGAATGAGAACAGGGGAGGTCTCCAGGTTACCTGCGTCTTTCCTCAAGACGCCTTCCGGAAAGTCGTGTTTGTTAAAAAAGTTAGACGATGGACAAAGTCAAAAGATGGAGACTGTGTCAGTGACTCTGTCATTGGACACATACATAAA
>Ga0131853_10011037_pt1 | contig 16517 bp, 9 predicted proteins | sample TergutLab28metaG_FD_92764 | JGI IMG/M metagenome (GOLD analysis project Ga0131853, IMG submission 92764) | Labiotermes labralis P1 segment gut microbial communities from Petit-Saut dam, French Guiana - Lab288 P1 (version 2) (version 2) | ecosystem: Host-associated > Arthropoda: Insects >...
GCCAAAGAGGCATCTCAGTTGCAACATACGTGTTGGGAAAAGTGTGACAACATTGTGGCCAGTAATTACCTATATTGATTTCTGTGGCAGTGGTATGCAGTGACTTATCGCCTTTTTTTCCCCTCCCCCACCCCCCTAACCTCACCCCCCACAAAATTTTCTTCTGTAACAGTGCATGATCTGCACTGAAATGTAATACAGGCATGTAAGAACCTGTGTACCATTGGCATTTTATCAAATAAAAACAGTTGGTTCTTAGTAATGTATACTGCCACTGTCTGTGGCATAACCACAGAGTCTCTGTTTTGCCAAGGATAAGGACCTGAGTGCCATATATCAGACAGTGATTTTGCATAGTGTATTTCATAAGTAGGGTTAACAGCAAGAAAAGTCTACTACAAAACATGCTGTTACTGGACATTCCTTTGACAGCAACGCGTGTTAGAGTGAATTATGCTTCTGTCCCAGAAGTGTTGAGCTGTTGTTATTTCAAATTGCATCGCACTGCTAGACGTAACATGTAAAGGGAATGAAAGGTGCATTGTTGAATAGCAAAACAAGAAACATAGGAGGTTTCAAAGTGCCAGGCAGGCTGCAAAAGTTCATTTCATGAGGTACATGTGTTCTTTAATTGGATAAAGTGGCCAGAGCATGAATCTGACCATCAACCATAATCTAATGCAGAGGTAACAATTGGGGCTATAATTCTATTACTCTACACTAGTGTACAGCATGTTTAAATGGCCACAGCATATCATAAGTGGAATGTTCAGTACTCTCATTGTTTAAATCAGTGTATCATATACGAAATGCTCGATGCTTAAAGGTTAATATGCTGTTAGTCCACCATCATGAGGGTTTTTTTTTTTGACAGTCAATGGGTGATCAGTTAAGGGTTATCTGCAGCTGTATTCAGAATTCTGCCGGGTCATATCATTTGATTATATTCAGGGCCCTCTCATACATCTGTGAATCTGATATACAAGAAAGACTGTGTTTTATTTACATAAACAGTTTTTAGCATTTTCTATGTTACTGTAATTATTTTTCCTAAGTTTGAAATGAATCTGTACGTTCACTTGTGCTGCTACTGGACAACAAAGCAAAACATATGCCTGGGGTTGCTGTAGATGAAGTGATGGAGTTAAACTTTCTTATCATTAATCCCAGATGGTCATAGCACTAGCTTACAGAAGCAGGCTGCAACTGATTTTCTGCACTAAACCATACTTGCATGATAGCATCCATCCTGTGTGTTTGTCAGTGTTTTTTGGAAGGGATAAATACAAATTTCTAATTTTTCTAATAATTATTTGACCTTCATGACTATTCTTTGGCATTTGTAAAGCATTAATTTGAATAGGCTCCTGACAATTTGGGAGAAGCAGGTTTTGTATACCCAAGTTTATTAGTTGGGGAAGTGAAAGACATTCAGAAATTAATGGGCAGAGAATAATGCCTTAGAACTAATTCCCTTACCCCAGTGTAATGGACCCCATATTTATTCTAGATAACATTTTTTCATGTAATGTTTTCCTCTGTCACCCATCTCGTTGAAGCTGTGATGATACTGCACTCTAAACATTCGTGGTTTCCACCTGAAGGTTTTTATGACCTGGTGAAGGTTGGAAATGTCTGAGCTTCAGTTTGCATTCCAAATGATGCCTTATTTGTGGTCCAAAAGACTGTTTCTCTGGTAGAAGGGCTTCCACTTCAGATGAGACATATGATTCCTTTATTAATGCTTCTGTGTAATGAAAGTAACTTCTTTCCTTTCATTGCTTCTTTTTCATTACATTGACCACTGGAACTTTATCTCTAATGGGCCTGTGCCTGTTAGTCTACAAATTTGTGTGTAATTGCCATTGACATAGCTGTTTGCTGCTGTTGTTATTATTGTCGTTGTTGTTGTTGTTATTATTATGGCAACATATTTAGACCCACATTATGTCATCCTTAGGTCAGTATTTTACACAAAATAAGTACATTTGGCGTGTAACTTACATGTTTATAAATTGAGATCACAGTCCATGCTTAAACCAGTACATGTTGCAGATGAATATTACAGTGCTAAAATCATTAAAATGTGGTAATTCATATTCATAATTTCAATATCTGGGACTACTGATCTTGTGCAGTATCTTTGCTTAAAATTTCATTAACATTTCCCCATTAGTGGAATTATTTTAACACTTTTGAATTACAAAGTACGTTAACTTTAACACTTGTAATACTCATATGCAACATGTATTGTGTGTTAAGTACGCATTGAGATCTCATTCTATTAACATATAAGTTACACTTGTAATTTTAATTTCTTTTATGTAAAATATTGGCTTCTAGGTGACATAATGTGGGTCAAAACGCACAACGGATGTCTAAGATGAAATATGCAATTCAATCTCATTAAGGGAGGCAATGTGTAAAGTAACATTTTGGCAGTATACTTCTGTTGCGCACACAGCTCATGATGCATAATTGTTCCAAAGTTTGCTGTGAGATGTGAATAAGCCTTTAGTTAATGCCGTCTAGTGGAACATATGGCGTACAAACAGAAATGAGTTACATGCATTTGGTAAGCTAGCTGTGCACATGTGTGTGGCATCCACTGAGTGGGATTCTTGTAGTTGACTGGTTTTGTTGCAGAAGTAAATTCTTGTGCATAACACCACCAGTAACATTTTTAGATAAGACAGTCTTGACTCTTCAAATTGTGATAATGGCCTAAAAGTGTAACAGGCTGGTTCTGATGTTCTGTAGGTTTTGCGGCCCATGCCATCGCAGAAGAGCTTACTTCTCTTGTGGAAATCTCAGAGATAACAGAAAATGGTGCATATTACCCTTTGTTTATGCTGATTTTGCAACAACTTTACAAGACTCAAGGCCGTACAAAGTTAACACAACTCTTCAACAATAGCAAGGTAAGATACCTGTGAAACACAGTTCATGTATTTAATGAACTCAAGCACATGTTTGTACCTTCAGAGTTTTAGTAGTGTATCCTAGCCTGCTGTGGTTTTTTCTGTTATTGCGTCTTACCATTTAGCATTTCTTCATATAAGGACTACTTTCAATTACGATCTGCATTAAGCTGTTTTAAAAATTGCTACCATACAAGGTGGACAGTAGTGTCATGTTGTGTTAAGTCCAGGACCTATGTGGTGGTACCATGTGTATTTCCTCTTTGTTGTACTCCACCCCTGCTGATACTTTATGGATGTGGAAAGAGCAAAAGTCCCATTGTACCCATTATATCTTAATTTTTGGAATCTGATGTTCTTCAGATGGAGCTGTATGGAAATGTTGTACGAAGGGGTGCTAATAAGTCCTTATCCTGACCAGGAAGCTACAGTGACCATACTTGGGATTTATTCAACGTACTCCCCACTAAGCTCAATACACCTCGTAGCCTGTTAATCTAACTTTTGCAAGCCACTCAAAAAAAAATTCACAAAGTTGTCTGTCCAACCAGGTCTCTGTGGCAGCAATAACTTCCACTTCGGATGAAAAATGCCGACCTTTCAATTATTTTTTCAGTCCAGGGAACAGGTGGTAATCTGACAGGGCCAGATCTGGAGAATAGGGTGGGTGATCAAGACATTGGAAGCCCAGGTGGGCCAGTTTCTTCTGGGTTGCAAGTGCCCAGTGAACTGGGATTTTATCCCGCAAGAACAAGACACCCTTGGTGAGCTTCCTGCGGCGTTTTTCCTTCAAAATGTCCTTCATTTGCACCATTAGAGTTGAGTAATACTCCGTGTTGATTGTTCAGCCCTTTAGAAGATAATCAATGAGGAGGATGCTGTCTTGATCCCAAAAAATCTAGGCGAGAACTTTTCCAGCAGATTTTTGCACTCGGAATTTTTTGGGGCGGGGTGAGCCACTGTACTTCCACTCCATTGATTGTTGCTTTGTCTCTGGGTCATAGTGATATAACCAGGGTTCGTCCATCGTCACCAGTCGTGAAAAAAATCATTTGGATCGCATCAAAAAAAATCCTAAAGTTGCTCAGACAACTGGCACCATTGATGTTTTTGATCTGTGTTCAGGCATTTCGGGACCCACTTTGTGGAGAGCTTCCGCATTCATTCATTTCACATTCCATTGATCTTATACAGATGTGGAAATAGTCATGTATACATATGGCATAATAACAAAAAGTGTACATTCATTATAAACTGTGCCTTATTGTAGTGTCATAGTTTAGTTTTACTAGGAATTATGAGTACTATAATTAAAATAAGCCTAGGTATAATGAAATTGAAAGTGATATCAACACTAATTATGCATTAAAATATTCCTTCAGACCATAAAAAGAATTATGTAACAAATATCTTTTTAATGCTACTTTAAATTTATTTTTATCACCAGATAAGTCTTCAGTGGTTTTTGGTAAATGATTGTAAATCTTGATTCCTTGGTAATAAATACCTTTTTTGTGTATTGTCAAGATTGCTGTGAGTATGTACAGATCAGAAGTTTGCTGTGTAGTAATTCTCTATATTTGTGAGTTAGTCATATATTGATCTTTATTTTTAGTGATAAATAAGAACAATAAAAGTACATATTGGGATGGAACTGGTAGGATATTTAATTCCCTAAATGGTTGCCGACAAGAGGCATTCTTACTCAAATTCATAATTATTCTAATTATTCTTTTCTGTACTTTAAATATTTCTTCACTATGCAGAGAGTTCCCCAAAAATATAATTCCATAAGTTATAATTGAATGAACGTAAGAAAAATATGTGCTTCTCAATACATCTAGTGACATAAACGGCTTAATCGGCCTGACGGCATAACAAGCCTTATTCAGTCTAGTTGTTAGTTCACTAATAAGTTGCTTCCAAGTGAAGGTAGTGTCAATAGTTAGTCCCAAAAATTTTAAACTTCAAGCAGTAGCGATTTTCTTATCACCAGACAATACCTGCATATTAATTTCGCATGTCTATATCTTCATGAATGATGGACCCAACCTGCCCGCATGCGATGTCCAGTTGCTCAGCTATTGATTTCGCTGAAATCTGACAGATTAGCTGGTGAATTTGATCAATAATCTCCAGGGTGGTCACTGTTTTGTGTCATCCAGGACGAAGCGCATCACAGGTGGAAAAATCACCACGTTGAAACTGGGCCACCCAGTTTTGATGGTGGCATAAGATGGTGCATGTTCCCCTAGTGTTTCTGTCACAATGGTGTGAATTTGCTTCGGCGCCTTGCCTTGCAAAAAAAAAAAACTTGATGATAGCTCACGTCTACATGTTGTTGAAATTGCACACGTTGCCTGACTTGCTTCCTTTCAGCCCCTGTAACAAGAAAAGAGTTGCATTTCGGCACATGAACAGATCCTTCTTTCCAGTGACATGGTCGAGTCCGGTCTACGACATCGGGAAGTAGGTCGGGCTAAGGACTTATCATCACCCCCTGCCCTGGGATTTGCTTTTTGACATACGCATATTTGTGACAGATGTTGAGGTGTCATAAGTTTGGAAACAAGTGAGACTGAGGTGTAACATATTCCATCATGCTGTGTACACGTACATAAAGTGTTTGTAACATTTCAGGTTAATCTGCTGAACATGCTGCCTGAAGTGGATCGAACCAAAGATCGACTGTCCGAGATCCTGGAGGACCGCGGACTCACATTTCTATTTCCTCTTCTGCGGATCCAGTCAGAACTGTGGAAACAGTTGCAGGCAGATCCAAATCCCACTCAGTTCTACAAATGGATCAAGGAGAACCTGGATCCATCACATCACACAAATGCTGGATTTATCAATGCACTCATGACTGTGCTTGTTAAATACATCACTCAGGTAAACTAACCAGTGTTGAGGGATCAGAGGAACTCTGGTAGTAGAATTTGAATTTTCAGCAACAGTACTACCACACACTAAAATTCTGCATGGTGTTGTTACCTCATTGAGTTATGTCTAAGCACCTTGATTTTATTGGCCTAACAACATAACTTATTGTAAATTAACCTTATTGTCCCAAGAAACCAAATGCTGGTCTTTAAATGTTCTGGCAAATGGCTTAGCATGCCATATTCTGGTTTCTGTGTGTTGGCTTGGTAGCAATTTAAGTGTCCATGCTGAGCCACAAAATCGCAGGCCTTCAAGAAATGCATTTTGTTTTTAATTCTGTCCCCTAAATGTGAATTTGGTTTCATATGCCCGTGACTGAATGTTTAAGACTTACTCAAGCTCTATAGTATGTTGAATATGTCATACCTGGAGAAGTTAGGTGCAGCATGGGACACTACTATTGAGGCTTAACTTTAACATTGCTGTTTTGATGTGACAGGAATCTACACTGGTTGAGGGGTGTGACCCTAACACAGTCCCTGACAAAGCTCTGCAGGAGAAGGAGAAAGCATTGCTGGAGAAATACAAACTGGTGCTTCAGGCATTCCTTCATGAACAGACAGACCTACAAGTGATGGCTGTATACTCCCTGCAGGTCTACTGTTACTCGGTGCAGTTCCCAAAAGGTAACGTAAAGGGTAAAGTGGGCTGCTTGCCTCATTCATATTAACCTTTATCCTAGCAGGGTGGGTATTTACTTTATTGCATAGTTTATGAAAATGTATATTTGAACAGAAAAGGATAGAATTGTGAAATACACCGTAGTTTGTGGAAAATACAATGGCTTATGCAGCTTGTCTTAAAAAACCAGTACATTTTATTGTTAATTAAATATGCAAAGTGAATTTATAGGGGTGTTTGGAGTCTTTAGAATGTTAACCTGTGAATACCTTAGGATGTGACACTTCTGCGGCCTGCAGTGTACTACATATACTTCTCATTATTTTGACAACCAAATAGAACTACATTCAAATATGCTTAAGACATTTAAAAAAATCGTATGCTTGTTACTAAGCAGAAGAACTTCTCAAACAATATGCCTTAGAATGTTGTGTAATTATGAGTTGAAATTGGCATTTACTCTACCAATATATTCCACTTCATTTTGCATCAAATGATGCCATCCGTGGGATCACTTTAAAGTCTACCTTCCTCGGTGATTTTGAGAGATTCTTGAACGATATGGGCAGTGTCATGGCCCAGGCTGTTAGTCACTAGTCATTGGCAAGTTGTTCTTGCAGGCATGCTGCTGCGATGGTTTGTAAATCTCTATGACCTGGAGATTGTCGAGGAAGATGCATTTCTTAAGTGGAAGGAAGATATTACTGATGCCTACCCTGGCAAAGGAAAGGCCCTGTTCCAAGTAAGTTATTGCGAATAAGACTGTTATTTGAAACTTGGTGTGCTCAGAGTTGTGTTAGAAACTGAATGTCTCGTAGCTGCTTATTTTCAAACTCTGTAATAGTCATTATTGTTCTTCAGTTTTTAACAAACACATCTTACAAATGCCTTGATTGACAGGTCTGTTAAGTACAAATGAACCTTGGGAGCCTGTTAACAGTGTGTGTTTTGGAGTTGGCTGTAACATGGAAAACTGTTTGGACCACCTTCCAGCTTCATTATATCACTAGTGTGCATCCATGAATTTGCATATCTTATGATTCTTGCATTCATTATATATGAATGTAATTGACAAAAGCAGCAACCTTTGTGAATTTTATGCAGATGTGCCTGCTTCAAGTTGTGGCCAGCACAATGATTATCTTGACCAGGGGTTCATGTGTCCAGATAATTTTTTGCTGTTGCCCTTTTTGTGTTGAGTACTGTACAGTGTACCCAATCTTCACCATTGCTACATAGTATCACAAGATACGATACCAGTGATGTATTATAGTGATGCTTCGTATTTTCTTGTTAATTACGCGTAAACTGTGCAAGTGAGCTCAAGTACTGGATCTTCTGACTTGCATTTGGAGGTGGACATTGTGATACATATGTGAGCTACTCAATGCATGGTCTTCCAAAAGGACCAGTTTTATGAGAATGCAGTGGTGAAGAAAGATTAAGCTGTGTTGGGTTATTGCAGGTAAACCAGTGGCTGATGTGGCTGGCTGAAGCAGAGTCTGAGGAAGAGGAGGAGGATGATGGCGATAACTAACTGCTTCATGCTTTGGAACAGTGATAAGGACTAAAATTTGTAGGTGAAGTTTTAACTCTGCAGTGCAAGGATGAACTCCTCGAAGCATTTTTATCTGTAGGATCTAAAGGGGGGTGGTTAATGAGGAATCTTTTTACAGTAGAGTGGTTTTGTGTGATGATGGTGACAGTGACTTAGAGATGTAATGGTGCACCTGTTTTAACAAGCAGAATGATACCCACAATTACCGGCATAATATGAAAATTGTAAAAAATATTACCCTGCATATTTAATGAAGGGTCAGAGTTTTCAATTTTTATTAGCACTCTTTACATTGTTGAACTTTATATCTTGTGTTTTCTTATTGCTGGTTTCTGATGTCTTGAGCAGTTAGTGTGCAAGTGGTTGGGTTGCTGATGAATGTGGTTGAGCAAGAATGTATGGCTGGAGAAATTAAATTGAGAAATTCTACCTGGGTCCTATACCATTAGATTTGTACTTTTTCTTTCTTGTAAGAACCTTTACTGTTAAAATGTACTACAATATATTTATTGCCTGTCTAAGTTTGTTGCCTCCACTTTAGTTACTAAGGTGTCTTTTATGTTTTTGGCAAGGACATTTTCTTCACACAGCTGGTTTAAATTCAGTGATATAAGAAAGTGATACCTGCTGCTAGTATTGTAACCAGTTATCTGTTTATTCTAATTATAATCTTGAATGTGAAGGGGTTAGGTATCTCTACCAAGATTTTTTGTCTCATTTTTATTCTTATTGTTTACAATATTATATTAATATACATTAACCATGAGTTGTAGCTTCATTCCAGAGGCAGTCTTTGTAAGTAGTGTGGTAATGTCTATAATGAGTTGTTGTGAATGTACTGTCTTATATATATTAAATAAATGCCTTGGTGTAATTTATTAAATTTCTGGTACATTTGTTGGTCATTTTTTTATATTAGTGTCTCATGTGTTGTTTCTTTGTAGAAGTAAACGGTAGAAGTTGTCAGTTCAGTATTTTATTTACAGTCTTAGTTCATTGTTTATATATATGTATCTGCATTTTGCACGTTTGCTCGGACAGTTAATTCTCGTATTTATTGAGAAAGCTTCCGCAAACGTTTCTGTGTAATTAAAACCTATCCACATTATGCCATCATGACAGTTTCTCTTTAGGCTCATTTCAGAGAGCAAAGATCTGACCCTGTAGTCATGTGATGGGAGATGAGAGGGTGTACTTACTACAGAAAATGTGATGGTTGTGATGTAAATTTTATAGGCCATTGCCATACTTTGCTGGCTTAGTGGCATCCACTGGTTTCAGGTGCTTTTACGAGCTGGGCAAAGTCATCAGAGAGAGAACGTTGTTACTTTCTGGGCATCAAACATTGGTCTCACACACACAAATGTCTGAACTAACATGCCAAGTGGGTCTGAGAATTGCATCACAGAACAGCATCCTCCTTGGAAACTAATGGTCGGGAATCAAGAAATCTCTTTTATGGAATTTGAATGTTCTTTACTATGCTGACAAGCACACATCCAATTAAATTGTCTATAATTAATGAAACAAAGATATTTATGCTGCACAGACTTTGGCACTATATGTTCATCATATGGTTTGTAAGTAGAATGCCAAGTGTTTTTTTGGTATGCAGCTTTATCAGGATTTTTTCATAAGAGTTAATGTGGTCATTTTCGTGCATAATTGTCGGTTTTGGAATGGCGTTCAGACGTATGTAACTAACTTTTGTCCTTTTTCAACAGTACTTGGATTGTTATGTAACATCTTTTTTACTAATAGTTAAGCTCTAGTTGCCCAATTGAAGGACAGTGATATGTTACAGGAATTGTATAACCAATATAGAGGTCACTGTGGGGATATAAAAATTGATTTATTATCAATGGTCTGAGTTGACTTCACATTTGTATTCTATGAGAATTCTGTAAGGTGCTATAAACAATGCATAATTTGTGGTCCCCATCTTAACAGGGTATCTGAAACTGCATGTTTAGTCTTATACTGAGTCGATGCTGTTCATTCTTCTCCCCAGCATGTGTGTTTGTATCCAAGTACAGTTTTCTCCTTCGCATTGGAGTAGGAATTGTCCATAAACATGGGTTCAATTAGCAAGAATGGTTTAGGACCAAGTGGTCAGGTATGTTATAATTTGATGAATTTGTAGAAATTAGGCAAATAATGATAATGAATTGTCACGTGCAGATGAAAGCAGTGATATTGGTATGTGTACTTGGTGTGCCTTGTGGTTGATATTCTTAATTCTCCAAATTTGGCAAGGTATATGAAGTTCAAAATGATATAGGTTGAAAATCAGTGCAAACTGGAGGAGCACTGTGCTAGTAGCCCTGTTTGCAGCATCAATTTGTGTGACAGGAAGTACATGATTAATTGCTGCTAAATCCATGGTAATACAGAAGACACGAACAGAAGTAGGTGCAGGCATGTGTGATTCAACATCACCCAACACATGAGTGGTGTTGGTAAGGAATATTTGCAGGTGTACATGGTAGAGAAGATGTGTGAAATTAATGAGAAGGCTACTCAGTGTCACACTTCTCAGTCTCCTGATCAAGTACAGGAAACAGGATGGAAGGCTGATATTTTAAATGTAATGGCAGAATTTATAGAGCATTGCTGGTAAATTTTCCATGCATATAATGCCAAGTGACCATGGTGATGGCAGCACTGTCAAGGCATCTTCCCAGAATACCTCCAATAGAAAAATGTCACTAAGAAGAGGTTATCTGCAGTGATTTTGTGTATGGATGGGTGTTTGTGAGGCCTACCATGTAAAGAAATGTTACTTGAGTTAATGTAAATTGCATATTGTATAGGATGGGAGGGATGAAAGAAAATGATATTCAGTCCCAAAAATTTTTAATGTAATCATTGCTGGAAAAACCCATACCCCTTCTTGCACTTTAACTTTCGAAGAATGGTGTGAGAAATTGTCCAATTTATTGTATCCAACAAGATGGGGCCCATTTGCTCTTGCACCAACAGGTCACTGTAATCCAACTTTGTCTCACATGACACCCGGTGTATTCTGTGATTATCTGGACACCAGTGTGTGTTATTTTGAGTAATTACGTGACTGTGCAGGTAATTGAAATACAGGTCTTGTCTGAAATTATTAAATTTGTGGGGTGGGCTCACAAGCATTTACTTAATTGATGAAGTATGTGTGTAGTTTGCAAAGAGAGTAAACTAAGCTTAAAACAATCCCTACAATAACTGGCTTTTGGTGCTGTGCCTGATGCAGGAAGCCATTTGATTTTTTACAGGCATCTACAGATAATGTGTAATTCAGTATGGAAGGATGAGCTATTCCATCTTGGATCAAAATATTCAAGATCGAGTCCACTAACTTTTTCAGTTACATAATACTTCAGAATGGTGTCTGTTGTGAATGACCGCACAGAACATGTTGGGCATTCAAGAAGTGTTTGAGTGGGGAGCAATTTCTCTACAGAACTAAGATTGTTGATTGAAGCAGAAACACTAGAATAATGTTTGAGAATTCGTTATTTAGACTACATAATAATGCTGTGTCATGTGAAGCTAATTTAAAAGGGCGATTGCATGAAATGTGAAAACGAAAATTCCGTGTCTAAATTTTCTTATTCAGGTACGTGATTGCTGCAAAATGAATAAATACAACGTGAGATTAGATATGCACAGCGTTGAATGTTTTGGAACATCGCAGCAAGCAGCTACATTTACAAGCACAACAATATCACGCACCCATCTTCCTTTGGCTTACTTTAGCATGATAGATTACTGGTTCTGAATTATCTGAGGGCTATATTGAGTTGCCGATTTAACTCATTCAACAATCTTGCATTTCAGCTGCAAGCTTAGAAATTATTGTAGGAATTGGGCTAGTTATGCTGATCAATCGGCATATAATCGCATATTTATGAGTGTAAAGAACGATGGATAAACACTTGTAATATTATAAAGGGGTAAATATTTCGAGGAAAATAGGTTCCACATGCTTCGAAACGGAAATTGTTTAGCGTGTGGAAAAGCATGTAGGTCGCTGACGCATTTTTCTCTGATGTGAGTTTCCGACAAAGGGCAGAATTTCTATAGACTAACAGCAACTGATGCGTTTTGCACACTCAAAAGTACATCGTTGCAACTTGTCCAAACGTGTACCTTTGGGAATAAATGTGTGTCATATCCCTCCCGGGTATTACCGGAATAATGTTTAAATCATGTTTTTCGTTTATTTGGTTGGCCATGCGCTGTTTGTCTTTGCATAGTGGATTATGGGGGAATTGGTTCCAGAGGTTTAAGTCGCCATGTTTGATTTTTGTGTGATTAGCTGTGGGAGTTCTAGTCAAAATTATTAAAGTTTAATCGGTTTGTGTTGATATTTGAATAATCTTCCAAGCTGGATAGGTTACCCGAATATCTCCGCGACACCGTGGACTGGTTTATGGGGTGAGTACATTTCATGTTTGTTACGTAATGGCGATTCAATTACGGGGATATGGAAACTGACCTTACACTCATTAAAATTTTGACAAATAGGCCAAGGACAGTGTCAGTCATTATGACATTGATATTTAGAATGACAAAAAGCGTAGCTATGTGTATAGCAAGGGTTTGTCATGCACCCCGATAAAAACATGGAATCTTCCGTATCTGCCATTTTATCGCTATTGATTTTTATACCACTGAGGAATTATCATTCTTTGGCCTCTGAAGTTTCAGACTTTTCTCTAGTTTATAATTTTAAATCTCTTTTACAGCAGCATCGCATGACAAATGATGCGTGTGGTCTTCAAAGCGCTGTTTTGTTGCGATGAACACAAAGCTGTACCCAAAAGGTCACTTGTTTTGAGATTTCTAGGTTTGACTGTATTCACCGTTTTCGGTTGTAAATAATTTGCTTCTTCTAAGAAGACTATATTGGAACAGATTTAAGCAGAGTAACTTGTTTCCATTAACAGCACTTCTGTTTGGTTCAAGGTTGTGGTTATGTAGCTAATACTGCTCCAGGAATTTGTTAACACACGTTTAGGTTCTAATATATTATTTCATACAGATGTATCTCAGTACAAGAGCTGTGATTTGGTAAATTTTGTACTGTAAAGGAACAAGAAATGGAGAGCAATAATGGCATTAGAATTTGTTCATTAAGTCTCATTTCTCAGCAACTTACAAGTGACTGTGCTATGTTTTACACTAGTGTTGCCCCATTTTTACCAGGCAACTCAGCAAGGGTTTTTTAACTCGTTAATTTGTTGGTGAACTGTATGTGAGTCCCGTTTATATGTAGTGTTCATGTACAGGTAAGCAATTTCTTGATGATTCAAGAATTGTACAGTGCAGACCATTATAAGGGAACTGACAATAATACTATAATTTTTGGATCTTCAGATAGGTCTGATTACTTTGTTTAGCAGTAGTGCAGAATGATCTGTGATCCATGTATATTGTGTTACAGGATCATCCTTGTTACAAGCAGTGTTAATTGTAAAATTGGTGATTATCATGATGGTGAATATGAAGATTGTGGACTTTAGGGGTGTGGTTTGCTGCCATGTAATTTTGTAGAGAAATACTTACTATGTTTTGAAGTCATTGCCATCATGTGTTGTTAGTAGGTAACTAGTTGACTTTCATTTGGTGTATGCAGGCAGGTGGCCAGTGTATGCTATGGATGAGCTGTGAAAGAGACCAGAATTCCTCCGTGTACACAAGAATTGGGAATATCAGGGGACATTGCAACTCTAGCATTTCCCGTGTTTTCAGTGTAATAACTAATATTTTATGAATCTTTTAATCTACCAGAGTTCTGCTAGCCTAACTATCTTATCATCTTTGTTACCTTGTATAGTTGTTTTGTTGTAAATAGGGTATGCTCATTGAACTACTGAAAATTTTGTTGGGTTGTGTTAAAATAATGGCATTTAAATCAAGGAGGGTAAGGTTTCATGTTTTACATCCACAGTAGTTGTTTTTTTACCCTAAGGTTGACTCCATTTGTACACAGAGTGGAATCATTTCTGAAAATCCTGTTATGTTTTGTGGCATGTGATTGTGTCAAAACCTTGTGTGAAAATCGCACATTTGCATTATCTGCAAATAATGGTTCTATGCAAAATTTAAATTGCTGGTACACATAACAATCATTGTTGGGTGAGGGGAATACAGTCAATGTAGATTCCACAAAAATTTGACCTGCTGTCTTGTGTTTCTCTTTGGATGGTTGCAGTTTGTCTTGGCAGACAAAGTTTTGTAAAACATTTTGGCATGACAGTTTGAGTGGATCCCTTGGCAGACGAAGACATTCTGAAAGAGATCAATGAGAACTAGTTATGAGATAACTGTTAAGCTTTTTTACTATGCCCATGAGTGGGGCTCACTATTGCAGAATAAAATTTTTTATTCAAAATAACCAACCAATGAAACTGAGAAATGGTAGCCGATAAGTTTTGCTCTTTACAAATCTTTATTACTACAGGTGACTTTAAACTTAATAAGCATCATTGAATTCAGGCTATGAGTGGTAAGTAAGCTGTTCTAGCATGCAGTTTGTCCCCCCTTGCTGTGAGATATAAAAATGTGACCACAGAGGGAAACATGGTAAAAATAGATGTAGAAAGACTGTTGGGTTGACCTATTTGTGATATGTATCACAGGCTCAGTAGGCAAGTAAAGTTCATGCTTTTATCACAGTGTTTCACTGCGTGAAAGTGGAATACAAGTGTATGCTTTGCAACATGTAGTGCACATGACTGCCACTCCATGTTAGGTTACAGGGTTGTTAATGGCCCAACTGTAACCAAATCATAAAACATTTGTAGTATGTATAGATATGTTCATTTACAGCATAAATTTTATACCTTCATATGGCATTAGAATTTAATCAGCAGTATTGAACACTAGTAATTAAATATTTGATATTGGTGTATAATGGAAAGAAAAGTAATCAGAAATGACTTGGATCATGATACTCTCTACCACATGCATTACATGCTTTACACACACTGCACAGTCACAAAAATGGAGGGAAAGTGTTAGTTTTTCCTTTTGTCATGAAGTAACACTGGATTTTTATACCACCATATGTTGGGGTATGTTGGTCCACATCCTGAGTGGAGTTTACAAAGGGAGGTCTCAAGTTTTCCTTACTTTCATCTATATAATCCGACTTGTCAGTGTCACATACCACATTCCCATATTCACCACATCGTTCTCATACCTTGCTTAGCCACATGTTCATGTCTTCTCCTTCCTACACCTCCTCCTTCTATACTACTACTGCTACTGCTGCTGCTACTAATAAATTAATGTAATAATAAACGTTATGTAACACTTGTCTCACTGGCAGGAAGTATTTGGTTTGAGCATTTACATCAGGTTCATGTTTGCCTCATGTTGAGTGGATTTAAAATGTTTCCAAAGTCCATACTGTTCTGTTTGGTGGACATATTGTAGCTAATTTTTTATATTTGCACATAGTGTCTCTTCCAGGGAATCCATGTAGAATTTTCGTAACATATCTCCTTCTCCACACCCTTCTTTTGGGGTGGGTTGATAATAGTGTACTCTGATGAAAAATCTCCATTGAAGTAGCATGCATATAGACAAGTGCTGTTAATCTCATTTTCCAAATTTTGCTGCTAATAAATCCATAAAAAATATGGCAAAGTTCAGATATGTGGGAATTACAGTAACAGTTCAGAATTTCAACCATGAAGATAATTAAAAGCGCAGTAAATTTGGGAAGTACTTGCCACCAATCAGTTCAGGATGCTAGGGTGCAGACTGGGTTCATCTGACTTAGGGTAGGGAGAAGGGGCGGGCTGTTGTGTACAAGGTAATGAATTAGCTTCAGATCTTCTGTAGTATTTTGGTGTACAGGTAGCCCTCGGTTTGCGACAGTTTTTTTTTTTGTGATGATTCACCGTAACCGGTTTTGAAAATGGAAGGCCAAAAATATAAAAAATAAGGATTTTTAAAAAAGGCGCAACTATAAATACCAGCTGTAGTGTAAAGAATCAGCACAGCCAATCAGAGATGAGAGCTATCCCTATCTACCATCTAAGCCAATCAGGGACAAGACTGATTAAATTACTATAATAAGAGCTGCCATATCTAGTAGGAGAAGTGCAGTGAAGCCAAGTGAATGTGAAAATGTTGCTTAAAAAAAAAGCAAGATCCTCTACCAGGGACTTTATCAGAAAAGTAAAAGCACTGCATTACGCCCTGCCAAAAAAGATAAATGAAAGGGCCTGACAGTGGTGCTTACAGAAACTTTCTTTCTGGGCCTTGAAAATATCAAAGTTAACACACAAAATGTAATTTTTCGTTTCATTAAATGTGGTTTGGTTACTGTATATTGCATTTAATTAATGTATGTTTATAAAATTGCTGTTTTTACACTCACAGCATTTATTGCAGAGCTATAAACACAATAATGCCTATTATATTATTTATGTCAGTTTTGGGAGGGACCGGGAACATGAGTCATTGAC
>Ga0131853_10011038_pt1 | contig 16516 bp, 8 predicted proteins | sample TergutLab28metaG_FD_92764 | JGI IMG/M metagenome (GOLD analysis project Ga0131853, IMG submission 92764) | Labiotermes labralis P1 segment gut microbial communities from Petit-Saut dam, French Guiana - Lab288 P1 (version 2) (version 2) | ecosystem: Host-associated > Arthropoda: Insects >...
GAGGGAAGGACAATACTGGGCGCCCAAGCCAAACCACTACAGTATACAGTCAAATGCCTCTATCTCGGAAACCGTTCAGAATGATCGATGACATGTTGATTGGTCCCGTTATTTTAGACGATCATATGACAGGATAAAATTACCTAGACTTTATGCAAAATGAATTACTAAAACAACTAGAGGATATTCCTTTGGCTACACGGATTGCTATGTACTTTCAGCATGACGGAGCCCCTTCTCATTATACCCGACATGTGATGCAACATCTCAATGACACTTTCCCTAATAGGTGGATCGGTCGTGACAGTACCATTAACTGGCCACCAAGATCTCCAGACTTAACCCCGTTAGATTTTTGTTTATGGGGTTTGAAGAAGAGTGAAGTGTACAGAAAAAAGTGGATACACGAGACGAACTGCTCGTTAACATACTGGATGTTATCGCCTGCATAAAGGAATGTCAAGACGCACTCAGACGAACAACACGCCATGTCTTCACACGAGTTGCAAAGTGCACTGATGTTGACGGTGGAATTTTCGAATATTTATTATAAACTGTACCAACCCTGTCACTTGAACAATAAATACCGGTATTAGAAACAGTACGTACACGTAATATATCTTTCTTATCAACAATTTTGCGGTTAAACATTCAAATAGCTCTATTTCGGAAACCGTTCGGAATAGGAAACATGTTCATATAAACAGTTTTGCTTAGAATGACCGATACTATGACCTCCAAGAATATTGACCTTTCCTCCTGGGACACCCTGTATATATTAAGATAGTGGTAGCATCGTAAAATTATCCACAAGTGAACAAGTCTGCATTCACTGAAGCTTTCAATGATATTTTGAAATCTGCCACGTAGAAGAAAGTTGCTTTCTGAAGCTTTGAAGGGAAGCTGGACAACTGTACTGTACACTGCGTTATGGAAACAGGCCCGTAAAGGAAACAAGTGCAAAGTGTTCATGCTATGTGAACCGTGGATCGTGCCGCTACACGGTGTACAGTGTTCGTGCGATGTGAATCGTGGATCGTGGAGCTGCACGGCCAGGGGACAAACTGACAATTCGTCGTTAACATCACCGAAATTCGAGAAACATGCAGTCATATGAGCTAAATCACTGGCTTATTGAGATGTCATCTTTCACATTTCGGACACACTTTCCAGTACGCATCAGCCTAATCTCACACCCAATACACAAACTAAAAGAGAAATGCCTAAGCAAAATTCACTTCCATATCCATAATTTTTAATACAAGATACCCCTTAGAAAAAGCGACATTATGAGTTGGGTTCAAAGAGACAAATGTAGAATGAAGTAAGCATGTAATACATAAATCAATATGCAGATATATGGAGAAGCTCTTAAACATTAAATTAATAAGCAGACTTTGGAAATAAGTCATTTAAGGATGGGGCTACAGAAATAAGGGATTGGAGATTGTTACGTGTATGGAAAACATACATAGAAGTACAATTCAGGATTAATGTTCAAGATTCCTATACTATTTTTATCAACGGAGAAATCACATTAATTATTTTAATTTTTTATAAAAAGAGTTTTTCATAAACTTTTATGCGACTTATGCGCTAGACTAGAACAGAGAAAACAAAACATAAAGAAACGGAAGAAAACAACAAGCATTGCCACAGAAATTACTCATTCTTAACCACTGAGATGGAAACATATCGTATTATTTTTAAGAATAATGGCTATGTACACGAGGTCTTGTAATCATGCGAATACATCTAAATATAATTGTAATGAAGGTAATAATATTGAATTTTTATATTACTGTACGTTTAGTTTGTACTTGTAGATGTTTTGAATTTTTACAGTTTGTTACAAGCGGAAAGAAGTTCAGCCACTCATTTCTCCAAACTCAGAAATACTTAGCGGTTTGTTACACCCTCATAAGTTCCTGAATCCGGTAGTGACCTAACAGTTCACTACACTTTAAGGAATGTCTTCTCTCTATAAAATTTACCTTGTTAATGTTATTGACACATTTTGTCACTTTTGTTACGTTTGGCTATTCTATGACAAGTTATCCGGCTGTCACGTACCTGAATATAGAAGAAGTTTACTTTATGAATTTATAAGAAACAGAATATTAAGATATTACGACGTTCCTGAAATGATTTGCTGCTTTCTGCTCTTGCAAGAAAAGCTTCGTCGACTGTGTTTTTGAAAGTACTAGTGTATTATTTTCAAAATTTGAGACGAGTGTATTTTTAAAATTGTTTGACGCGTTATAACTGAGTTCTAAATTACTCTTTTCAAAATTATATAGAGAGGCAAATTAATTATTCAGAACAACCAGCAAATTGTACAATAAGTTAACACTGTGCTACTTTGATTTGTTATATTTTAACCTCCTTTCTGTTTATAAATTTATGTACTATTTGTTTGCTTAGTAAATAGAAGATAGTGATACTTTAAGACTTGAATGAGTCAGTGACTGTCACGATTGTCCCATAACAGGTGCAAATTTGTTTTTACGATATTTTTCAAGTATTTTTGGTTGGTGGCAGTGAATTAGAATTATCCCAGAAATAATTCTAGATTAGAAGCCTAGTTACTTCTACTGTAGAGTTTGTCTGGGTAGGATATGGTGGAAGTCAAGCCCTTCCCTCAGACAGCCACCACATATTAGTGGCACTGGTAGGTTCACAACCGCCGTAGTTACCACATTATCTTTCTTTCCTACTTTGACCTCTTCCACCTACCTATTGTAGGTGTAGAGCGTTATTGTTGCACCTGTTCACACTCAGGGACACACACACACACACACACACACACATTCTGTCTCTCAGTAAGACTCCTCTAGACTGGAGATAGCCCCTACGCTGAGACCACTACCTTACAACACACTCACGCCAGACATGGCATGCTTCCTGGGGGATTCGAACCCGGATCCCAGGAAGCTAGTGGTCACAGACCCACACCTTAGACAGCGCAGCAATCAGGACTGGCACATCTGAATATATGCCGAAGGCAGAATGCAGAAACTTCAGATGATGAAAGTTGAAGGCAAATGCAGCAAACAATTCGCTTTAAGGGCCGGAAGTGGTACCAGCAAAGTTGGAAATCAAATAAATGATATTAGAGACGTACTCGATAAAATACAGGAATGTACAGGTAAGGAATAAAAAATTTAATGGGAAATAAAGAAAGATTAACTACAGAAGAAGAAAGCCATAAGGAAGAAATAAGAGAGTCACAGAATGTGTGCAAAGAATACAGAAGAAACAGTAAAGCCTAACAGAAAAGGAAATGAGGACTGAAAATGTGAGAATGTAGGATAAGAATAAATCATTTAGCAGCAGGAGATCGTGTGTTTAATGCTCACACCTTACTTTAAGTACATCAGGTATAAACCTTTGGCCTTGTTGGCCCGAAGTGAGGTCTGGGTTTGTGGCATTTCATCATAACGAGGAAATCGCTTACCGTGGCAGCAGCAGCAGTAGCGGAGCAGCAAATGAACAATACTCAACGTTTATTGGAGAGATAGAGCGCCTGGAGCAAAAGCGGAAACCAGAAAGTGCACTTCCGATAACCGTATCAACTAAGAAAGGAGAGAAATAATAGTAACTGACGTAGTATAGTACGGTAAAACTGTACGAACACCCAGAAAATCGTACGGCTATGGGATTTCCTCCACAAAATTCAAGTCCCCGCTTAATCTCACCAGTGCAGCGTCAAATGAAATCCATTCTTTAGGGATATGTATGTTTTCTTACAGAATGTTTTGGACAAGCTTCATTTCAACACACAGACCATTTAAGTTTATACCAAAGCATAAAATTTGTTTATGGCACGACAGCCCCCAGTGGGTCAGGCCCTCCTCAGTCACGAGGTTTCTAGATCACACACAGTGACGCACCACAGTCGGTAGGACTTCTTTGAACGAGTGATCAGCTCGTCGCAGAGACCTCTACCTGACAACACACACACACAACACGCACAACAGGCATAAGTCCATGCTGCCGGTGGGATTAGAACCCACAATCTTAGCAGGCTAGCGACCACATACCAATGCCTTAGACCGCGTGGCCACTGGAACCGGCAAGCATAAAACTATGAAGAGTTTGAAACAAAGTGAGTAGATGTTGTTGTATCTGCAGGTTGGTAAGTGACAATTAATGCTTTCCTACCTGGATAGGTTTGTTTGTTTGTTTGTTGCACAACAGTCGCCAGTGGGCCAGGGCCTCCTCATTTACGAGGTTTCTAGATCACAAACAACGACGCACCACAGTCGGTAGGATTCCTCTGGACGCGTGATCAGTTCGTCGCAGAGACAACACACAACACTCACAACAGACAGACATCCATGGCCCTGGTGGGATTCGAACCCACAATCTCAGAAGACGTGGGGCCTTAGACCTACGCCTTAGGCCGCGCGGCCACTGGGACCGGCACCTAGACAGGTACCGAGGAATATTGCTGAGCGGAAGCAATGGGTTTTGTTACTGGGGTGATAAGATGTACAGCCGTTGAGAAGAAACAACGGAATTTATTTCATTGACTCCCAGGAGGTACTGACAGATCTTGTCTGCTTGACTTCCAGTTTGAGAGTGCCGTGACAGGCTTGGGACACAAGTAATTAAACTGAATATAACCATTACAACATCAGACCCAAACACTGAAGTGGCTTATAAATATTTACAAAGATTCCAATTAAAAATTATATTCAAATTAAAAATAATATTTTAGGGAAACGTGATTTACACAGAGTCCAATTAAAAACAATAGTTTCAGGGAACAGAAATATAATATCTCCCTTCAGGGTCAGGGGGTTAGACTACCGCTCCGGGTCGGAGTTCCAACTGCCATAACAATGAATTTGATACGAGCCTGTCCTCTTCTTTCTGACCTCAGGGTGACACGCAGTTATCGTCTGGTTTGAAGTCTAATTCTTTGGAAATATTATGAAATTACATTGCTACAACATCCATGAAATTAAATTGTCAAGGTACTGCTTACATACGACAATTAACTCTCTTACACATGACTATACTTCTGTGTATATAACATTTCATATAAGTACGCCTGTATATTCCTCCGCTTTAATAAGCTATTACCTCAATTTATATAATATTACATATAAGTAATACTCGTATATAATATATAATACCTGTATATAATATATAGCACCTGTATATAACAGTTAAGTAACACCTGTATATAACACTGTAATTATAGAACAGGAAGATTCTCTATCTGTTATCAGAAACTACATCATTTTATCTCTTCCTTTCCATCTTTTGTGCTTTTATTTAAGTCGATAATTTTCATGGAAATTAACTTCTTGTGGTACAACACATACGATTTACTATTGTCGCACACTTTTTTACTTTTCCGCCTGTACAAAGTAGTGTTAATTTCATGTCGCAAGTTCTCCTACCCATAATGCACTTGTCAGGATCAGCTGTGCTGTCTGTACGCAAGTAATACACTTCTGTTCATTTATTACTGATGCCAAGTAGTCAATATTTGACACACCCTGACAGACTTGGCTATTACTGGGAAATATCGGGCGTTGTTTTAACCTTTCAGATCTTATCTGTGATGTTCCCCTAACAAAAATTTTAATTTCGAAGCAGAAGATGATAATCTTGCGTATAAATTCATTGCATGTTTACAAAGTGTTACCTATTTCTTTTCGGCTTGTATCAACTTTCGTCAATAAAATTTTTTATAGACCCAGGCAAAGCAGAATTTGTTACCAATGTCCTGAGATTCTTCAAAGTGCTGGTCAGCCTTCAAACCCGGAAAGCGTCATCGCTGATTTCAAAAAGTGTTACTGGAAGAACTTTCCTCACGAATTCCTGCCTGCAGTGCAGTTGGAGCCATTACCTGACAACTTACTTTGAATAAAAATTATTTGTTGTCATTCTTTAATTCACACAACTGTTTAGAATTTCTGCCCGCAACTTATTTCTTATGTTTAGAGGTGCAAACAGTATTGCAGTTTTTCCTTCTGTTATAGACCTTACCCTGTGTACAGTCCTTTCATTCTGTTATAGACCTTACCCTGTGTACAGTCCTTTCATTCTGTTATAGATCTTACCCTGTGTACAGTCCTTTCATTCTATTATAGACCTTACCCTGTGTACAGTCCTTTCATTCTGTTATAGATCTTACCCTGTGTAGAGTCCTTTCATTCTGTTATAGACCTTACTCTATGTACAGTCCTTTCATTCTGTTATAGACCTTACCCTGTGTACAGTCCTTTCATTCTGTTATAGACCTTACCCTGTGTACAGTCCTTTCCTTCTCTTATAGACCTTACCCTGTGTACAGTCCTCTCCTTCTGTTATAGACCTTATCCTGTGTACAGTCCTTTCCTTCTCTTATAGACTTTACCCTGTGTACAGTCTTCTCCTTCTGTTACAGACCTTGCCATGTGTACAGTCCTTTCCTTCTCTTATAGACTTTACCCTGTGTACAGTCTTCTCCTTCTGTTACAGACCTTGCCATGTGTACAGTCCTTTCCTTCTGTTGTGGACCTTGTCCTCTGTACAGTCCCTTCTTTCTGTTATAGACCTTACCCTGTGTATAGTACTTTCCTTATGTTATGGATCTTGCCCTTTGTACAGTCCTTTCCTTCTGTTATAAACCTTACCCTGTGTACAGACCTTTTCTTCTGTTATAGACCTTACCATGTGTACAGTCCTTTTCTTCTGTTATAGACCTTGATCTGTATACAGTCTTTCACTTTTGTTATGGACCCTACCTTGTGTACAGTCTTGTCGTCCTGTTACAGATATTTTCCTGTGTGCGGTCCACTTCTAATACATACACTCCTTGCCAGATTCTAAGTTCTTTTCTTGCTGATTTTCTCCCAACTATAGTGACCCCTTTTTCTTGTACTTCGCTCTTTTCATCTCTACAAATGAAAGGTGAGTTATGGTACTGATAGTCGCATAGCCTCTGACCAGACGTTTTAAAGGCTGACTATTCAAAGTAAACTTATTTGAAATTAATGCACTTGACAATTTCAGACAACATCTCTATCACCTGCACTACATCGAGCCAATGTCCCATCAGTTGCATCTCTTCTTGTACTCTTATGCCCATTTCACCAAATCCCTCACTTCCGTCTCAGAAAGATGGTGGCAAGTACTATGTTTATGCTCTCTAATGCTGGGCGAAAGATGGCAGTGTTGGTAATAAGAGGGAATTATTCTTAAGGAAAGTAAATTTTGTGCAGTATAAAATAACCTCAGTTTCTTCATGTTTGAACACGCTTGTTAAAACAGAGCTCTAAACAAGCGGACGTAAGTGTTCTTTGGATGCACTGTCCAACAGCTATGACCCCTTCTGAATATAAGTTAATATTGCTCTTTTAGTGCAGTTAAAATTATGTTTACTCTCAACCGTAGACGATAAACTGAGTTCAACAACAAGATTTAACTCTTTGTAAGAGTCTGGTGCCTTGCAAGAAAAATATTCCTTTGCTATGGACATATATGAATCTTCACCATCAGGGACACTTCAGAATGTGAACTTGGGAATACCAACAGAGCTGAACTGAACCACAGCCTACTTCTGGAGACTAAATTAATATCAGCGACAGTCATAATGTTCATTTTATGAAATGTTATTGTGTTACAAATCCGTACTGTACCAACAAATGCACATTTCTACCATTATGTATTTCACTCGTAATTAGCTCCTACATGTTTCGGCTTAACTGCCACCATCATCATCATCATCGTCTTCATCAGGCAGCTAACACCTATATTGTTAAAAATACGTGTCAGATGTAAGTTTTAGTAATATAGGTGTCAGTTGCCTGATGATGACAGTTAAGCCGAAACATGTAGCAGCTAATTAGGAATGAAATACATAACCGTGGAATTGTGCATTTGTTGTTGCTGTAAAGATATACAGCGATTTATTCTTTGTTTGTACAGTCACATTTTACAATTAAATCACTTGTTTAGATAGTCTATGTCTTAGCGGCTTGGGTTAATAAAAAATCTCATTTTGAAAGTGGTTCAAGATCCATGAAGAAGTTGCTCAAGTGTGTATTGCTATATATATGAACAGGAAATTGGAAATTGGATAAGTAACTTCCACATTACACAGTAAGACGGGGAGAAAAGGGGATACATTGTGGCGCAGTTGGTTGAGGCGCTGCTCTACGAACCGGAAGGTCGCTGGTTCGATTCACGATGAGTTAATTGGATTTGTCGTTGAATTAATTCCTCTGGCCGCACTATGGTTGTGGGGTGAACTCAGCCTCCAACAACAGAAAAGAGTACTAGGGGTATATTCTGGGAGGAGGGGGTAAAGACGGACTGTGCGTAGGGCTCACAGCCTTACCACCTTCATGCGCCTGTTGTCTAGAAATCCTGGGACTTCAGTCTCCTAGAGCGGAAAGGGCCTGTTCAGGCGTGTAATGGGATGACTATAGCTTTAGAACCAACCGGCCAAGTTGTACACTCCTCTTTGAAAAGCTGATATTAGCCTATTCATTTTTTGCTTTTAGTGGAATCTGATAATTCATAATCGTCTTACCAACCCTCCGCCACCACATTGGACACCACCCAGAGCCAGATAAATCCTGTCAATACGTTATGCTGCCACCCGTATGTGGTTTAGGCTGTGTCTTTGTTCCCTTAGAGTGGGGTGAGACTGTAAATATGCAACAATGGCAATTAATGGACACCCACCGGCTTAACACTGGTACGAAGTTAATATACAGGAGATAACAAAATTACTGGGAGAAAAGTCTGTATTTTCCAGATCAAACGGAAGTATGTAGGCCTAATTTCTGTAGTTTTACCTTACGGATTTGTATTGCTACTAAACGTCCTTTCAGACCCCCTAATGAGTATTTCTTCCTTCTAAAAAACTTGTATTAGTCCACGTGTGCGAGTGAAAATAGCGGTGGGGTGGTCGTATAATTACGTATTGGCTCAACATTGGCTGTTTCGCTCCGTGACTTCATTTGCTTCTGTGCGAGGTTAGAGTGGCGGCTCGTTCATTAGACTGCAGTTAACATGCAGTCCTGACTCAGCCACTTTCAAGTTTTGCCTTGTCGACAGAGGTATCCAGCTCCAGCCTCGGCCTCGATATGTTTCGTAATTTCATTCAGACGGCTGGTGGAATATTGCCTAAAGTGAGCTACGGACAAAACCACAAATATTCACTTAACCACAACAGCCAGTCCATGCTTATGTTCATCCAACATAGGACGGTGATCTCAAGTTTTAATAGCGAGCAGGCTAAACGAATAAGTTGGAAATGTAATATGAGCAGTACTTCATTTTGGGTAGGCTAATAAACGACTTTTTTAATTAATAGCTCTATTTCCAATATTTTTTTCTGTTATTTAAAAATCAAAATGTGCTATTATTCACGTGAATTATTTTCTAGTGGCCGATTTCGGTGGACGCGCCGTCTAAGGCATGTGTGTGTGTGTGTGTGTGTGTGTGTGTGTGTGTGGTCGCTTGTTTTTTGGTACTGTGGGTTCGAATCACTTTTGGGGCAGGGACGTCTGTCCCTTTTCTATGTTGTGTCTTTTCAGGTAGAGATCTCTGCAAAGGGCCAATTCCTTGTCAAGAAGTTGTGGCGAGTGTGATCAGTCTGAGTCTGACATTTAGGCTTCGATAATGTGGTGGCTTTGGCCCACTAGTTTCTGTTGCGTCATGAGAAAATATATATTTTCCAATTGATGATGTGTTTTCATATTTTTGTAGAGGGTAATTTTGTACTTAAAGGCCAGAGACGAAAAACACTTTAAATTAGAAATAGAAGTTTCTTAGGAACCAAGCCAGACCATGTTCTATAACAGGGATAAAATCAGGAGCAGGGCTGTAGTAAGTGAAATGGCAGTTCTGTGTGGCCCACAGTCACGTGCTTTAGACTGCATAGTGTGAAATTTGAATTGACTGAAAAATGTTGAATTTGAAAGGATGTCGATTTTTTTTGTTTTGACTGAGATGTTACAATCGAAGCCTTTGTTGGAAGGACGAGGAAAACTACGAAGAATTTCAACCAATACAGACTGTGACTAGACAAAGGTTAAAACCGGTTGTCTTCCAATTACAAATCTGTATGTATGTCTGTCACGTGCTCATTTTTCCACGTTAGAATATCTTATGCAATGTAATTCTCACAAGCCGCCACTGGAAACTTAAGGTGGAATGACATCATTCGGGGTGAATTGAAACTAAACTTCTAACTTAACGTTTGCTGATCCAATGACATAAGAGAGTTACTAAAACCAGCTCGGAGTGGCCGCTTACCCGTCTGCCCTTCTTATTGAACGAGCAGAATTATGTATTTTGCATCTACCATATTTTGATACAGTAAGTTCTCATTACCGGTCCCAGTGGCCGCGCGGTCTAAGGCGTAAGTCTACGGCCGCTCGCCTGCTGAGATCGTGAGTTCGAATCCCACCTGCGGCATGGATGTTTGTCTGTTGTGAATGTTGTGTGTTGTCAGGTAGAGATCTCTACGACGAGCTGATCACTCGTCCAGAGGAGTCCTACCGACTGTGATGCGTCGTTGTGCGTGATTAAGAAACCTCAAGAATGAGGAGGCCATGGCCCGCATTGAGCCGCAGCGCCACAGGAACAAAAAATTTCTCATTAAATGTGCGATTTTCAAGTATGTATTTTTTAATGCTAATTCATCTGAATATCTATTTAAAGTAACCTATAATCGCCGCGGAGAAGGGGTTGGAAAATTCTCGGTCATTGTGGCGCTTTGTGTAATTAGAAAATGTATGTGTATTTGAGATGTTCTAAACGATTCTTATTCAAAAGTTAATAAGTACGTGATGCGAAATTTAATAGTCATATCGAGTTTGTTGGAGACTGGAAATATACCTAATGTATTGAGGAGAAGTGTAAATTAATATGCAAAAACGTATAGCCATCTTGGAATTGTAGTCACTTGGCGCTCATATGAATATTACGGTAATGTGGATTATAATATTATGTTTTAACATTTACAAAGTTCCATTACACGTATTTTAATATTCCGAACATTATTTTCGTAATGGAAGCGGTAAATTTGGATGTCTAACCAGTTTCTTCGATACAGCGACTTTAAACATGACTGATTGTGCCATCTTAATTTTAGGGTGGTTATTGTTTTTTTGAGTACCGAGTTGGCAAAATAACTCACATATCATTTGGCCACGACTTGTAAAGCGTTTTAAATACGGGGAGTTTGAAAATTTAAAGGGATATTATTATTATTATTATTATTAACAAATTTTCGAGAAATACACTCCGTACCGCCAGCTGCTAGGCTAAGGACTGGCTATTGTGACGTAAGAGATTATTCCACGCGAGGGCTGTGTTAAATGTAGGACAAAAGTGGGAAAAATTTTGATGTTAAAAAATTTTGAAAAATACTTAAGAGATAAAATAGAAGAAGTCGATTGTTATTTTGCGGATTTTGGGAAAACATTCAAATATTTCGATGGAGAAGTTTGCTGGTTAAAAGTGAGAAAAAATAGGGTAGACGAGGGGATGTTTAGTTCTACATAAATAATGAACAAAAGTATAAAATTTTGTGCCATACGAAGAGAAAATGAAGTATCCAGGTTTGTCCCAGAAATAAGAGGGGTTAAACAAGTTTGCGGATTCATTCTCTACTTATGCATGATATCGTAGAATATATGTAGTTTATATTTATGTAGAAGGGTTTCATGCCTCGATTGTAGGAGGATTAATTATTTTATAAATGATGCTGTAGAACATTCTTACGAAGGTGGGAATTTGTGCCCTGGTAATGGGGAATTACATATTTTATTGAAGGCATTGTAAAATATGCTGTTGTAGAAGGGGCTTCATGCCCTAGTAGTAGGGGAATTAAATATTTTATTGAAGGTATTGTGTAATATAAAGATGTAGAAGGAGCTTCATGTATACGTAATGGGGGGTTAAGCACGTATATGTTACTCGCACTCAATAGAGAGGTGGACACCGCTGCAACAGTCCACGGTTCATCAGAAAGCAATCCCGAGGAAGTTAGTACCGTTAGAAGGAGCCCCTACACTGTGCACACGACCTGCCTTCCAGCTTCCCAAGACTCCAGCCAGCACATTAAGTACTGAAAACCATATGAAGTTATATACGGCCTTGCACTCCTGAAGATGGACATAATGGTGCCCGAAACATGTTGGGTTAATGGTTGATTAATAAATCATAATTGTTGCATCAAGTTGGTCGCACAAATCATTTCTTAGTAAATATTTTTCTTATACTTATATAACATCCATCCATCTTACATTGAGCCTGTTTTTCTTTCATAATTTTAGGGAGTTTCAGTCAATTACCCCCAGCGGCAACAATTATCAGAAGTTAGAATTTGCAAAGTCCAGTAATTTATCAATTATCAGGAAAATGAACTCTGTGGCAGGCAGACAGGCTGACGTCAGTGCGTGCTTAAATGATTTTTAATTTCGTGTGCTTGTTACATTTTCCTGTGGCTATGACAAACATGTGACAACATTATTTTGTGCAGTGATACAGACTTTTTATTTTGCGGATTTTAACCACCGTTCTGTTTCGTTATTTATCGTGGTATAAGTTTTCGTGGATGTGGAAAAAAGTGATTTGTGTGTGTGCGTGTGAGAGCAGCGAGTCTCTGAATACCTGTGACACTACCGTGCCATTATCTCAAGGACTGCAACACGCCGTTGGAACAAGCAGCAAGCTACGAACACCCAGGACCGAAGGGAAAGGAGCCACCCGCAAACCATAACGTTACAGAACAAAAGTTTCGGCTGAACCCTGAGCCGTTGAGGAACCATCCGCAGGAGGATGGGCTGGGTACTCGCAGCAAATCTGGTACGCCATAGCACCGACACAGCTTATCATGAAGTCAGTCCGGCCACAGGCTGGTCATGATAACAACCAGCTGTGTCAGGCAACTATGTATTTGATGTGGTAGCCGCCGTGACTCAGAGCCTAGGTTAAGGTCGAGTTGGAAAACCTGCGAATGTGATTTTCTTTTACTTACTTTGTAAGTTTTGTCCTCCCTGTCCTCCCCGTTAGGTGCCCCAGTTAGGATTTCTGGATAGGACAGGTCGCGTGAATTTGGCTGTCAGACAAAGGACGTTCGTTCAGGAGGGTTTGGTTTAAGTATTGATGTGTGTTTTTTTTATACCGAAGGTTGTCAACTTGACAGGGTTTGGTCGGCACAACCAGTGATATCAGTGCGAGAAGGAGAGAGAGAAAAAAGAACCGTTAGTAGTTTTTCCGTATAAATAACTCGCATTGGAAGGGCAAAGATTCAGTGAAGCAGAACTTAATTCTGCTTTGATTTGTCTTTCACTTCAATGTTGAAAGACAAGTGTTTGAATTTATAACAATAGACTATAAATATAAAAAAACGATAGTGACATTTGTAAAGTGATTGTTATGTGTATTTGTATAAAAGTGAGAAGTGAACGGCTGGGGTGAAAGCATGAGTACAGTATGTATGGGAAAAAATACTAGAAACTCTATACAGTATTTTCTTACCTTGGTGTTGCTTACCTTTTGTACGTGTTGTATTTTAAGATATCTTGTGTGTATTGTTGTTAGTTGTCTTGTGTGTATTGTTGTAGTTGTCTTTTTGTATTGTTGTCATCTTATGTGTATTTGTTGTGCGTTTTTACTTTAGATGCCGGACTGCTGACTATAAGTCAATATTCGGAAGGTCTTGCGACCGGCCACCTCGACACAGGTTTTTCTTGGTTTCCCTGTGCCTAAAAGAAAATACTGAGATGGTTCCCAAGATTCCAAGTTGCCACTACATGCTTCTCATGTAGCCCTCCCGACTTAAATTTAGTAGTAACCAGTTTCATATTTTGTATACATGTAAAATAACCACTTCAACCTGGTGACAAACCAATTGCAGTTAATAAATATTATTAATATTATTATTATTAAAAAAGTTTTTTTTTCACTGTACAAAATAAGCTAAAGTTTGAACATTAGAGAAGACACTGATTTGGAACAACGAAAGGTAGGTCTTCGACATCGACCGTCAACAATGAAAGCTATTTATTTGACTTGGTTCAGCATACAAATGGATTATCACGCGCACAAACAACATTTACATGTGATATGTCGACAAGAGCTGAAGAAGTTCCTTCGTAACTGCGATCTTACATGAAGGGCAATTTAAATGACCGAGTGATTTGAAGGTGTTTAAAAGTGGAAAAAATGGAACTGAAATGGACTGTTACGTTGCACATTTCTGTTTCTAGTCGCCAGTCCATATTAAGCTAGACGGAATTTTATTGGGCCATAAAGACGAATGTTTCCGAAAATTATAGCAAGTGAGAAAGGCGTGACCCCCTTGTAATATCTTTTGATTTCGAAGGTGAATGGAATTTCTTTTGCGGGCTATATATTTTTGATTTTGGGTTTCAACAAAGTAAAGACTTCTGTGTTTTATTTCTCCGAAATTTTCTCACAAATTCACTGAAGATGACAAATTTGACATCGTTTCGCCTTTTGTTTTAATTCCCTGCGCTAGACGGCTTATAACACATTATTTTCGGATCTATTCAGTTGTCCATTTTAATGCGTACAGCTGCGCTGAGCAAGGTGCCCGCAGTTATGTGCTTTCCATGTTCAGGGTTATTGAAACTTACACAGCGGCTCGAATCTGGAAATGTACAATGATTGGAAGATGTGTAACAGATGACAGTACAAGAATTTCCCATATATAGGTAAGCCTTGTGTTCATTTTCTTAATTAAGTACTTGCATTTCGTGTTTGTTACTCTTGTTTAGAGGACATGTCACTAATTAATTTTTATTTTTCAAGTCCCGCTCACATCCTGTGCCTCACCGTGGCGAGCGGGTGAAACGAAGAACGATGCAACCCCGAAACTAAATTCAGAGGTTTGCTAACCGGAAGCTTCTCCAAGTTTTGAACATTTGATTATATATTTAATTATGCGGATACATAATTCCTGGCCTCTTTTAGGCATTTAGACCCATTTCGTAACATTGTTTCAAAACCTATTGTTTTCCGTCCCAGTTTTCAGTCATGTTGTCCTGTGATCGTTTTCCTGCTGCTTTGCCCATGAATTTCGATATTACAGATGGCAGCAGTGTTATAAAGAAGGGCGGCAACTATGCCAATCCACACGGTGTCGTATTCCAGGACACTTAAGTCCTCAACACTGCAGTGGGATCCTCGAATTTCCAATGTAGAGCTTGTAAATAAATGCCAATTACATTTGAAAGAAACTGATCAAATGTCTTTTGCTGTCAGCTGAAATCTTCAGTTGTAAACTGGTATTTGACCTGGAATACCAAGTACTGTGTTTTATATACCAAATCGATATTTACAAATTCTTATAACACCAACCAATGCACATTTCTACCATTACGTATTTCACTCCTAATTATCTCCTTCATGTTTCGGCTAAATTGCCATCATCAGGGAGATAACACCTATATTGTTAAAACTTACGGGAATAATTATTCTTACAACGCTTGCTCGTATCAAATGTACAGATTTTAATGGTAGAAATATGCATTTGTTGATACATTTAAGAATTTTTATATAATTTAAAATGCACGGAATGAACATCGTGTAAGTGGTCAAATACACCGTTTCGGTTGGCTTGTAGGACTTTAAAACATGTTGAAATATATTTTAAATGTATTATAAAATATTAAGATTCATTATGTTTTTATTTACACATTCGATTCTCTACAAACACACATTGCCTGCTGTCAGTGTATGATTTAAATCTTTCTCTGCTATTAGACTCAGTACAATGTTCACCTGCTATCAGCCACGCTACTGTTAGGCCAAAACAAAGACTTCTAAGAGCCCCTCTGTCCCCTCTACTAGGATCCATTTCAGGTGACATATTTGTAACAACACCAACACTGGTGATGGAAACAGACCAGTTTCCCGAAACATGGGCTTTTGAACAATTTAGGACAATGAAATTTTCGCGAGCAGACAGCGGCATCAAGATGTGAAGGCTTTCCTATGTTTCGGGGACTAATTCCGTCCCCATCTTCAGGGTGTGCTGGTAGGTTGGTAGCACTAAAACAGAAAGTTTTGGTACTACCAAACCACCAACACACCATGAAGATGGGGACGGAGTTACTTACCGAAACATCGGCTGACATCCTGACGCGGCTGTATGCCAGAGAAATGTTCATTGAATTCTGTTGCCGCGAATGCTTCAAGACTTACATCACGATAAGGTATGATGAGTGTGGGCGACTGCAAGAACACTGATAGTTGCTATTAGGCTGTAAGGTGGTAAGTCACAAAATAAATGATTACGAAGTGTAACTTATTAATTAAAGGACTTACATCGATGGTGATAATATCAGCGGAAGTCGACCCTGGGCCACCGTCTTCTCGTTTACGCTCAAACTAAGACGTGCTCAACAGCATTGCGTTCGAATGTTTTATACTGAATTTCATGTAAGTTGGACAGTAAGCGTGCAAAGATCCCATAGATAATCAGGTACCCGACACATATTCAGGTACCCGACACATATTCAGGTAC
>Ga0131853_10011039_pt1 | contig 16516 bp, 15 predicted proteins | sample TergutLab28metaG_FD_92764 | JGI IMG/M metagenome (GOLD analysis project Ga0131853, IMG submission 92764) | Labiotermes labralis P1 segment gut microbial communities from Petit-Saut dam, French Guiana - Lab288 P1 (version 2) (version 2) | ecosystem: Host-associated > Arthropoda: Insects >...
CGCCGAACTCGGGGCGTCGGCGGCGGTGAGCCTGCTGACCGACGTGGAGTGGATCAATGCTCGCCAGCGAACCCGCGTGGCGACGATGGTGCTCGACGCGTGCCGCGACATCGACAAGCCGCGAGTCGCCGTGCTCGGGCTGACCTTCAAGCCCGATTCGGACGACGTGCGCGATTCGCCCGCCCTCGATGTGGCGTCCCGGCTCGCGGCCGCCGGCGTCGCGGTGCAGACGTGGGACCCACATGGGATGGGCAACGCGGAGCGACTGCATCCCGAGTTGGAGTACGGAAATTCCCTGCTCGAGGCCTGCAAGGCGGCCGACGTCGTCCTCGTGATGACCGAGTGGGACGAGTTCCTTCGCCTGGACCCCCACGAACTCGGCGGTGTGGTCCAAGAGCGTGTCGTGATCGACGCGCGCAACTGCCTGGATCCCGCCGCCTGGCGGGGCGCCGGCTGGACCTATCGCGGCGTCGGACGACGTTGAAGCACAACCACGGAACGGAGTACAGACAAATGCGGGTCGTCATCACCGGAGGCGCCGGGTTCATCGGATCGCACCTCTGCGAGGCTCTCCTCACACGCGGCGACGAGGTGATCTGTGTCGACAACCTTGCATCCGGACGTGTCGACAACATCCGTCACCTGCTCGAGTCTCCGAGATTCCTGCTCGATGTCCACGACATCCGCAACCCGCTCGCGATCAGTGGCCAGGTGGACGCCGTCGCCAATCTCGCCAGCCTCGCGTCACCGCCCGGCTACCTTCGACAGCCCGTCTTCACCCTGACGACCGGATCGGTCGGCACCAAGAACGCCCTCGACCTCGCCGCGGCCCACGGAGCCCGGTTCGTCCAGGCGTCGACGAGCGAGGTCTACGGCGACCCGGCCGTTCATCCTCAGCGAGAGGACTACTGGGGCAACGTCAATCCCACCGGACCACGCAGCGTCTACGACGAGGCCAAGCGCTACGGTGAGGCGCTCGTCGCCGCGTACGCGCGGGAAGGCGTCGACGCGGGAATCGTGCGAATCTTCAACACCTACGGACCTCGGATGCGCCTCGACGACGGCCGGGTCGTCACGAACTTCATCGCGCAGGCACTGCAGGGCCGACCGCTGACCGTCTACGGCGACGGCAAGCAGACCCGAAGCCTGTGTTACGTATCGGATTTGGTGCGCGGACTGATCGCGATGATCGACAACTCGGTGCCCGGCCCGGTGAACCTCGGCAATCCGCAGGAAATGACGGTGCAGCAGCTCGCCGAACTGACCCGGGACATCGTCGGATCGACGTCGGAGATCGAGTACCTGCCCTTACCGCAGGACGACCCGACCCGTCGACGGCCCGATATCCGGAAGGCGCAGGACGAACTTGGCTGGACCCCGCACGTGGACGTCGCCGAGGGCCTGGCGAAGACGATCGAGTGGAACATCGCGAACGGCGCTCGGGAAGGCCGCCTGGTCGATGCATGACGCGCCTCGGATGATCGAGGGGCGCCACCGCGCACCTGCCGACGACGACGCCGAGGCGGATGCCGACGAGTTGCTTGCCTATCTGCGCGATCTCTCCGACGGGCTCGTCGTGGACGTGCGCCCGTCGGGCCCCGTTTTCGGTGCCCTCCCGACGCGGCGTGCCCCACGTTCCGACCTCCTGCGTCCCGCGCTGCCGCCCGGAGCTGGGCGCGTGATCGCGTGGTTGACGGCGGGGTGGGGGCTCACTTTCGTCGGATTCGTGTCGTGGTGGCTGCTGCCGTCACATCGCATCGCGGTCTTCGGGTTCGTTCTGAACTCCGTTCTGCTGCTTGCAGTGCTGTCACTGTCGATCTACTTCCTGCAGGCCGTCAATCGGATGCGACGCGTGGACGCCGAGATTCCGGTGCCCGACGTCCGGGTGGCCATGGTTGTGACGAAGGCGCCGTCGGAACCCTGGCCGCTGGTCCGCACCACGCTGGAGGCGATGCTCGCGCAGGACTACCCCGGCGCCTACGACGTCTGGCTCGCCGACGAGGACCCCAGTCCAGAGACCGTCGCCTGGTGCGACGGTCGCGGTGTGTCGATCTCGACGCGGCGGGGCGACGCGCGCTACGCGCGGACCACGTGGCCGCGGCGCCGTCGGTGCAAGGAGGGCAACCTCGCCTACTTCTACGATCACTACGGGTACGAGGCGTACGACGTTGTCTCGCAGCTGGACTCCGATCACGTTCCGGCACACGGATATCTGAGGGAGATGGTGCGCCCGTTCGCCGACCCGGCGGTCGGATATGTCGCGGCGCCCAGCGTCTGCGACGCCAACGCAGACCTTTCCTGGACTGTTCGTGGCCGCCCGCACGACGAGGCGATGTTCCACGGTGCCCAACAGATCGGCTTCAACGGCGACGGCAGCCCGGTGTGCATCGGTTCCCACTACGCGGTCCGGACCGCTGCCCTACGTCAGATCGGCGGGCTCGGTCCCGATCTCGCCGAAGACTTCTCGACGTCCTATCTGCTCAACGTCGCCGGCTGGCGTGGCGCTTTTGCGATCGACGCTCCGGCGCGCGGGGACGGACCCCCGAACTTCGCGGCGATGGTGACCCAGGAGTTCCAGTGGGCGCACAGCCTCACCACCGTGTTCTTCGGGCTCGTGCTCCGTACTTGTCGGGTCCTCCCGCGCCGCCTGGCCGCGCAGTTTCTGTTCCAGTCGGGCTTCGATATCCTGCTCGCCCTCGTGTCAGTCGGGGGGCTGAGCCTGTTCGCCCTCGCCTGTGCGACTCGATCACCTTGGGTCTCTGTTCATTTCGTCGTCTTCTTCGGCCTCTGGTTCGCGCTGAGCGGCTGGATGCTCGCGGTCAGTTTCGTGGTCCGCCGCAACGGCCTGATGCGACCGGCCGACGCTCCGATCGTCAGCTGGGAACGTGCGCTGTACGCCGCGAGTCGGTGGCCGTTCGTGGTCATCGGGGTCGTCGTCGCCATGGTCGAGCGCGTCGTGCCGCGCACCGTCGATTTCAAGGTGACTCCGAAGGGCAATTCCGGCCCCCAGTCGTTCCCGATGCGACTCGTCCTACCGTTCTGCATCACCTCGGTGATCCTGGCATCGTGCGCCGCGGCGGGACTCGGCAGCTCGGCCGTCATCGGGTATGTCGGACTCACGCTCCTGACCGCGTCGACGCAGGTCGCCGTCGCCGTCGCCGTCGCCGTGCTGCACGCGCTCGACACCCGACGCCGCACCGGTATCCGGGCTGCAACGGCTATGCGCCTCGTTCGTGCCCCGCTGTTGCTCTGTGGAGTGACGGCAGTCCCCGTCGCGCTCGTCCTCGCGCTGTACATCGTCGAACTAGTGAAAGTCATCTGAATGTCCGCCACCTCCATTACGTCGATCGGCCCACAGCGCGTCCTGGTCACCGGCGGTGCCGGGTTCATCGGCAGCCACACGTGCGTCGAACTCATCGAAGCGGGGCACGAGGTCGTCGTGGTCGACGATCTTTCTGCCGGACACGAACTCGCCCTCGATCGCGTCCGCGAAATCACCGGGACCCGTCCGATTTTCGAGTGGGTCGACATCACCGACGCCCGATCTCTGGACGAGGTCTTCGCTCGTCATTCGGTCGATGCCGTCATCCATTTCGCGGCGCGCAAGGCCGTCGGTGAGTCGACCGAGATCCCGCTCGACTACTTCGAGACCAATGTCGGAGGTACGGCCGCACTCCTCGCCGCTGCGCGATGGGCAGGCGTGCACCGCATCGTCTTCTCGTCGTCCTGCTCCGTCTTCGGCATCACCGGCGCCGACGATCTGGACGAGTCCGCCCCCGTCGCGCCCGCCAACCCCTACGCGTGGTCGAAGCTCGCGTGCGAGCAGATGATCGAGCAGTCCTGCCGCTACCACGACGAATCGCGTGCGGTCAGCCTGCGCTACTTCAACCCCATCGGCGCGCACCCGAGCGGACTGCTCGGTGAGGATCCGCACGGGACACCGCGCAACGTCGTGCCGTACCTCGCCCAGGTCGCGGTGGGCAGGCGAGAACGGTTGCAGGTCTTCGGCGGTGACTATCCGACACCCGACGGGTCTGCGATCCGCGACTACGTGCACGTCGTGGACATCGCCCGCGGTCATGTGGCCGCCCTCGATCACGTCGACGATCAGTCCGGCATGCAGCTGTTCAATCTCGGTACCGGACAGGGCACTTCGGTGCTCGAGCTCCGTGCGGCGTTCGCCGAGGCGGCCGGTCGCGACATCCCCTATGACGTCGTCGACCGGCGGCCGGGCGACGTGCCGCGACTCGTTGCCGACATCAGCGCTGTCCACCGGGCATGGGGCTGGAAACCCGAATATGATCTGGCGACTATGTGTCGTGACACCTGGCGTTTCCAGACGTCCAACCCCGACGGCTACCGCCGATGAGCGAGTTGACTCGCCGAGCACTGCTCGCCGGCGGTCTCGGCCTGGCGGCGGCCGGACTCGCGGCCTGCGGGCCGGACGCGTTCGCCTCCTCCTCATCGTCGATGCCTGAGCCGCGCCCGCTACCGCCCGGGCCGCTGGCGGGTGTCGGTGCCTGGGAAGGCAAAGGGGTTACTGCGGGTCTCTCCGACTCCGGTGCTCGCTGGTACTACACGTGGACGCCCGACCATCACGGGATCGACACTCCGCGCGGCTGCGAGTTCGTGCCCATGATCTGGGGTGAGCGCGATCTGACCGGCGATGCCCTGCGCCGAGCGAAGTCGAACGGGACGGTCCTGCTCGGTTTCAACGAACCCGATGTGCATTCGCAGGCGAACATGTCCGTCGACGCGGCGCTGAACGCCTGGCCGCGGTTGCAGCAGACCGGTCTTGCGCTGGGCGCACCGGCAGTCGCGACCCTGGGGGATGTGCCGGGAAAATGGCTCGACCAGTTCATGTGGGGTGCACAATCACGCGGTTACCGCGTCGACTTCATTCCCCTGCACTGGTACGTCTCACCGGCACTGCGGAGCAACTACTCGACGGCGGCGGCGGTCGACGATCTGCGCGGGTACCTGGAGGCGGTCCACGACCGCTACGGCCTGCCGCTGTGGCTCACGGAATTCAGCCTCATCACGTACCAGGACGGCGCCCAGGTCATGGAACCACGGGCACAGGCCGAATTCCTCGCCGCCGCTTCGGCGATGATGACGACGCTGCCGTACGTGCAGCGGTGGGCGTGGTTCTCCCTGCCGCCGTGGCCCGAGGGACCCGACACCGCGCTCTACGACTCCGACGGGAAGATCACCACGGTGGGCAGGCAGTTCCGGGACATCTCCTGACTGCGCGATCCGGCGGCGCGCACATGCGGGCCCGGCCCGCTCCTCGGTACTGTTCGTCCACATGAGGCTGCTCGTCACCGGCGGCGCCGGGTTCATCGGCGCCAACTTCGTCCACCAGACCGCCACCGAACGACCCGACGTCCGGGTGACGGTCCTGGACGCGCTCACGTATGCCGGCAACAAGTCCTCGCTCGACGCCGTCGCCGACCGCATCGACTTCGTGCACGGCGACATCGCCGACGCCGACGTGGTGAACCGCCTGGTCGCGGACGCCGACGCCGTCGTGCACTTCGCGGCCGAGTCGCACAACGACAACTCCCTGGCCGACCCGTGGCCGTTCGTGCGCACCAACGTGGTGGGCACCTACACGCTGCTGCAGGCGGTCCGCGACCACGACGTCCGCTACCACCACATCTCCACCGACGAGGTGTACGGCGACCTCGAACTCGACGACCCGGCCCGGTTCACCGAGTCCACCGCCTACAACCCATCGAGCCCGTACTCGGCGACCAAGGCGTCGAGCGACATGTTGGTGCGGGCGTGGACCCGGTCGTTCGGGATCCGCGCGACGCTGTCGAACTGCTCCAACAACTACGGCCCGTTCCAGCACGTCGAGAAGTTCATTCCCCGGCAGATCACGAACCTGCTCGACGGCGTCCGCCCCAAGCTGTACGGGCACGGCCGCAACGTGCGGGACTGGATCCACGTCGACGATCACAACCGTGCGGTCTGGACGGTCCTCGAGCGCGGGCAGATGGGGGAGACCTACCTCATCGGCGCGGACGGCGAGGTCGACAACCGCACCGTCGTCGCGATGCTGCTCGAGATATTCGGGCGACCTGCTGACGATTTTGATTTCGTCCCCGACCGGGCCGGCCACGACCTGCGCTACGCGATCGACTCGACGCGACTGCGCACCGAACTCGGATGGGAGCCCCGGTACCGCGACTTCCGCAGCGGGCTCGAGGCCACCGTCGAGTGGTATCGCGACAACGAGCCGTGGTGGCGCCCGGCGAAAACGGACACCGAGGCCGGGTACGCGCGCACCGGTCAGTAGTCGCAGTCGGATCCAAGCCCGCATTCCGGCCACGTCGCTCCCGTCGGGGCGGTACCGTCACCTGCATTCGTGTCGGGATCTGTCGCTCGGGACTCGCACCGGAGGGGGCACTCGTATGGGGGCCGAACCGCGCAATCGTCCACACCGCCGTCGGCGGGTCGCACGCCGCACGCTCGTCGTTTCGTGCGCCTTCGCAACCCTGACCGTCGGATTCGCCGCGAACGCGGCCGCCGACCCGGTTGCGGCCGGCCCGGCGTGCTCGCCGATCCGGGTCGAAGGTTTGTTGGCCAATCTCACCACCGCAGTAGCTCCGGACCTGGTGCTGCCGGTGCCGTGTCAGGACGCGGTCGGCGTCGGATACGTGAGCTCCGCCGACCTGGGCGCCGGCGCGCTCGGCGCCGCCGTCGTGGCCGGGCTGGGCAGTCTGGGACTGGCCACCGCCGACTGGAGCAGCATCGACTTCGAGAACGTCGGGCCGAACAACACCGGGTCCTACAACACCGGCTCGGACAACACGGGATCCGACAACATCGGATGGGCCAACACGGGGTCCGCCAACCTGGGGTCGGCGAACACCGGTTCGGCCAACGTCGGTTCGGCCAACACGGGGTCCGGCAACGTGGGCTCGGCGAACACCGGGTCGGCCAATCTGGGTTCGATGAACACCGGTTCGCTCACCTACGGGTCGCTGAAGACCGGTATCGGGTCGCTGGCCGCGGGGTCTCTCGGCATCGGAACGCTGAGCTGACGGGCGCCCCGATCCCGATGCCCGGATGTGGCGCGGCTCACGTGCGAAGGCTGCTCGGCGCGGTGCGTGCCCGCAGGTCCGCCCGCGAGGGCGTTGATAGCCTAGGTCGGTCTGTGCAGATGCCAGGTAGGTGGGAGAGGTAGTCGTCGGAATGCAAGAGAGCGATGGAGCATTGGTCGAGCGAGGAACGGTTGCGGGACTCGCGGCTGCTGTGGACACCTCTGGCATTTCCTCGCAGGGGGGCTCTCTGACGGTGCAGCGGGCGCTGTTCACCGGGCCGTCGGCACTCGTGAGCGACGACATGTACGCCAAGGCGACGAAGGGCAGCGTGGAGCGCGATCGCACCCGGATGCGCCTCGGACCGCGCAGCGCCGCCACCCTCAACACCTACTTCGGCCGCTTCCCCGCGAGCTACTGGCAGCGTTGGACGAAGGTCACCGAGGTCGAGTTCTCGGCGGACTTCGAGGGCTCGGGCGTCGTGGAGCTGGTTGCCACCGACGTCAACGGTTACGAGCGGACGGTGCGCACCGAGAACGTCGACACCGGCGCAGCAACGGTGCGCCTGTCCTGGGACACCAAGATCGACCGATTCCTCGACGGCGGCGCGCTGTTCGCCCGCGTGAAGACGCGCGGCGGTGAGCTGACCGTGTCCGACGCCGGGTGGCAGGTGCCGTTCCAGGGACCGCTCCGGCCCGCCGCGGTGGTGATCTGCACGTTCAACCGCGCCGACGACTGCGCGAACACCCTCGCCGCGATGGCCGACGATCCGGTGGCGCTCGTCGACGTCGACGCCGTCTACGTCGTCGATCAGGGCACCGATCAGGTGCAGACCCGTGCCGAGTTCCAGCGGGTGTCCCAACTGCTCGGCGACAAGCTCGTCTACATCACGCAGCCGAACCTGGGCGGCGCCGGCGGCTTCACCCGCGGCCTGTTCGAGGTCCAGGGAGCGGGCCACACCGAGCCGGCCAACGTCATCTTCATGGACGACGACGTGCTGTGCGAGCCGGAGGCGGTGGTGCGCCTCAACACGTTCGCGAACCTGACCGTCGAGCCCGCCATCATCGGCGCGCAGATGCTGTACCTCCTGCACCCCGACCGCGTCCACGTCGGCGCCGAGGTCGCGGACCTGCAGACGCTGCAGGCCGGCATCCAGGTGAAGGATGCGTTCTTCGACCGCAACGTGGTCAAGAAGCACCAGGACGTCCGCGTGGACGCCGGCTACAACGGCTGGTGGTCGTGCCTCATCCCGTCCGAGATCGTCGCGCAGGTCGGCTACCCGCTGCCGCTGTTCTTCCAGTGGGACGACATCGAATTCGGCTACCGGTCGCGCAGGAACGGCTTCGCGACGGTCACCCTGCCCGGCGCGGCGGTGTGGCACGCCGACTTCGCGTGGAAGGACTGGGACGAGTGGCACCGCTACTTCAACATCCGCAACGCGATGATCACCGCGGCGCTGCACATCGATCTGGACGGTAAGAAGCTCGCCAAGCAGCTGCGCACCGACCTGTTCCGCTACCTCGTCTCGATGCAGTACGGCATGGCCTTCACGCTGATCAAGGCGGTCGAGGACTTCCTCGCCGGTCCGGATCACCTCGAGGACGGCGGCATGGAAGCGGCCGGCGCGATCCGTCGCGAGCGCGCCGAGTACGGCGAGACCATCCGCCACAACGGCAACGACGTCCCGAACCTGCATCCCGCGGACATGGTGATCGCGCCGGCGGGACCGTTCCCGAAGAAGAGCCTGGAATGGGCGGTGCTCGCAAAGCGTGCGCTGTCCCAGCTGCGGGGCACGCTGCCCGCGCATCCCGTCGCGATCCCCGCGTCCGACGCCCACTGGTGGCACGTGTCGCTGTTCTCGCACGCCGTTGTCACGGACAGCTCGCAAGAGGGTGTGCGAGTTCGTAAGCGCGACAAGAAGCGTGCGCTCGCCCTGCTGGTGCGGGGACGCGCCGCTTTGAAGGCACTGAGCGAGCAGACCCCGGATGTCCAGCGCCGGTACCGCGACGCCGTGCCGAAGCTGACGAGCCGCGAGAACTGGGCGCGTCTGTACGGGAAGTAAACCCCCGCCAAGTCAGTCGCGCAGGCGGACCACGACCTGCTCGTGGTTCGCCGTGTACGCGAGGTAGTCGAACTCGATGCCAGTGCGCGCGACGAACTCGGTCCACGCGCGATGCTCGTGGTTCTGCCAGCCCGGGTAGTTGAAGTACTCGTCGAAGACGAGCACCGATCCGGGTATCAGGCGGTCGCCGATCAGGTCGAGCACCGTGCGGGTCGAGGAGTACAGGTCGGCGTCGAGGTGTGCGAAGGCCACCGGGCCGGCATGGTCGGCGAGGAAACCGGGCAGGGTGTCCTCGAACAGGCCCGACACCAGCTGCGCACCCGGCACCGACGGCGCCGACTGCTGCGCGAACTCCCCGGCTGGGAACCCGGTGCGCCATGCCTCGGGCAGGCCCGTCCACACGTCGAATCCCCACACCTCGTGCCCTGTGGCACACAGTGATTCGGTGACGATCCGCAACGTGGTGCCGCTCGCGACCCCGAACTCGAGCGCCAGGCCGTCGACCTTCACCAGATCGAGCGCGTACCGCAGTGTCTCGTGCGGATGCCAGAACACGGGGCTCGTCGGCATGTGATCGAGCACGAACTGGGCGCTCTCGGCGCTGGCGTGGATGTCGAGCGCGTTCGAGATGTCGCGTCGGGTGCGCTGCTCGAGCTGGTCGAAGCGCTCGTTGACAGCCGCCACCTGCCCGCGGGCTTGTGCCAGTTCTTCGAGTACCCGCTTCATCTCGCCGTTGTTCGCTGCGAGTTCCGCGAGCAGTTGGTCATGCCGGTTCTCGTGCTCGATCCGCGACTGACGGTCGGAATCGCGGACGACTTCCGCCACCGCCCGCTGCACCTTGAGCCGCGCGGACTTTCGGAATCGGTCGAACATGCGTGTGGCACCCCTCTCGCGTGTGAGCGTCGAGTCCGCTCCCATGCTGCCAGGGTTCGAGTGCCCGTGCCGGGGTGAAAGTTGGGGTGAGCCGAGAATCGGGTCCGGTCACTTGCGGCGGGATCTGTGGTCATATCGACTATGGCCGCTTTGTGGAAATTCGCCGGGAACCGACGAAACGTCGCGGTGGGGGCCGTTTGCGCGGCTGCCGCTGCGGTCGGCCTCGCGGGGATCGTCGGTGACCGCGGCGACGGCCCAGCTACTGCGGCGCCCGAGGCCGTGCACCTCGTGGCCGACCCGCGACCCGACGCGTCGGCCCTGCCGTGTGACGTCGTCGAGCAGCTCGACCGGGCCACCGACGAACGGGTGGCCGCAGGACTCGACGTTCCGGGGCCGGAGCTGTGGCCGCCGGTCGACGACCGGGTGAACGATCCCCGGCCGGCCGTCGCGCCGCTGGACCCGACCACCGGAATCCCGAAGGACCAGTTGGAGAAGCCGCTGCCGCCCGAGGCGTGGGAGCAGATCCGGGCCGCCGAGGCCGAGGCCGCGCGCGGGCCGAAGGTGCCGAGACCCTGCGGTGCCGCCGTCGACGAGATCCAGGCGCAGGTGGAATCCAGCGAGAGCATGGTGGCCTGCTACCTGCCGGACGGCCGATACACGTCCATCACGATCGTCGACATGGTGCCGATCGACCCGAGTGTGGCGCCCCAGCGCCCGTCGAGGGAATCTGCCGATCAGGTGTGCCGCAGCTGGGGATTCGACCGCAGCCACCCGTGATCAGGGCCGGCCGAACCGCTCCCGGCGTCCGAGCCCGCGCAGGCGCATCCACTCCACGAAGCCCTTCGGGTCGCGCCGCGAGACCAGGAAGTACCAACCGAAGCGCGCGTACTCCTGCGGCAGCAGCTTCCGCATCCCCGGCTGGGACATAAGGTAGCCGCGGTTGCGGTAGGTGAAGAAGCGCTTGGTCTCGTTGTCCGGGTACTGCGTGTGCATCCGGCCGCCGAGGATCGGCTTGAACTCGTCCGCGCCGTTGGGGTGTACGTACGCGGTCTGCAGGCAGGTGCCGAACGGCAGTCCGGAGCGGACCAGGCGGCGGTGCACCTCCACTTCGTCGCCGCGGACGAACAGGCGCAGGTCCGGCACGCCGACGCTGTCGATCGCCGCCGCCGAGAACAGGGCGCCGTTGAACAGCGACGCGATGCCGGGCAGCAGATCCTCGTCGCCCAGTTCGGAGCGCCACCGCTTCCACTCGACGCCGCGGCGCAGCGGGAACGCCAGCCGGTCGGGCTGGTCGATGTCACACACGACGGGGGAGACCTCGGCGAGGCCGTGGCGCTGCGCGCAGTCCAGCAGCTTCGCGAGGACCTCGGGGCCTTCGGGGCGTCCGTCGTCGTCGGCAAGCCACACCCAGTCGGCGCCCAGCGACAACGCGTACAGCATGCCGAGCGCGAAACCGCCGGCGCCGCCGAGGTTGTGCTTGGAACCTAGATAGGTGGTGGGGACGTCGGCGCTTTCGACCAGTTCGCGGACGTCGGCCTCGTCGGCGTTGTCGACCACGACGAGATGGTCGAGCGGGCGGGTCTGCCCGGCGAGCACCTTCAACGACTGGGCGAGCAGTTCACGACGCTTGTGCGTGACGACGACGCCGATGATCCGCTCGGTCACGAAGCCTTCTCCTCGTCGGCCTGCTCGCGCTTCATGTCGGCGATGACCTGGCGCACGTGGTCGCCGGCGTCGTCGCCCTCGTACGCGCGGACGACATCCTCGATCTCGCCGTGCATGCGCACCTGGCCGTGGTCGATCCACATCGCGCTGTCGCACAGCTGCGCCAGGAACTCGTTGGAGTGGCTGGCGAACACGAGGATGCCGGAGCGCTCCACCAGCTTCTGCAGGCGGATGCGGGCCTTCTTCATGAACTCGGCGTCGACGGCGCCGATGCCCTCGTCGAGCAGGAGGATCTCCGGGTCGATGCTCGTGACGACGCCCATCGCGACGCGTACCCGCATACCCGTCGAGTAGGTGCGCAGCGGCATGTTCAGGTACTCGCCGAGCTCGGTGAACTCGGCGATCTCGTCCATCTTCGCCAGCATCTGCTTGCGCGTCTGCCCGAGGAAGAGGCCGCGGATGATGATGTTCTCGTAGCCGGAGATCTCGGGGTCCATGCCGACACCGAGGTCGAAGACCGGTGCGACCCGGCCGCGGACGCGGGCGCTACCGCGGGTCGGCTCGTAGATGCCGGCCAGCAGCCGCAGCAGCGTCGACTTGCCGGCGCCGTTGTGGCCGACCAGCCCGACGCGGTCACCCTCCTTGAGCGACATCGTGATGTCGCGCAGCGCCTCGACCACGATGACGTCGGAGTCGGTGCGGCCGATCGTGCCACCGGCCTTGCCGAGGAACGCCTTCTTCAGCGACCGCGACTTGGCGTCGAAGATGGGGAAGTCGACGCACGCGCCGTGCGTCTCGATGCTCACATTGCTCGTCATGTCGATATCCCCCTAGACCCAGTAGGCCACACGGGCCCGGTACTTGCGCAGCGCGAACAGTGCGACCGCCCAACCGACGACGGTGAACGCCAGCACGATGTACCAGTGGTAGGCCTGCTGGTCCGCGCCGATCATGGGCGCGCGGATGATGGCGAGGAAGTGGTACAGCGGATTCAGCTCGGCGATCCGTGCTCGCTCGGCGACCTGCCCGCCCTGCTCCTTGAGCACGTCGGTGGACCAGAAGATCGGGGTGAGCACGAACAGCAGCAGTGTCAGGCTGCTCAGGATCGGGGCGATGTCGCGGTAGCGGGTGGCGAAGATGCCGAACACGATCGACACCCACAGCGCGTTGAGAATGATCAGGCCGAACGCCGGGATGGCGGCCAGGTCGGGCCACGACATGTGCCGCCACACCCCGAACGCGAACACCATGATCACGTAGATCAGCAGGTTGTGGGCGAAGAACAGGATCTGCCGCCACACCAGGCGGAAGATGTGCACGCTGAGCGCCGACGGCAACTGCTTGATCAGGCCCTCGTTGGCGATGAACACCTCGGAGCCCTCGAGGATCGATGCGCTGATCAGGTTCCACACGATCAGGCCGACGGTCACGTACGGCAGGAACGTCTGAATCGACATGCCCAACAGCGCCGAGTACAGGATGCCCATCGCGGTGGCCTGCACGCCGGTGGCGATCGTGATCCAGAACGGACCGATCACCGACCGGCGGTACCGCTGCTTGATGTCCTGCCAGCCCAGATTGAGCCACAACTCGCGTTGCGCGAACCCGTCGCGAAGGTCCTTGAACGCACGACGGAACGTCTGCGAATCGGACACGACGGTGTCGGTGTCGGCGTCGGACGCCGGCTGGTGATCCAAGGCTGCTGCTGACACGAGTTCCGAGCCTACCGGTCGCCGTCGAATCACCCCGAGAGCGTGGTGTGTGCCTACAGATACTGGCCCGTACCCGACGACGAGGAGTTGTCGTCGGGTCCCTGCATGCGGTGCTGCGGGCCGATGCTCATCCCCGGCGGCAGGGCGCCCTGACGCATCTGCTCGAGCTGGGCGCGGGCCGCCATCTGCTGCGCGAACAGTGCCGTCTGGATGCCGTGGAACAGGCCCTCGAGCCAGCCCACCAGCTGCGCCTGCGCGATCCGCAGCTCGGCGTCGGTGGGCACCGAGTCGTCGCTGAACGGCAGCGTGAGCCGCTCGAGCTCCTCCCGCAGCTCGGGAGCCAGGCCCTGCTCGAGCTCGCGCACCGACGACTTGTGGATGTCCTTGAGCCGGGTGCGGCTGGCGTCGTCGAGCGGTGCGGCGCGCACCTCCTCGAGCAACTGCTTGATCATCGTGCCGATCCGCATGACCTTCGCCGGCTGCTCCACCATGTCGGTGAGCGCGTCCTGAGCGTCCTGCTCGGTGGCACCGGCGGCGTCGCTGTCTGCGGTGTCCGCGCCGTGGCCGATGGGGACGGGGTGGCCGTCGGGCCCGATCACCAGTACGCGTTCGTTCTCGGGTTGCGTCATGGCTCCATCTTGTACGTTTCGGCGCCGGTTCGCCGAGGGTGGGCAGGCGGGCCTGCAAGTGACATGTGCTAAAGCACAATCCGAAAAGTCGGATCTGCCTCACACGGTGTTGACAGTGGGACTTAGAGTGTCCGTCATGGCTTACGACGTTGCCCGGGTACGGGGACTGATCCCGTCGCTGGGCGATGGTTGGGTGCACCTCGACCCGCAAGCCGGAATGCAGATCCCCGACGCGGTTTCGCGCACGGTCTCGACGGCCTTCCGCGGATCCGCGTCGTCGTCGACGGGTCCGCACGTGTCGTCGCGCCGCAGTGCCGCGATCGTCGACGCCGCGCGCGAGGCGGTCGCCGACCTCGTCGGCGGCGATCCCGCGGGCGTCGTGCTCGGCGCCGGCCGGGCAGTACTGCTGGCGTGGCTGGCCGAATCGCTCAGCTCCCGACTCGGTCTCGGCACCGGGATGGTGCTCTCCCGCCTCGACGAAGAGGCCAACGTGGCGCCGTGGCTGCGAGTCGCGAGCCGGTACGGCGCGCAGGTCCGGTGGGCCGAGGTGGAGATCGAGACGTGTGAGCTGCCCAGTTGGCAGTTCGAGGAACTCGTGAAGCCGACGACGCGCCTGATGGCGCTCACCGCGGCGTCGCCGGTCGTCGGGTCGGCGCCGGCGGTGCGCGTCGCGGCCGACCGCATCCACGAGGTCGGTGGCCTGATCGTGGTCGACGCCATCGGCGCCGCACCGTACGCGCACCTCGACATCCACGAACTCGGCGCGGACGTCCTCGCCGTCAGCGCGCCGGCGTGGGGCGGCCCGCAGGTCGGTGCGCTGGTGTTCCGCGATCCGTCGCTGCTCGACCGGATTCCGGCGGTCTCGCTCAACCCGTTCGCACGCGGCGCCGAACGGATGGAGGTCGGCGGCCACCAGTTCGCGCTGCTCGCCGGGCTGACCACGTCGATCGACTTCCTCGCCGGCCTGGAGGAGACCGCGACGGGCACCCGCCGGCAGCGCCTCGAGACGTCGATCAGCTCGCTGCAGGCCTACCAGGACCAGCTGTTCGAGTACCTGATCCGCTCGCTCGATTCGCTGCCGCAGGTGACGGTCATCGGCCGGTCCCCGATCCGGGTGCCCACGCTGAGCTTCACCGTCACCGGGGTACCGGCCGACAAGGTGGCCGCGCACCTCGCCGACAACCGCATCGCCACCGTCGGCGGCACGCAGTCGGGTCACCGTCTGCTCGACACGCTCGGGGTCAACGACGAGGGCGGCGCCATCACCATCGGTCTCGCGCCGTACACCACCCGCTACGAGATCAACCAGCTCGTGCGGAACCTGTCGACGCTGGGCTGATCGGCTTCGTCCCGATCAGTCCTCCCGGACGCTGAGGACCACCTTCCCGACGGTGTCGGGGGAGTCGAGCATCTCGTGCGCGGCCGGTGCCTCCGCGATCGGCAGCTCCGCGGCCACGATCGGCTGGACGATGCCGTCCCCGACCAGCGGCCACAGCTTGTCGCGGACCGCCGCGATCACCGCCGCCTTGCTGGACGGTCCCGTCTCGGGACGTCCGCGCAGCCCCGTCGCCAGCACCCGGCCGCGCTTGCCGAGCAGCTTGCCGATGTCCAGCTCGCCCTTGCGGCCGCCCTGCATGCCGATGATGACGAGCTGCCCGTCGGGAGCGAGGACGTCCACGTTGCGGTCCAGGTACGACCCGCCCATGTTGTCGAGGACGATGTCGGCGCCGCGGCCGCGGGTGGCCTCGCGCACCACCTGCACGAAGTCGTCCTCGCGGTAGTTGATGAGGATCTCGGCGCCCAGTTCGGCGCAGCGCTCGAGCTTGTCCGCGGACCCGGCGGTGACCGCGACGCGGGCGCCGAGGGCCTTGCCGACCTGGATGGCGTGGGTGCCGATGCCGCCCCCGCCGCCGTGGACGAGCAGCACCTGGCCGGCGTGCAGGCCGCACTCCATCACCAGGTTCGACCACACCGTGCACGCCACCTCCGGCAGCGACGACGCTGCGCGCAGATCCAGCCCCTCGGGCACGGGCAGCAGCTGCGTGGCCGGGACCGCGACCTTCTCGGCGTAGCCGCCGCCCGCCAGCAGCGCGGCCACCCGGTCGCCGACCTTCCAGCCGTGCACGTCGGGCCCGACCTCGGTGATCACCCCCGAGCACTCGAGCCCGAGGATGTCGCTCGCGCCGGGGGGCGGCGGATACATTCCGCGGCGCTGCAGCAGGTCGGCGCGGTTGACGGAGGTGGCGGCGACGTCGAGCAGGACCTCGTCGCGGCGGGGTGTCGGATCGGGAACCTCGGTCCAGGACATCACTTCGGGTCCACCGGGCTCGGAAATCGTGATCGCGTACATGCCTCCGACGCTAGTCCGTCGCGCTAGCGTCACCGCGTGACCTTCTTCGGCAACATGCAGAACGAGATCTACCTGACCGGCCTCTCGGGTGCGCGCCCCGAACTGCCGATGACCGCCGCCGGGCTCGAGGCGCGGGCGCGGACGGAGCTGAGCGACGAGGCGTACGCGTACGTCGC
>Ga0131853_10011040_pt1 | contig 16514 bp, 14 predicted proteins | sample TergutLab28metaG_FD_92764 | JGI IMG/M metagenome (GOLD analysis project Ga0131853, IMG submission 92764) | Labiotermes labralis P1 segment gut microbial communities from Petit-Saut dam, French Guiana - Lab288 P1 (version 2) (version 2) | ecosystem: Host-associated > Arthropoda: Insects >...
GTGTAGACAGTCAGATTATAGTTGTCGTGTGCAACTGCGTCTGCAATCATGCCCAAGAAAGCTTCTGAGTGCGGGCTTTCGCCGCCGGCTCTCAGTGAGAAAGCTACGTCATGAGCTGTTAGAGGTTGGCCGTTGTGGAATACGACGCCTTCACGGATTCTGATGTTTGTTGTCATGGCATCGGGTTGATCCCACTCAACTGCAAGACCTCTTTCCGGAACTACTTCAAATGTGTTGTAGTCAAGAACGAAAAGATGTGAATAGATTTGTTTGTTTACTTCTGATGATGCAGAGTCATTACTACCCCAAGGTGTGAGAGATACGGGCATTGACGCTGAAAGAATTCTGATTGTATCCTGTGCTGTTACCTCAGGAGCTTCAATAACTTGAGCTACTCCGCCTTGGTCACCGACAGGCGCTTGTGTTTGTGGTTGTTGGGCGGGAGCTTGAGTATCTGCGGCCTGACCGCCTTGCTCCGGTTGTGCAGGTTGTGCAGGGGTGGTGGGTCCGCATGCTGCAAGCACGAGGATACCAACGAGCAATAACGCTATGATTGTACTAATTCTCTTTTTCATAATATACCTCTTTCATTTGAATTTTTTATTTTAACGTGCTTAATAAACACGAAAATAAACTAAAAATAAGGTAAAAAACCATGCAAACTATCACCTGCAAATATATGGTGTGCACCATGACTTTACCATCAAAATGCCATTGATGCAAGCCTAAGTGAAAATTTACCATAAAAAGGAATAAAGTTCAAGGGAAAGATGCGATTTTTTTATAAAAAGTTAAACCAGCATTTCAAACATTTGTAAAACTTATGAAATAAAATGGTAAAATTTGTGTGAACTTATTGACTTGACAGCTGTTTTTGTGCGTTGCACGAGTGCCGAGTGCGTTAATCAAATAATCAAAATGCATTTGTGATGGTATTTTACTTTATAGTGTGTTATCATAAATCGTCAGCGCAAAAAGACAAATAAAAGAAGGTAAAAAGAGCTGTAGAAAGCAATGCTCTAAGACTAATCTGATTCAAACAGGTGAAGTACATAGGAGGTTTATATGGCAAACAACACTATGATGGCACTGGTAAAAGAAAGACCGGGGGTAGGCCTTACATACAAAGAAATGCCTATCCCGGAAGTCGGCGCAGGGCAGGTTATGATAAAGGTGCTAAAGACTGCAATCTGTGGTACTGATTTGCACATTTATAACTGGGACGCATGGAGTGAGCGCACAATAAAAACACCTCAAATCATCGGGCATGAATTTGTAGGCGAAATAGCAAAGCTCGGAGCCGGCGTTTTAGGCTACAAACCGGGAGATATTGTCTCAGGAGAAGGGCATATAATTTGCAACTCTTGCCGCAACTGCAAAGCGGGTCGCAGGCATTTGTGCATGAACACAATGGGTGTTGGAGTAAATAGGGACGGATGCTTTGCAGAATATGTAGTGATTCCGGCAGAAAATGTTGTGCGAGTTGCCAAGGGAATTGACCTCGATGTGGCATCTTGCTTTGATGCGCTGGGAAATGCCGTTCACACCGCCCTGAAATTTGACCTCACAGGCGAAGACGTGCTCATAACAGGGGCAGGCCCAATAGGCATAATGGCGGCAATAATCTGCCGACATGTGGGTGCAAAAAAAATAGCAATTACGGACTTTAATGAATATAGGCTGAATTTGGCAAAAGAAACAGTGCCGGGAATATGGGCTGTAGACCCACGCAAAGAATCCATTCCGGAACTTATGAAAGAAATGAACCTCACAGAAGGCTTTGACATTGGGCTTGAGATGTCAGGAGCTGAAAAAGCTTTTGCGGACATGGTAGAGAACATGAACAATGGCGGCAAAATCGCCCTGCTTGGCATACACAGCGGACAAACTGCCATAAATTGGGATAAGGTAGTATTCAAGAGCCTTACAATCATGGGCATATATGGACGTGAAATGTTTGAGACATGGTACAAAATGATGGCGATGCTTCAAACAGGGCTTGATGTCAGCAAGGTTATAACTCACAGATTCGATGCCAAGGATTTTGAAAAAGGCTTTGAGGCTATGCAAACCGGAAACTCCGGAAAAGTTGTACTCAACTGGAACGTATAACAATTAACAATTAACAATTAACAATTAACAATTAACAATTAACAATTAACAGTTAACGATTAAGGGAATGTTAAGCGGGTATTTAGAGAATCTATGACGAAAGGGACGGTTATTAGCCATGAGAAATAATGCTCTTGAAATTTTTGCGCAGACCGTTGAAGAAATCAAAGCGGCAGGAACGTACAAGGCAGAGCGGGTTATCACCACAAAACAGTCAAGTATAATTGGCACTACACAGGTTAGCAGTGTTATTAACATGTGCGCAAACAATTATCTTGGCCTTTCCGGAAATGACGAAATTATTGACGCAGCTGTCAAGGCATGTGAAAAATGGGGATATGGCCTGTCGTCTGTGCGCTTTATTTGCGGGACGCAATCAGTTCACAAGGAACTGGAAAACACGATATCAGAATTTTTGAAAATGGACGACACCATATTATACTCATCATGTTTTGATGCAAACACAGGGTTATTTGAAACATTGCTTGATGAGCGAGATGCAATCATCTCCGATGAGCTAAACCATGCAAGCATAATTGACGGTGTGCGTCTATGCAAGGCAAAGAGATTTCGCTACAAAAACAACAACATGCAAGAACTTGAAAAATGCCTGCAAGAAGCGCAGGACTGTAGGATAAAACTCATTGCGACTGACGGTGTTTTTTCAATGGACGGTACAATCGCAGACTTAAAATCAGTCTGTGACCTCGCAGATAAATATGGTGCGCTCGTCATGGTTGATGATAGTCACGCCGTTGGATTTGTAGGCGCTACAGGCAGAGGCACGCCGGAGCATTGCGGTGTTCAGGGCAGAGTAGATATTATAACAGGCACACTTGGAAAAGCCCTGGGCGGAGCATCAGGAGGTTACACATCGGCCAGAAAAGAAATAGTTGAGCTTCTGCGCCAAAAGAGCAGACCCTATTTATTTTCAAACACACTTGCCCCGACGATTGCCGGAGCATCAATCCATATCTTTAATATGCTCTCATCAGATACATCACGCAGAGACACATTAGAAGCAAACACAGCATATTTTCGTGAGAAGATTGCAGCATTGGGCTTAAATGTAATTCCAAGCACGCACCCAATAGTAGCCATAATGTTTGAAGATGCAAAGCTAACAGGTGACATTGCGGCACGTATGTTGGAGCTGGGTGTCTATGTTATAGGTTTTAGCTTCCCGGTTGTCCCCAAAGAAAAAGCCAGAATCAGATGTCAAGTCTCTGCCGCACACACAAGACAAGAACTCGACAAAATCATAGAAGCATTTAAGACAGTAAAAGAAGAATTTGGGCTGTAATTTAGTTAAGCTGTGTAGGGACGGTCGCCTCGACCGTCCGCAAAAAAAGGCACCGGGTGTTTTACTCTTGCAAAAAAAGAGTGTATCAAAAACTTTCGTTTTGGTACACTCCCATTTTGTTAAATATTAACTTATTGAGCTGCCTCAGCGTAAACGGAAACGCACTTGCGGTCACGTCCCTTTGGCTCAAATTTGACGATACCGTCAACAAGAGCAAACAATGTATAATCATTTCCGCAACCGACATTATTGCCGGGATGAATTTTTGTTCCGCGTTGGCGAACAAGGATATTTCCTGCCAAGACAAACTGACCGTCAGCGCGCTTAGGACCTAGGCGCTTAGACTTACTGTCGCGGCCGTTTTTTGTTGAACCTACACCTTTTTTATGTGCCATCTATAATACCTCTCTACTCTTAAACGACGATTTTTTCAATCAAAACCTTTGTATAAGGCTGTCTGTGACCTTGTTTTCTGCGGTAGCCCTTTTTAGGACGCATCTTAAAGACAATAATCTTTTTTGATTTACCGGTTTTTATGACATTTGCGCTAACCGAAGCTCCTTTTAGATAGGGAGAGCCGATTTGTGCGGCCTTGTCAGTGTCGAAGATAGCCAAGACATTGTTGAAAGTGATTTTATCATCAGCTTCTACGTCCAGCTTTTCGATAAAAAGCTCGTCGCCCTCTTTAACTCTGTACTGCTTTCCGCCTGTTTCGATAATGGCGTGTGTCAATGTTTTCACCTCAATTAATTTAGAGACTCGCTATCAGGGGCGAAAGGCAAAATACCTTTACTTATCACATAGCCCATTCAAAGCGGCCTTGATACTCTAACATCAGCAGATATAAAAGTCAAGAAAAATATTAGTGTATCTACAAATTTTTCGCAAATTTTACTATCCGACGATTTCCACAGTGTCACGAGCAATTACTAATTCTTCATCGGTTGGAATGACAAGAACTTTTGACATAGAGCCTTCACCTGTAATATCAACAAACTCGCCTAAGCCCCTAAAGCGGTTTTTAGGCTCATTCATGCAAATGCCGATACCTGCAAGATTTTCAATAATTCCACGACGGGCATATGGAGAATTTTCGCCGACGCCTGCTGTAAAGACAATTGCATCAACGCCGCCCATAGCAACAATGTAAGCGCCGATAAACTTTGCAACCTGATAGCAGAAAATATCCAAAGCCAACTTGCAACGCTCATTGACAGGTGCGCCCTCAACTCTTTGACCGTCATCAATGTTAAACCCGGCGGCGGCCTCAACATCTCTAAAATCAGAAGAAATGCCCGCAACGCCAACAATACCGGACTTCTTGTTGAGAATGTCCATTGTATCTTTTATGCTGATGTTACCTTCGATTGAAGATATTATATCAACAATAGCAGGGTCAACATTACCGCTGCGTGTACCCATCGGAACGCCCTCAAGAGGAGTTACGCCCATGGTTGTATCAATACTCTTTCCATCTTTTATCGCCGCAAGGGAAGCGCCGTTTCCAAGATGGCAGGATATAATTTTTGTGCCCTCAGCTTTACCGCCGAGATAGTCAATGGCAAGAGCCGAAACATATCTATGAGATGTGCCGTGAAAACCGTAGCGGCGTATATCATGTTCCTCAAAATATTTATATGGAATAGGATAAACATAGGCATAGTCCGGAATGCTTTGATGAAAAGCAGTGTCAAATACAGCAACCTGAGGTACGCCCGGGATTAGTTCCTGACATGCACGGATGCCCATTAGGTTAGCAGGATTGTGAAGCGGGGCCAAACGAGCGCAAGCTTCAATTGCGTCAATGACATCTTGATTAATCAAAACACTCTGGCTAAACTTACGACCGCCATTGACAACACGATGACCGACGGCGTTAATCTCTGATAGACTATCTATAACTCCATAATTGTCGCTTGTGAGTTTCTCGATAACAGCATTAATTGCCTCTGCATGAGTAGGAAGAGGAATACTTTCATTAAATACAGGCTTGTCATTTGACTCAGGCTTATGCTTGAGATGACCATCAAGTCCTATACGGTCGCACATGCCTTTTGCGAGAATCTTCTCGGTTTGCATGTTAAAGAGCTGATACTTTAAGGAAGAACTGCCTGCGTTGATGACTAAAACATTCATTTGTGATACCCCTTGAAATAATTTTTATTTTGAACTAATATTAATACGCTGTACAATTGTAATTGATAATCAGAACTATTTCAAGAACTATCGTTATAATTTATTCCGGCAGATAGTTAATTTTGGATTTTGGAAGGAAAATAAATGCAAATTGCAGGAATTGTTTGCGAATATAACCCAATTCACTTGGGTCATATAGGGCACATAGAAAAAACCAAACAAGCGCTGGGGGGCTGTGCGATTGTATGTGTTATGAGCGGAAACTATGTGCAAAGGGGAGATGTTGCCGTTTTTGGAAAACATATACGAGCGGCGACCACAGTTAGCTGCGGGGCAGATTTGGTAGTAGAGCTTCCAACCCCATATGCCTTATCTTCTGCGGAAGGCTTTGCCGAGGCGGGCATTTACATATTAGAAAAGCTTGGCATATGCGATTTTATCTCATTCGGCAGTGAAAGCGGCGATATCAATATTCTAAAAAAAGCCGCATCAGAAGTAGTAACGCCAAAAGCAAATGAGCTAATAATAAAAGGCGTTGAAACAGGAATATCCTACGCCGCCGCTGTGCAAAAAGCCGCTGATGAAATAATGGGGCAGGATTCATATGTCCTAAAAAGTCCAAACAACCTGCTAGGAATTGAGTACCTAAAAGCTCTTTCAAAACTTGAATCCAAAATGGAAGCCATAACCGTAAACAGAACCGGAGCGGCACATGATAGTGACGAGGGGTATTCTGCATCCGGACTCAGAAAAGCATTAAGAAGTGGCAATGAGCCTTGGCCGCTCATGCCGCAAATTGCCTCGGAAATGTTTAGAAAAGAAATTGAAGCAGGCAGAGGACCGGTGTTTCTAAAGGATATGGAGCCTATGATGCTGTCAAGAATCAGAGCCATTAGAGATTTTTCTCAAATACCAAATGTCACGGAAGGGCTTGATAAACGTTTTGAAAAATATGCAGGAGAAGCGACCATCGAACTGATGCTTGAAAAAATCAAGACAAAAAGATATACCATGTCAAGAATCCGCAGAATGGTGATGTGCGCCGCATTAGGCATAACAGCGCAAGATACAAAAAAGCCCCCGCCATATATAAGAGTTCTTGCAATGAATGACACAGGCAAAAAAATTCTTAGCAAAGCGAGAAAAGACGCGGAACTGCCAATTATAACAAAACCTGCATCAGTGCAAAAACTATCGGAACGTGCAATTAATCTATTTAATCTGGAATCAAGTGCAACTGATTTTTACGCATTGGCATTTAAGGACATAAACAGCCGCCCAGGCAAAAGCGAATGGCTAAAATCTCCATATGTTGCAAAAGTTTGCAAGTAACATAATGGATAACTTTGAAATACCATGATATAATATCTAGGTTGTCGCACCCCAGAAGTGCCAAACTGACACAGGAGGGGGGTGTACGTTATATCTCTATCACTCATTGATGCTGTCATAGCGAGTGTAATAGCCTATTACATTTGCAAGTGGCTAGACGGCATCAAAAGCGATGACTAGCACAAAGAATCCCCCGGAGAGCCTAACCTCTGGGGGATTCGCTTTGTGTACGCTTTTTCTCTATCACTTCGCCTACGAATATTATAACCGTAGTTATGTAAGTTGTCAAACATAAAAACAAGTGCAAAATATCAGCTGTTAATTGTTAATTGTTAATTGCGTGGCGGCGGTCTTCTGTTCCTGTTGTCAGGAGCATGTCTAAAGCCATTATCAGGAGAGTGTCTAAAGCCATTATCCGGAGCATGTCTAAATCCGCCACCCGAAGTATGACCAAACCCATTGCCGGAAGTATGGCTAAAGCCATCGTCCTGATATGGTCTCCTGTTAAACCCGCTATGTGTGTTTTGATTTAAGTTGTAATACGCCGCCCGCTCCTGTTCATGCGCCTCGGTAGCCTGCCTATGCTCTTCGGCAAGCTGACGCTTTGCTTGGGCAATTCGAGTAAGCCTTTTACGCCTTTTTACATTGTAGCGAACAATTAGTGCAAAATAGATAAAGATGATAAAAGCAAGTCCCCATATAACATAACGTGCTATTGGGTGAGATACAACATCCATAACTTGACGGCGCATAAACTCAAAATTATGGAGCTCAACGCCAACATTGGCAATGAGATTTATCGGGCCAAACTCCTCGCCGTCGCGGTATAATGTTATATACCCAAGCACATCTCCGGCCTCGATAGGTGCAATGAGAGGCTCGTCGTCTCGTATGGAAAAAATCACTACCTCTCTTGTAAAATCATCAAGAGAAACGTCATTTCCGATTAATAGTCTAAGCTCAATCTCCGCTCGTAAATTCACATAGTCAGCCCCTGCGCCGTGTGTAACAGGAGCCCTGTCAACTAAAGTAGTTGTTCCCAGTATCGTATGCCAACCAAACTGATTAAAACCCCATTCAAAGAGCCTTCTTGCCTCTGAAAGATTTCTCATGTCAAAAGACTCGTCTGCAAGCATTATTTCATCAGAACCCAAAACTACTGCGACGAGGGACATACCGTCTACCTCTGAAATGCCGACATATGAATGCCCGCCCTCAAAAGTATTGCCGGCCATTCCGGCCTTATTATGCCTGTAGAAATATCTCCCATTTTGATTTAGAAGGGAATTGGTGCCAAGAAGTCTTCTGACATCTGACGAATTTGTCTCATCTATGACATAGCGAAAAACACCGGCAATTTCCATAAAAAGCTCATTGCCCGAAGCCTCTCGGAATATAAGAAACTGGTCATATGCCGTTGTAAACTGATCCTCATCAAAAAGCCCATGAGTATTTGTAAAGCGAGTGTTTTCAGCACCTAACTGAAGCGCACGCTCATTCATCATAGTTACAAAAGCATCAGTACTGCCTGCGACACGCTCGGCAATCATATTGCAAGCCTCGGCGGCCGAACCGACAAAAGCGGCAAACATCAAGTCTCTAAAAGGCATAATCTCGCCGGGATTGATTCTAAGGGTCGTGTTTCGGTTTGTTATGTCCTCCCAAGCGTATTCAGTCATTGTGATAAGCTCATCTTCGCCGACGATGCCCTCATCAACAGCAGAAACAGCCAGTAGTAAAGTCATTACTCTGGCCAGAGCATCGGCAGGATGCCTAAGATTTTCGTTATGCCCAAAAAGTAACGTTCCCGAATCTACCTCTGCAAGGATGGCCGCTTCAGCGACAACATCACGAAAAGGAACTGATGCAACAGCAGGAAGATATGAAAAAAGCATTATTGCCGGAATTAATATAAAAAGTATTATGATTCTCTTTATCATTGACATGGAAGTAAATCTCCAAAGCGTACTTAAATAAGAGGCGTTCATAACAGATGAACGCATTCCCCCAATTATTATAGCATAAAAATATTGTGCGACAACAACTTTTTTTTTTATAGCATTATACATGCAAATATGGTATCATTGTAAGGGAAAAAAGCTGATTCATCACAAAATGTAGAAAAGCTTCTGCTTTTTCACCCCAAATTTACACATTTCACAGTTTAACCTAACATTGCCTCAAAGTTGCATAAAAAGCATTTTGCACCTAAAAACAATTGTTACACTGTGATTTGGATATAGGGGTGCAATATGAGACTTAGAAGATTTGAACTTGTGATTATTAGCGTAACACTCGCATTTGCGTGCTTCATGGGCGGATACTTTATAGGACGAAGCGCAGGCTCTGTCAGCATATCGCCGACGGTCAGGTCGCCGAGTGAGACTCAGCCCACAGTTCCGCAAGTGCATATGACAAATATTCTACCCCCGACTGCGCCTGTGCAGGAAATGACAACAACCGAGAGCGTTACATATCCGCAGGCAGAACAACCACCGGCAGTTATGCCGGAACAAGCAACGCCTTCGGCCACTGTATCCTCAAGAGATGCGCAGGGTCGTATTAATATAAATACCGCATCAAGATCGGAACTAATGGACTTACCCGGAATCGGCAGCTCACTTTCTGAACGGATTGTTGACTACAGAAACGCAAATGGACCGTTTAGAAGCATAGAAGAAATCCGCAATGTTTCCGGAATAGGCGAAAGACGCTTTGAAGCAATCATGGACAAAATTACCGTAGGATAGGCAAGGAGGAGCAAAATGAAAATACTGGTTGTTGATGATGAGAAATTACTTGTTAAGGGCATAAAGTTCAATCTGGAAAACGAAGGATATCAAGTTGATGCCGCTTACGATGGAATGGAAGCTGTTGAGCTTGCCAGAGGCGGGGGATATGACCTCATAATTCTCGACGTTATGATGCCCGAACTTGACGGTCTCGGCGCATGTATGCGTATTCGGGAATTTTCCACAGTACCGATTATTATGCTTACGGCCAGAAGCGAAGATATGGATAAAGTTATTGGCTTTGAATATGGGGCAGATGACTACATCACAAAGCCATTTAACATACTCGAACTCAAAGCCAGAGTGCGTGCCCTGCTTCGTCGTTCGGCGCTCGTGAGCAATGTCACAGAAGCTGTTATGAACATTGGGCATATAATGATAGACACGGAAAGAAGAATTGCAAAAAAAGGCGAAGAACTGGTTGAACTAACAGTCAAAGAATTTGATGTTTTTGAGCTTCTTGCAAAAAACCCCGGACGGGTTTACAGCAGGGAAACACTCCTAAACATAGTCTGGGGATATGAATATCAAGGTGATATAAGAACTGTTGATGTTCACATCAGAAGATTGCGCGAAAAGCTGGAAAACAATCCGGCAGAACCCGAATATGTCATGACAAAGTGGGGAGTGGGCTACTATATCAAAGAGTGATGTAAACACTGATGTACGAAAACTGCGTTTTTTCAGCAGAATCAGAACTAAGTTTGCAATTACTTACTTTCTTGTAGTTGCAATTGTTCTGGCACTCATGAACACGTATTTCTTATGGGCTTCACGAGATATGATATTCTCATCAAAACAGCTCTTTATTCATGGGCAAGCGCAGTTTACAGCATCACACCTTGAAGAAACATTTGCCACCCTCTCGCCACACGAAGCCGATGGGGTTCGCTTAGTCATGTCACAGCTTGACGTAGCGGGCATAACCTATGTCGTCATTGTCGATGCGCACGGAAATGTACTCTACGACTCAGACGGCATATCACAAAGCCCGAATTTTGACATAGAAAATATCTCAAGGGCGCTTGAGGGGGTCAATATATTTCGTGAACGATTTCATGACGGTACATTCTTTGTAAGTGCTTTCACACCAATAATGAGCAGAGGCACGGCCATTGGCGTTGTTTATGTTCATGACGAAGATAGAGAGCAAGGTGCAGTGCTTATTGAAATGCAAGATACACTTAGAAATATATCAATAGGTATTGCGATTTTTTCAGTCGTTGCAGTTTCCTTTATTGTATGGACGCTGATGAGACGTGTTAAGCTCATAATTGAAGGAATAAAATCCGTTAGAGAAGGGCAATACGGTTATAGAATCGAAATAAGTGGCAATGACGAACTGGCACTTTTAGGTGATGAATTTAACAGTCTTACAGACAGGCTGCGTGAAACAGAAGAACTAAGACGAAGATTTGTTGCAGATGCCTCACATGAACTAAAAACGCCGCTTGCATCCATCCGCTTGCTAAGCGACAGCATACTCCAAAATGAGGATATCGCACGGGAAACAGTTAAAGAATTTGTAAGCGATATAGGCATGGAAGCAGAGAGACTGTCTCGTACTACAGGAAAGCTCATGACCCTCACAAGGCTTGACAGTGACATTAAAGATGACTATACAAAGGTGGACATGAAAGACGCTGTAGAAGCAGCTCTTAGAATGTTAAGACCGCTTGCAATGAGCCGTGGATTGACGCTTAGAACAGAACTTGGCGACGGTTGTTATGTAAGAGCGACTGACGATGCTGTTCACACTATAATATATAATCTGATTGAAAATGCGATTAAATACAATAAGCCCGACGGCAGCTTGACCATCAGGCTTAGGGTTGAAGAAAAATATGTCACACTTACTGTAGATGACCGTGGTGTAGGAATCCCTGAGGAAGATATGCCGCATGTATTTGATAGATTCTACAGAGTTGACAAAGCTCGCTCACGCGAAGCGGGAGGAAGCGGATTGGGGCTTGCAATTGTGCAGGACACCGTTCATGAACTCGGCGGAAAAGTCAGTGCCGCAAACCGTGTAGGCGGTGGTGTAAGAATTCAAGTGCGCTTGGAACTATACAATGATACAGAGACAAAATAAGAACCTGCATTACTAAATTACTGAAATAACAGCCGTTTGTTTTGAGTAAGAATTAGGCGCTGCATACTCACTACGTAACCTGAACCTTTGTGCCTACAACGTGTACCATAAGCATATTTGTAGTACCGGAATGACCAACGGGAACACCTGCTGTGAGCACCACAAGGTCTCCTTTTTCGATGTACTTGCAAGCAAGGGCGGAATCGACAGCCTGATTAAACATTTGAGAAGTCTCAGTTTCTTTACCTGTCAGCAAAGGCACGACACCCCAGATAAGCTTGAGTTGACGCTGTACTACAGGGTCGGGTGTACAAGCGATTATAGGGCATGTCGGACGGTACTTTGCGACATTTTGAGCAGTGATTCCGGACATGGAAACAGTCAAAATCGCTGCGGTGCGCAAATCATGTGAGGTTGTAACTGTTGCATGGGAAATAGCATTTGTAACAGATGTTTCAGACCTATACTCGCCCCTGAAGAAACGTTGGCGATAGTCTATATCACGCTCTATGCGCTCTGCAATCTTTGCCATAGTGACAAGCGAGCCGACAGGGAACTTGCCCATAGCAGTCTCCCCGGAGAGCATAATAGCACTTGTGCCGTCATAAATAGCATTTGCAACATCAGAAGTCTCGGCACGTGTAGGCTTATAGCTTACAATCATAGACTCAAGCATTTGTGTTGCTGTTATACAAGGCTTACCCTGGCTTACAGCCTTTCGTATTAGTTCCTTTTGTATTATCGGAAGTTCCTCATACGCAACCTCAACCCCCAAGTCGCCTCTGGCGACCATAAGCCCATCGCATACGGTCAAAATAGAATCGGCGTTCTGCACACCCTCAGCATTTTCAATTTTAGCTATAATCCTAATCTTATTGCTGTAATCAAGACGGTGCAGTTCCTCACGCATCTCTCTTATATCATCGGAAGAGCGCACAAAAGAAGCGGCGATTATATCAAAATCGTTTTCAACAATAAAACGCAAATCACTGCGATCTTTGGCGTTTATATATGGCATATCAAGTCTGACCCCAGGAACATTTATGCCCTTTCGGTCAGAGATTGGACCGCCGAAAACAACACGAGTTTTTATGTTGACCCCGGTTACTGACTCAACTTGCAACTCAATATTACCATCATCGAGAAGGATTCTTGTACCTTCCTTTACTTCGTTTGGCAGATTAGTATAAGAAACGCTTGCAATTTCGGAATTGCCAAGAGTATCGGCAGAAGTTAAAGTGAATGTACTGCCTGTTTCAAGTTCGGCACAGCCATCTTTAAATAAGCCAAGCCTTATTTCCGGACCCTTTGTATCGGCAAGAAGCGCAACGGTCATGCCGGTTTCCTCGCAAAGCATTCGCAACTGCTCAGCTCTCTTTTTATGTTGCTCATGATCACCGTGGGAAAAATTAAAACGAGCAACATCCAGCCCTTCTAAAATTAATTCTCGCAAAACATTATTGTCATCGGTTGCCGGACCTAATGTTGCGACTATTTTCGTTTTTCTCATAATTAAGTTCTCTCATTCGTAAAAAAAGGATGTGTCAGATTGTTTTCTATAGAAGAAATACATGAAATGTTAGATGATGTAGCGGCGCAGTTGCCGCAGGAAATATTTCGTGAACTAAACGGCGGCGTGAGCCTCGTGCCGGACAGAAAGAGAAGTGATGCCGATCCAAACGGCGGGCTTTACACGCTCGGCACATATCATCGTGACCAGATGGGCAGATATATCATAATATACTATGGCTCTTTTTGCGCCGTATACCCGCATGTAACAAAAGAGAAAATGCGTGAACACCTAAAAGACGTGCTTGTGCATGAACTTACGCACCACATGGAGTCACTGGCAGGAACGCGGGATCTTGAAGTAAAAGATAAGAATTTTCTTGATGACTATTTTAGCAAGAAGAAGAGATAAGGGTGCCTTTGAATCTGTCTGAAGCAAAACACAAAAACACCCACTATCTCTTAAAAACTAAGCATTATCAGCCTTGTACACATGCTCGGTCAAATCAAGAACCTTGTTTGAATAACCCCATTCATTATCATACCAAGCAACAACTTTTACAAACTTATCTGTAAGCTGAATGCCGGCTTTTGCATCAAAGATACATGTGTGAGCATCACCGTTAAAGTCTGAGGAAACAACAGCATCTTCTGTGTAAGCCATAATGCCCTTTAACTCGTTTTCTGAAGCACGCTTCATCTCTACACAGATTTCTTCATATTTTGCAGGCTTTGCGAGATTGACAGTAAGGTCTACAACAGATACATTTATCGTAGGCACACGCATTGACATACCTGTAAGCTTGCCATTTAGCTCGGGAATTACCTTGCCCACTGCAGCGGCGGCACCTGTTGAAGATGGAATGATATTTGTAGATGCAGCTCTTCCGCCTCTCCAATCCTTCTTTGAAAGACCGTCAACAGTTTTTTGTGTGGCAGTTGTAGCATGAACAGTAGTCATAAGACCTGTTTCCACGCCCCACTTATCATTGAGAACCTTAGCAAGCGGCGCTAAGCAGTTGGTTGTGCATGAAGCATTTGATACAATGCTTAAAGATTTATCATATTTATTCTCATTTACACCCATGACAAACATTGGAACATCTGATGATGGTGAAGTCAAGATAACCTTCTTTACACCTGCATTAAGATGAGCCTTTGCCTTATCCATAGATGTAAACACACCCGTAGCATCAACAAGATAATCCACACCACAGCTTTGCCACGGAATTGACTCAGGATTCATTTCCGAGAAAATAGCGATAGACTTGCCATCTACGATAAGGCTGTTTTCGGTGTAGGAAACATCGTGGTTAAATCTGCCATGGATTGAATCATATTTTAGCATATATGCAATATAATCCGGCTCCATCAAATCATTTATAGCTGCAACCTCAATGCCGCGCTCAATTGCTGCACGAAAAACCAGCCTGCCAATTCTGCCAAATCCTGTAATACCGATTTTTAAGCTCATTAGTAATAATCCTCCATATATTTTTATTTTCTAAATAATTATAAATCGTTATCACTGAAAAATCAATTGAATAAAAAAAAGAATTAACCATTTATTATACAAATTATTTACAAGATATTGTATAATATGACATGCGGCAGTTTCGCCATAGGAGGCTCCCGCAAAAAACAAAACGCTAAAATTTTTCTGACAGGGTGAAAATAATGGAAAAACGACTGGGAATATATATACACATACCTTTTTGCGCAAGTAAATGCGCATACTGCAACTTCTACTCACTTCAAGGACATGATAAGCTTATGCTGGCATACAACGATGCCATCATTAAGCATATTGAAGAATACTCATCGCAGATGGATGGGTTTGTTATAGACACCGTATATTTTGGCGGCGGAACACCCGGCTATTTTGGAGCAAGCCGCCTTATAAGCGTACTAAACGCCCTTAAAAAGCAAGGGCATGTACTGCTTACCTCTGAAATTACAGCAGAGATAAACCCCGGAGGAATCACCAAAGAAGAGCTCATAAAACTAAAACGTGCAGGATTTAACAGGCTATCAATCGGTGTGCAGTGCGCAAGTGACAACATGTTGAAAAACTTGGGAAGAACTCACACTTTTGCGCAGGCAGAAGAAACCGTCCGCTTTGCAAGACAAGCAGGATTTGACAACATTAGTGTTGACATGATTTATGGACTTCCGTCACAAGACAAAGAAAGCTGGGCTGAAACAGTTGCAAAAATTGCTGCGCTCAAAGCAGAGCACATATCATGCTACGGACTAAAAATTGAAGAAGGCACACAACTATATATCTTCAAAGATTCGCCATTTTTGCCCGATGATGATGCGCAAGCCGATATGTATTTATATGCCGTGGAAATGCTTGCAAGATTTGGTTACAGACAATATGAAATTTCAAACTTTGCAAGAAGAGGATATGAATCAAAGCATAATCTAAAATACTGGCTAGGCGAGGAGTATATCGGCTTTGGCCCTGCCGCACACTCATATGTAGGCAGATGCAGGTACAGCTTTGTTGAAGACTTGGAAAAATACATAGACAAAGTCTCACTGGGTCAAGCCGTTGTAGAATATAGTGAAAAAATGTCAGACTTTGAAAACGCCGGAGAATACCTCATGCTCAGGCTCAGAACCACACATGGGATTTCCGAAGAAGAATACTACAACATCTACAGACTCAAGATGGACTACGTACTGGAACTTCTAAAAAAATATGAAACCCACGGTTGGGCTGTTTTCAAAGACGGACGCTGGCGATTCACTCCAAAAGGATTTATGCTCTCAACTACGCTCATTGGTGAGCTTCTTGATGCTCAAACAAAACAAAGAACACTCATAAGTAAGCCATGGCAAGTTGAAGACCCGGAAGAAGATGCACAGCTCACACTATTTAACAAACGTCCCATCGAAGCCGGGCTATTCGGTGGCAGGCGACTTGTAGGAAGTCAAGAACTACACTAACACTACAATTAAGAAACAGCACAGACCAATATATATACACAAGTTTGTAAATAAATGAGATAAAATGATACAAGATGTTTGCAAAAAAGTAATAAAGTTGTAATATGAAAATCAGCATAAATAGTGTATTATATAATAGGTGAGAGTTGTGACAGATATAATCTAGTACTTCGTTTTTGAAATAACTGTGCAAAGATTGTGGCAGGTTTATTTGCCTGACTAGGCGAAAAACCGTAGTAATACCACTGGTCTTTCAAGGTTTTTCAACGAAGTCAGGCGGAAA
>Ga0131853_10011042_pt1 | contig 16513 bp, 6 predicted proteins | sample TergutLab28metaG_FD_92764 | JGI IMG/M metagenome (GOLD analysis project Ga0131853, IMG submission 92764) | Labiotermes labralis P1 segment gut microbial communities from Petit-Saut dam, French Guiana - Lab288 P1 (version 2) (version 2) | ecosystem: Host-associated > Arthropoda: Insects >...
AAAATTTTTTTTATTTTAAAAGAGAGACAAAAATTAACAATATGAAAAAATTTTTGGGGGGGGGGGGGGTGTTAATGTTACTAATATGGACCATCGACCTAACTGCATAACCTGCTCCACTTAACTTAGGAATCATTTGTTCAGTATGGTTCTTCCAATGTATGTGGTTATCAATCTGTAAACCAAGACATTTTGTATTCACTGTCTCTTCTATATACTTTTCTTTATAACCAATATGTAATGTAGAATGTGATGAATTCTTTGTTATGAATTTCATTATATTTGATTTATCTAAATTCAGAACTAATTTATTATCAGCAAACAATTTAATCATACGACAGAGCTGAAGAATACTTTAGACAGTCGCATTGTCCAGCTAATAGCGGTATAATAACCTAACACACCGCCAGAACAGTTTTGCAAACACCTATTAAGGTGTCAATGGACATCCAGTGTTCTCAACCTGCGCTGACAACTACAAACTCATTCAGTCGGTTTCTGTCTTACTATTCAGGACGCAAAATTTGCAAATGAGTGTCTTCAGCGCTCTTGTACAGCCTACAGAAGGCATGGACAGACGTTCTAACTGACGGGAGGGATTACAAGTTTCAGGTATTCTGGCGGACCGGAAAGCGAGGAGCAAAGTTTTAATCACCGTTCAACAAGCAGAAGATCACAGTTTACCTGAATACAAATACGAGTGCCAGAAATCACCATGTCATTGCAGCAGTGCTGCTGGCAGCGGCTGTTCAAAAGCTTCCCAAAATTTGGAGCAACTGTGGAAGCTGCAAGGGTGTCAAATGTACTCAGATGGTACTCTGCCATCCATGCCACATTTTCGGATTTCTTCCTCTCCATTACATATAATATTTGTTCACAAACGTAGATGGATACAAAGAATTCCTTCAGAAGTCCTTCAAATTACCTCTTGGACACATTTAACTACGGACAAATCCGACAAGCTTTAAGAAAATTCAGTTTTGATGTTTGGCATCCCATTGTGCTATCTGTATTAACAAACAGTCCTTATAGACCGTCAGACACAACTTGTGACATTACCTCTAGAAAAAAAATGTTTCACTTAAATTAGTCGCCTTCAGGCTAATCTGGTAATACAGAAAATGTAAAAAAAAATCCACAATTGTATGAAATATAAAATATGTGTGTGAATTTTGGAATGCGATCTAATTTCCTTGCTAACATTTTAACAGTGTAGATGGCTTTATGAACTCAATTCTGTATAAAGTTGCTACAGGAACGAAATGTCACAAACTGTTTATTAACAATAATGGAGAGTTGTGTTTGACGGTGTATAAGGACTCTTTATTAAAGGAAAATTTGTTGTGTTTAAGTTCTGACGGTGTAGGATTTCCAACTGAAGAGAGTACAGGCCATCAGGTCCATTGCACTTTCTATACGAATATTATTTTATCCGACAACTGTCGCTAGTCACTTTCCATCGGCTCGCTGAACTTACAAATTTCACGTACACTGCACAACGTGTTTGAGATGCGCATCTGCGAGCCGAAGGAAAACACTTCGGGAGCCTTATTTTAAATACGGCGAGTGAAAACGTAATAATGACAGCAGTACTTTGAACTAAAATGTGTGGAGCCCGGCCCATGGCAAACTGGAATAGTGGCAAGCGCTACGCTTCCTCCGTTAACGCCAAACAGTTTGAGTGAAGAGTGATGCGAGTTGCTAGATAAAATAATATCCCGTTACTTCCTTGAAATCCCGGAATCGAAAACAGAATTCCTCATGCAGCTTCGGCAAAATTCCACCGTACGTATGGGCCACCCCAAGGCATTGGTTACAATAAATCATTACTCAGGTACATTCCATGAAATTTAAAAAAAAATTAATATTCACATTATTGGCAAACAATTCTAAAGAGCTTCAAGGGCCGGATCCGGTCCGCGGGTCGTAGTTTATATATCCTTGGCCGTGAGGCTCACAGGTGGATGACATGTAAATCCTACATTCTGCGAAACAACAATGACGTAACCTAAATTCTATGATTTCACAGTGCGCATAGCCGCAGGACTTCTCATGACTCGGAACCGTTCCCACGGGACGTACAGACAAATGTGCTGCGCTACTGACTGCTAAATACAAAGACAGTATTTGTCTTTAGAAGTGCCCTTAACAAACGAGCCAGTGCTGCCAGAACTTCACCAAGTTTCGTAAAATATTGATACTGCTGCCGTTGAGCTCTGGGCAGGTCTGCTGTTGGGGTCTCAGGCGGCACTCATCCCTGGAAGATTTTTTTTTTTTCCTGGCGCAATGGCCTCCTCATTATCAAGGCTTCACGATCACATTCAGGCAGACCACACTCGGTAGGACTCCTCTGGACGAGTGATCAGCCCATCGCAGAGACCTTGACCTGACAACGCACACCACTCACAAGGAACACATCCATGCTCCCGGCGGATTTGAACCCTCAACCCCAGCAAGCGAGCGGTCGTAGACCCACGCTTTAAACCCGCGCGGCCACTAGAAGATAGATACTAAGATAATACCCTATAATAGGCCACGATCCGTTCAGCACCGTAATTAGCAAATAACCGTGACAGTAATTATATCGTCAGTTCTCATTCGACGTTTCATATCCGAATCAGGTGATTCAGTTCCTACAAACACGCACAATAATATCTTCAACTATATTGTCGATCTTAAGTCCATCAAATATTTCAACTGGCTACTTTGGTTTCATTGTCTTGACGAATAGTGTAAATGTCTCAAAATATTACCACCATCTCGGCCTCTTGTACTATATTACTTTAGCATTGAAATATCATAAAAAGTTAAAACAAACAACAATGTAATTTAACTGAAAATTAAATTAAAATCCATGTTTTTGACACGTGGTTTATTCCTAGAAGCAGGTTACACAAACACACATCGGTTGCACTCAGAGTAATTAAAACACAAACGTAACAACCCGCAGAATTTATGCAAAATATCTGACGCCGCAATCACACTGGAACTGCCGAAGAGAATACATCTGGTATCTGAGTTTTGTTTCTCCACGAGCAGAACAAAATGTGGGTGACTAATTACAAAACAAATCAAATCAAATTAGCTGATCTGAAAGCTAACTGAGGGAGGTGCAGCCACTTGCTGCGGAGGCACAGCTCTTCAGTAGCCTTCATCGTTCCATGATATGCTGTAGTCGGGATACTTCTTCTTCAATAGGCCCACGGTCACTTCATGATCCGCCCTGCCAAAACCCTGAAACACAGAATGTGGCTAAGTTAGCGGAACGTTTCCACTCAAAATTCAATGAGAACTTTTTTAATGGCTGCCGCAGGCAACCCTTCGGGCATGCAGGACATTGCAGCCCTGCAGAGACACTTGAAATTTAGGACTGCACTGTCGAGAATGGTGGTGTCATTGGAATTTTTCATTGACATAATCCTCCCGGCCTCACTATGGCCCTGGGGTTGACTCAGCCTCTAACAGAAATGAGTACCAGGAATATTTCCTTGGGGTAAAGGTAGCCGTTGCATAGGCCTGACAACCTTAACATCTTCAAGTGCCGATTGTCTTGAAATCTGGGAGCCTCAACCTCCTGGAACCCTCAGGGCCTGTCTAGTCCTGTAAAGGGATTTACCTTTGCTATCGTGAATACGGGCGCTATGTAACTTTTTCCAACAAAGGTCGAGACCTTAGTATCTACTGAGGCATAGCAATCTCTCGTCGCCTTCCACTGCTATCATAATCTAGTCCATATTTCCACTACTACAGTTCCACTCGCTTCGACAGTATGACGTCACATCCAGTTATCAGACTGAAAAGAGCAGGGGTCCGAATTCCGGTAGACATGTGAACGTTCCTCTGCATTTATCCGGATCTGATATCTCCGCTCTTCTACGTTCTGCCCAAACAGTGTATTTATGTGTTTTGTATGGATCTCAGAACAAACCTCGGTTATTTCCCTATACAGCATTAACTGACTGGTTTTTATAACAGAGACGGAGTGTGTTTACTGCGCGGTAAGAAACGAATATTTAAATAGAATTCAGGTCTATTTAGTTGTGAAAGCCGTTCAATGGCTCGTACGGGCAGCCGCCGGCCTCTCACCGCGGAGGGCTGGGTTCGATCCCAGGTCAGTCCATGTGGGATTTGTGGTAAACAGTGTCGCCCTAGGACAGGTTTTTCGCCAAGTACTTCAGTTTTTCCTTGTCAGTATCATTCCGCCAATGCTCCATACTCATCTTCATCGTAATACTACGCGCGTGAGAAGAAAAGCGGGTAAGATCTGAGAACGGTCAGCGTGGAACATTGGACAGGAAAGGGCAGCGTACAGTACTCCAAGTCAGTAACTTACGGCAGTTATGGCTCCTTAACAACATCACTGCAAGGGTTTGAACAAAGAAATGAAGAGGTAAAGGTTTGACAGAAGGAAAGCGATAGACAAGTACAGACAGGAAGAGAAAGCGAGGAAGGAAGTTAGAAAACCAAACACAGAGAACCACATCCGGCATGTATAAGCAGCAATTTGAAACGATCCCACACAGCGCAACCCTCTGTCGGTTTATTTGAACGTCACAGTGCCCGACATGTTGGAACTACATGCTCACTTTATTCAGCTACTCAGTTACATGACAAGTGACAATACAGCCGGTTTAAGTCATATCTAGCTGTGGTCGTAACACGTCGGGCGCTATACTGGGAAGTGTACAAAAAAGAACAGATGTTCTAATGTACCGGACAGCGCTGTGTGTGTGTATGTGTGTATGAATGTGAACAGAATGTACCGGCGAGTATCGTCAGACGGCTAAGATGGGGCGCGACACCCCTTTCGGGGCAGACGCGGTATGCCACGCTGTTCTTAACTTCACTCGCGTTACAATAAATATTCAATTCTATACCTTTCATTTTACAGTTCTGGTGTATATTAGGTTTTAAAAACTGGCCCACTTTCATTATAAGTAACACGGGTTCGAAAAATACAGGGGAGCGAGCTGCGGCGAGGTATACAGCCTCAACTGACCAGAGTCACTCAAAATGACGCCGGTATGGCCGGTGTAACAGACGACGTCAGGCAGGCGCATCAGACCAAACGATATATTAAACTTACGAAAATCTGTGTACACCGCATTATGATTTCCATAGCAATGGATGACGTCACTGCCACAGCAGCGCATTGATTTCGTTTCGATTCCCACACTGGGCGGTGTTTAATATTCTCGATGCTTTGAACGATTTACCCCTGTTACAAACATTCCGCTTCCTTCGGGGCCAGACAGTGTATGTGGCAGCGCAGCTTACTGTCATCATTTGACACTTCCAGCCAATCACTTACGACCTACCCCGTGACACTAGCAGGCTATTATGACATTTAAATACTGTTTATTTATGTGCGGACACCTGATTGCAGCTCAGGTTCCAGTAGTTACCCTTCTAACCACCAAGTCACGAAAACTTCCACCTCCAGTTCAGTAATGTCGACATGTCGCGCCACTTCCCGTTCAGTAATTTCAATATGTCGCACCACCTCCAGTTCAGTAATTTCGACATTTCGTGCCACCTTCCCTTCCGTAATTTCGACATGTCGCGCCACCTCCAGTTCAGTAATTTCGACATTTCGCGCCACCTTTCCTTCCGTAATTTCGACATGTCGCACCAACTCCCGTTCAGTAATTTCGACATGTCGCACCAACTCCCGTTCAGTAATTTCGACATGTCGCACCACCTCCCTTTCAGTAATTTCGACATGTTGTGTCACCTCCCGTTCAATAATTTCGACATGTCGCGCCACCTTCCGTTGCGTAATTTCGACACGTCGCACCATCTCCCGTTCAATAATATCGATATGTCGCGCCACCTCCAGTTCAGTAATTTCGACATGTCGCACCACCTCCCTTTCAATAATTTCGACATGTCGCACCACCTCCCGTTCAGTAATTTCGACATGTCGCGCCACCTCCCTTTCAGTAATTTCGACGTGTCGTGTCACCTCCCGTTCAACAATTTCGACATGTCGTACTACCTCCCGTTCAATAATATCGATATGTCGCGCCACCTCCCGTTCAGTAATTTTGACATGTCGCACCACCCTCCGTTCAGCAATTTCGACGTGTCGAGCGATCACTGTGTTCAAGAACTCCAGCCATTACATCCACAGTCGCGGCCAACCAGGCAGCGCGCCGGCTTCTTGTTTTGCAGATACAGTCCGGGTCAACCTTGACCCGGACTGTATCGGTCTGTCCGGGCCAATTACGTTTTAAGTTCAAGTTAGGTCACGAACCCTTCCTTTAAAATCTAGTCCAATTCATTCTGTATTAATCACCCGCCCATTCTACGGTATTAACAGCAACATTCCATTAACTAAAAATAAACTGACGTAAGCTGTACACAAAATGGCGTCCCCGGAACAGGATAAGCATGACACTGTAACAAGGGACCTCCGTGGACCGAGGTCAAGAAGATCGGTATGTATGGGCAAAAACAGCACCTGAAATCGAGTCGGGCAAACTGGGAAAAACAACGAGTGACTACGAGTGGGGGAAGATCACGAAGGAGACAATCGCGGTCTACTTTAATAAGACACCTTACTGCCACTGACTAACGAATATCTAGTGACAGAACATCAAGACAGACACCTGGCCAGGACACGAACCCGTGAAGCCACAGCATTAATATTCGAGGACAGAGATCTTATGGAGAAGATTGAAGATTATTGTCTTGTGGCATGTGACGCCGTGTCGTCTGATAGTTACCAGTGGTTCTGACTGTAGATGGAGGCAGTATTACAAGTGAGGCACAGCGCTGCCTATGTCTGGCTCTAAACACAGTTTAGAGAACAAGCTGTGATGCGGGACCGCAGCTATAAACTGGATGCCAGCAGACACGAGACAGGAAGCTATCGTTATTTATGGTGCAACTGAATATAATTGAAAGTTTTACTTTCCTAAGACTGTCATGATTGCTTGATAGAAATAGGGCCAGTTCGGAAGTTATGCGACACGGCAATACAGCGCGTAGGAATGACTCGGCTGTAATGGCAGCTTAGCCTTCACTTCACAAGACAGCCAACAGGGGCAGCACTGACTTACCTCAAGCGACGTCCACCGAGAAACTGAAGCACTCGTGTGTTTTAGACTGCTGCATGGAAGGTTTACAACAGGAAATAACCGCTGTTTGTTCTGAGATCCACACAAAACACACATATACACTGTGTGGGCAGAACGTTGAATTTGTAAATGTTAAACCCGGTGGTACATAAAGTGGCCACGAGGCGTGCCGGTAGAGCTACGACAATCATGCCCAGAGGGGCAAAAAGGGTTGCTTGGCACACTTCCAGTGTTCAAATATACAAAAGTTCAGCACCAAGTTTCCGGAAATCTGCGTTCATTCCACGTACTTTCACACGCTGCCCACAAGTCCCAGCAGAGACCGACTTCAAATGTGACACAATCACACCACATCTGAGATTCTTGCACTTGACTCAAGTCTTCTGACATGTGACGCTGTGCCGTTGGGTGAGTGGTTCCATCTTTCGGAGTTTACCCTTGCAGATGAGGGTAGCAGATCCCGAAAAACCTCAGCCCGTGACAGACCATCCTCAAAACCTGCAGAAATGAATTATTCCACCTCATTTTGTCGTGTTGGTAGGGAAGCAGTCGCCTGGGTATACTCTAAACGAAGACTCCGCAGAAAGGGCGGCCTAAGGGAAAGAGTGCTGGGTGGAGTGGGGAGGGGGATAAGCATCGTTTGAATTTCAGATTGAAAATAAGGACAGCTAGAAATGCGCCCGACAGCACAAACAGTGCAAGTCTATCAAAGCAACACATGTGCACGGATAGCAGCACTTTGATAATCTGTACAGTTAACATATTTTCATTCATCACAAATGAACAGTTCAGTAGCTTCAAAAACGTGAACTCGACTAACGTCACAGCTAAAGGGACCTAAGGGCACTACCACATCCGCCCTGCTCGTTATACCCACGGAGTCCAGCCCCTGTGGACACGGTCCCGCCCCATCACTCCCGCCGTCTAGAATATCTTACAGGAGGTGGGATATGTGGAACATGCAGCAATGTTTTGTAATAACCCCAGATGTTGACGGGTAATTTCTGAAATTATGGGCAGAGCGGCAGCTGAAAATTCAGATATTTTATTACAATCGTGGGTTGCCTACCACTAAGAGCAATCACTACAGTGAAGAACACTTTATTTACTGTATAGATGGAAATACTACATCCGCCGGACGCTAGTCTGATCGGTCTTTACTCAATAAGCACCCAGACAAAAGTTTTTGCATGTGTGACGGAAAAAACTAAAATACATTATATCTTATTCCAGCACTCCTGTTCATGGCACATAATTCCAATCACTTGAAAGGCGTACAAAAACAGAACGGCTGGATTTTGTCTTGTCGAGAAGGCAACTAATTAAGGATTTTGGGGAAACGATACCTGCCAGACTCCATCCAAATTTTAACTGTGTGTTGACCTTTGAAATGACTTTAAAATGCTGGGTGGGAAGGGAACACTGCACTGTAAAGGTGAAGTGAGTCGTCACGGCAGTTTGTATGACTGGCACAGCAATACAGTTTACGTATTACAGCACAAACAAATAAACAAACAAACAAAAAGGCGCCCCTTCTTTGAACTCTGCGTCTTATTCATCTTCTAAACAATCCGCTTATTAACACTAATAACAATTTTATTCTCTGCACATCGCTTGACTTTGCACAATTCCACTCGAAAGTCGCATTCCTGGCTCAAAGCACTTGGTTAGTTAAGCAATAAAACTGAAAGCCAGCTGTAGATGTCGCACGATACAAACGCCTTACAATGTACACCAACAGGTGCCAACCTCTCAAACAAATTTACCTATACTGAATACCAGCAGTCCATGTTAACGTCGCTTCCACCTCATAATTTTTGCAAGATCTGTATGTTAGCACCACTATATATGTCAGAAAATTAGAACGTACCGAATGTGGGTGGGTGGAGCCATCTCTAGAAATATACTGTTCATACCAAGTTTCATAAAAATCCTACCACTGATGCAAAAGTCATTAGTGCAAACCGAAATAACGACACTATGACCACATAACTAGGAGAAGAGGGAAGATATTAAGGGAGATCGGGGTAATGATGTCACGAGCATTTGTATATGGGGAAAGTGAGGAAAGCCAGTAGGGGATATCGACATGATATACACGGAATGAACAACAGCAAAAAATAATGTGAGACCGTTTATGGGCACAGAGTTACGCAGAAGACGGAACGGTTGAAACGAAGCAACAAGGAAGAGGCGTAAACACTCCAGAAAGTACCGTGTTGACCGTAAAGGACCGTTAAAAGATGAGATCAGACGGATCAATATGAAGACGAGACCGGATAAATTAGGTTTACAGGCTGGGCTCACCAACTACGTACTTCACAATTTGGCCGGCTGAGATTCCTGTATTACTTGTACGATCGCACGGAACAGACAGACGTGTGAAACAGATAAAAGAGGATGAAGCGAGCCTTAACCTGCTTATACGTGTCGTTGTGGAAGAAATGAGTAGAGGAAACTATTAACCACAAAAACGGAAAAAATCATTGTCACAAGCCGTTAGGTTGGTAGCAGCTGGTGACAACAGTCTATATGATGATTAGTGAAGGATGTTTAATGTCGCTAAGCGTTCCTTTATCAAAGTTGTTTCAGATGCAGTGGTTACATTGTGAAGAATGAAAAATGTCAGTCTGTCAGTATGAGTGCGGAAAAAGGGTACTGCTGTGGCCTTCGCCCGACTGAGGAATGGCACAGATCTATGGCAGTTATGTCCAACATCCCGGCTTCAGTCCAATAGAACAGATAAGCGTTACCGCAGAGATAACCGGCTGCGTTGTGACACCGAGTCGGTCTTCGGAGACATAGCGCCGCGAAGTGTAGAATTCCGGAACTAGTGACTCGTACCGACGAATGTAGTGTCCAGAGAGGGATCGCGGTTTAGGAGGCCATATTAAATTACACATATTTAAAAATAACGGTAGTTAATTCCACTTAACACTTTTTGCATTAGGCTATGTATGTATGTCTTCTTATCATTAAAAGAAAGGGTAAAGGTAAAGTTGCTCTGTGCACTCTGACAGCACGTTGTAGTATAGATAAAGTTCCACTCATTCTTACGCTGGGCATTAGATGGGGTGAGTGGTGAGCTTGACGAGAAGAACCCTTGGCAGATACTGAACAAGAGGCTGAGAGAACCCCAAGGCTCTGCGGGCGTTTTAGAGAACAGGAAAGTATCTTGCCCCTGTCAGGGTGAGAGGTCGGTACCACAACCACACAACCTGTTCAGAGCGGAATGTCCATATGGTAAGAGGTCTGTGCCAAAGCCGCACACAACTTGCTCAAAGCGGAATGTCCGTGTGGTGAGAGGTCTGTACCGAAGTCACACCCAACCTGTTCAGAGCGGAATGTCCGTACGGCGAGAGGTCTGTGCCAGAGCTACATTACCAAACCTCTACTGACTGGAAATGATTAATCCTTTCAACCATTATCGAGACAGAGAAATACTTAACTAAATGCACCATAACCCAAAACGTCGGAAACAAATGACCCAAGGATACAGTGTAACATACCAGAAGACTTGTATTATCAGAAACAGGGTGAAATGACAGACACTGGATCCATGTGCACAGGACTGGGAACACTCACTGGCTTATGCGAACACGGCGATGAACATCTGGGCTCTATAAAGGGAAGGAATTTGTGGAATCGTCAACCGAGTACTACAGGCACATCAAGGACTCAGTTCCGGGGCTTCAACCAACGGACCATCCGTCACTTCGTGTGTGGCCATGCTTGTCTTCAGCTTTGCCTTGCCACTTGCCATTCCACCATTTCTCAGTATATACTGTCCGTCATCCCAGGGATGTACCATGGGCCCACTAAAGACCACAGCTCCACAGACACACTGCACAACCGCACAAACATTTCAACAATCGAGTAACAAATTATGTGTGTTTTGGCTGGGGTGGGGGGGGGGGGACCGAGCAGGTCCAGCGCATCATCGCAGTGATGATAATGCTGATTGATTCGAGCATTACTGAATGACACTACTGCAGTTTTGTACTTTATATCATACCGAATATGAAAGAAACATGAAGACAACGGTAAATAATCAATCAAAGTCTTGCCAGTAAGTATCGTGATATACTGTATAGTGACCTGACCTACTGAAACAGAGGAGAATCACAAAATTAATTAATATGGACAGCAGCCACATTCGAACTGCGTACAGTCAAACACAGGCATGTAGCATGGCGGACACACGAGATTACTTGCACCTCACAGCCACTGCTGTGGTTAACCCTGTAAAGCCCAGTGGTTATTACATGTACTACCAGGTTTAACATTCACAAATTCCACGTTCTGCACTCGCAGTGTATTTATGTGTTTTGTGTGGATCTCAGAACAAAAAGGCAATACTTCCCTATACAGCATTCACTGCATTTGTTGTCTGTTATTTGTCAGTTTCCATTTTGAATAAAATGTGGGCGACTAATTTCAAATTCATTTACATAATGACATCCACCGTTTTATGTGGAATGTCTGAGCTTTCGACCGTCATGCCTGTCCGTACACTTCCTGGACAGAAAGAGCGTTCTTTGTGTGCGAAATGACCTGAAGATGGTCAACAGCAAGGGCCGAAACATGCAGTAAACCGTGCAGTATATATAGCAACAACGTTGCGCTGACAGCGACAGACTTGCTGCGCCACTGCAGTGATTTAACAAACAAGACGGGATGCCACACCCCTCCCCCGCCCCCCCCGTCAAAACATAAGAACAAGCAAGTGTGCGATTTCAGACTTCCGCCGCGAAGTAGGTGATCACTGCCCTCTTCTGGGCCATTACGCAGAGAGTATTGGTAAATTCTTATCAACGTTTCGAGACAACCTATCGGTACTGTCTTCAAGGGTAAAGAATCGGGACCAACTAGTTGTCCCGAAACGTCGGTAAGGAATTACCACTACTGGCTGCGTAATGGCCCAGAACAGCGAATTCTCAAGAACAGTCAAATTCGGCACGCCGTATATACAAAAACAACATCAAATAAACATTTACATAACGTACACCAGAGGGTTAACTTGATCAAGTAACGAGTTTTGAGGTTCTCGCAGCGGTATAAACAGGGCGTCGCTGCGTAATTAGTGCTCAACGTTTCGAAACGTCGGAAACTACTTATACAGCCATGCAGCTTTACATCCCAGAAGACGGAAGCCCTCATCAAGTTGATACACTGTCAGTAAACTAACAAAAAGCATTCTCACCACTTACCGAACGCACACGTCTTCATTCCCAACCATTACCGAAAACACACGTCTTTATTCCCAGCAATCACCGAAAGCCGTACTGCATGACCGTAATCTAATGCGAAGGAGATGAAGTCCGTTCTCGTATAAGCATCGGAATTAGTTGGTCTCGCCAAAGTCATAAAACGAATTGAAAACGAAAGTGTTGGTTCCATCAAGACGCACAATCCTTTGCTCGATTGGGGAGAAGAAGCGAGAAGAAGTGCGGGCAAGAGCTGCGATTTTAGTGGACTTGACAATGCATATAGAGAGAGCTGAGTGCACAGAACTTGGCCATATGTGAAGCCCATTTACATGAAAATGAACACAGCGGCTTTGTTTGATCAATGGAACAAAGGTTCCCCTCCGGAACTGAATTTAAATGTTGCTGTCTGGAATGTATACTTGAGTACTGCATAAAAAACGGAATTTAATTTTGAGTGTAAATGTGACTAAAAGGACATGCAAATGAGAACCTCCACAGTACCTCCGCACCTTCATTGTGTGGAGAACTGCAATAACGAATTTTGACCACACTGGTCACAAAATGCGGAAAGTAAGGCAGAAATTCAACGACGTCCTTAACTAAAGCACGACTGTGACTACAGCGATTTTTACGAAACTCGCGCTAGATCGGTAACTTCATGTAAATAATTCCAATATCGAATTTCATGAAAATAAAATAGTTTAGTAGCTGAAAATATGCCACAGACAGACGGACTGCCAAGAAGGTGTTCTTTTTATTTTGTCAAGAATGCACAACGGTCAATTGTACTTCTGGTATTGATTGACAAATGTACATTCAATTTGCACATGAAAAGTTATGTACTTCATATAAAGGCGCTGTCTGTAACTCGGTCCACATAGCATCAAATTGACAGTTAAAATGAACTGCAAAGGATGTGGAACGGAGCGGCCGTGGCCTAATTTACAGCACTATCCCGTCACTTCCCCGGAACTCATAGAACCCATATGAACTCCGTCGTCTTATGACATTTCTCAAAATCAAATCTGCCCCGGGAACAGACGGCATCTCAGCTTACTATGCTTCGAAATATCTCTCGCAAAGTTCTCATCCACCTCACCCAACTTTTTAACCATATTCTGATGTTTGGACATCTCCTCGCCGCCTGGAAATCCGCCAAGGTTATCCCCATTCCAAAACCCGGAAAACCACCATCTGACACCGGTTCTCACAGATCAATTTGTCTTAGGCAAACTTCTAGAACGAGTTGTAACACACAGACTGAACTCTTTTATTCATTAGAATCACATTCTACTTCCGGAACAACTTGGCTTCCGTAAACAACAGTCAACAGTGTGTCAACCTGCCACAATCACCGACTGCATCATCCGTGGTTTTAATCTTAGAAAACACACAGGCGTGGTCCTACTCGATATTGAGAAAGCCTATAATACGGTATGGCTAAATGGCCTACTCTTCGAACTAATTTCACTTCATTTGCCGGATTATCTTCTTTTCTTCTGTAAGTCCTACTTCCGAAGGTCGTACCTTTACTGTTCACCTGAATGACTCTACCTCCACCCCAGAACCTACCCCCCCCCCCCCCGTTTTTCCCGCGTGGCCGTACCATTGCGCAAACTCTTTCTCCCTTTCCCCTTTTTATATCCGCCCCCCCCCCCCCCCCCCCACCCCCCCCCCCCCCCCCGGTTTTCCTCAGGGTGCCGTACCATGGACTACACTATTCTCCCTTTACCCTTCTGACATGCCGCACCCTCCGCACACCCACCTCACCTTGTACGCAGATGACACTGCCCTTCTATCTCAGTCCTGGCGGACTGTTACTATGTCCCGCTGACTCAGTCACACTGTAACGACCTTACTCAAATACTTCACTACATGGAAACTCTGATTAAATACCAACAAAACTGAAACCATTCTATTTTCCAAGAGCCGCCCCCCCCCCTCCCGGACCCTCTTAAAATGCATGAAACCTTCGTGCCCTGGGATTCGGCAGTACGCTATTTAGGCCTTGTGCTAGATTCACGTCTCTACACCAAGAACTTGCAAGTCTTCGCCAAAAAAACCGCAGTCGTTCTCTGTAACATTTCTCCCCTCCTCACCCGAGATTCAACGCTCACACAGCCCCTCAGGTTAACCCTCTACAACTTACTCACTCGATCCATTCTTACTTCCGCCGCCCCTGTCTGCAGTCCCACATGTCCCTCCAATTACCTCAAACTCCAAATTATCCAGTCCAAGTGTCTCCGAGTCATCGGCAATTATACCAGACGTACTCCCACTTCCCACATGCACGACACCCTAAACATTAAATTCATCCCAGTTATCATCCACCAACCTACAGCCAAATTTTTGCTCACTGCCCTTCACACCCAACCCCCTGATCCAACAAATCGGGAATTATACTATAGCCGATCTGCTAAGACATGCAAGAAATACAAACACAAACGACCGAAGCACATGCTGCTGCAGTAATTAGCTCACCGAGTGTCGTCGTGTTTTTTTTTTATTTTCACTGATATTATTTATATTCACTTTTATTTCATTTTTGCCATTGTATAAATATTTGTTCAAATTGGTTAGGGGAACAATTCTGTAACTTGTCCTCGAACATACTGTACATACTTTCCTTGCAAAAAACCTTTAAGAAGTTAATATAAAATAATGTATGTTGTAGTATTCATCCGATAAACAATAAACAAACACTGACTGAACACACAGAACGGAATGACGTTATCCAAGTTAACATGAGGACGGCCCACACAATCGCGGCGCATCCACCTACGTCTTGCAATACCCCATGAGGCATGCTTACTAGGTTACAGGAGGAACAGGCGAGCATCGAGTGTAGCACAGCAGAACAGATGGCAGCACTCCGATACATGAAATTACAACAGTATAACAAATGGAATGAATATATCATGCAGATGAAAAATAAATATTTACGAGTATTTCAGATCTCCAATTAACAGATATTATATAATCTTTATGCCTCCTGTGCAGTCTTGAAGAAAGTAATAAAAGAAGTGAAGCAACCATATTACAAAATTCTGACAGAAATATCTAATCATAAAGTAAGAACACTATGGAACATTATAGGAAATGACACTGGCAAAATTCAGAGCAGAGAAAATTTCTGAATTGAACTTGGGGGCTGGGAACATTGAAAAAAAAATTGTGTTTTTAATAAATTATTTTTATTAACAGTAACTGTTGACACAAACACTGATTCCAGTCTGGCTATGGGTCCGGTGACGGGGCTTCAGTGATTTTGGTAGAGCAGGTGGCCAGAGAGTTTAAGTCATCAAGTTCAGCAATTCGTGCTATACACTGACGAATTTCTCTCTTCAGCCTTTTCCTGTACATTTCTGAACTTAGTGACCTTAACTCCATGGCCACATACTCCCCAACTGTATCGAAGTCATCAGGCAGCCTAGGCATAATAACATTCAATGCCTGGCTCAGACATTCGTCTTCTGATGAAACGGTCTTGCAAGACTTCCGCTTCTTTTTATTTTTTGGTGAGGATGCAGGAAAGGGTGCAGCAGCTTCTGCACCATCACCAGAATTCTCTGTTACTTCCTCACAGGTTTCTGCAGGGACAACCTGAAAATGACAAAACAAAAACCAGTGACCTAAAGTGTTTAATTCTTAACAAAGTATCCTTTTTTTCAGTTACCATTAACAGCAGAAGAATGGCTGAAATGTAGTGAAAACTTTTGCAAATAGTGGAATGTCCCTCACTACTTAGGAGGCCTGGATGGGAAGCACATTGTCATGCAAGCACCAGCGAATAGTGTTACTAGCAGTAGTTGATGCTGAATACAAGTTTCTGTATGTTGATGTTGGCTGCAATGGTAGATTTTCAGACGGAGGGGTTGTCAATAGATGCAGCTTATACCATGCACTGGAAACTGGCCCTGTTGGGCTTCCCCCTGCAATACTTTTACCTGGACGGACACAGCCAGTTCCATATTTCTTTGTTGCAGATGATGCATTTGCTATGAAAAATTACATTATGAAGCCCTATCTCTTCAAAGATCAACCAGCACCTAATCGAATATTCAATTACCGGTTATCCAGAGCACGCAGAATAGTAGAAAATGTGGAGTGAGAGAGAAAACCAACAAGATGCAACAGTTAGATGTTTATTTTTAACAATTTCTCAACATGTTTCGGGCATCATTATGCCCATCTTCAGGAGAACAAGACGTATGTTACTGC
>Ga0131853_10011044_pt1 | contig 16512 bp, 13 predicted proteins | sample TergutLab28metaG_FD_92764 | JGI IMG/M metagenome (GOLD analysis project Ga0131853, IMG submission 92764) | Labiotermes labralis P1 segment gut microbial communities from Petit-Saut dam, French Guiana - Lab288 P1 (version 2) (version 2) | ecosystem: Host-associated > Arthropoda: Insects >...
CGTCAATGGCAAGTTTTACTGTGAGGTTTTGAAGCGACTGGGGGAGGGCATTCGGCGCGAAAGTTCAGACAAGTGGATGAACAACAATTGGTTTCTTCACCACGACAACGCTCCCGCTCACCCATCACTTGTTGTTCGACAATTCCTGACTTCCAAAAACATTACCGTGATTCCCCACCCCCCCACCCCCTATTCGCCTGACCTCGCCCCCTGCGACGTTTTAACATTTTTAACATCGCTATGTACCGGACCCATTTACTGTGCACATTAGCCACAATTTTCCCTCCTTCTTGTTCACTTTAACCAAAACTTTCCCGTCTCACAGCGATCCAGTGCAACCAACCATTTCACTGATCACCGTTAATAACGGACTGCATCGTATCATTAGAGCGTACAGAAACTACGTACCCTTTAAGACCTCCTGGTTACTATACGTACCATCAGGTTGACCACCCACACAGTGTACTTAGGTATTCCACAACAAACAGTGACTTTCCCCACACAACAATCACAGACTGGTCTGACAAATGTACAGATATTATGTTTTTTATGAGGTATGAACCAGATCTTTACATACAATGTGGTTTCATTTTTTATTTCGAGAGGTTAACATTATCCCTCTGTCCTAATTAAGGTTAACACTGCGACAGAACAGTTGGATATAAAACTAAAGGGGCCATCGCACACATACATACATACACAAAGTTGTGTATCGACCGGTAAGGCGGCAGGTAACAAAACACGTGCCCAGCACTGTATGGTCTGCTGATTATTAAATATATTAGGTACTCTTCGATCTGATCCCTTTACAGTAACAGAAGAAAGGTTGTATGAGGGATACACGTATCCTACATCAGACGCAACCAACAGGAACGGCTATTTCTTACTTCTCCAGCATGCCTTTGATCTTTGCGCCAGTCGGAGGAGGCCCTGCTGAACGGATATTCAATAGGCTTTCAGTTTGTTAGCAGAGTAACATCAAAGCCTCCGAACGTTTCAAAAAATAGTGTGTCACTTGCCTGTTTCTTTATGCAACTCCGTGAAACCAACGACGCTCGGAAGAATGGCACATGTCCTAACTGCCGGGAGACATGGACTGTCAGACGACGCCAACGGCACAGCGTCTTAGTTCCCACACTTAGCAGGTCAGCGGGCTGAATTGCATATTTTGTGCTCTTCTTCTTGGGCGTTCTTTCCGAAGCAAAAACACAAAGCCCCATATAGAGATCACATTCATCTGTCTGTGTCCCCCTCCGTCTGTCCCTCTGTCTGTCAGCGACCAAACCACTTCCTGGACTGTCATAATATTCAGCAATGGCTTTTTTTGCAAAATTTATCGAGCAAACGTTAATTGGTGAAAATCGGCTGAATGACAGTGATACTTTACTTAAGTGGGTAAATTAATTTCTAGCCGACTGTCCACATTTCTTAACATATTTGGGTCAAATTCAATGTAGGAGAAGTCACAAGCGCCTGAGCCCCTTGAAGCCACTAGTTCATAACTCCAGTGCCTATGGGGTTCAGACGGCTACTGAAAGATAAAAAGACACAAATCACCGGATATTATAGAAGAAACGATTAACTCTTTAAATGCCGAATTAAATCCCATCTGCCATTTGCTGGCATTATTAGAAGCTCGCCATATTCTCCACGTTAGCAGGATACGGGTTAAAGCAGAAGGTACGACAATTCGCTCGGAGATCCATAAACTTATTAACACTGTTTGGAATAAAGAGGAATTGCCTAAGCAGTGGAAGGTGTCGATCACTGTGCTTATCTGTAAGACGGGTCACAAAATGTACTGTACTAATTATGGACGCATATCGCATTTTTCATCTACGTGCAAAATTTTATCCAGCATATTGCCGTCAATGTTAACTCCACATGCACAGTAAATTACTGGTTATCATCAATGTGGATTTCGACGTAACAGGTCAACTACTGACCATATATTCTGCATCAGCTCTTCAATAGACTTCAAGAAATCTTATGATTCTGTTAGGAGGGATGTCTTGTATAATATTCTCATTCAGTTTGGTATCCCCATGTAACTGGTAAGGCTAATAAAAATGTGTCTCAATGAAACCTATAGCACAGTCCGGGTAGGTAAACATTTGTGTGATATGTTTCCTATTGAGAACGGTTTGATACAAGGAGATGCTTTGTCGCCAGTGCTTTTCAACTTTGCTTTATAATATGCCATTAGGAGGTTTCAGGTACACCAGGACGGCTTGAAATTAAATGGTACACGTCAGCTTTTGGTTTATGCTGATGATGTTATTATGTTGGGAGGAAGAGTACATTATACAAAGGAAAAAATGGAGGCTTCAGTTGATAGTAAGGAGACTGGACTAGAAGTAAATGCTGATAAAGCTAAATACATGGTCATGTCTCCAGATCAGAATGCAGGACGAAGTCGCAATATAAAAATTGATAATAGTTCTTTTGAAACGGCTGAACAGTTCAAATATTTTGGAACAACCATAACAAATAAAAATTCTATTCAGGAAGAAATTAAGAGCACAGTGAAGTCAGGGAATGCTTGCTATCATGTGCTGCAGAATATTTTGTCTTCCAGTTGGCTATCCAAAATCTAAGACACACACAGCTATAATTCTACCTATTGTTTTGTATGGGTGTGAAACATGGTCGCTCATATTGAGGGAGGAACGTAGGGTGTTTGAAAATAGGGTCCTGAGGAGAATATTTGGGCCTAAGAGGGATGACGTAACAAGGGAGTGGAGAAAACTATGTGAGGAGCTTAATGACCTGTACTCCTCAAAAATTATTATTCGGGTGATCAAATCAAGACGAATTAGGTGGGCGGGGCATGCAGCACGTATGGAGGAGAGGACATGAGCATACAAAGTTTTGGTGGGAAAATCTGAGGGAAAGAGAGCACTTGGAAAACCCAGACGTAGATAGACGGATAATACGAGGCTTAGAAAGTAAGTACCGTTTCGCTGTAAAAAATCGAATAAGGTTTCGTTTGAATTTTTATTGTTATCGGATTCTACATTCTTCAAACTATTTTTCCACATATTCGTCGCCATTATTGAGGCACTTATCGTAGCGGGGCATACGTTTTTGTGTACCCTCCTCATAGAATGCGGGCGCCTGCGATGTTAAGCCACTACTGACAATGTCATTGAGTAGAGTCCTTGAAATCTGAGGAAAGTGCAGGGACAGATCAGAAATTGTGAAACGTCTGTCGTCACGCACTCTTTCGTTGACCTTCGCACCAAATCATCATTCACCAAAGATGGACGCCCACTTCGCGCCTCATCGTGCAAGTTCTTTGAACATCCGAACCCATTTCCTAACCATGCCATCACTCATCGCATTGTCACCATACACTTGACAGATCTGGTGATGAATCTCACTTGGTAGCACAATCCTAGCGTTCAAAAAACGAATTCCAGACCACATTTCACAGTCGGCGACCCCTTCAATTGTCTTAAACATGTTTAACGCAAGGAACAAACATAAACATAACACGCATTTCACGAAATGGCGTCTGTGGCTTCTCAATTGACAGAGGAAGTCATTGCAAATGCGCAAAGTGACAGTCTCGAGGATGCGCGAGAGATATGCGCAGACGGTACTTACTTTCCGAATAACCTACATATTAAAATGGATCTTCTGTAAGTGGAATGGGGAGCAAGGACTGGATTGATCTGCCTCAGGATATAGGGACGGGTGGAGGACTCTTGGGAATGTGGTAATGAACCTTCGGGTTCCATAACATGAGGGGAATTTTTTGACTAGATGAGACTGTGCTTCATGGAACTAGCTAGCTCGGTTTAGGAGATCTCCAAGTAATGCCTGCCATTTACAAACTAAGAGTTACGTACAAGCGACGCAGTGACAGTCACGATTTCACTACATTACTGTCGGACCAGCAGCCGCGTCAGGTGGTTGAATGGCGAGCAAACCGACGTTTCGAGGACCATGTTTTGAACTACACAAAGCTATACTTCACTTGCGGGCACAAGTGAATGTCTATCCGTAATTCCCACCTTTACTGCCCCACCTGGTTGAAATAAACGAAATCAAACACGTGGTAACACTGTCCACTGAATGTGTACCGGTGATGCTTTTCATTCGTACTGTAAGGGCGCCTGGCTCGAATCCCAAATGGGTCAACTGCTATTTTTACTAGTTTCCGTGGTTTTGCGCAGTCCCTCCAAGTACGTACGGGGGTAGCGTCTCGAATAGGGCGCTACCACTCCGACATGCTACCGAATTCGTCAGTCACATTCAGCCTATCACGCATGTCATATAGCAGAAGAAGAGAGAAGCCTCGGCGCGACACAAGGCTGGAATATCGCCACAGATTGTTTCGTAAAACTTGACTGGTTCCTGCGCCTTGTCACAGTGCAGCAGCAACTGTACAGAAACTAGAGCGCACTGTGAAGCACGGAGGTCACCGTCACTACACAAACATATTCAGTTCCTGTCTCACAAAACAGCAACGCCTCTGCATTAGAAACGGCAGTCTGTCCATACTGTGTGGCCAATCGCTCTTCTGTGAAACAACCATACACAGCCCTTAAGAATACCCCGTGGGATAGTCGAAGATTGGGGGCTGTTCAAGCAGCTGGTGTGAACAGCAACGACCATACCGTGAAGTCTTCAACTTGATCATGACAGGGGCAGGATTCGGGTATTTTGGGACATAGCGCTGCTTCGCTGGATGTTTCCCAAGGCTCAGGAGGTCAAAGAACCTTATTTTTCTTCTTGGATTGGCGATGAAGGTGTTCCTTCGAAACGTCGGGAAACACTGACCCGGCGGCACACCCAACACGATCCTAATTCTCAGCAACACCGATATGAAATCCGAAAATCAATTAAAAACATTCTGCCCGCCTTATGGCACATGGCAGCAGACAGAAGGGCAGCGCTGCGAAAGCGAAGTTCCACCGTCGGCTGGTGCTGAACATAAGCTTGCATATACAAACAACATAGCACGCTGACTGTGGGCCACCGTGCCTGTCGACAGTAAGTTGGAAGAATCATCATTAATGTAATGTCAGCAGTGGAGTCAAACGTTTAACGACGGAAATGTGGAGCTGCTACCAGTTACCAATGCAATGGTTATGCCACATCTACAGACAAAAATAGAGGAACATCCTTCAGTATCACACTCTTTTGAAAAATGAACCGTTAAACGTACCGTAAAAAACGTAAAAACGTGTGTGGCAAACGAAATACAACCGATTTAACCTGCTTATGCATATTATATTTAGGTTTCATGGGACACTGTAGGTGGGGCGTTCACGGAAATGACAAACAAACAACACAGACAATGTACGTATAACGTAACAGTTAGGGGCGTTTGTGTAACCACAGTTGTAGTGGAACAGCAATCAGAATCACATATTGTGAGTGTGTGTTTGTAGCCTTGGGTATCCAGCATGCAATGCGCATGTGCCATATCGTTATCTGTGGCCTTCCCCACTCTACAATATTTTTCCACATATCTCATAAACAGTACGAATTTCGCAAAAAAAATATTGAACACAAAATGTGTGTTTTGATTTTATCTACAACTTTCGTCTGATAAATTTCTTATTCTAAAAGAATTAAGCGAGATATGATCAAAAATGTGTATTGGTCGCCATGTGGAGTAACCGTTGTTCTAGTCCGAGTTTAATGAAAATCGGATTTTCTCAATAGACTTGCGAAAAATAATCCAATATCAAATTTCATGAAAATTCATCCAGTGGCACCCGAGTTCTTCCATACGGACAGACAGACAGACATGACGAAGCTAATAGTCGCTTTTGGCAGTTTTGCGAACGCGTCTTCAAACTGGTTTGATTACTAAATTTTTTAAGGCAAGCGTGGACTGTGTCATACATGCAGGCCTACTGCTGAATAAAATGAGGATGCACCATTAACCGAGAGACCTAAGCATATGGGATGTGGATTGGATTAATCTGGGTTAAGATAGAGCAAGGGAAGGCTCTTGTAAGCACTGTGGAAATATCCGGGTTGCATAAACTGTGGGTAATTACTGACTAGCTCAGGAACTGTTAGCTCTTCAAGGATTCGTTATCATATGCAGTTAGAGAGCTAGTTAGTTGGTTAGTGAGTTAGTCAAACATAAACATGAATGGAATAAAACAAATTTTAACATCACTAATTTAATTTTAATCTTACGGGACGTCATTAGAGCCTAGCTTCGGTACATTTACAGGCACCTCAAGACCGTGCACGTGTATTACAGTACCTAGCTGACACAATTTACCTATAGGCAGTGCACGACTTTGGGTGACGATTTTTAAGACAGTTTGGTGGAACTACCCGCTTGCGACAAGACTGTAGATATGTCGCACCGATGGTCACACTATACTGTTTTTCTACAGAAGTCATGTGACGTCTGGACAGATTGCTGAGTGTTCCCTGTGGCCCTTAACGAAGACAATTAAGCTATACTGGCATCGTTCCGCTCCTTTTCGTAGTCTTCAATTATCTTCCGCTTCCTCAAAAATCGTTTGTTAGCTGCGATACACAAGCGATGTGCATCCTCGCTACTGCTGCACGTTAAGCTTTGCAGCACACAACACTTGCTCAATACTCAGCAACTTACGGTTCCCCTCAGTGTGTGGCCGTATTTGTTTCTCACACACACCAATCGCTCAGACCGTCGATTATATGCACGTGTAGCGTCGATCACAGCTGGTAGCAGTAAAGAAACAAACTTGTAGTCAGAAAGTGACCGGGTTCAGTGTGGACCGGGACAATGCGCTGTCGTTTGCCTCTGATCCTGCAGGCAAATCCGTCTCAGATCAACAGCCATTCGACCATTCGGAACTACACACTGATACAGATACGACAGTACGTAATAATCAACTAACTCACTCACTCCATGCAGCAGAGTCCTCACTGAGACGCCAAACACTCCCCAGTTAGTCAAGAAACTCCGCGCATTTTATAGAACCCGAAGGTTCATAACCGTGTTCACAATAGCCTAAAACTTGTCACTAACATGAACGAGGCGAATCCAATCGACGTTCTACCACTCTTTTTTTTTATTAAAGTCCACTTTAATATTATCTTCCCCTCTTCGCCCAGGTCTGTAAAATTGCGTTTCCTTCAGATTTCCACCCCAAAACCCTGCATGCATTTTTCTCCTCGTACGTGCCACATACCCTGTCCATCTCAACTTCCATGACCGAATATCATTCGGCTAGAAGTACAGTCACGGGCCTCTCCATTATTCACCTTTACCCAGCCACCTGTTAATTCCTCCCTCAAAGGCCTCAACAGCTTCCTCAGAAACCGAATCGAACCACGGACCCAAGCTGCATTGAAGTCGGTTTTTATTATGGAGAAACAATATGTTCTCTGAGACGTGGGAACTGGAGTTACGAGACCTCCGCTATTCTAGGTTGCTCAGCCGCGTAGGCTCGTTGGTTAACCGACGTTTCGGGGCAGCGTATCGGTCCCTTATTCAAGGGTCAAGATGTCCAAGATCTAACGTGGCGACGAAACCAACAAACGCATATCAACGTTTATTTACATTTCTTTGTTTCATTGCCATATCGAATCAGCTTAATGCACGGTCATGGATTATTTAAAACTGTCCAAGATTTAATTTATTGGGAACGCCTAATAAAATTCAATAACAATAAATATGTGTTAACTAGCACAAATTACATTTCTAGCCCAGCTCCCGGATTAATACGTACATGCTGTGTTCACAGTAGCCCGCCACTGGATCACTATGTGAACCGTAGCGTCGGTGACGAACGCATGATTTTGTACCATTGGTGGAATGACGAACCAATGTGAAGTGAGAATGACCTATCCCAGTGGCGATGTGTAAGCTACAAATCTCATTATGCACTGGACTGTGACTGAAACCTGGCATGCGACTAAACAACCGTTTGAGACTTTGAAGTCAACAAATTATGTAGCACTTCAGTTATACTTTTATCTTCCCTTGCCTTCTTCGGACGCTTTGGTACGCATATGGTCCCCAAGGACAGGCAAGCCAAGCGACGCGCGGTGCGTTACAGCATCTGTTCGACCGTTATTCTAGCACCGCCATGCGGTCAAATGGGACAACACCGAACAACATTTCAATACCTGTAAAGTCACGTAACTATGTGAAACACATAATCCTGCTCACGTAGGACGTAACAGGACAACTGTTTATCCCCAAAGAAGAGGCTGACACAGGCATAAACAGTTAGGCAATGTATTGCGTATAACACAATTTTGGCGCGTTCGCTGTTATGTGCTTGTGTACTTTAATTCGTTAATTAATTTGAAATTTTAGACTTTTCTCTGACACTTCCGTTCCAGCAATTTGAGACAGTAAATTATTTAGCGAGCTGCCATAAAGGCGCATACAAGAACGCTGTGTCCGAAACTGAACTCCTACATTATAAGTAACCGTAAACGTATAGACAACTTCTGGTGAAATTAAGTTCACCAAATGCCACTAAAATCCTCTCAACGTTTCTCAAGGTACTGCATGCGAACAGTCAGACGTGGCAAATCGAATAGCCAGGGCGCCAAAAAGGGGAACTAGATCGTCATATTGAATTTAACTACTTACCAACCAACGTGCAATTGCCGATTAAGTACTCCAAATAAACGTAGTTCGCCCACTCAATACGGTCATCAAATGGGGCCAACAAAATTTACAGCGTCAAACACAGTAATCACAACACATAACACACGCACGGTTACAATTTAACACTGAAGAATTACTTGCACATTCACTACTACTTTACGCGTTACGACTCCTCGTGGTACTCAACCTGCACAAATTTACACAACACATCATTGTTAGTCTTTCGCCACTAAGTCTAAATCTTTAATAATTACCGCCGCTACGTAACGTACACAATAACACAGCACAGCTGACTGAACACCTGTTGCAACACGATCGCGTAGCGACTGTTGGCCCAGGCACACACAGTCAGCACTTAAAATGGCGTAACGCGTACCCAAACACAACACTAATATAAAGTGTGACACTGTTCGGCTAATAAATGAATGCCAGTTAATCGCTACTGTTACGAAATATAACTAATTTGTCGTACCCACTAAGCTAATGTCTCTATTTCCCATACAACCACCGCGAACCGTTACAGTACAACTGCACTACGCGGATTGATACAACTAACAACTGGCATGACGTCTTCAGCCACTCGTCTTTTCATCTGCTGCTACACTTGGAACACACGTGCAGTACCTGGTACAACGTGTTTAAGACGTTCGCTTCGTAAAGTAGCGCCACAGCTGCGTAGTTCACGAACTTGCCACCAAACGCAATGCCAGGATTGCCACCATTACCAATATTGAAGGATATTTCTATACTATTTGTTACAAATCTGCACAAAGAAAAAAACCGCTGGCTTAGTGGTATTCAAAAATTATAAAACCTGCATGCAAGTAAATAAAATGCTACAGCTGTAGGTTAATTTTAAAGTGTTAAATGTTGGACACAATAATCTAGTCCGCCCCCCCCCCCTCGTGCTCATACGTCTAACACGTCTGAAACTAAGGCGTCGTTTTGTCTTCATCAAATAGCGCGTAGCAGTCTATTGTGATTCATACGTATAATCTATTCTTTTAAAGATACAAAATTGTTCAGTTGCAAGCGACAATTATAAGGAACGCGATAAACATCGTACGAGCACAGAAACAATTCATACTATGAGCAGGTAAGCAGCATTGCATTCAGCTGTCGCTTTCGACTGACAGAAAGGATCTGAAATACGAAATTATCCTAAAGAGGCGGTTTTTATTTCGAGTGACACGCAGCCCAAGTACAGTCAAGTGGAATGTATAATGACAATTCTACCAATTCCTTCCAGATGGGAAACCCGAGCCTTTTTAATAATAAGCCGTAAAAATGGTTTGTGTTACGCTTTGTTGTTTAATTACACATTGTCTTGTTATAACGGTAGTATTCTTATCAGCAAGGCTCCATGCACTTGTGCTGACCGCTGTTAATTTGCACGCACAGTGCAGGTGGCACGTCATGTCAGGGTACCCTGGTACTGCCATCTTCAACACGACAATGCTACCATTTCTAATATTTACAATTTCACAGGATTTTCACTTCATTCGAGCAGTGTGTCAGAAGATGGCAGAATGCGGCACATGGTGATTCTACCATCTATTAGCGATTTTGCGAAGCTCGGTGTACGCTCCCTCGTGCACATTGTGTAGTCAGTCCTGCAATACTTGCGAGAAATACGAAGCATGCGTAATATTTGATGCGAATGGGTGTTAATTTGGAAACAGAACACCAAGATGTTTTAGAGCTGTGCTTGTATAATGATGACCATGATTTGCACTCCTCGCCAGATAACATGGATTACTCCGGTGATCACAGCAAGAATGTGGGCTGAGGCATGCGAAGAAGAGGGTTTACGCGAGAAACCGGAAGGAAGGAGTCCACTTGCAAGACCTAGGCATAGATAGGGGATATTAAAATGGGCCCTACAAAATAGAATGGGAGTGAACTGGATTAACGCACATGCAGCCCCAGTGTTTACTGGCAGTCTTTTACTCTTCAGGAAACCAGAAAACGGCTATTGGGAGTTCCACGGGGAAGCCTTTTGTTAGTCATGTACAGTAATGACATTCAGAGGTCCGAGTTTCCGGATTATTTACATCCAGGAGTGGCCTTTGGTCTGAAAACGTGATCCCGAGAATACAGCAGGCAATTGTTTGCCGCAACTCGGAAAGTTGAGCGGAAGTGCCCTGTGCTCTGGCTGCATTCTGAGAAGTGTGACGTGTGTGATAATGCTGTTGCTAGTCGCGGAATGCAATACACTGTTATGAAGATAATGGTTTTGCGTGTTACTTTCACAGTCGTGCACGAGGTTACTTTGTCAGTGGAGGACTGGCAAATTTATATTTTTGGTGGGGAAACCTGTGAGAGAGAGAGAGACCACTTGGAAGATCTAAGCGTAGAAGAGGGGCTAATATTAAAATGGATCTTTAGGAAGTGGGATGGTGGGGGGGCATGGACTGGATTGATCTGGCTGAGGAGAGGGACAGGAGGCGGGAACTTGTGAATGTGGTAATATACTTCACGTTCCATAAAATGCAGGGAATTTCCTGACCAGCTGAGAACCTGTTAGCTTCTCAAGAAGGACTCTGCTGCATTTAGTGTTAGTAATAGTAGTAGTATGTTTGTGCAGGTAACAATACACATACCTACCATATTAAGTACACACCAGGTTCACAAAAGTGACATCAAATTGATTATACTCTAAAAAAAACTTCTGCTTTAATTAGAAAAATTCCATGCATGTACATCGTTGCCAAAAGCTGTCCGTATTTTCAAGGTTAATTGCTAATGAAGGCTCCTGAACCCTATACAAGACTCATGTCAGTTGTCAACAGCCTTTTCTGTCTATCATGTAGTAAATTCTATTATCTATTATTTCTTTAATTTCATGCAAACTTCAGTTTCAATGTTAAATTTGACAAATGTTCAATATTTCATGCAATACTGAAACATAACGTACCTTTGCCTTGCTCGGTACAGGTAGACATTCAGCCTCTCCTTTTATCTTCTACAGGCAGCAACAAGAGATACGAGTCATCACTAATATGGAAAACTCACTGTGCACCAACAGTTTAAAAAATTCAGCCATTTTCCTGCAAGAACTATAAATGAAATACAAAACACAGATTAATATAACTTCCACATCTTGAATTTATTGAAAACTTTGGGTGGTTTACAAAAATATGGAACATGATTGGCTCTTTCTTAAAAAAGGGCAGTGCATAATGTCATTTTGGTTAGAGAGATAACATTCAATTGATCAACCTCTGAAGGACTGTAGTATCTGTTGCAGCTGTTTGGCTGTAATGTCACAATATTTACAGAATGGTTTTAAAAATTCCTGTAATGAACAGAGCTTGAGCAAATTATATGGGATTTCTCATTTTCAGGTATTTTAATGTCTGTAATATAGTCTTTATACGTTGGATTTTGGACTTTTAACAGCAATTTTAATCCTTGCATTCATTTAGCGTGTATTGAAGATACAAATCTTCTGTTGCACTATCCAAGTTTAAAGGCACAGACTGTTGGCTTTCAACAGTCAACTATTTAAGAATGGCTTCCACATACACAAACATGTAGTATAAAAAAAACAGCTTTTACCAAGTGCGCGTACACACACACATGCACACACACCTCAGTCATTGACATGGTACAGATGCAACATTAACTTCATATACAGCTGTAACTCATCTTTGAGAGCAGTTCAGTGAATACAGACATGTATTCTTCAGAGTCCCCTGCACAACCATTGCACATTTTGCTTATAATTTGCTAACAATATCGTTTGGTTGACATAGTTTAAGTGTTTATATAAGCTTCCACAGTCACTGTGTTCAAAAAAAGGCTGGTACATTTAAACTTGACATCAATATGTTGGAAGATCTATTGACAGTGCAGGAGGCCTGTCAGAACTGCTCACCGAGCTGTCATGTTGCTCACAGCAGTAACCTACTGGAAGTACTGCACAAGCAGTGCAATGCTACTTGACCCACAGTACTTTGAAACAGCAGCAGCTACACGTCAAACCACTCAGCATCAAATCCCACAAGATTGAGTCTTCGGCAGTTTAAGATTCTGTTATTCCTTGGCACGATGATGCAGTTTTTATGTACCAACTGAAGAAACCAAAACTTCCTAATAGTGTGCACCCATGAGCTATAAATAAAAGCTAATTAACAGATCATGTATGATCTATAATAAACCATATGAATTTTTTATATCTCCTTGCATCTGTACTACCAAATTATTTTTAATTAATAATTAATAACATATTGCCTGTTAAAAGTAAACAACTTTCAGTGTCACATATTGTCTGTTCTGTTAACACATACACGCACACACACACACACACACACAGGTGTGTATGCACACATGCACACAGACACACATGAACGCAAAACTTAACCTGTTCATAACACATTCCTGCAGCATCTGAACATTCTTCCATTTCAAAGAGGTATTTGTTATAGACAGACATATTCCACAGTAGGCCTATGTATTTCACGAATTGACACATTTGTGACCTGACTCAAAGTATCTTTTGAATTGACATGTGTGACATGACTCGCAGTATCTCATGCATTTACACATTTGTTCCCTGACTTACACATCACAATTTTCTGGTACTTAAATTTTACTTTTAAAGATTTCTGTCTGTCCTTTCTTCTTCATTAGCTAGTGCCCTTCAATTTTACGCTGAAGTATGGTTCATTAAATTGTTTAATTTTTTACTGTCCGTGACAAGACTGTTACCCCTTGAACAATTTCAGCAAGCACCAGTATAACAAAACTATATGAGCAGACACATGTGTATATTCAAGCCAATTAGCTGACACCAAACTCTTTCTTTTTCAATGTGCAACACATGGAATAACTGTCAGCCTTACAGACTGCCATATCATATAAAGTATGTGTAAAAATGTCATGTCAGCAAATGCAAAACAGTTATCTACATTATCTTGACTTGAACTCTTAAAGTCTGTAGCATGAAAAACCTTCATATTGATGCCACAAATATAATGGGGGTTTCTGGTAACCCATTCAATCCTAGTGGTTTGTAAACATTCATGTACCGCTGGATTTAACATCAGACTCAATTTTGCACACATACATTGTATTCATGTTTGAACTCATTAACTTCACGGTCTTTTCCCATCATATGTTTTGAAATTTAACACACCACATCTTAGGGACAAGCCTGGTCTCCATCTTCAAGCTTTGTTTTTTTGGGAAACAAAATGTTACTGCATAATGTAGAAATCAAGTTATAAAGGCAACCTTACATGCACTGCAATATATACACATCAGATGAACAGAATCTCCTCCTACATGTTGTGACACTCCGTGGGTACCATCGTCTGGAAGTCTTCAAAATAGTTATTAAACAGTGCTTTCAAAATGGTCTGTAGTGTGTGCCACAGTCACACAATTGTACATGTATCAATAGTGCAATTAGAATGTAGGAGAAAACACCAATAAAATGTTAAAATGTAAAAACAATAGTGGAGATATTTCTTTGAGCTCCATGTAGGCTGTGATCAGGGGTACTACGATCTTCACTACTTGATCAGCAATCCAACCAAATAAGATTAGTGTCAAGGTAGTGTTGTGTGTGCACACTCTGTATTGAGTAGGCTTCTCTGCAATACAGTGTGCGCACAGCCTACTTGGAGCTTGAAGAAATATCTCCACTATTGGGTCCACATTTTAACATTGTATGGGTGGTTTTATTGTGTTTTAATTGACACTTTTACTGTGATGACTCCATGATGATGGAACCCATGGGGTGCTGAAACTTTGGGGAAGAGATTTTGTGCATCTGTCATGCATGCACTGCAGTGCATAATATCTGCTTACATTCTGTCTAAACTTGAACTAAAATCAAAATTAATGGATGCAACTTTGTAACAAGTCTGTCTTGCAGGAAGCAAACCTGAAGCCAGGGACTGATCCTGTCCCTAAAGTGTGGCATGTTAAATTTAAATACATACAATGGAAGAGTCCATGAAGTCATTGTGTCTAGATACCGTGTTATGCACCACTGTCAGAACCATACAGAATATTACTGTATTTATGTGTTTCATGTGAGTCTGATAACCAACAGCAGTTATTTCCATGCACAGCATTAACCAACTGATCTAAGGGAAGAAAACTGTCTTTTGCTGCAAACTACAATCCGCAATTTTAAGTATAATGCAGATTTTCATCTTCAGATGTTTGAATCTAATTGGATTTATAGGTACTGAGTGAGAATGTCTGTTTTGAGTCAAATACAATGCACAGAACTAACTATATTCCATTGTTAATTCTACACAAGACATAATTTATTACTTTTGTATTTCTTTTTTCTTGATTCCTTAATTACAAAAAATGTCTTGATCTATTATTGGTACAGTCTCAGTTTAGGCAAAATGTAACTTCTATTAGTGACATGTTGTGGAGCTTACATAACATTAGTGGTGGTGGTGAACAGCAAGAAACAGTCTTAATGAAATGTAGGCAATGATTACTCAGTTCACTGCTTTGAATTTTTATGCAGTAAAATATGACAGAATACCAAAACTTAAATCAGTCAAATATATATTATCAGTCAAATGCGCACAAGCGGCAGTGAGCACACTGAATTCAATGGGTGGAATACTGGAAATATGTTTGTGTTGTGAGCAATTAAGCAAAATTCAGAGAATTTGCTTACAAGCAAAACATAATTTATATTTAATAATCATGCCCTGCACTTATTACCTTCTCCATCAGCCATCTTACATACTCTGTCTGCAAAATATTAGAAAACAAGTGTCATTTCTTTAAATGTATAATCTCAAAACAAATGTATTCAAATTATGCTTAAATGTATTCCCTGAATTAGTGCCATCTGTATTTCCAAGGTCAAGCAGACACATACTAAATAATGCAATATTATGTATCACATATACCCATTCACTTTACTGTAATGGTCAGTAGATGTATAATTACTTGCAGATGTGGACAGTTGTTAGCCCTAACTGCCATGTATTTGAGTACACAAAACGTGACATTAGAGAGTCCAATTTAAAATCTGAGAGTTATCATCAGTTTACTTTACATTTCTTTCACCATGATTGTTAATGATTATAATGTACACTGGTTAGAGTAGGTCTTGGGTTATATCCATCCTGTCGTCAGAATTCCTTATGTATACCTAAATAACCACATGACCGCCACGTGGCTATATCTTGCGAATTAAAATACACAGAGGGAGAGGGTTGAATTATGTCCTAGAATATGGCATAACAGTGTGTTATAAAGAACTACCTCAATAAATACAAGTTCTATTGGTTGACATGTCTTGCTTCCTGTTTTATATTTTATGAACAGTTCAGACAACTGCATGTTTCGACCTCTTTCACCAAGTCATCATCAGGTCATTTCATATAAAAATGTATCTGATGATGACCTGGTGAAAGAGTTGGAAACATGTAGCCATTTCAACTGTTGATGAAATAAAAAGCAGAGAGAAAGTTGTGTGGCCTGGAAAACCTGATTCCATTATCTGCAAATATTATCCGAGTTTCAAAAATATGACCACACCCTGCCCATTTATGGTATGATCATATGTCAGATGTTGTGATTGTGTACAATATGCATCTGTTACGAACAGTTACCACTGAGGATGAAAGACACAGGGTGAAAGAAACACACCTAAAGAAGTCAAGTTTTTGTTGAAGAAATTTGAGCTGTCATTTCATCGTACAGAAACCCTGACATTATGTTGATGCTTGTAGGCCAACAAATAATACCGCAGAAAATTATTTATATAAATTTTCATGTTTTAATGGTGATTGTTGATAAAAGTATTTGGATTTCTGCACCATCTGGTGGTTAAATAGTCGGACGTTTCCTAGGTATGTTCAGCCTCCAGTTTTAGAGTGACTGAATACTGAACTGGCCCAGTGGTTACCCATCCACATGCTAATCACGCCCAC
>Ga0131853_10011046_pt1 | contig 16511 bp, 5 predicted proteins | sample TergutLab28metaG_FD_92764 | JGI IMG/M metagenome (GOLD analysis project Ga0131853, IMG submission 92764) | Labiotermes labralis P1 segment gut microbial communities from Petit-Saut dam, French Guiana - Lab288 P1 (version 2) (version 2) | ecosystem: Host-associated > Arthropoda: Insects >...
AAATTTGGCAGCTTTATTTTGTACCCGGTCTAAGGCACTGATCTGACATTCTCTATATGGATCCCAGCACGCCGCCCCATATTCGAGGATTGGACGTACTAGTGACGTATAGGCTAGGCTCTTTGTATTTTTATTTCCCTTATTTACAATACGCATTAGGAAATGGAGTGCCCTCCAGGCTTTTTGAACCGTGTAGTTTACCGGATCAGCCCAGCTTAGATCATTTCTTATGACTATTCCCAAGTATTTACAAGAGCTATCTTCCGGAATCGTTTGGCCCCCGAGTGAGTAATAAAAGTATCACCGGGACAGCGCGAACGCAGTGAGAAAACAACTCTTCGAGCATGATACATTGTTGTGGTAGGCTAAGACAGTAATGTGTGTCGTCCGACCCCCTTGATGTCTGCCGCATGACAGTACGTGAACATGCTGCACTTTGCTGGAGCAACTTGACGCCGAGAAGCGTCTTTTTTCAGGTGAAAAATTTCGAAAGGCGACCTCGTCATGTCTGTCTGTCCGTCCGTCCGCACGCCTGCTCGCATGGAACAACTCGGCTCCCACTGGACGGATTTTCATGAAATTCATATTTGAGTATTTTCGAAAACCTGACGAGAAAATGAAAGTTTCATTAAAATCTGACAAGAATAACGTGTACTTTACATGCAGACCTGTGTATATTTATGATAAAATATCGCCGAATTCTTCTCACAGTGAGATACGGTTCAGACAAAAGTTGTAGAGAAAATCAGAACACAATTTTTTTGTTCAATAACTTTATTTTTTTAAAAAACCGTGCCGTTTATGAGAGAATGTGGAAAACTATGGTACAGCGAGACAGGCCACGGGTGCCAATATAACACGGCGCCTGCGCTGTGCACGTTGGATAAGTAAGGCGACACACATACACTCGGAATATGTAATACTTATTGCTTTACCACTTGCAACAGTGGTTGCACGCACATGTCAGAATGTTATATGTACATTTCCTGTCTTGTCATTCTTCGTCTCTTTCAGCTACCGGTATAGGATACAATAACGTAACACTGAAACGCCATAGAGGATCAAATCAGAGAGAAAGATGTGACTGGGGCATGTGACACGTGTGGAGAAACGAGAATGTACAGGGTTTTGCTGGTAAAACCGAAGGAATGAGAACACTTGGGAGACCTAGATGTAGTTGGGATAACAGTAAAATTGTCATAACCATTCGCCTATCAGTTATTTCCTTTTTCACCAGTTTTAACATACAGAAATTATACGTTCTGCCCACAGAGTGTATTTATGTGTTTTGTATGGATATCAGAACAAGCAGTTATTATTTTCCTATACTTCATTAACTGGTTTTTGTAACCGAGATGGACGTGTTTATGCGCGGTAAGAGCTGAATATTTAAATATAATTCTGGTTAATGTCAGTCTTGAAAGGTTAAAGCAAGATGGGATGGTGTTGACTGTATTCATCTGGCTTAGGACAGGGACAGGTGGCGCGTTGTGAACACGTTAATGAATCTCGTAGTTCCATAAAATGCGGGGAATTTCTTGATTAGCTGAGATACTGTTTGTTGCCTTCTCTAAGAAGGACTCTGCTCCGTGGAGTTAGTGTACAGACGTTGCTGTTGATTGAACTGACTGTACAACTCACCTGTTTTGTCGACATAGTCCCACATTTTGTCTCCATCCTCGGAATATCTGTAACGCTGAGCCACCCCCTCAGTTTGAACTTGGTCCGACGCTCTGCGCGCGTGCCATGTGAATATAGATTGGATGACGTGGGAGTTCTTTGTGGGATTATCTGGAATTTGCTGACGTTACAATTACTTATTACCTCAAAATATCACTGTCGATGTGGGTGTGAAGTGGATTTAGTTAAATCGCAGGCTTAGTGTAGAGTGTGTCAATTACTTCCCCAAGGCAGTTGGCGGTTTATTTCAGGAGTTATTGGTCTGTGTGTGTTGCGTAATGTTTTAGTGCTAACAACTCTCTGTAGTTGAATATGGAAGGTTTCCCGTTTGAACCTCAGCTGTGCTGTTGGTTGTATCGAGATATTTTCATGGTTCTCAGATTCTCAGAGGTAATGGCGGTGGAGTATGAAGTAAGGTACAATTTCTCTTGGCGCCAGATCTTTTCCTTTACATTTGTTTTAAGCACAAAAATGAATTAATCTGAATTTTGGTCTCACAATTATTGTACGCACATTACCAATTTACATTCATTAACTCGTAACTGATATATACTGTGATTCAAAGTTCGTATCGTTTAGTAAAAATAACTTGATACCGTACGTATAATAGTTGTGAAATTGGAATTCAGATTTGTTCGTTTGTGTAATATTGTTTCCATCTTCTTGTATCCATGTAATTTGATGCTATTTAATGTGTGCAGTTCGAACACCGTCTTTCAGTAACTCAGTTGAGATTAATTATTAATTGTAGGTGAGTGAATTATGAGCTGTTAACTGCTAAGGACGGGGTTTGGTTGGGAGGTGTTTTGCTTTGCCACACGGAACTGTCTTTGTGTGCCGGAAGAGACTGAAGAAAAAAAGAAAGAACGTGAAACTATACATTAGGTTTCTTGGCTTTAATTCTGATACCTGCAGCATACAAAGCATCAGGTTTCTGCCTGAGCCTACGTAGGCGGTGTGGGGCAAAGTACCGCATTGTACAGGGAGTTCAATTGAAAATCGAACGTAGACTCGCTTCAAGCAGCGGCGTGACTTTTTTTATTTATATAATGTATGATATATAACCTGCCGCATGTTAGTGTAGGCGCTGGAAGTGAACATTTCGCGCTTGATGAAACGACCGCCTTACGACTGTCAGTATTATCGTTGCGTGTACGGTTACATTGAATCATCAGGGGTCCCCAGTCGCACAGTACAGTTTAATCTGATGTGTGTAGCAGAGTGTTAAGCACAGTGTAGCATAAATTCTTGTTTGTGAATACGCGGTATGGTTTAATACAGAGGACATTCTTTTCGGAAAGCTGTATAAGGAAGAAGTTCCATGAAGTTTCGTAGGTGATTTAGATACTGTTTCCCGGTGTTTTAGTTCCTTCGAAATCAATAATATCTGAAACCTTTTCCAACACCTACTCTACCGTACGTTGTCACATTATATATGTATATATGGTATAAATCAATGTGAAGATGTAAAGTTGTCAAGCGTGCCGCGCGCTAGAGTTCGGTTTTCAGCTGAGCTGCCTGTCTTTATTGTCTCTGGGCCTTTGCAGTTGAATTTCCATTTATTTACACAGAAAATTTGAGTTTGGTGATATAGGGCCGTGAAATTATGCCCTGTAATTATCAAATGTTACTTTCCAGTGTTGGTCCCGTTCAGAAATCGAATTGGAAATCGACTGGTCAGCAGGCTGAAAGCGAAACACATTTGTTGTATGCATGCGCTTCGTTCAGACCTAACAGTTGTGGTTGATGTGGGGGGTAGTTTGCGCCTTTAGGTCCGTGGATACCTTTAGAGGAGTGGTAAAATAACTCGAATTTTAACCCTAGCACCGTTACAGTGTAGTAATATTGGTGAGTATGTGATGGTGCTTACGTAGTGAAGATACTACTGCGATTTGTAAAACCCGAAGTTTTACTGACGTTTTCACAACTTGCCATCATTGTAAACTATCCTGGGCCTGTCTAGTCTGTTCTTCATCCTTGCACCATGTTTCGCTAGGTTAACCTCACCACTAGAAGAAGAATTTTTTACTTATGTAATGGTGACATAACCAGGGGTTGGCAAGTCCTGGGTGCCTAAATTTTGTGTAGTTGCGCTTAATAATTTCAGTATACGAGTTTTGTAGTTGTCCCAACAAACAAAAATATCAGTTCCAATGCACCGAAGAAAAGACAACAGATAACTGTGAGGTTTACAGGTAACCCCAGAATTATGGGCCCTCTGTGTGAAACGTGCTTCATGTCATCCATCTAGTGCCTAGAATTTGGAGGTGATTCCTAAATGTTTGGAAAACTTTGTGGACCCCTGGACATTGTGTAAGACTCCTTGTGAATAATGAGGTGGAAGTAATTTGGAAGGAAGCGGATGTTGTTGCAAACATTCCTCGAAGACGCCCAGGGACTAAGCGGAAAGCATCAGTAACACGTCTAGATTATTTAGTTTTCCTCTAAGATATTAAACATGAGAACAGTAGTCGGTTACAAGTGTTTGCGTTAAGCAGTGTCCCACAATTGACAGCACAGTTACGTAATTCAGAATGCAGTTGATGCAGAAAATACGTGCTATACAGTGTTGCAGACATCTGACGCGTATGTTGATTGTAGAGGGCTTTGTGCTCTTCATTCTGTGAGGCCAGAGTTTCCTTGTTGGCTCGAGCCCTTCGTTTTCGTCCTATTTGCTATTCTCAAGTCGAATAAAATTTTTTTTTTGTTAAGTGGGTAGGCAAGCAGCCATTATTGGAACAATATTGGAAGAATCTTAATAAGACACGAAATTTTGTCATCAGATATCGAATGCGACACCATTGTAGACTGTATAGAATTAACATCTGATAAATATCTGTGTCAACTAATCATCTACGAAGGTAAAGCAAGGTAAGATACGTTCAACAGATACGTAAGTAATGAATCGCAGTTCTTTATTGGATCGGACCCTCAGAGGATAGCAAACCAGACATAGAAATAGGTAAATCCACCACATACACGATAAATAGCGATCATGCGACGATTGTAATTAAGCTCGCTGTATTTTACGAGGTTTTTAATGTTTCAAACTTGCAATTGTAACTCATAGTGTAATAATCGATTACATTCTATTGGTTTGTAACTTTAGCATACGAACAGCTTGCTAATGGTGATACTAAGGTATCGAAACATGTTGGAGTTATAAGAAATAAATGAGCGTTAATACATTCTTCGTGCATTTGGTGGTTAAACATAATAGAAATCTACATAATGCACGGTACACGCTGTATCAAGACAGCGACAAGTAAGTGGCAGTAGTGGTTCTGATCTCCAACAGGTAAGTGGCAGTGGTGGTTCTGATCTCCAACAAGTAAGTGGCATTAGTGGTTCTGATCTGCAACAGGTAGTGGCAGTGGTGGTTCTGATCTCCAACAAGTAAGTGGCATTAGTGGTTCTGATCTGCAACAGGTAGTGGCAGTGGTGGTTCTGATCTCCAACAAGTAAGTGGCAGTAGTGGTTCTGATCTCCAACAGGTAAGTGGCAGTAATGTTTCTGATCTGCAACAGGTAAGTGGTAGTGGTGGTTCTGATCTCCAACAGGTAAGTGGTAGTGGTGGTTCTGATCTCCAACAAGTAAGTGGTAGTGGTGGTTATGATCTCCAACAAGTAAGTGGTAGTGGTGGTTCTGATCTGCAACACTTAAGTGGCAGTGGTGGTTCTGATCTCCAACAGGTAAGTGGTAGTGGTGGTTCTGATCTCCAACAAGTAAGTGGCAGTAGTGGTTCTGATCTCCAACAAGTAAGTGGCAGTGGTGGTTCTGATATCCAATAAGTAAGTGGTTGTGGTGACTTGAATCTCTAAAAGGCTTGTAGCAGTGATGGTTCTAATCTCCAACGAGGAGGTGGCATTGGTGTTTCCAAATACCAATAAGTAAGTGCCAGTGGTTCTAATCGGCACGTGGCATTTGTGGTTCTGATCACCAAATAAGTGGGCAGTGGTGGTTCTAATCTCCAAGTAACTTGCAGTGATGGTTCTGATCTTCAATAAGTCAGTGGTAGTTGTGGTTCATATCCCCAATAAGTACGTGACAGTGGTGGTTCTTATCGCCAGCAAGTTAGTGGCAGTGGTGGTTTTGATCTCCAACAAGTTAGTGACAGGTAGTTTTGATCTCCAACAACGGGAGTATGTTTCGGAGGCCTGCGTTATCTTCCCTGGAATTTTTTTTCCCTGACACCCGCGCCGCATGATTACGGCAACTTCTCTGACACGTCTGTGATGCATATTGTCTGATAGAACCCCCGCAATGAGTTCTTGAGCCGTGTAAAAAATTAAATCGGAAATATGAATTTTGTGTCGCTAAGAGTCCTGAAGCAAGCCCCGGAAGCGAGCAGCCGGTTTTCACAAAGATCAAATGTTTGAGGCTTCACTACCATAGTTATTGTAAGTCCCTTCCCGAAGTTCTGCAAGTGTGGCGAACTGGCCAACGCATGAACTTAATGCACTGGCCTTAGAAATGTCTATTTAAAAAAAATATTGCATTTATGAATGTAAATGCAAATATATGCACATTACCTCCATTGTTAACGTTTTAATGACAAAGTGTTTGACTGTAATAACATTGGACATACTGGGTTTTACTTCTGCGCCCACAGTATACATTTTGTATGGTAATGTATGTCTAAGGAGAGAAAGGTATGTCCCTGCGAGCACCATAAAGGTATGTAAGGGTGGAGGTATAGTCCCGCTCATTCTTAACTTCGCCATTAGGTGGAGGTGAGATCTTAACGCCTCGGCCGCCCAACCCCCGGGAAGGGACCCCGGTACCCAGAACCGGTCTGGACGTTGAGGAGAAGAGAAATATTTGTTGTCGCTACAGGGATTCGAACCCTGGATCGTCCAGTCTGTAGCGTAGTCACTGTGCCACCTACATTATACTGGGTCCATATCTGAGTATTTTGTGTGCCGGGTAGCTCAGTCGGTATAGCGACTGGCTACGGGCTGGACGGTCCGGGATCGAATCCCGGTGGGGACGAGATTTTCCGCCTGTCCAGACCGGCTCCGGGGCCCACCCAGCCTACTGTAAAATGGGTACCGGGTGTTTCCCGGGGGTAAAGTGCGGCCGGGGCGTGCTGCTGGCCACTCGCCCCCTTCTAGTGCCGCGCTAATGGAAGAGTAGAGCTATAACTCTACCCACCCTCTGGGCCACACTGGGCCTGTAACTGGACCACTTTACCTTTTACCTGAGTATTATATATTTTTAAAACAAGCACGTTGAATAGAAGAGTGGAATAAATTGCGCAGTATTTTGGTGTGACGTATAACCTGACATGACATTCATGTACAGATGAACCTGTGTTTTAAGCACAAGTACCGGATTCTGAGAGCGGAAATCTGCCTGTTTCGTGCGTGTTGAGACTCTGCTGTTGGTGTTCAGTGTCGGATATATCGCGCATATTCATTGTATTTTACTTTGTTTCGTTTTTTTGTTGCCATTTCGAGCTGCAGGCATTTGATTTCCCTAGCGTACTGGGTTTTAAGACGCTACGTTACTTTAGCATATTGCCAAAATCGGACAGCGGCGGTGATGTTCGCGTTTTATATATTTATTATTTAACAGAAACTGTGGTACTGGTGAATTGTTAGAGCCGGTGTAACGTAGTGCGTTACGGGCTGGACGATCCGGGGTTTGAATTTCGGCGGGTGTGACAGGTTTGTTCTCCTCCAAAAACGTATAGACCGGCTGTTGAGCCCACCTAGCCACCTGTTCAGCAGTTACTGGTGTGCTTTACGAGTGGTAAAGCGGCTGGGACGTGAAATTGACCACTCACTCCTTTACAGTGCCGGGAATAGGAAAGAGTGGAGCTCTACTGTGTTAATCGGTAGGCAGTCCTCAGCATTGTAACTGAACTCTAGTGGTCAGAGTTTCTGGCTACAGATACAGAGGTCCCGGGTTCGATCCCCGGCGCTACCAGATTTTCTGAGTAGTAGTGGGTCTGGAACGGGATCCACTCAGACTCGTGAGCCTCGTGAGGTCAATTGAGGAGCTACTTGAATGAAAAAAGTAGCGCTCCAGGTCTAGAAAACAGAGATTAACGGCTGTGGGGACCCGTTGTGCTGACCACGTGACACACCTCTATCCGCAAAAGTTGGCACTAACTTCGCCGACCGGCGGCGGCCGCTCTGTCGGTATAGTTCGCGTGCAGACTAAGGCCACGAAGTTTAGTTTAGTTTTAATTATTATTAATCACGTGAACCATATTTCTAGGTTGCACAATGTTACAGCTATTCTGTGCTTACAATGTATGGCACATATAATGTTATTTCCCTTGATAAACGTTTTGTGTTTTTGCATTAGTACTCCCCGGAGTATCCGCGCAGTGCCCGGTATGTTTTGTTGTCTGTAGCCCCTTGATTTCGCGCTTTCCCGGTAAGTTACTCCGGTATTTTCTGAATGGGTTTGAAACGGTTCCAGCTGCGCCTGTTATTACTGGAACCACTTTTGTTTTTTACATTCCACGTGCGCTATATTTCTGTTGTTAAATTCTTTATATTTTAAAATCTTCTCGGCTTCTTTCTTGATCACATTATTATTATTATTATTAATGTGCACGTCCACGTTTGCTTGCGTGACGTGTGGCGGGGCATCTGTACCTCGTCTGTTGTCCAAGAAGCGCCAAAAGCTCACCACCAGCAATACGTCAGTTATGAGGCTAACAGGCTGCCTGTTGTCTGATCACCTGTTGCTACAGTGGTGTATTTGTTTGTTGTGTTTGACACTCTCGTACGGATATGGTCTGCCATAGATAACAAAGAAATTGTTATACCACTTTCCCAGGAAGTGTTTTTTTTTTGGGGGGGGGGGGGGGAGAAACAGTTTGGGCGCGACTACTGATCGTTACACAGGAGTAAACCTTCAGCCTTGACTGTGGGTGAAGCTTGCAGAGAAAATGTATAGACCATTGTCTATAACACAAATTTCTGTCACTTTGCACTGGCCACCCTTTACCAGTTCAGTTTGTAGCAAATGTAGGTTCCGTTATACACAGTTCTAATTAGATATGACACAACAGAAAAGATGTTTCACATAAAACAGGTTTCTCACTCGTGTAAGACACGGCTTCGCTTCACCCTGATGTATTTTTAATTGGTATATATTACAATTTTATATGTGTATATATATATATTAAGGCCAGTCACAACAACAAGTTTGTTTTATAGACAGCGTGTTTCGGCTCTTCATAGCCATCACACGCATTTCTAAGAACGTTTATACGGAAAGGTTAAAACTACATTCGGCTGGAGACATCCCCTGTATATTAAAATACATTATAAATGTATATAAATATGTCAAGTGTTGCTTCACTTTGCCTATGTATGTGTGTGTGTGTGTGTGTGTATAATCCCCCCCTCCCCCCCCGTGGCGCTGCGGTCCAACGCGGGCCATGGCCTCTAGGTTTCTAGATCACACACAAAGACGCATCATAGTTGGTAGGACTCCTCTGGACGCATGATCAGCTCGTCGCAGAGACCTCTACCTGACAACACACAACACTCACAACAGAAAGACACCCATGCCCCCGGTGGGATTCGAACCCACAGCCTCAGCAGGCGAGCGGCCGTAGACCTACGCGTTAGACCGCGCGGCCCCTGGGACCGGCATTATATATATATATATATATATATATATATATACACACTTAAAAATCTATGTGGATTTGAAAAAGTTAGTGTTTACACAGTGTGTGTGTGTGTGTGCGCGCGCGCAACAGTGTTTATGTAATAAGTACTATACCGGATCTGGCAGGTGTCAGAAGAAATTTTTCCGTTGAAATGCAGGTGTTCCTTCTTAGATGTTCTGTCATGATTTTCTGTTTGTGCCTCTCGTAGATGTTCAGAGGATACTTCAGCTTCGCTGATATTGTACAAAATCTGTAAGAATTGAAAACAAGTGGTAAAAAGTGTTTGAAATAATATTCGTTAGTGGGAAGTACAGAACGTTATATGTTTGTATATTCTTGGAATGAAAATTTCGAATAAGGCAAATATCACTGGAATTTTGTGACTATATGGAACTAATTTTGTTAAAAATATCACTGTTTGAAAGTTGTCAAGTAATTCGTTTTTATATATTCCAGAATATGTAAGTATTAGTAAATTGCACGAATATCGGAATATATCGGTTTGTGGTCATGAACATGTGACTTCTCCACGCGAAACCATTGCAAGGTCAAAACCGTTCTCCACAGTATCCAGCCCTATATAATTGTGATTAATACCGTGCGTTCTGTGCGCACATTGCCTAAAATAACGCGCAGTGGGAGGTGATGTGTTGGAATTTTCGATCTCGAATACGACATGTGACTACCTACGTCGACTTAAGGACATATTTCCCCATCCCAGCATCTTTATGCAGAACAGTTTGCACAGTATTTTAGGTTTTTAGGACCGATCAGTGACTGTGACCATGGGACTGCATCTCCCGCCAGTAGACAGTCCCAGTGTCACGGATCTTCTGATGACTTCGGTCGCCTGAGCAGCAGACAGAGCATGAACGGTGACTAATTTCCCTTTCGCCTCAATTATGCTTTTAGGTGCCCTTCTGGGTCGAAGTAAGCCAAATTTGTTATCGACCAAACGTGGCTTGCTTGTTGGAAAGGGCTGCGTGATTGCAGGCTTGCGCAGAGATGTGGAGGAAGCATGTGTTGCGATTTCTTTCACTGCTGTTCCTGCTGCGACTGGAGAGGGGTGTGAGAAATGTGTTCCACGAGACGGTCCAAGTGTAGAGGAACTGAGTTATTACATTACTTAAAAATCGACATTTAACCGGTGGAATGTTGTCCGGCGATCTCTAATACCTTGCTGATAGAAAAGGGTAAAGCAGTTGCTTTCCAGGCCTGGACAAGCCCTTTGGGCTGCAGGAGTTTGTGGCCGTCACAATTTCTAGATAGTTGACGCTTGAAGGTGGCAAGGTTGTCAGCCCCACGCACCTGCCGCTTTTACCCCCAGGAGATAACCCTTGTACTACTCATTTATGTTAGAGGCTCATTCGAACCCGCGACCTTCCGGCGTGTAGCGCAGTGCGTCAACCAACTGTGCCATCGCGTACCCCATCTTGCTACTAAAACTGGGTCAAATGTATGCAGAAATAATGAAAACTCATGAGGTGTTAGTGTGGATCTGCTGTTTGAGCTGGTAATAAGGTCACTTTCTTAGCCGCTTTGAGGATTGATGTCGTCGTATTACCCATCCACCAGCGATTCTGCATGCTGCATAAACTCGTTCTTAGTTTTGCAGACCCGAATTATATCTCGTAACAAGTGACCATGTCGGGTGTCAAACTAATGACGTAGGATGGCTGTAGCTTGACCCAAACAGCATCTCATATTGCATTTTTAGCCTCCTCTTCCTCGCCTGTCTTAGGCTTTGATGTCCTCAGCACTCACAGTCTGTACTGCCTCTTTCCCTAGGGTAAGATATCATATTTCACACCCGTTCAGAACAAAATTATAGTTGTATATTGTAATCTTCACGTTCTTAGGAGCAGGGAAGACCCTGAGTAAAGTATGCATGTTGCATCACGTTGTTTTGAGTTCCTTGAGTTCTGGTAAGACTAAATTTTGTATATTAAATGCTCCCATTTACGTGGATTGAACGGTAGGGTACAGAATGACATGGATCTCTTCTGTCCCGATTGGTTGGCTGCAAGCATTCGTAGTGTTCAAGACCCTGGAGCAGACTCCTTGACAAACTGATATGTTCTCAGCTAGTAAATAAAATTCCGTGCACTTTATGGAACCCAAAGTTTCAGTATTTCATTATTCCTCCATTTGTCCCTATCCTGAGCCAGATCATTCCAGTCTCCGCCCTTCCTTTTTTTTTAAGTCGCGTTGTAGTATAATCTACGGATCGGCGTCTCTCCCTCAGGTTTCCCCACCTGAATTCTGTATGCATTCTTTTTTTTCCCCACATAGTGCCACATTTCCCGCCATCTCACAATCCTTGCTTAGATTGCCGTGGTGAGAGGTACAAAACATGAAGCTCACTATGCAGTTTTCTCTACTCTACGTTACTTTCTGACGCTTAGGCCCAAATATCCTTCTCAGCACCCTGATCTGGAACACCCTCATCCCGTGTTCTTCCCGTGATTTGAGGGACCAAATTTCACACGTGTGTAAGACGACAAGCAAACTGATACTTCATTGTATTTTAATCTTTGTGTGTATAAATAGGAAGCGGGAGGGCAAGAGATTCTGGAACATATGGTGGCAGGCATTCCTTCAGTTCCATCTGCTCCTAGTTTCTTCGTGAATGCAGTTGTTCTTGATATCTGCTGTCGTGCCTTGTGTGTTAACTTTGCTGTATTATCGAGTAATTTGCAGCCTGTGTTTATATCCCGATTTTGTTTTACATTGTGGTGGCGTGACGTGGACGTACGTAGTTTTCTAAGCTGTTAATAAAGACGTATTGACTTTTAGGTGGGGAAATTGGTGCCTCTTGTAACGGATTAATTACACTATAGTTGTTGTTCTTATGATTTAAATGGCGACTGCTGTTCCGTGGAATGTTGTAGTGTATGTGACTGGTTCGTTTATGGAAGCACACACATGATCGCCCGTGGTGACACACAACGCCTCGATTATGTAACCGGAGGATGTTTGGAAAGTTAATTTCCGCAGTGTATGAAGGATAGTGAGTGACTAGTGTGCTTGTTGGCTTGTGTAACGCCGTGTGTAGCAGACAGGATGCGACGCAATTCGTTGGCAGAGCAGCCAGCAAGGTCCCCCCCCCCAGAATGTCCCAGTGGGACGAGGAACTGTGTGGGTGGCGATCCTATCTTTTACAGCAGCGCGCCTATGTTGATTGAGGGACAGGAATAAGTCAAAGGCCCCCCCCCCCCAACATCCAGGTCAGATTTCGTAAAGCGTGGAGGCAAAACTGAAAGAAATTGCCTAGAGCTGGGAGCTGCGGGATTGAACTTGGCTAGTAATGAAATGATTATTAACTTGCGTAATGTCGTAGGTAGGTCTGTGTTATTCGTGAAATACATGTGAATCAGAGGAAGATGTCATGTGTGTTCTGCCAGATTTTGTATGACACAACAAGGGCAGAAAAAGAATGAAAAATGCACGCCGTAACCTACTGTTTCTTTCATGTGATGCGCTACAGCAGCTACCGCGTCCTATAATGACGCCACTTTCTAGCGGCTTAAGAACCGTCTGTTCGGTGTTATGTTGTACCCCAGGAACGGCGATAGTTTGGGTTTTCTTACAGCGTGGTTCGAATCGCCTCCACAACGCATTGTGGACGCGAGAAAAAGCTCGTGTTTTTTCTGGGATTTTCACTTAGTGGTGTAATTTTGTATTTGCCACTTTTTTCTGTGACTCGCCGTTATGGAGGTCCAGGGTCGGACGGACGGACGGACTTTGGCTGCTTTGGCTATTCCATGACCTTAGTAATTAACCAACTTAATGCACAAATTCTTGTTTTATAATAAGTTTATTATATGCCTCTACGTGTTTCGAGCACTATGTGCTCATCATCAGGAGGTCAGAATTGTATTATACAGTATCTGGTATCTGTGGGTGTGATGATACAGGATACTGTATACAACAATTTTGGCCTCCTGATGATCACATAGTGCTCGAAACACGTAGAGGTATATAATAAACTTATTATAAAACAAGAATTTGTGCATTAGTTGGTTAATTACTAAGATTATATTGAGATGTACAGTCAGCAAAACATCAAAATATTCCATGACGTTCATTTATACTGAGGAATAATCGGACGATTTCCATTTGCTGCAGAGAACTGTTCTGCAGCGTGTGCCGATATGTAGGCAGATACCTTTGATGGTTGCGCGCAGAATGTGTTAAAAACCCTTTGAAAGTGTCCCTTTCATATGTAAACACTGTTGCAGGTTTAGAGAAGTGCGGACACTCGCCGAATTACGCAGTTTGACCTAGGCACTTGTAAGGCAGTTAGAAATTGAAATAATATTTTTTGAAACGAGCGCCGAATTTTTTCTTGCGCGAATGAAAGCGCAACGAGATGAAGGCGGCGGAAGAATAATGCGGTGCGATAATAGAGGCTGCCGGGTGGTCATATTGCGGCCGACCAGTTTGCTGTGTAACGGAGTATGGATTGCAACCGGACTCCCTTGTATGTATATGTATTGTATAGTCGATCATGTGTATACTAATTTCCAACCTTCGCCTGATCTTCCGGAACGAGCAGATCTGTACGCAAGAGCATACAGTTAACCTGCACAGCGTGGGTGGATTACCTAACACTCGCGAAGACGATCGGGGAATACATGCAGGCCCTTTCAAATACACGAGTCCTTGTCACTGTATTACGCAGTTCTTTTTATTGTATGCCTAAAGTCAAGTTTATGCACAGTTCTCACCACACAGAAACTGCAGAAAACGTGTCACACGCGAAAAACACGACTGCACTTCAGTTCAATGTGTTTTTGAATGTAAAGACATCGGTTACTGGTCACAAGCAAAGGACGGTCGGTTTTCATTAGCGCAAACACTACCAAGACCACCTATAAACTCCACAGTCACGATCTGTAACTCCTGCGTAAGTCGGGAAGTGTCTAGTCCTGAACCGTTCAACGTGAGGCATTTCTTGTTTCTCATTCTCCATTATTTTTATTGCGTTCCAGGGGCACTTCGTAAAAATGCACGAAAACGCATAGTTCTGAATAAATTGTAATTGAATCGTATTGTGTGGTATTGGTGTAGTTGAAACTTAATCGGTTTCTTTTAGTTTCCGAAATCCCTCAGCTGTTTGGCGTTTATGGTAGGGTATAGTTGTTAATGGGCAAATTTGGGGTGTAAATTTCAAGAAGGACACAGAATTAGTCACAGCTGAAGTTTTGGGCATTGCCATTCGTCTCTAGCTAACGAGCCCCACTGGCTTTCGGGGGTCTGGGTCTAGTCTGAGTTTCTGCACTTAGGAATTGGGACTATCTCTTTCGAACATGCCCACAAGAGATTTTTTCCTCCCCTCTTCATCCGACGGAAGCAGATCTGTGGGTTTTAGCCTAAAACGATGGAGATTGTCCAAAATTGCGATCGCGGGTATGACCACGTGCCATTGCCAGCCCCTTAAATGGGAATCACTTCCCTGTTTTATTTCGTCCAATTAATTTCTAAAAACGAAATTGTTTGACGTCCCATATTTCTCCTGTTATGTAACAGAGTGGCTGCACCTGGTGATATGATGCCTGGATAAACAGAGTAGAACGCTTTATGCGTTAAATCCGCTTATGTTTACATATCGTCGGAACCGCAATTGACGTAGATTTATTTATGCTTTATGCCTTGTTGGGACACCGAGGCCCGCCATTCAGTAGGTACCAGGGATCTTCCTCGGGGACAAAGCCCCCTGGAAGTTGACTACTCATGTGCATCTAGTACCGTGGTTAAGACTGAGTGGGGTTATACCTCTATTCCTCCCCTTCGTGGCGTGTGCACGGACAAATTCACCTTCGCCACTTCTGTGTTGTGTGGCAAAGAGGTGGGATAGCGCAGTCGGTACAGTGACTAGGGGCTGGACAGTCGAAGAACCGTGTTTTCATTTGCGGTGTGGGTAAGAGATTCTTCCAAAGGTTTTAGATAGCTCTTCGGGCCACCAGCTGCTTATTTCATGGGTACCGGCGTCTCTTTAGACCGCGGTAAAGTGGCGTGAGTGTGAAGCTGACCACTCACCTTCATCTGGTGCCGAAACTAAGATTGAGTGGAGCTATGCCTCCAATCCTCTGTATGCCTTCATATGTGCGTAGGGACTTTTCTGCCTTGTTTTACTCTTTGCCATATATAGTGTGCTAATATAAACACCTGAAGGATAGGACGATTGGAAGTGTTGAGACGAAGACAACTGATTCTCGCGTGAAGCTATTGATCGTAATGAATTCCGCGGAGTGCGAATTAGGAACCGCTTGCACTCCGAAGGAGTATTGACTGTGTTCTATGAGACTGTCACTCCTGTGAGGATTGCAAGAAGCCCGCAAGCTGTGGCGTTGCACAATTCATTGTCAGTGTGCCATTGTTAATTGTACGAGCGTAAGAGATACGTTAAGAATTGCGGTAGTTGGGGTTCTTGTGGTGGTGCTGATGAAGATTTAAGTTGTCGGGGATATGACACCGTTGAGATTGGTAAATGGTTAGCTGTTGTCACTGCATCATCTCGCATAAAATTTGAATGTTTTCTGCACTAAAAGTCAAGTCGAAAGGCACTGACGGCTCTTTCGCCCGGAGTGCAGTGTCCGAGTCGTAAGTCTGATAGCTCAGTTCCACCCATTGCCAAGGTTGAGACGGCCAATGTACGTATAAACGTAACATTGAGGTGCGTTGGTCTAAGCAGTGTTACCGTGAAACAGTAATAAGTATGACATAGTCATAGTGTTCGCCTGTAGCCTAAGTTATCCAGCACAAAAAGTGACATAGTCATAGTGTTTGTCTGTAGCCTAAGTTATCCAGCACAAAAAGTGACATAGTCATAGTGTTCGTCGGTAGCCTAAGTTATCCAGCACAAAAAGTGACATAGTCATAGTGTTCGTCGGTAGCTTAAGTTATCCAGCACAAAAAATGACATAGTCATAGTGTTCGTCTGTAGCCTAAGTTATCCAGCACAAAAAGTGACATAATCATAGTGTTCGTCGGTAGCCTAAGTTATCCAGCACAAAAAATGACATAGTCATAGTGTTCGTCGGTAGCCTAAGTTATCCAGCGCAAAAAGGGCATGCGCCTTACTGTCATATGTGGCCTGTACGGATATACACTTTTTTGCAACATAATCTCATAACAGCGCAATTTTCCTATCTCATAAACAGCACAATTTTTTTTGGGGGGGGGGGTG
>Ga0131853_10011047_pt1 | contig 16511 bp, 19 predicted proteins | sample TergutLab28metaG_FD_92764 | JGI IMG/M metagenome (GOLD analysis project Ga0131853, IMG submission 92764) | Labiotermes labralis P1 segment gut microbial communities from Petit-Saut dam, French Guiana - Lab288 P1 (version 2) (version 2) | ecosystem: Host-associated > Arthropoda: Insects >...
GTACGAGCGGTTGATAAACGGTGAAATTGACATCTTCTTTGGTGCGCAGCCTTCGCAAAGCCAAGTAGAAGCGGCACGGGCGAGGGGAATCGAATTTACACTAACGCCCATTGCACAAGAGGCATTTGTGTTTTTTGTGCATTACGACAACCCGGTAGAAAGCCTAATGATTGAGCAAATTCAACGCATATATCAGCGGCGTATTACAAACTGGCGGCAGGTAGGCGGCAACAACGAACGCATACTGCCGTTCCAGCGTCCAGCAAATTCGGGCAGCCAAACCGTCATGGAAGCGGTTGTGATGCACGGTGTTCCCATGACCGAACCTTTGCAGCAAGAATGGATTGGCGGCATGGGCGAAGCTGTGGCAAGCGTTGCAATTTACCGTAACTACACATCTGCGATAGGGTACTCGTTTCGGTATTTTGTAACCGGTATGCGCCCGCACGAGGATATTCGCCTGCTTGCTATAGACGGCATTGAGCCAACGCCTGAGAATATACAAAACGGCATGTATCCGTTTACTATAAACGTTTATGCGGTAACAGCCGGCACGCAAAACGAAAACGCTCACAGGCTAATCGAATGGATATTGTCCGAGCAGGGGCAAGCATTTATTGAACTTTGTGGCATAGTGCCAATAAAAACCGAGTTCGATGTTCATGAAGAAGAATTCGACGAATTCCACTATATCGATCAAAATTTTTTACAAAGCATAGACGATTTCTGTTTTGAAGATACGGGCATAAACATGGGGCATCTTGTTTTTGAAGAAGAAAATTTAGTTGTGGGGCGCAACTATCTTATCGCTTCTTTGGGCTGGTGGTATACGTTCTTATTTTCGTACGAGGTGCAGGGGGATGATATTCGCTGGCAGCTAGAGGGCTTTGACATTGCGCATGGCTTTCATCCTACTCGTGAACGTGAAAGCCGCCATTTAACCGATGCGGAAACCGTAACAATGTTTTTCCACTACGCCGAGTGGGGCGATGATATCACGCAGCATTACGTTATTGAGGAAGTAAGCGGTGAGATTTTGTGGGCAGAGACCATTCGCCTCATGAGAAAACATAACGGCACACAAATCTGGGATTTTTGGTTCGAGGGCGACAGGCTTTATATCGATGTAGCACCGGGCAATTGGCGAGGATACACATTTGGAACTGCCAGCGCCATGTTTGGCATTTTTCCATTAATAAGCACATTTTCAAACAGCTTCCCCTATGTGCGGGAAATTGAGGTTTTGTTTGGCGGTATACAGGGTCTAGACCTAGACCATCATGGCTCGTTTAGTGGAACATATTTTGTTGGTGAGGGCTTCGTCCCTTGGTATATCTATTGGGAAAACAGGATATCGCCGCAGGTCACACCTTATATACTGGAGAATATAGCGGACTTTGAGTTGTCCACCATTTTAGGCGAAACAGATGCCGCATTTTGTGAGGAAACCAAACTTGTTTCAGCAGGTTATGCCCTTGTTAGTGCTTACACACCCGGCGGAGCGTGGGCGGCAGACGTCCTCTTTATGCACAATCATATTTGGCTTGAAGCGGATGGCGAGTATGTGAGTTTTTGGCACTGGCAAATGGTCGGCTACGATATAGGCGACGGATTTAACGGTTTTACCACCCCAAGGTGATTAAATAACAGGAGGAATTATAATGAAAACAGGAAAAATCACGGGCCTTGCCCACATCGGCATCTTTGTAAAAGACATAGACAAATCTATCGACTTTTACAAGCGTCTCGGCTTCACGTTAGACAAAGAAGAAGCCCCAAGCATTAGGCTGGCATTTCTAAGTGCGGGCAACTGCCTTATAGAGCTGGTGGAGCAAAAAGAAATTCCAACACGTGCCGCCGGTATTGTAGACCATGTAGCGATGATTGTAGATGATATCTACGCTGCCATTGCCAACGCAAAAGCGAGTGGCATTGATATCGACGAAAGCACAGTGTCTTCCGTGCCTATTTTGGGCGGCGTAAAAAATGTGTTTTTTGATGGCCCTGACGGGGAGAGACTTGAGTTTTTTGAATATGAAAACGCTTAAAGTTCCCTACATGGGAGGTATACGATGAAGGCGCTATTGATATTAATAATTGCAGTGGTTGCTGCTTGCGGCAGGGAAAGTGCTGATGTGCCATCGCCACAGGGGTATGCAATCGAAGAAACCGTAGCAGAAGAACCCGAAGCTGCTCCTTTTATAGAAGAACCTGCCGAAGACGAACAGCCCGAGCCACCGCTGCCGCTGGTTACAGCAGAAGGCATAGTGTGGTTAGTTCCGCCGATGTTTGAATATGACCATATTAGTTATTGTGGACACTGTGGGTTTGTTAATTCATGGCATGATGTAATCTGCCCAATAACTGGAGTTGTATTGGACTATGCTGGGCATGGTATAGGTTCTCCACCTCCTATATTTGTATATGACCCGGTACTTGATTTGTTCGGAGAACCATGGTTTGGACATGGATATGATACCAGCTCCATAGGTATGTATCCTTTTGATATGGCGTTAGAATTGTTTAGCCTTGATGGGTTTCATGTTATACAAACGGTTGATTCGACTATACGAGATTATACTGGCGAATCCTACTTCGAAGGTGAGATAGAGCGATTTTGGCAATTGTCAGTTGATGCATATTTAAACGAGTTTGCAGTTATGTACAATGGTGAGTTTGTAACTGATTTCATATTTGACAGAGGTTTGCACCCCGAATTGTGGAATTGGAGAGAGTGGGATTTTGACTCAGTTGCCGTGCGCAAGGACGGCATGTGGGGTACTATTGACAGATACGGCAACACGCTGGCTCCGTTCATTTTCAACCAAATCTCTTATTTTGATGAAAGCAGCGCAATTGCAGTTTATAACGGCAAACATGGTTTAATCGACAGATACGGAAATGTTTTAATTCCGTTTCTATACGACGAAATCTATCAATTTGGTACTTGGTTTAGCCCTGACAGAATAGCCGCTGTTTACAACGGTAAGCATGGCTTAATTGACGAAAACGGCAACATGGTAATCCCGTTTTTGTTCGACCACCTTTTTAACATCGATGGCAACACTGCGTTCGCCAAGTACAACGGCCTCTACGGAATAATTGATGTACACCAAACAGAAGCTAACGTAGCATTGAATCAAAGGTAAAAAAAAGAGCTGAATTGCTAAGCATGTGCAATCCAGCTCTTTTATAATGTTGTTCTTTTGGCTAAACCTTTTACAGGTTTTCATCCTCTGCCATACCCTTTAGCCTATTATACTCCTGCATTACAGGGTCGGGTTTGTCTTTTTTGGTAAAACCTTTACGCAACCGCTTAGACACAGGGTTTGCCGAATATTTCACACAGCGTACAACAACCCATCCGCCCCATGCAAGCATAACACCCATTAGAATATACCAAATGGGAGGTGTGTAATGCCGGCGCAAAAGCCAAGTTATTTCGTTGGTTACACGTTGGATGCTCCAAGTCAAATTTGATGGGCTTGAAACCCACGCATCAGCAACTGCGTTCTCCAGCATTATATAATATTCTGTAATGATATTGTTCACAGTAGTGTCCAAATTTGCAATATCCTGCGCTATATTCCACCACCGGGGATGTATAGCATTTTCTACCAGCGTTGCGTAAAGGATTCCCAAAACCGGCCATGCGGCAATATATGCCAGTGCATGTTTGGCTAGATTTTTCTTCTCCTTCACATTCTGCTTTGCTTGATAAAGCAACAATGCATCTGCGTCCGGCACAGTGGGCGATACCGGCATCGGTTCGCCGTTATTTGTATATTTTTCGTCTGTCATAATTATTTCCTCCTCAGGAATAGTTGAGGAGTCTGTGACGTCTTCCGATATTATTTGCAGTATTTTCCCTTCGTCCAGCCATTTTGCTTTACCTTTAAGTACAAGTTGCTTGGCACGGCGTGGGTATATGCTGCCTATTTTTTTGCCATGTTGGTCTAAAAATGTTATATCTCCGATATTATCACGACTCCTTTGGAATGGGGTTCTGCTAATGGCATTGCTGTTTGTGTCGTAGGAAACCGAGTGCCTGCTCGAAAATATGCCCGGTGATTTTTCAAATCACCTTCCTGCTGTTATTCTTCCCTACAACCGGGTGCCTGCCCGTGTAGCCATTAACATGTACGTAGGATTATAACACAAGTTTTTTAAGCGTGAAAATGATAAAAACGGAAAAGACTAAAATCATGCTACCCTGTATCATAAACATACGGAGGTGATTTATGTGGCGGCGGTTTACCATAAAATCGTTAAATATATAGATACTCACATAAAAAACGAAATTACCATAACCGAAATAGCGGATATGGCGGGTTATTCCGCCCACCATATTTACAAAATTTTCAAGGTATACTCCCCATATCCTATCATGGAGTACATCCGAAGGAAAAAGCTGTACTTCGCCGCAAACGAAATATACACAGGGCGAAAACTCTACGATATTGCGCTGGATTACGGTTTTGAAACGCCCGCAGGGTTTTACAAGGCATTCAAATCAGTTTTCGGTTGTTCGCCAAGCGAATATAAAAAGAAAGAAGGGATAACGATGCGAATAGACTATGTGAAAAATATTGAGGAACTGGATGCAGTATTGGCATTTATATCAGCCCCAAAAAGTGATGAGAAGTATGGGCGCAAGTGGTGGATTGAGCGGTTCAACGAAAATCCTGAGCTGCTGCTATGCGCCAAAGATGGCGAAAAAATTTGCGCCGTTACGCTGGGATTTGTAGATGGCAGCTATGTAACCGTACACGAGGGAGTGCTTGAAGAATGCAGAAACACTGGTGTGTTTGAGGCTCTTTTTGTTGAATTGGAAAAGTGCACAAAAAAAGCCGGCTATGCCGGCGTTGTGCTTGGTATTGGGGAGGGCGAAGAAGCATTCTACGCAAAACTGGGTTACATGGGCAAAACATTAATTCAGTCCGAAAAATACAGCGTAGATGAGCTCAAAACTTTCAACGAACAATACAACAACTATGAAGTAACAGGCTCGGGCGTATACGACGGATACGTGAATCAACTTTGGCTAAATTCTTCTCTGCTGGACAAAGGCTTGAAGAAAAGATATGAAGAAGAAATAGGGGATTGCTGGGTGCAGGTAATTGTCAATAAAGAGCTTTAAGCTCGTTCGCCAGTACCGTTACAACATCTCCGCTAACTGTTGCCAACCCGCCATTCACCTTAAACTGCACGGTTTCATCGCCGGTGGTTACCCGCAACATACCGTTGCCCAGCACCATCGTGCATGGCAATCTACCGGGTAAAACGCCCAACTCGCCCGTACTGCAAGGAATTACAACCATGTCCGCCGTTTCTGGCGGGCTTTTTTTAAGTTTTGTATCGGGCGCAATGATATGAAGCCTCAACTTTTTATCCATAATTACACCTATTTAAGTGACGCTTCGTACTCGGCACGCACTTCTTCGATAGTACCCTTATTAAGGAACATGCCTTCCGGTATATCGTCGTGCTTGCCGTCGATAATTTGTCTAAAGCCTTCAATTGTATCCGTTAGGCGCACGTATTTACCGGGTATAGATGTAAATTTCTCTGCAACAGTAAACGGCTGCGAAAGAAAACGCTGTATGCGTCTTGCACGCTCTACCGTCAAGCGGTCGTCGTCGGAGAGTTCGTCCATGCCCAGGATGGCAATGATATCTTGCAAGTCTTTATAGCGTTGCAAAATGCGCTGCACTTCACGTGCAACGTTGTAATGGTCTTCGCCAACGATACTTTTTTCCAGCATACGAGATGTAGACGAAAGCGGGTCTATGGCAGGGTAAATACCCATCTCCACGATTGCCCTGGAAAGTTCTGTCGTTGCGTCAAGGTGGGCAAATGTTGTGGCTACAGAGGGGTCGGTATAGTCGTCGGCAGGCACGTAAATTGCCTGTATAGATGTGATAGAACCGTTTTGGGTGGACGTAATACGCTCTTGCAGCGAGCCAACTTCCGTTGCCAGCGTAGGTTGATAACCCACCGCAGACGGTACACGCCCAAGCAATGCAGATACTTCCGAACCTGCCTGCACAAAACGGAAAATATTATCAACAAACAGCAAAACATCTTGGTGAGAAACATCACGGAAATACTCCGCAATGGTCAAGCCCGTAAAGCCAACACGCATTCTTGCGCCCGGTGGCTCGTTCATTTGCCCAAACACCAGTGCCGCTTTGCTTAAAACGGGCGAACCGTCTTTAAGCGTGGAGTTTTTCATATCGTTATAAAGGTCTATGCCTTCACGGGTGCGCTCGCCAACGCCGGTAAACACGGACAAGCCATCATGCGCTGTAGCAATATTATTGATAAGCTCCATAATAATAACTGTCTTACCAACGCCCGCACCGCCAAACAAGCCGATTTTACCGCCCTTTGCATATGGGCAAAGCAAATCAACCGCTTTTATACCGGTTTCCAAAATTTCTGCGGTGGCAGTTTGCTCTGCAAAGCCGGGGGCTTTGCGGTGAATAGACCATTTATCATGGGAAGGTACATCGCCTGCGTTGTCTATCGGGCGGCCAAGTACGTTTAACATGCGCCCCAAGGTTTCCGGCCCAACAGGTACGGAAATAGGTGCGCCGGTGTCAACCGCTGCCATGCCGCGTACAAGCCCATCGGTAGAATCCATCGAAATGCAGCGCACGACGTTATCACCAAGGTGCTGCGCAACTTCTAACACAACGGAATCCTGTCCGTCACGTGGAATTTCTATTGCGTTGTACAAGGAGGGAAGCCCGTTTTCGAAACGGACATCCAGTACCGCTCCCATTATTTGCAGAATTTTACCGGTATTCATATTTAAGCTCCTCACTGCAACGCATTTGCGCCGCTTACGATTTCTGTAATTTCTTGCGTGATAATACTTTGACGCTGGCGGTTAAATTGCAGCGTTAGTTTTTCTATAATGTCCGACGCATTTTTGGTAGATGAATCCATACTGGTCATACGGGCTGCATGTTCGCACAGTTCGCCGCTGACTAATGCCGCACGCAGGAACATGCTCAAGTACAGCGGCATAACGCTTTCCAAAACTTCGGTAAGCCCCGGTTCAAATTCCATTTGGGCATTGGTTGCCGTCCGCTCTTCCGGGCGAGGGAAGAAGCCAAGGTCTTCCCATTTTTCCTTTTTGCCCAAGTTGTCGTTTAAGACTAGCCGCAAGTACGATGGGTCTATCGGTAGTACTTTACGTACAATCGGTTCGAGGTTTAGCACTGTCACAAATTTTGTATAGGCGATGTAAATCTCGTCAACTTCGCCCGATGTATACATATTTACAAGCAAGTCTGACAGTGAGCCTTCGTAATCTGTAACATGGTAGCTCCGCCTGTTTAAATAATCCCGCCCCTTTGTACCGACGGGTATGACAACAGCATCTTTGCCTTGTTCGTTTGCGTGTTTGATAAATTCCTTACACACATTGGAATTGTATCCGCCGCACAGCCCTCGGTCGCCGGTTATTACAACATAGGCAACTTTTTTAACGTTTTCATGTTGTTGCAACAGCGGATGTTCTTTTACATCTTCGTGGCTAACCGTGTTATACACGATGTCAAATGTGGCAAATGCCGAACCGCTAACGGCAGCCAAAGCAGCCCTTGCCTTTTGCAGCTTGCTGGTTGCAACAAGGTTCATTGCCTTGGTTATTTGCGAAATGTTTTTAACAGTTAAGCGTCTGCGCTTTATCGCTTTCATCGAAGGCATGGCGTCACCTGCTTAAAGTGCCTTTAAATTCTGTAAAGGCGTCCCAAATATCCGATTCCATCCCGTCAATTTTTTTGTTTTCCCGAATTTTTGCCAACACATCAGGGTGCATTTCTTCAAAATATTTTAGGAAATCTTCTTCGGCTTGTTGTACATCTGCTGCGTCAAATTCGGCAAATAGTTTTTTTGTTATAGCAAAGAACACCAAAACCTGTTGCTCTACAGGCAGTGGAGAATTTTGCGGTTGCTTTAATGTTTCCACAATGCGGCGGCCTTGGTTCAAACGCTCTAAAGTGTCTTGCGTAAGGTCAGAACCAAATTGCGCAAATGCTTCCAGCTCTCTAAACTGTGCAAGTTCAAGACGCAACGGACCAGCGAGTTTTTTCATCGCAGGAATTTGCGCCGCACCGCCTACACGGGAAACAGAAAGCCCCGGATTAATAGCCGGGCGGATACCCTTGTTAAACAGCTCGGACTCTAGGAATATCTGCCCGTCTGTAATGGAAATTACATTGGTTGGTATATAAGCGGAAATATCGCCCGCCTGAGTTTCGATAATAGGTAGTGCCGTCAGTGTGCCGCCGCCACGTTCTGCGGTTAAGCAAGCTGCCCTTTCTAATAGGCGGGAATGCAAATAGAAAACGTCACCCGGATAGGCTTCACGCCCCGGCGGGCGGCGCAATAGCAAACTTAGCGCACGATACGCCACAGCGTGTTTGGAAAGGTCGTCATATACAACAAGCACGTCACGGCCTTGTTCCATCCATTCTTCACCAACAGCGCAGCCTGCGTATGGCGCAATATATTGCATGGGTGCAGTATCCGCAGCAGAAGCTGACACTATGCATGTATATTGCATCGCTCCGGCTTCTTCCAGCGTACGTGCCACACGTGCTACTGTAGATGCTTTTTGCCCGATGGCAACGTAAACGCAGTATACACGTGCATCTTTTTCGCCGCTTTTTGGCGCGCCTGTTTTATTGTTTATATTTGCTTGGTTAATAATCGTGTCTATGGCAATGGCGGTTTTACCTGTTTGGCGGTCGCCAATAATAAGCTCCCGCTGCCCACGTCCGATAGGAATCATGGAGTCAATCGCTTTTATGCCCGTTTGCAACGGTATGTTTACCTCTTGGCGTTCTATAACGCCGGGGGCAATACGCTCAACTACACGAGTTTTTGTGGTGAAGATAGGCCCTTTGTTGTCTATGGGTGCGCCGGTAGGGTCTACAACTCTGCCAAGCAGCGCATCACCAACTGGAACTTCCGCAATGCGTCCCGTGCGTTTTACGGGGTCGCCCTCGCTTATATGGTCGTCTGCACCCAAAAGTACCGCACCAATGCTGTCTTCGTCCAAGTTAAGCGCAATGCCAAAAACATCGCCCGGGAACTCTAAAAGTTCACCGCTCATGGCGTTGGTTAGGCCATACACACGGGCAATACCGTCACCCACGTGGATAACGCTGCCCGCCTCGGAAACATCCATTTTTGCGGAGTAGGATTTAATTTGCTCTTTTATAACGGAGCTAATTTCATCAGGTTTTAAAATCATGTGATATGCTCCTTCATTCCCCTAAGCATGGTTTTTACTGTGCGGTCTAGGAAGTAGCCATCCACCAGCACACTAATGCCCGCAATTTGCGACGGGTCAACGATTACGTTTATTTCAACTTGTTTGCCCAGCTTTGCAGATAATTTTTGCGAAAGCTGCTGCTTTTGTGTATCGGTTAGAGCTGAAGCCGAAATTACTCTTGCAGTAATTAGTCCTCGTGCTTTTTTAATCCGATAAATGAGCCTTTTTAACGCAGGCAAAATAAAATTTTCACGATTTTTGGTTATCGCTAATTTCAAAAATCCCAAAAGGTCAGGGAGTAGTGTTGCGCCAAAGACGTTATCAACAAATGCAAACTTTTCTGCCGATGTGATAAGCGGATGCATGAGAATATTTATTGCACCATCTTGCTTTAAAGACGCACGCAAAAATATGGCTTGCTGCAAAAATTCATCAAGCCTATCTTGCTCTTTTGCCAGTTGATACAATGCATGTGCATAACGATTGCCTAAGTTTGCCATTTTCTTTCCCCCTAAAGCGGCCTAAATGCTGTAGCGTCAAGGTCGTCCAGAGCTTCGGCAAACAGGCGGTCATGGTCTCGTTTGTCAATCGTCGCAGAAACCAGTTTTGCTGCCATATCTGTAGAAATGTCAATAATCGCTTGATGCACTTCTGCTTTAACACGCTCACGCTCGGCAGTGATGTCACGCCTTGCACGCTCACGAATTTCCCCGGCTTCTGTTTTAGCGTCGCCAAGAATCATGCTTAGCCGTTTATTGGCTTCCAATCTGGCTTCCTCTAAAATAGCAGCACGCTCGGCTTCTATGTCCTTGATTTTAAGCTCGTACATAGCTTTTAGCTCGCTTGCAGTTGCTTTGTCAGCTTCTGCATTTGCGATATCATCGGCAATGCGATCTGCACGGGTTTGCAAAAGACGGCGCACAGGCTTATAAAGGAAATAAGTAAATGCCAAAGCCAGCACAATAAAGCTAATGAGGGCAGGTATCATTTGGATAAAAGTTTGCAAGTTGAGGCTAAACATATCAAAAAAGCCCCTACTGCCGGCATCAACCGTGCCAAGGAATAATAGTTGAGGACTCAATAGAATCATCTCTCTTTATTATGAATAAAAGGCAACCGCTTGGTTTACGATAGGGTTTGCAAATAACATAAGGAAAGCAATAAGCAAACCATAAACACCGCCTGTTTCGGCAAAGCCGCAACCAATAATCATAGAAGTAGTGATTGAGCCTTTTGCTTCGGGTTGGCGTGCAATACTTTCTACTGCCGCAGCGGCAACTTTTGCTTGTCCAAGTGTTGTAAGAATACCTGTCCATAGTGCAAATACCGCACCAATTTGTGCTGCTACAAATACTAAGGTTAAAGGATCTTGCATGATATTTCCTCCTGAAAAAAATTTTTATATTTAGCCCTCAGAGGCGAGACCTACAAAAGTAATAGATAAAATAGTAAAAATATATGCCTGCAATAAGCCTGCTGCAACATCAAAATAGGCGTGCAACACTGCCGGAAGCCCTATTGTAACCACAAGCGGTGCTAAGCCGTAAAGCATGGACATAAGTATGGTGCCTGCCAAAATATTGCCAAAAAGTCTAAAGCTTAATGCAATCGGTTTTGAAAGTTCGCCCAGCAGGTTTATCGGTAAAAATAAGAAAATAGGCTGTACAAAGCCCTTCAAATATTCTTTTGGGCGATGTCTGATGCCAGCATATTGAATCATTATTAGAGAAGAAACCGCCAACGGAAATGTCATTGCCCAGTCGGCAGTTGGGGGACGAGGCCCTATAACGCCAATGGTATTTGCAAAAATGAGGAATGTGAACAGTGTGAAAAACCAAGGCGCAAGGTTTTTTACTTTTTCACCTGCGCTGTTCTTAAACAAATTTTCAAAACTTTGCACAAGAAGCTCTACAACATTTTGCAAGCCTGTTGGTTTGCCCATAGCACTCCACTTGCGGGATTTAATACGTACAACTATTGCAAAAGCAATAAGTATACCCATTATTATCCATGTAATAAGCAGCGTTTCCGTAATATAAATAGTAATATCATCGGTAATTCTTATCCCGCCATAAATTTGTATCCCGAAGTCCATAAGCTACATGTCCCCCTTTGCATCTTGCCCAAAGTCGGGGTTTGCTTTAGTTGGTATAACTGTGTCCGGAGGGATAAAAAATCTTGTAAATTGCATAGAAACAGGAAAAACTAAAATACCCAATACAACCCCAAATAGATTTATGATAGTGTCAGGTGCTAATGCTGCAATTAATAAAATACCTGCGGTTACCACAAGCCGCAAAAAATATTGAATTTGATAAGTAGCTTTTGCAGAATTAGGGGAGTCCATATTTGATATTTTTGTAATGGTTTTTTTTAGCCAAAATACTTTTAAAATATTAAGCCCTGTTGCGACAACAACGCCTGCAATAAATGGAATGGCGTCGGCACTGCGGAAGAAAATAAATACACCAACCGCAAGCAAAAAAGAAAGTGCAGCAATTGTAAGAATCATTTTCCGTACTATCGCATTAACAGAAAAGTCCATTTGCTACACTCCATTCTAAATTTTTTTAGCTAAATCTATCATTGCTTTAATAGCAGCAACGCACCCCAAAAGTGAAAATAGAAGCAACAACCAAGGGGTAGTCCCAAGCCATCTATCTAACCAATATCCGATTAATATGCCACAAATTATACAAGCAATGGCGGTAATTCCGAGTTGGAGCATTTGAGCCCAAGCCGTAGATAAGGCTTTTCTATCTTCTTTATCCATAAAATTTACCAACATTTCATAAGTTGAATTTTCTAAGACATTTTCTTAGAAAACGGCACTATTCAAATAATAGCAAAATAAAATTGACTTTGCAAGCAGCTTATATCTATAATCTAAGAGTAATGGAAAGGATGTAGCAACATGACCAAACAAAACATACTTCTAATCGTTAACCCCGTTTCGGGCAGGCAAAAAGCAAAATTTCTGCTATTTAGCATAATAAATTTTCTATCACAAAATGGCTGCAAAACTACTGTTTTTGCTACCACGCGCCAAGGCGAAGCAACCGAACTCGTTAAAGAACATGCTCCTGTGAATGACCGAATTATCTGCTGTGGCGGTGACGGTACATTAAATGAAATCTTCTCTGGGCTGGCTGTTTTGGACAAGCCAATACCTGTGGGCTACATTCCAACCGGCACAACAAACGACCTTGCAAATGCCCTTGGGCTTACCAGCAATGTAAAAGAAGCAATTGAACTGACTCTAAATGGCTACGAACGTGAGCTGGATTTAGGTGTTTTTAATGATGATAAATATTTTTCATATGTTGCGTCTTTTGGCGCATTTTCAAAAGTTGCGTACGAGACGCCGCAGTGGTTAAAAAATCACTTAGGGCGTGCCTCGTATTTTTTTTACGGCGTTTCGGAAATTGTGGACATTCGCTCGTTTAGGGTGCGGGTTGTCGCCGACGGTACAGAAGTAGAGGGCGATTTTGTTTACGGCAGTGTATCAAATTCTACAGTCATTGGCGGGTTGGTTAAGCTACCGGAGCGGAGTATTCGCTTGGACGACGGCAAGTTTGAAGTTATGCTGATAAAAACGCCAAAAGACCCTATGGACTTCCATTTAATTGTGCAGGGCTTGGCTAACCAAGACTATAACGAAGAGTCGGTTTTGTTTTTTACAGCAAAAGAAGTTGAATTTTCGTTTGAAGGCGACGTGCCTTGGACGATAGATGGCGAATATGCGGGCGAAAGCAATAAGGTAAAAGTCGGGAATATCCAGCGCAAAGTGAAGATAATGGTGGGGATTTGAATTGAAAACAAAATTTCAAATGGGGTTGGATGGGCAGCTTGCAGCGGAAAAATTTTTACAGCGTAAAGGCTATCGTATCCTTGACCGAAATTATCGCATACGCAGCGGTGAAGTTGACCTAATAGCTGCTCATGGTACATATATCATTTTTATAGAGGTGAAATTTCGACGCAACTTAGACTACGGCTTACCTCGTGAGGCGGTTACAAAAACAAAAACACAGCAAATTATCAAAACTGCGATGCACTACATAACAAAAAAAGCCTTGCACGAGCAGGACATCAGGTTTGATGTTGTAGAAGTGCTTGAAGTAGAAAATGAACTACAAATAAACCACATAGAAAATGCGTTTGACGCATGGTAATCAGGAGGTGCGACATGTTAAAAGTTGCTATTTTAAGCGGTTGGCATGTACATGCAGAAGGTTATGCCGAAGAATTTAGAAGCAGGAAAGACGTGCAATTGACAGCAATATGGGACGAAGACCCTGTACGGGGCAAAGCATTTGCAGAAAAATTTGCCCTCGACTTTGAAGCAGACTTAGACACATTGCTTGCAAGACCGGATGTAGACGCTATTTGCGTAAATACGCCAACGTCTATGCACCGTGATGTTATTGTAAAAGCTGCAAGCGCAGGCAAGCATATCTTTACGGAGAAAGTGCTTGCGCTTACATCTGCTGAATGCGCGGATATTAAAGTCGCAATTGAAAAAAACGGCGTGAAGTTTTGCATTTCTTTCCCGCATCGCACATTGCCGTTTAATTTGTTTGCAAAAAAAGTTATAGATGAGCAACTATTGGGTAAAATTACTTATTTGCGTATGCGTAATGCACATAATGGTGCTTCCGCAGGGTGGCTGCCCCCGCATTTTTATAACGAGGCCGAATGCGGCGGCGGTGCAATGATAGACCTTGGCGCACACCCTATGTATCTTATCCCGTGGCTTATTGGCAAACCTGCGGAAATGTCGTCAACATTCACATCCGTAACAGGGCGTGGCGTGGAAGATAACGCTGTATGCGTGATGAAGTATCCGGATGGTGCGATTGCTGTGTCTGAAACGGGTTTTGTTTCCGGTAATTGCCCGACCTCGCTGGAAATTCACGGTACAGATGGCTCGTTAATTATTATAGACGGCGAAGTGCAGGTGCGCTCTTCCAAGGAAATTTCTGTTGAATTACCGCAAGCACTGCCTTCCGCAATAAACCAGTTTATAGACGGCGTATTGTACAGCAAAGAAATTGTATTTGGCATAAACGATGCGATTGTCCTAACCGAGATGATGGAAGCCGCATACGGCGCGCACAAGAAAAAGGGGACAATATGCTTGCAGTAGAACTGGACAAAGCCGCTGTTAAAGCGTTTATGGGGCAGCTTTTGCGTGAAGAAATCTTCGACCAATTCGAGGTGCGCACCATAGACATTGCTACAAATATTCGCATTAACATAGAGTGCCAAACCGAAGAGGGCTTTTCTACTTGGGCGGATTTGCGCCCCGTGGTTACCGCCATAATAAAAACAAGCCCCAAACCTTCGCATGTGAAAATTGTTTTCTCATACAAGGCGGCTGAGGCTTGCGAAATTCATGAAAATGCGGCGGCGTTGTTTTTGAATTTGGCTTATGAAAATGATGGCGTGGCATTCACCACAGGTACATCGCAAAAGCAATTTTTGATGGAAAAATCATTGGACACAAACTGGGACGAGTGGGTGAAAGGTTTTTTTGCCAAAGGCGATATCGTCGTTACAAATAGGGAATAATCTTGCGACGGATGCGCCCAAGCGCATTTTCAACAGTTTTGGGTGGCTTGCCAATGGCGGCAGCAATTTCTGCATGGGATTTTTGCTCCATATAAAGTGCAAGCACTTCAAGCTCTAAGCGGCTTAGGTTCTTGTTTAAAAATTCGTCTATGTTATGGTAGGCTTCACGGCCTAAAAATAACGTTTCGGGGTTTTCTATGCGGGGGATAGGCAATTCGTCGTTGTGTATGGAAAGTGATGTGTTAAGCGGCAGGTGCTTTTTTCGGCTTGCCGCTTTTATTGCGGTTTGAATTTGACGCACGATGCACAGCGAAGCGAACGCTGCGAACGGTGCGCCTTTTTTTATGTCAAAATCAAGCACAGCCTTGTAAAGCCCTATCATGCCCTCTTGCATAAGGTCGTCAATATCGCCGCCGGTAAGGAAATAATCCTTGGCTTTTGCCTTGGCAAGCGGTTTAAAACGGTTCATAAGCGTGTCTAAGGCAGCGGTGTCGCCACTGCGTGCGGCGGCAACTAAAATTTCGTCATTAATGTTTTCTGTCGCCATAACGCATCTCCTCCAGCCAGTCGGCAGTTTTTTTATCTACCAAACTTGAAATAGGATTGTTTTTTACCGGACGGTTTTTTATATATCGGGTGCGAACTTCTTCCTTTGCGTTTTCGATTTCCAGCCACAAATCTTCGGAAGAAATTCTTGCCGCACCTTGCCCAAGGACGATAAGCTGCTCCAGCACGTCGTCGGTTGCAACGGTTATACGGTCTTTTTTGTTGGAAAGCCTGTATGCTGCGCTTTCGATGTAATGGTCGGCGGTTTCTGCTTCCTTGGTGAAAACGATTTTTATGTTGTGATAATCTTCGATGCTGCCCTCGCCGCCGGTTACCAAATGGGCATCAAAAACCAAAATAATACGGTAGCGGCTTAACGCCTTAAACTCGCACAATGCATCCGACAATTTCTTGCGTGCAGAATCTAAAGAATCCACTGCAAGCATGGCAAGCTCTTTGTTTGCGTGCATTAAATTGTATCCATCGACTAAAAGATAATGCGGCATGGCTACGCTTTTGCTCTGGCACGTACAACTTCGTACGCAAGAATGCCTGCGGCGACAGAAACGTTAAGCGATTCTATTTTGCCCAGCATCGGAATGCTAACGGTAAAGTCGCAATTTTCCGCCACCAAACGGCTGACACCTTCGCCTTCTGCACCAAAAACCAATGCAATTGGACCGCTAAAATTAGCTTTAAATAAATCTGTTCCGTCCATGTCTGCGCAGGTTATCCATACGCCTGCGGCTTTAAGCTCGTCCAGCGCACGGGTGATGTTGTTTACTCTTGCCACAGCCATGTGGCTTATTGCCCCGGCAGACGTTTTTGCCACCGTGCCTGTAAGCCCTACCGAGCGGCGTTTGGGAATGATAATGCCGTGCGCCCCTGCGCATTCTGCGGTACGCATGACTGCGCCAAGGTTGTGCGGGTCAGTAACGCCATCCAAAATTATAAGAAATGGCTGCTCACCACGGTCTTTTGCAATTTGCAGCATGTCCGAAATGTCTACATACGGAACGGCAGGACAAAGCGCAATGATGCCTTGGTGATGCCCTGTTTCGGAGGTTTCGTCCAGTTTTGCACGTTCGACTTCTTGCAC
>Ga0131853_10011048_pt1 | contig 16510 bp, 13 predicted proteins | sample TergutLab28metaG_FD_92764 | JGI IMG/M metagenome (GOLD analysis project Ga0131853, IMG submission 92764) | Labiotermes labralis P1 segment gut microbial communities from Petit-Saut dam, French Guiana - Lab288 P1 (version 2) (version 2) | ecosystem: Host-associated > Arthropoda: Insects >...
ACCAAGTTGCCAACCCCGAAGAAAGCATTCCTGTTAGCTACCAAATAGCACCTATAGACCATGACCAGCCGTCACCGTTCACTTACTGCTAACATCCTTGCTCTCCCAGACAGCCGCCGCAGTACCGGCCCCGTGAGAGCCGACACCGGCACCCGAACTTGAGCTGGGTTCAGCATTCCTATCCGCAACTTGCATATCACGTACTTGAACCATACTAAAGGGCCAGGGTACATATTTTATAAACTGTGCGTGTTTCGTGTAAAGGATAGTGAAAAGAAATTGGCTGATAGAAAATTGAGTAACCGAACAGATACGGAACTTGAAAATTATTACAGTGAATTTCAGTCATATGGCCTAATAAACTAGAACAGTTCGATTCTGAATGATAAATTCCAAATAATGAATGTGCAATTACGTTTTGGAAAATTCGAGAAGACAGAATGAATTACTTGTATTTATATTTTATAATAAGTTTTAAAACAGATTTTGCTACCGCGATGGAGATATTAAATTATAATATAAAACCCGAGAACACTAAACTGGCGAACAACTTTATTTACAGTTTGTCGTCAGTGTTGACACAAAAATTCTAGAGAGAAAGCCAGAAATGTTTAAAGAATTGACCAAAAAATTTTGAACAGAGTCTCTTAAACTCACGGATTTACCCCGGAGAGAACACGATGTGGGGAGCAATACTAAAATTAAGGTGTGTGATTGTTAAAATAATTAGGATCAATAAAAGAGTTAAAATTCAAAAGGCGCCTGACAAATCTGAAGCACTATTCTTCTGGTACGAGCAAAATTACATGAACATGATTACAGAGCGTACGAGGAATAATACTGACAAGGTAGAACTGTAGTCCTGAAAAAAATTGAAATAAAGTGCCACTTTGTATCCACTACATATCCTAGATGGAATATCTTGGAACTGAACCCAAGCTTTGCGGGCAGATATCAGCGACTAACTGCCACAGTCATGGAATTTCCCGTTTAGAGCTGAGAGTAAACCGACTTCTGTAAACAATCAGTCCGTACCGCGCAGTAAACACTCTCCCTTTCCTTATACTAATGAACCTGCTATTGCTTTATGGGGAAATATTTTCTCTGTTTACGGAGAATCACAAAAAACACACAAATATGTTGTGATACAGATTTATATTTGTTAGATGTATAAATCGTGAGGCACATAAATTTTCAACGAGGAATTGGAGGGACAAACACTGTCGGAATTGACCAAACATTTTCGAGAATTACAGCCTAGAACTGCAGTACGCGGAATTTTCTCGTTGTTACGATAAAATAAATATTATATATAATTAATCTGGAGTAGGGATTTACCTCCACATATTCTCTGCGTGGTCACTAGATGGAGATGATGTGTTAAATTCAACTTCCGACCGACAGTTCCAAGCAGAAAGGACCACCGGTGTGCATTGAATTTGGGCCATGGCCTGACACCGGAAAGGACGGATTGGAAAAGAGGAAGTTATCTTGCACAACAATGGGAAGCGAACAACTTTCGTCCACAGAGTAGGCTAGTCTTCATCTACACTGAGCTTCGTCGAATTCAGACAAATTTCCTTTTATATATTTTTAGTCTTAGCTCCAAAGTTCAAAGTGAGTTAAAGCCAATTGTTGTGTGAGTTTAAGTCAATTTAATTTAATTTCCAGTTCCGTTACAACAGATTGGAAGCAAGGAAAATATTCAGTCTTCCATATTCTTTAAAATGACAGAAGACATCTTTCAAAAGGTATGCCAAATTCTCTAATAGCGTATTTCTCTTTCTTTTGAAGATTCAAACTGCTTGCAGTGATTCGCACTGAATTCCACCAAATCAGTGACATCTATGTTGTTTTCCTGCAATTGTTTCATCACAATCTTCACTGTCTCTTCTTAAGAGCGGCTGCTTCGAAATGCCACAAAAACTTACCCTGCAAACAGAAAGTCGTATTCTTTAGATTTACTAATCCTTGATTCTTAATTAACTAAACTGTAACTATCGACAATTTCTCATCTTTCTACCGTCTCCACATCTGCTCCCAGCTTTCACACTAGAGTAACGTACATTCTCACCTACTCTTATAGAAATTAAATACAAATACACAATGTGGCTGTACATATAGTTTGGTAACGCTAAGATATAGTTGAAAGAGGCCTTAGCGGTTTCGAAAAGGATTAAACAGAAAATAGAATATTTTACTCGTTTATTCTAAAACGTTTTGTTGAAACTTTCTTACATTAATAAGAACTGACGTAATATCATGATAAATTAAATTTTGTCTTTTATAAAATACCCGACATGTCTCTGAGATTTAAAAAAAATATATATTTTTCTCCACAAATTTTGAGAAACATTCTAATACCAAATTACATGATATTTTGCCACGTGAAATCGGGGTTGTTGCAATCAGAATTACTGACATGAAGGAGCAAATAATTTTGCGACCTCGCCTAAAATTTTGGTGAAGATTCCTAATATCTTTTCTCTGAAACTGCATAAAGATACTGATTTTTACTTTTATTAGAAAAGACACTTTTCAAATCAATAGCAATTGATTATCCATAAATCACTCAATAACGTGAACTTAATTAATCTTATATGCTATATTGAATTTTCGTACATGGAAACATAAATAAAATATAAAACCAAGCAGAAATTTTAAGAGCTGCTTCTCTAAAGAATCCTGTCACTACTCGAACACCTGCTTCAGTGCAATCAAAATCGTCCACTTCCCGAGTTCCAATGGCGCAATCGCTTAAAACAAATGCTAATAAGGTGATTAGACCCCAAAATATCAACAGCAACATGATGGTTTTAATTACTGTAATTAATGAATACAAGAGATATGTAAATTGTATTTGCCCCTTTCTTCCCTTCGCACATTAAACACAGTGACGCACAGTTACCATACATCACTTGTTCTCTCACAGATTTTATTGGTCACAGACAGACTGATTTCTGAACTTCGAATTCAAATCGGTCCGAATTTTCTTCGCTTTTTGTCTGCCTCAAAACATTCGAGTCAATGAATGTCAGTCAATGTGATCGAAAATATAGCTGATCTATCTTATCTCACTGATAATTATTTGATGATTTCAGTAGAGTGAAGCCAAATTCTATCTTTGTGTAAGTGTTAGTGTTTAATTATTTCGACATATCTACAGTCGAAAAAGTTAGTGTGTCAGCACATATGCAGTGCTAGGTTTTATGTGGCTACATGGAACCCGCTAGCTGTGCGGTCTGAGTTTGCAGGACTGCAGGAGTTTCGTTCCTGCCTCCCAGATTCGAACATCGACAAAAACATGGACATTGGTGTAAATATTTTAGTGTGTTTTGTGTTGTTAGCGGCCTCTGTGAAGAGCTCGTCTGTAGTTCGGAGAAGTTCTACCGAGTGTGTCTGTTTCTAACTGTGTGTGTTCTAGGAACCTCAACAAATAGCCACCCTAGACTTTAGTCTGACTGCAGCACCACAGAAAGAAAGTAACACAAAGTTTACTTACAGACACTGGAATTGCAGTCGGCGACTTCTACCAGCTCTTCGAAATTGCGCTTTTTACAGCCGTTTAGGCCCTTTTATAGAAAACATTTCAGAATAAGCTGCACGTTTAGAAGTTCAACACATCTTCACTGGAATACCCGACTTGCGCGATAATACTATGTTTGTTACGTCGTAACTATAAGGCAGTTGTGAATTAAGATAAACGGCTTCCCTTTTGAAGTCCTGTGTTCCTCTTGCTGAAAAAGATCAGTGGGAATAATTTACTGTGTAGTTAGAAACTCTTAATTAATTTCATTTTGTAACAATTTCTGCCTTGATATGTAAATTTGTCTGTAGATTTGCATTGGTTTCCTTTGTCATAGTCACTACTTAATGATAATATAGGATTTAAATTTTTTTCCTCTAGGGATAAGTGAAGAGCCTGAAACCCTCAATTACTCATTGGTAAACATATCCGTTTTCTACAAACGTTAGTTCTAATACAAGTCACGAAGACACAAGTGTGACAACAGCTTTTTGTGATAAACGTGTTGTTTACATTACTATAATTTGTATGGAATCTGGTTCGTGTTTATAACGGAATGTGAGTTTGATAATGGAGGGTACCACTCATTTTGAATTTCGACATGTACGAGGCGTTCGTACAAATCGATCTGTGTAATGGTGTATAAATCGGGTAAATCATCAATTCATATTTTGTGGTTGGAGCAAAACTTTTGGTATTTCAGGCATTGTTTCCAGAATCGCAACTTTATTTAAAACATTTAATCACAAGAAAAACAAATAAAATTCCAGGAAACACAAGCCACATCTAATAAACTGCGTTGCTGTCAAAATTATATAATTCGTACACGCCGTCATCCAGTTTTTCCTATTTCACAATTCATTGTCCAAAAATAAAAATGCCGCATAGTTTTTGCAATGAAGTACATTCTAACCCCGTTAAAACTACATCGTTTTTTTCGAAACATATACTAAATCGACAGGTAGTGTGTGGTACCAATTAATTCCTCACTGTTCACAAAGCCTTTTACTCTGAATATGAAAGATTTCTCTATTAAACGTAAAAAAATATTCCGTATTTTTATGATTTTTTAAATATAATCAGAAAATCGGCAGTGTGCAGTTTTAATTCCTGTAAATAATAAAAAAGTGATATGTAAATTGTCTTTACCTCTTCTTTACCTTTGCACAGTGTATATAGTGACTCAAAGTTATGATAATTCAGCTGTTTTCTCGCTAAAGACAGACACAGGCCTGATCTTCGATATGAAGTCATTTTTCGCTTTCTATGCAAGATTTTCAGGTATGTACACATACTAATTCATATTAGGGTAAGATCAATTCTACTTAAATCTCGTGATAAGGTTTCTTATTTTCTAACATTCGTTGCTATTATTGTCGGTTATTGATACAGACATTAAACAACTGCGACAGGAAGCTATTTGTTAGAAATTTGAACCAGAATCAGGGACGATGCTTTCTGCTCCCTTTTCACCCAATGCTCCAGTCACTTCAGTCGTGGAGTGGATACCTTTATTCATTTTATGCACAATTTCCTCATCAGTGCACCGCGAATCTGTAGCTTGCAATAAATTGGAAGTGTCAGGAAGGAATTTGAAGTGACGTAACAATAAAGGATACAAGTCAATGCCTGAATAAAATTGAACATGGATGAACTTCAGAGTGAAAATTGAATTCTTGGCTCTCATAATCCAAAGCAGGTGTGTTTGCCAATGGACAGCGTGCATGTGTGTTTTAACCTGACACCAATGCTGCTTGTAAGAAAGGAATATTTCCGAACACTTCTTTATAATTTCAAATTATTAATACAATTTTCCGCAAAAAGAGATAAGTGATTATTAGTTCCATATTGTTTGTCTCTCTGTCCGTCCGCATTCAGTAACATCTTTCGCCAGGATTGGATTTTCTTGAAATATAATATTTATGACCTTTTTGATATCTTTCTTGAAAATTGAAGTCCTATTAAAATTTGACAAATGTAGCTGTTACTGTTCAAGAAGACTTTTCCACATTTATGATTAAATCACGCTGAAATTTCCATGAATTCAAAATTCTAGACCTAACATTGAAGCGAAATTCAAAACAAATTTTATTTGCTCTCTGAATTATAATATAATACTGCATGGAAAAATGCGTTGTGCGATGCGTTTTAACGTAGAGTGGAATACGGACAGAAACTGATAGTGTGTAATACTTATTTTTTCATATTTGATTAATTCCCTCTGATTTCGTAAAACGATTAACAGTAACACTGAGGGCAACTGAGAAACTACGTAACGACCTTTATATCTGTAGGATCAGTTTTGCCAAATTGCAGACCTAAGGTCTTGAAAATGACATCTAAAAGCTGTTAAGATAAACATATTTTGTTTTTCGAAGCCGATAATAATATTTTTTGTGAACATCAAATAAGCGATATAAAATTATCTGAATACCTGTGTAATAACGGTTAGCTGCGTCAGAAAAATTGAAATTCACAGGGAAACAATTAAGAATTTTCAAAATTTCAGGAAAGACGGCAAGACAACAGAAAGTTAGAAAAGTAACGAATTCCGAATATGGAAACTCCACTGGGAATGGGGCGCAATATATCTCCACTACATTATATATTCATTCAGTTTCGCGGGGTGGTTTTTCGGGGATTGTCCTTAGCCATTTAGTCCAATTTAGCACTGAGACTAAAAAAAGCTTAAAGCTACACTTCTGCTCCCTCTCTGAGCAAACATGACTTGTTCTAGTTTGAACCTTACCTTTTGGCAGCAGAAGAGTGAGACTCAGACTGTTGCAATATATCATGTAGAGGACAGCTGTGCTGGTATTCGTTGTGCTCGATGCAGATAGTTCGGTAAGGACGGTACTTCGTTAGTGACCCTCCGTGTTGGTTGCAGAATGCTAAGGACACAAATATCTAACCACATTTTCTTTCAATGATGACCGCCTTTACGTTAACGTAAATGAATTTTGCTTTATGATGTGTTTAAGTGGACGTTAGACAGTAGAGTGACTTCTGTATTAATTCACAATCTATCCATTACGGATGTTACAACGAACTACCTTAAGATTTATTGCGATATATTTTCTGTTTGTTCTGAGATTTATATGAAACACACAAATACGTTGTGGTGTAATATGTATAATTTGGGTGTATAAAAGTTGTAGTAAGTATGGCCACCACGGTGTTTAGATGACTAATCACTGTCGGCATCTAACGGACAATTTTCTACAAGTAAAGCTAGGAAATGCTTAAGGCCACATTCTTTCCGTCATACTATAAGGTTAATACCGTGTTGGATTGCATTGGAGTTGAGGTGCACCTCCACGCATTCTCTGCGAAGGCACTAGATGTAGATCTGCCATTAAATTTAACTTCCGAACGATATCTCCCCGCAAGAAAAGGAACACCAGTACGCAATGAACTCAAAGAGTAGTCCGAGAACCGAAATTAGGAGAACCGAACCACTTTCGTCCAAACCGTGGGCTAATGAGCCGTATCCGGAGACTCGGCTCAAGGCGTCGCTATGCGAAAACATCGCTTCTAGAATATTCTCTCCCTGTCACTTTTCCTCACAATGTCTTCTTCCGACGTTTGGCCGCCGTTGGGAGTGAAAAGGTTGGGGGCGTTGAATCTATGCGTTTTCTTTTTGGGTTTTCGAGCATTGGGTTTTAACTCGTTTTTTGTTTATTTTGGAGACATTGTCTCGCAGCGGTTGGCCAGCCGAAGGATTCCTACTTTGTCCTGGTTCCTGGCCGTAACTGAGCGGACTTTCTGTTATGTCAGTAATTATAAATTGAATTTTTGTTTGTGGATTTTATTTTCTAGTTTCGGGCATTTGTTTTGCATACTCGTCGTCTGCTCAGAGGGCGTTTGATCCGCGTCGTAAGGATGACACAGGATGAGGTGAATTGGAATGTAGGGGTTAGTAGACTCCTGCAAATTTTGTTTTGCCTTTCATATATAGGTTATGTAAAAGTTCAGTTCTATTCCAAGGACACGCACACTGAATTGTGTAAGGCGATTGTCTGTATAACATAACTTTATTTGATTGGAAGCTGTATTTTGTCTTGTTAATGTAGGCGTGAAACCTGTGTATATTGATAACAACAATACACCAGTACGCACTTCATGGAATGAGTGACACGAGAACTAGAATGTACTTGTTGGAAAAGGAAAAGTTCTTTTGCCCAGTTGGGAGGAAAGAAACACGTTCGTCCACACGGTTCGTTAGTAAACACAGATGAAGCACTTAGTCCAATTTAAAGTAAAATATGTGAATCTTTTTGTCTCGTGTGTAAGAACCAATTTGAGGAAAAGCAAACAATTTGTGACATTTAAATCAATCAGGTACAATTCCTATTTCTGACACAACAGATTGAATTCAGGGAATATGTTCAGATGCCCAGAGTATTTAAATATAATTCGTCATATTCTGTTGAATATTCTTGCTGCAGGCAGCGATCTACCGGCCATTCCACCAACTCGCTGATATCTATGTTGTTCTCTCTCAACTTCTGCTTCACTGTATTCACTGTCCCTTCGTCAGGGTGAGAGCTTCGATACCCCACATAAAGAGGCTCTGCAAGCATATTAGTAGTGGTTGTAATAAAATGCTTTAATTTGTAGTGGAATAAACTATAACTAATGCGATATTCTCAATATTATACCGTCTCCTCATTTCCCCTCCAATTTCCGCCCTACAGTACATTTCCCTATATTTCCTTCCTTTCTTATACACGTTCAGCACAAATATGCACTCTGCCTACACATAAAGTTCTGTAACGCTAAGAACTGTTTAACATAGGCCTTAACGGAACACAGAATTATACATTGGAAAGCAGAAATTTTGATGTTTTCCTTACTGGCTTGTGATCTAGATTATTTAATTTGTCGAATCAATTTGATGGAAATTATTTTGTTAAAAATATGTGCGTTTGTAGATTGCGTGTTGAAATTTGATTTATTTTTTTTTTGTTTATTTACAGGAGGATTTGCCAACACAAACGCCAAATAAGACAAGCAATGTACGCATAAAAGTAACATTGTGTTGCGGGTGTGTACCCACTGTTGACGTGGAATAACAAACGTTTTACATCCTTCTTAGTAATCAACCAACTTAGTACACGAATTACTAAGATTATATTGAGACGCACGGTCAGCAAAACATCAAAATTTGTACAAGTTTTGATTATTTGTAACCTGCAGTATCTAACCATCTTTCAAAGCGCATTTGCTGTATTACATTATAATGTGTTCCGTGACTGGCTCTACCACACTTTCCACATTATCTCATAAATGACACGATTTTGAGAGAGGCAGTTATGGAACATAAAATGAGGTTTAAGTTTTTATCTACAAATCTTTCCAGAAATATTTTTTTACTAAAATGAATTCGGATGATTTCCTAAATGAAATTTACGTAAACTGCGTACTATTATATTCAGATTTAGAATTAAACGAATTTTGTTCTAAAATTTTTGTAAAATTTCTAAAATAACTTTATTCTATAATACGGAAGTCTAGTGGCAGGCGACTTATTGATATGGACTGACGGATGAACCGAAAGCGACTCCGAAACTAATATTCACTTTCCTGAAATTTGCTCAGACGCCTGATAAAGTTCACTTTCATAGATATTTTCAATATCCACAAGGCATGAACCTACCTCCGTTTCTGTAGGAGGGGTTGAGGGTGAGAATGACGTATCGTTCGTAATCAACTGCTAAGATGTGGAATAATCCAGTCCAGATAGCTGCAAAATTAACATAATTGAATGACACTATTTAGAGGAGTTCCTTATAATTTCATTGCTGGGATTACTTTGTGTTGGAGGGAGAGATGGAACATTATTTACAGATAATTTTTCGAATTCCTTTGCTTACAGTGAACAAAAATTCTGTACAATAATTTTGGTATTTTGGTTAAAATATATATATTAGATAAAATATGGCTCCGTGCTCTTGTTGATGTGAGAAAACTGATAGAATTTAATGAGTGTAAGTCCAGAATTTAACCTCTAACGTCTAGGATGGGAGCTGGAGCAACTTCTTATCTATCAATTTGCTTGATACAATACATCAGTGCAGAGAGTAAATAAGACACATTTAGCACGCAGTGAAACATTAAAACAAATAGATCCAAATATGTTAAATTAATAAGCATGCATAGAAATTACAAAGCAATAATTAACTAAGGGCCTGGATTGTTCAATATTCTGTACCACATCAATCGCATTCACAAAATTACCCGATTACGTAAGCCTGCTTAGGTTTATTCTCTCGTCAGATTTCTCGTTCCATTAATCAGCTTAAATAATTTGGTTACTCACAAACATTTCTTAAGCATTCTTCAACCCAAATCATATTTTCTATACACATAGCCCATATTTCATTTCTCTATTATTTCAAAATATTATTATTAATAATATTTATTTAGTGACGTCGAATTAAGCACAGACTCCAACGCTTAACAAATACGAGCTCTATTTTTCAGTTCAACCAGAGAGTATCCTAAAAAATATCTGAGTTATGTTAAACGTATAATAAAAAGAAATATTTCTGAACTTGTATATGTTTATTGAGAAAAATATCAATCTCTTTTTCATGGACTAGTGACGCTCTCATAATGTCTCATAATCCTCACAAATCCGAAGTTAATGGAAAATAATTTCTGATTATTATTTGTTTTATTGACTTGGTGATACCGTAAAGTTGTTTGTCAAGAATTTTACAATGTACTTACGCTCCATAAAAATAACTTCGAAATATCCAGTACTATTCCAGTTTGTTGCATAACCTATGAATGTGACGTGACGTTGTTCACTGTAGAACACAGGAATTTGAGAATTAGACAAAACATGTGAAATATTAGTATTTAGAGTTACTATTTATTTTGAACATTTCAGCTGATATAATTTGACCGTACTGGAAAACTTAGGATGAACAAGAGGGTTAAAATATCTCATTTTCCGACGAATTTGAAGAAGAGTTAATGAGATTAATTTCAACCGATGATGAAATATTAGCACAGTGAAAAATAAGGATAAATTTCACCTTTCGTAATTGTACGTTTTAAGCTTAAATGCTTAATGCTGGAATACACCGTCATCACTGATCGACTAGGAAAATACTATGATTTTTGTGTGTTAACTTTCCCACAGTATTGTGGCACTGTAACCAAACCCCAGTGAATTTCATGAATCACTTAACAGGCATTCATAATGTATGACTGGCTGACTTGAACCTAAACACTGTTCACAGCAGTACACTGTCAGACTTTTATATATATATATATAAATTGCTACAGGCAGCAGGTATTTCCTAGCATTTGCAAGTAGCATATGAAATAGTTTTTAGAGTATATCTTCTATTTCTACACTAGTAGATTTGCTCTGCGTTCTGTTAAATTTTATATATTCTACACTGGAATTCAAAAGTTACCTACACTAACAACCCCACAAAACCTGCCTTAATATTGGGGAAGTTTTTCTGAAAGTTAAATTTTGTTTAGGGGTTTTTGTTAAAATGTGGACTTTACACGTATTTTAATTTAATTCCAAATTATTTAACATTTCAATTTTATTTTTCGAAGATAAATTCGGGAAATTCGAAATTGCACACTGTGCGAATTCTGTACTTCTAGAGGCTCCAGAGGTAAAAATATTAAGAGTGGAGACCAGGGAAAAATATTGAAATATATTAAACTCAAACACCGGTATAAAGAAGCAATATTTGTCACACATACAACTTTGTGAAGAGAAAATATATCTTTCACGTTATCTCGATTTACAGCCGCAAATTGCTGTGAATTATCAGTGGATAAGTTGAACTCACCAGTAAACATAAAAGTCGGCGGTGATTAAACTGATGTTTCCCTCAGGACTAGCATATATACCTACAGCACAACTAAACTGGTCTTCAAATTCATTTGGTTTGTGCAAAACGAAGTACCAATGTCGAGGACCTGAAAACTGAGAAAACGAAATTTGTGACACACATTGAGTGGAACTTTTTGACTGTATCTGCTTGTACTTTTAATAAATGTTATTTAATTTCTTTTAATAAATGCAGAGTTGTTATTTCGGGTTTATGAACTAGATCACCTGTTAAAGTGACCAGATTTTAATGTATCCTTGGTTCAAATATCGATCGAATTACAAGAGGAGACAACATGAAATCATAACTTAACTTACGAGTGCTTTCAAGTATTGTAGTTGCTGTTGAAAAATAATAAAGATTAAATATTCTGAGTTTGTGTTTGTGGACCTTTATGCAGCAAGCAAACACGTGCGATTTATTATATTTTCATCTGTGGCTTGTAAAACTCTGCCGTATCTTTTACATTATTTCACATACGGCTGTGTTTTCGAAAAAATAAAACGAGAGTTGACTTCTGGAATTTTAAAGAGTTTGTTTGCAACAATACTTACATTAAAAAGACCTGACTAGATATTATAATAAATGCAAGAATGCCTTTTATAAAATAACTTGCATGTTTGTCGGATTTTAATGGAAAATTCGTATTTGTTTAAAAGATTTTAAAAAATACTAAAATATTAATTTTAATAAACGTCCACCGACAGGATTCCGAGATATTCCAATAAGAAACACAAACAGAAACTAACAAATATTTTATTTTAGTAATTTTGTGACTTCCCTTAAATTGTTATATTGTTTTATAGAGACTTTTCCTATACCATGCATGAAACTACTGACGAAAAATTTAATTAGATTACAAGAGTATATTTACAAAACACTACCAAATAATTATCCTCAAATCATTCAATTAATTTGACTTATTCGGTACGATATGCTTTATTGACAGTTCATTAATGGAACCTCATATGAAATATAATCCCAATCAACAAATATAAAAGCTGCTTGTTTCAGGAATCTTGCTGTTACACTAGTACCTACCTTATTCCAATCAAAGCAGTTCTCTTCGTTTCCGCCAAAACCAAGGGTTATCTTGGCGATTATACCCACAAATATAATCAGCAGCATGTTGGATTTAACACCTGTAATTCATAAAAAATAGTATAATTAAATTGTCTTTGTCCCTTTTTCTTTTACGTAATGGACACTATGACGCACGAATATGATATATCGGCCGATTTCCCAAATTTTTATTGGATAAAGACAGAGAGATATCTGTACAACGTTTTAGGGCTGTAGGAAATTTCTTATCTTCTTCTTAAACCAAATTTCATATTCAAACTTCAGTGTGGACAGAAATTTTCAAACATTTTCTCAGATAATACTGGATAATAGATTAAGGTCAAATTACCTTAAACTTCCTCTTTCTTATTCAATTCGATATCATAACATTCGTACCTACGTGTATACACTCTTGTACACTGGTACAGAAATTGAGCAAACTGCAGCAAAATATCCTCTGATTCGGCAGAAATGTGTGTCTGCTTCAGACAAGCTGCACGCCACACTGTATAATTTCACTGTTAAATGCAATTCACAAATAAAGTGTGTATCTGGATTTATTTTATGTACACTGTACTCATCGGGTCACTGTGCGTTGTGTAGCTTGTAATAAATTCGTAAAGTCAGCAAAACAGTTGTATTGACACCAATAAGAAGTGTAACCAGACAATGCCACAGTGAGGTTCAGAACGATTGACTTTCGGCCCTCGTATTTGAAATCGGGTTTTTTCGAACTCAAAGCTGTGTTGACCTGACAGACAGTAATGTGATATCCGCTCCACTGCCTGTAAGAGTGCCAGAATTTTCGCATGGCTTCTGTAGGTGTGCAGTGCATTTGTAATGGCTTTCCAAAAATGCGAATTTCTTTTAAAAATATCCTTCGCCTTTCTGTCCCTCTGCACTGAAAAATTATACAGAATTATGTGGTGAGTTTTCGAAAATCTCTGTAGAAAATAATTGTTTCATTAGAATCTAACAGTGGATTGAGGTAACGGGCTATTGGCATCGTTATGCCTGTCAGTTCGTCCTTTTGTGTGTCAGCAAGAACAACTCTTCCGCCAAATGATGAGATTTATAAAATGATTTTGTTGTAGTTTTCGAAAGTATGTCGAGAAAATTCAGCAATTATTTAATTCCGACAAAAATAACAAACATTTACATTTAAACCGATGTACATTTATAATATAGTTTCATAAATTTTTAAAATGAAAATATTTATACAGAATCTTTCAGATCCCATCAAAAGAAATATTTTCTTTTCTTAAGCCTTATTCTCCATCCGGTACATGTAATGGGATAATTTGGAAATTTTGTAGCTCCAGACATGAGAGAGACTATATTATACATGTAATGCGTCACATCGTTTTACCGTGCTGGGTAATTAAGTTTACAGACCCACACTGAGAAATGAACTCCTTCTTTTGCATAAGAATGATCACACTATATGAACTCAGTTATACATTTTAGGTCCATTACCGGTCTCTTTGATATTTATTCTTCCTTTTATGCCTTATAAAATCATCACGTAAGATCAAGATTTACTTAACGTTTATAATTATGTGATGTGTTGAAGAATGTTGTAATATGCATAATTATACTTATTTGCATGTACTCGTATACCGTAATATGAACTCTATTTTAAATTTTAGTTTCATGCAATATTCGACGCAAGAATTTTATTATATTTTGGATTTGAAATCGAGTAAATCTGCGGATTTGCATGGTAAATCTCAAAAGTTAATTTTCTAGATTTTGCAACATCCAATTTATAATTTTCACATGCATTTCTTGCACCTTGATATTATAAATTTTTTTATTCACCAACTGATGCACAAGGTAATTTTCTCAAAACAATATTAAAATTTACATTAATATAAACTTTAAAACTACTACGACATGTTTCAATGCAGTCACACTGTTGCAGTGAAGTCTACTTCCGAACAGTGAAACATAAACTCACCACCAATTACAAAATAATATATTCAGCCTCATCACCACACACCGATGCATTTTAATTACCTATTTTAACAACTGTAACTTTAGCAAACACGAGTAATGCGATCCCTGATGATGGTGTGACTGCAACGAAACATTTCCGAGCTCTTTTAATGTCAATTTTAATGTAAATTTTAAAATTGTTTTTGAGACAATTCATCTTTGTGTCAGTTGGTGAATAAAAAAATTTGATAATCCAGTTTATATTTTGTCTATAATATTGTCTTAAATGTAAGCTAATAGTACGTATTCTATTCTTTCCTTTGATTTCTTATTTCATCCCACCCGTCAAATTTATACAAAATTATACCATTCCGAAATATGTCTAGCAGTACTATCACCGTCTACTTTAACAAACATAACCAACACTTCACTGTCACTCTCAACACTCGCCGATTCTGTTCTTCTACAAACCAACATTCGGCTATGTATTTTCTAAACAAATCTTTACACCACCATTATTTCACTGTTTCACATAACTTAAGAAATTGAGTCAAATGTATTTTGGTCACTGTAATCGAAAATATATGTGACACAATTTATCGCAGAAATAATATTTGGATGAATTCAGTATAGTGCATCCTAATTATTTCTTGTGAAAATGTTAGTTTCAAATATTTCAGATATATATATATATATATATATATATATATATATATATATATATACTCTCGATTACGTTAGTGTGTCAGCACAAATGCAGTGACAGAATGTCATGTGGTTACGTCGAACCTGCTGGCTGTGTTGTCTGATGTGAAGTTCAGCGGCTGTTTTTTTGTGGATTTGTGGGTACGAGCCATATGCACATGACCTTTCGTCATATTTTTGTACTATAAATTTAGTTACCCATACGTCCAACTTGCAACTGGTTTGGAGGAGTCCTACCGAGTGTGTCTGTATCTAACTGTGTTTGGTCCAAGAACCTCAACAAACAGTCACCCTAGCCCTCAGTTCCGCTGCAGCACCACATAAAGTAAGTAACGTAAGGTTTACTTACAGACACTGGAATTGCAGGCGCCGTCTACTATCTGCTCCTCGACAGTGCAGTTGTGACAGTGGTGGGGTCCTTATATAGGCCACACTACAGAGTAAGGTTAGAGTGTCGAATTTCAACATATTCACGAGAGCACCTGACAGCTGCGGTAATAAAATGTTTATTATGTCGTAACTGTAAGGAAGTTGCGAGTTCATATATCCGAACACCTTTTGGAAGTGATACGCTCTCCTGGCCTACAAAATTCTTTGTGAATACTTTACCTGTAAACATAGAAACTGTTAATTAAATTTTGTTTTGTATCAAAGAATTTCTGTCTGCATGTATAATCTTGCCTGTGGAGTTATAGTGATTTTCTTAGAGACGGTCACTATTTAATGATAATTTTGGATTTAGCGTTACGTCTGTAGACCAACGAGAAGCGGTTGAATTTCGCCATTACTCATTTGTAGTGTTATCGCGATTCTCTCTCTCTCTCTCTCTCTATATATATATATATATATATATATATATATATATATTCCGATACAATTCACCAACACATGTGAGAAACAGTGTGTTGTTTTGAGCGATTTGTTTACGTTAGGATAATTTGTATGGACTGTAGTTCGTTTTTAAAAAATAATGTGATTTTTTATTTTTATCGTTGCACTGTGCATTCTGTAGTTTATTTAATTTGCTGTGCAGCGTGAGACTCTCACGCTGCACAGCATAAGACGCACAACCTTACCCAGGCTCATTCTAAACACCGTACGTCTCATACACAAGAACGCAACATGCTGCCACAGCACCAAGCTTAACATAACGAAGTAATTCACTGAATGTTTAAAATTATAAATTTCCCAAGGAATATTGTAAGGTTCCTGACGATGATCGTATGATCGAAACAAGTAGGGAAGTTTTAAATATTTTAATGTAAATTTTATACTTTAAAATAATACATATATACAGGGTGTCCCAGGAGGAAATGACCTAACTTCGGGAGAGTGTTCCTTAGGTCAAACTATACCGATATAACCCAAAACACCTATATCCAAAGTTCAATGGTTACGGAGATATTGGCCA
>Ga0131853_10011051_pt1 | contig 16507 bp, 8 predicted proteins | sample TergutLab28metaG_FD_92764 | JGI IMG/M metagenome (GOLD analysis project Ga0131853, IMG submission 92764) | Labiotermes labralis P1 segment gut microbial communities from Petit-Saut dam, French Guiana - Lab288 P1 (version 2) (version 2) | ecosystem: Host-associated > Arthropoda: Insects >...
AATGGTGTTGAATCTCTCGGCTGTATTGCCAGAGGGCTAATTACATGATTTAAAATAATAAGCATTCATTTTTAAAATTACAACATGTGATCAAACATGGCGCTAGAGTGAACAGCACTTCTGCTCCCATTTGGGTGGACCCGGTTCAAATCTCGGCCTCCAAATTAGCTATCCTGAGGCTTCTTGTTGTAATATGCCCTTCTTGGCGAATCCCAGAATTTTAACAGGAAACAAGACCACGAACGCTTCCTTCCACATCCCTTCCCTTGCCATTTAACACTGTGTAATCCGAACAATTGACAGGAACTGAAACCATCAATCAGAATTAGATATAATGTGTGACTGACAAATCTGATATCGGTAATGCACCAAAGAAGCGGTAGTTTTTATTAAATAATACGCCAATGTGTTAAGAGTTTATCCGTCATTTTGCAAACACGTGGGACATACCGCCTGAGACGACAATCACAAAAGCTGTCACTGAAATACATCAGCACATGAGTCAAAGACATAATGCCAGGCGCGGAAGACTGCATGACGCGAAAACAGAAATGGCACTGAGTCTATACTACAAGTTCTGTGCCCTGAATCACGCGTTATTTGCGCAACTGCACATCCGTGAATAGCGGGTTTACCGCTAGGATATACATGACAACAATAACGTCATAGCACCCACTGACACTGCAAGAAAACTGCCACAATCCACCACCTTCTAACCAACTCAACAGTCAACATTAAAGCTACAAATTGAATAATTTATATAAGAATAACATAACAATTTAAGTTATTATAAACACTGTAATTAGGTCAACAAATTTTACCAGAAAGGTCTATGAATAAAAATAAAATGAACCAATAACGAGTTAATATGTAACTGTAATTTTGTAGATATCTTGCCAGTCCTAATCCCATTCCAGTGATCTTCGCATGAATGCAGTCAAATCTGTATATAAAGGATGCTTCGAAAGAAAATGTGGATTTGTGGTGGACACAATGGCACTGGGGCACGTTTATTTCCCAGAACATGGGTTATCACTTGTCAGTATCGTTCTATCAACGTTCCACATTCATTATTTAATTGTTAATTAACTCATCGACACTACATAATCTTAGCAACTGGCAGCGACATTAAATGACACGCTTAAGGAATTAAAAATGACAAACTATGTACTGAAATTAGCAGCAGCCATCAGAGCAATCACCCGGAAGCAGTTACAAAACCTCCTTGTCATATGACACACGGCAAAGGAAAAGGTTTAGAAGTAAGGAGACATTTTCAACACGTGATGTAGGCCTAATGTAATTCACATTCGATGTGCGACTATTTTAAGATTTACAGTAATACAAAATTCATAATTTCACCGCAGAGTTCCGTTTGTAGCACACACTACAACGTTATTGGTTGCACAGCAAAGTGTAGTTTTATTAAAATTTATTAATTAACATCAACAAAGACTCGGTATTTAGGGAACAGTCCTTAAATGTCTATAATTTATAGGAAAATTACAAGTTGCTCCCTAAATACAGTGTATTTGTTGCTTTGAATTACTAACATTCAATACAATGTAACAGATAATATCGACAAATGCACCAGAATTAAAATATACACTTTCACATGCAATCCACTAAGACTCCAACAAGTTTCGATCTTCTTCAAATCATCCTCAGGTTAGTTTACTTCAAACAAGCATGTATAAAACACAGGTGAATTATGAAATAGGTTACAATTTTAGTCATGTAAATCTATTTGATAAGTCATAATTAAAATTGTAGTAATTGTAATCTATTTCATAATTCATACTTAACAATTTAGTCGTTTTCATCTATTTAATCATTCATAATTAAAATTTTAGTCATTTTAATCTATCTTATAATTCATGATTAAAATGTTAGTCATTTTAATCTACTTGATAATTCATCTGTGTTTTATATGCTTGTATGATGTAAACTCCCTGAGGATGATCTGAAGAAAGTCGAAACATCTTGAAGTCTTGGCGCATTAGACGTGAAAGTGTGCACCTTAATGCATGTGCATTTGTTGGTATCTTCCATTAAATTGTTCATCAACGCAGGATATGAATATTACGAAACCCAGTTATAATGTGAATCTCGCCGATCGGATTACAGAATTTTTACTCATTTACATTAAATGGCTGCACAGATAAATTAGAAGGCCCGCAACAAGAAACAGTCAAATGTACTGCATACTATTCAATACTGTGAATTGTGAACTTCCTACTCGAAACATCACACCGCTTTTCTAAATCCCCCGGAGGAACGTAAATGTTACTAGCTGTAGTAGGTTAGCTGCCGCCTATTTCAAGCCTTGCTTCTCGTAAAATCACATTACACGAACTGTACAAAATTAAAATCAGAACTGATGATGTTCATTAAAGTGCATGCCTTTTGGAGCAGCACGTATAAAAGAAACCAAATCTCGTTATTCAGATTAACAGGTGTAACTACCATGCAACCGGCTGTGAAGGCGCCAAATACACACAATCATGCGAATTCACGAACTGCAATTAATAAACATGGTGACACCCTTACAGTATCACAAATAACAACCCACTTAAAATTTAGCGAATATATTTTGTGACATCTCGTACAGAATGTACAAAATTCAAGAAAAGCTTTGGTGTCTAAATCAACGGCCGACTAGAGTACCGGCTTTCTACCTTTGCACCTACCAGCAATTCGCCAGGGCAACAACGTCAGTACTGATAGGCCTAATACTATACGTCACCCTACGTTTCATGTTACAATTGTTTCCGGAACGCACCGATCGAGATAGACACGCCCACAAAATTTCATTTACTGGCAGATTAAAAAAAAAACTCCTAAATCCATAAGCATTCCTAAAACTTCATATCTCTTGAAGAACGCGTCTCTTCATTGCTACATCGATTCTTCAGTTCAGATGCAAAATCTCAGAAATACGTAGCTTGTAATGTGTTCAAAAATCCCCTCAGCTAAAGATTGAGTTTGAGTAATTTTGTAGCTTGCTTATCACTCCAATTAATCGAACCGCTGACCTCAGTCTTTATATAAATCTGTGGGTCCCAAACGTCGGGAGGTCATATGGACTGCTTCCTACCTGTTAAATGTAAAAATGTTCAGGATATCCGGAGCTGCTTCCTACACTAAGTCCCACTCGGCAACTACTAAACTGCACAGAAATTCTGGGCGGACCAACGGGAGGCTAAACATAGGTGGTGACGAGTGCCAACAGTGGCTGTCCACCGCACACGAACACATTCAACATATCCCACTTTAACGGCCCACGTTACACAAGCAACGTTCAAAAACACCAAGCAACGGAATCTAAAATGTCGTCCGAAACAGCTTTCGTCTCTGAATGTATTCGGTAGTGTCACTAAGAAACCTATGAGAATTCAGTCAATAAAAGTTGCAAAGAAGAGGGTCATTACTCTTATCTGCGGATCGGTTAACACGGTTACTAACGGCCCAACATGGAGTGATTTCTCGCATCTATCCTAGGAATTAGACTTAAGCCATTAGTAAAGCGACAGTACAACGGAAATAGTACAAATAACACCACCATATACAAAAATCCAACGTTATAAAAATGTATGTGACAGCCTTACCTCAAACAAGACAGGCAATTACGTGTTAACACATTCTGAGTGTGTGTTTGTAGCCTCATGTATCCAGCAGCATGCAACGTGCTTACGCCACACTGTCATCTGTGGCCTGCCCGGCTCTACAGTACTTTCCGCATTATCTCGTAAACGACGCGATTCTCGAAAAAGTTACTGAACATCAAATGTGTTTTGATTTTATTCACTCCAAAATTTGTCCGAAACGTTCGTCATTCTACGAAGAAATGAATGAGATGTGACCATAAATGTGTACTGGTCTTCGTGCAAAGTACCTGTTATTCTTGTCAGATTTCACCGAAGCCTGAAATTCCTCAACAGATTTTCGAAAAATAATCAAATAACAAATTTCATGAAAATCAATCTAGTGGGAGCCGAGTTGTTCCATGCGGTCGGACAGACGGACAGACATGACGAGGCTAATAGTCGCTTTTCGCAATTTTGTGAAGGCGCCTGAAAATCAATTGTCTTTAAATAAGGCAATCGGGAGAACTTGGCCCGAAAAAGGAATGAAGTACCAGAGAAAAGAAGGAAATTAAGAAGATGATGATGATGAAGATAGTGATGATGATAATAATGATGACGATGACATCGACGACATGTAGACAAACTGATCCTTGAGGATTCGTCACGGCAACCCCATTTTATAACTGAACAGGATAATGAGACCCAGGCTGATCAAGGAGGACATTCAATTAACCTCAGAACAGATATTCTGCCTCGTCATTTTTATGGAAGAATAATACGATGAGTAAGTGGGATGAGAATAACAAAATTACAATAAGTTTCCATCCAAAAATTTAGTAGCTTGGATCTCATTTCAACTTTCTACAACAGAACAGAACACCACCAATACTGCGATCCTGAACTCAACTCCCTCCAACATAACCAGCTTTCTTTCGTTTTAATATTACCTTGCATGTACTGTTTCGTCATACGATCTACATGCCCGGGCCACCCTTACCTATTCGAGTCCCCCAGTTACGTAGAATTAATCACAGACCCTAATAACCATTCGTAAGTTTTCATAACGAAACAACATGCAAGAAATGTGCAGTAAACTGACACCGAACTCCTCGGCGGGTGTTTATTGGAAGAAGAAGAAATGATATCGGGATTTGAACCTGTGGTCCATTGGAAATGGTACATAGAAAATTAAAATTGTCATTACACAAGAAAAGTGTCTATTCTCAAAAACAGACGCCTAAAACGACGAAAATATTTTATAAAATTAAACCTGTTTACTTACGGATGATCTACAGACACACAAAGCAGGTAAATAATCTCGCTGTGACAGGAAGGAGCTAAGACATTCCCGCGACTATCTGCTGTGGACAACACCGGGACAGAAACTTTAAATAACCCAAGAAGCACCTCCCACTCCGTTCCGATAATTATCAGCGAGGTATGCGACAGTGAAACATAAAACATAATTTTTAATTTCGCCGTCACATGCCACAGACCACAGGATTGGAAGAGCTGGCTATCCTATCCTGAGGTTTGCTTGTTTAGTGGCCCCGTAAGCTGCTGCATGGCTGTGAATTATGCATTGTCAACGATATTAAGTAGGCGCACGTGGTTAATTTTAGAATTCTGCCCACGAATTTACGTGACGGGACCGAAAAATATCAAGCAAACCCTCAATCCGACACCACCACGTCCGGAGTTCCAACCAAGACACAACGGTCTGTAGACTCCTACTGTACAACATATCTCCCGCTAGCGGTAGCCACAAGGGACAATTTCCCTTTACTTTAAAGTTAGCAAGACTGTATTCTTGTACTTATGGTTTATTTACCGACGATGTCGGTTGAGAAACAATGAATTAGAAACTACGGTATATGGTGAAAAAATGTGTCGTGGCCTAATTTGAGGTACTATCCCGGCATTTTGCTTAGGGCCCGGAGGAAATACACGAAAAATCTTTTCAGGCTTTTCGGTGTCCCGGTCGAGCTCGAACCTGGTACCTCCTGAATTCAAGTCACAATTATTAGTTGTAATATAAGTACTTCAGTGGCCTTTTAACGGGCCGTACATTGCTCCGTCAGAGGTAAAAACTGTGTTACAACACGGCACAGGCTACTGCCCACTTTGTGGAAACCCTTGTAGCAAATTAAAACGTGCGAGATTTCAGGTTATGACAGCAGTGTCAGTGAGTATTCAGGGCTCCTTGGATGTCACGACCTGTCAAATGTTACCAGGTTACTGAACCTTCGTAGGACCTTGGTGCCCCCACCTTCTAAATTCCAAGAGAAATCTCTGCTAATGTGGACTGCTCGGATCCTGAAGCTGGAGGCGGAAAGGTTCTCCAAAAGATCGGTAATTATGTACCAGTCGACACGGTGTCATATCGCAGAAGATTTGGCTCTTAAGCTTCAAACCTCTCACGTCTAACGTGCTGTGAGACATGCGATATGAAAGGTCTTAATGGCCCAAACAAACTGACAATGGGCCAAATAATTCGAGAATTGTTCATAACTTGGCAGCCACAAAAATCAACATACACACATATAAAAATACACATTACGCTTTGCGCATGCACCAAATATAGCTGACAAGACTAATTCACACGCAGGGGTGGACAGACCATGATGATAATTCTATAAAGGTTAGCAACAATGGTCCGACCAATCAGGCCGCAGAAGTAATAAGGTGGGAAATGGCCACTGTCTTTAGAAAAATGTGTGATAGCATACATGGTATTTCAGTGGTTGGCGCTAGTTCCATATTCAGAGGATTGGTTTTCATTAAACTGACAGATCCTTTTGTTATTTATCATTTTAACATAAGGGGCGACAATTCAATTTTGCCTAGGAGCTTCTGTCTTCAGTATGGCGAGTGTGTACAATAAGATACGTAATGGACATACATCTACGTTACGTGACGGGCCATGTATCTAGGGTATGTGACAGGCACACTTTCAGGACACTTGAAGGGCACACTTCTAGGATAGGAGATGGGCATATATGTAAGAGTAAGTGATAGGCATACATCCGGGGTACGTGAGTTGCTCCTGTCCAGTCCGTAGACGGATTAAACTGTTCGGTGTTTCTGAAGTTTTCTACGCCACAGTCCTTGAGCGACAGATGCCAGACTGGTCACTCATGTGTGGTGTGTAGTCTAAAAGAAATACTGCAGGCGCGGGTCTGCGCGCTGTAATTTAGCGTCAATACAGTTCTGCAAGATGCATAAACCACAGGTACTTGGAAGACGCAGATAATGAGCAATTAATTCTCTTGTGTCTGGATTACATACAGCAAACATTTAGCTAACGGAAGAGTACCAACCAACCAACCAATCAATCAATCAATCAGTAAAATGCGCACGGACAGATATCTCTTTCGCCCTATCGCCACCACTCACCGAAAATAATTCGAATGTTCCGGGTTCGAGACGCAGTTAGACCATAATATACAGGAGCGTTATCAACCGGTGGGACGCGCCCCAGTGATGAAATCTGGGAGTCAGAGGAGCAAAACACGGGGTCTCGAAAATATTTCATATTTAAAATTAATACAGCTGCACGGCGAAATCAAGAAAGGATTTTGTTTCTTTTAGTTTCTGGTAAACTAAATGTGCACTCTTTTACAGAACACGTTGGAAATGTCACAGGTCTCTCGATTAAATGACCGTATTTGTCAACGTGTGGTTTTTATCTGTGGAGATACTTGAAGGGCAAAGTTTAAGAATCATATCCTCACAATTTAGATGATCTGAGGAAGAACATTCGAAGCGTTATTGGCACTATCGAAGTCATCGTTTTGCGTAAGGGGTATATAAACAAGACAATACACGCACAAAAATGTACTGATTCACAACGATCCCATTTGAAGCATGTTCTTTACGAGCGTGCAATTTACTGCACCAAAAACTAAACGAAACAAAATCCTTTCCTGTTTGCGCTGTGCACGCTGGCCACTTTTAGATGGAATGCGTCTATAATTCCAAAATGAACATAACCTTAAAAACACACTTCTTGAAGAACCTGAAATTTTGCAGCTATGGGATCCGAATAGCTAGACACAATGATCGATGGAATATGAGATGTCAGAATGTGTGGATCGCCTCTGTAAAAGGCCAAGACTTCCTCTGTGTGAACCCGTTTTCTGTAAACAATTCACGCAGTTCTACCGACAATAAACGGCCCTAAACAACATCTGTCCTTCACACAAAGACATGTCATCGCTGACAATAAAACCTGAACCAAGTAGTAAATGGAGTCGCCATTCTTACCGACTGAGCAGGCTCGAAATAGCGTGCTCCACATTTAGAGTTGCTGTTTGTATCCTCGGGTTTCGGCGAACGTACAGTGCACACGATACGGACAGTTTACTGACATGTCTCAGTAGAGTCTAGTCAACGTTTGTTACAGACAGAAACCACAATCTCCATTAGCAGCATCACAAGAAATATTAACGAAAAATAACACACACCAAGCTGCAGAAACTTCTTCCAGTTGCAGTTGCTTGAAGGAATTCTCTTAATATGAAACGACGGAAGACTGCCTCATTTAGTTCATATTTCTCGCAATTTAAAAATATAAACAGACGCGCACTCATACGAGCATTGTACTAGCCTGTATTAGTTTTTGATGTGCACCAGCTGGCCAGCTACAGGTGTGATGATACCAGATGCTGTATAATACAATTTTGACCGCGTGATGATGAGCACATAGTGCTCGAAACATGTAGAGGTATATAATAAACTTATTATAAAACAAGAATTTGTGCATTAAGTTGGTTAATTACTAAGATTAGTCTACTTGTGTAGCTTAAGATAAACGTAACTAAGAGCATTAAGAAGCCGAGTTTTTATATTCTATTCTTCACGGCCCTAATTTCATACTAGACATATTAAACACATCACTCCGTAGTCACAGACCTACCCTCTCACCTACCCACTTACCTACCAACACACACTCAATGCACGCATTCAGCTGAATCAGTCTCTACCAGTACCTGAGCACACTACCTGTTTTCAGGCAAGAACTCTGAAACTTATCAAAAAACGTGGTCAAATTATAAGATAAACTCAAAAAACGCAGGTAATGTAACTATTTCGTGCGATACGGACTATGGCAGGAATAAAAGGTAACTAAATATGTAACAGAACTCATCAGCACAGAGACACTAAAGTAGTGACTTCCTGACCGTCTGCACGGGCCGCGACGCCTGCGCCTTTGGGAGAAAGTACCTGCGCTTCACGAAGCCGCCGTCCTTGAAACAGATCTAAGTATAGACAACGGTCAAATTTCAATTTTTACACAGATACGTAGATTTAATTTGGAAACACCAGGTGGTAAAAATTCTGAAAGGCAGTATAAATGTCCTAAGAACTTAAAATAACGAAATTACTGACGTTTAAAATGTAACTAACAACTCCACGAAATAGCGCTATTCTTCAGAAGCTAACAGTTGCTTAGAAATTTCCCCGCTATCTTTCGGAAACCTAAGGATCGTCTCTAGGGTCACAGCAGCCAGCCAATGGTGTCTAACCTGAGCCAAATGAGTCCAGTCCGTAATCTACCATAATGCTGAATACGCATTTAGTATTATCCCACCATCTACGCCTAGATCTGCCGAGTCGTCTCTTTGCTCCAGGTTTTCCCACCGCAACTTTGTGTGCACTTACCTTCTGCCTCACGCATGCCACATTCTCCGCCAATCTCATCCTCCTGATTTTATCATACCAATAAAATATGGCGAGCAAGTACAGGTTACGAAGCTAATATGATTTTCGCCAAACACTTGTTACTTTCTCCTTCTCAGGCCCAAATATTGTCCTCAATATCCTGTTCTGTAAATCCCTTGGTCGTATGTTCCTTCCGTCATGTGACAGACCAAGGACTCGAGTCTTCTGGGAAGTGATGTTACGGTCTCGAGTGAGCAGTTCCCGAATTCTAAGGTGTGCCATCCCCCTTGTGTGTTTAAACTATAAGGTGAAGTAAATTCAGTCAAAAACACAACTATGGATCCACACCAGCTACCTACAAATTCATTGACGCAACAGACATCCCACAAAATTTAGCTTAACAAAAGGACGTAAAATTATGATGAGATCTCAACATCACCACGCGGTTTAGGCATATTATTTAAAACTCTTTTAGCAAGAAAGTTGTCAAAAATTGAAGATGGCCGCTATAGGCCGAAACATGTAGTTTTTTCCATTGCTAATAAACGCCATCATTTAGCCCATATATTCATAGTTGTGTTTTTGACTGAATTTTCCTCACCTTATGGTAGTTCCCGAAATTTCGAAGGGCTGCAGTACTTCATCTTCAAGGTTGAAGCAGTCCAAAAAGAATTATTCGTTCCTTCGAGACGACGTAAACCACACATCCTGCGACGCAGCGCCACATCTCAGAAGACGTGGAACCTCACCAACAAAGGACTGAGAACCTTAGATTTCGCTGTCCTAATTATTTCGCGAAATGAAATACTGATTTGTTGGTGTCTTTCACAAATATTTTGAATTTTGTTTTATTTTCGTAAGACTTAAAGAGCTCTCTTCGAAGCAGTTAACGGTGAAAGAAATGTTGGAGTTTCTGGAGTGATGCAGACCTGCCCAGTAAGGTCCAGTTTAAAAAAGCAGGGAATTCAGTTCTCGTGGCTGTGAAAATTTCCCCCGTTTACGACTTAAATTTACCTAACCGTCAGTGCAGCAACAGAATACGCGCTGCAGCCCACGGCAGAGAAGAGCAGTGTTCCATTCTACTTTGACGTTGGACCCGCCCAGGAATCAGTAGGCACTAAGTCGGCAGGAGGACGATGATAGTAACGGAGCGCGTGGTGCTGACAACAAGGAGGTAATTTGTCGTATAATTTGTCGTAAAATTTGTCGTACAATTTTCAGTAACAGCGGCTGTCTCTATGTATTAATAACGATTTTCGAAAGTGGCTGTGAAATGAATAGCAACAGATAGTGGGGGGGGGGTCCAGAATTCAAACTCTGGTCCACAATCAGCCAAATCCGACTGAAATTATTCTTAGTTTTCCAGAGTTTCCCTGAATAAATGCAGGGGTATTACGTACAAACAGTTCTGCACCTCAAACCACGCATTTCTCCATTCAATATTGACATCTATTATTAAACACTGGAGCAGGCGGTGATGCAGTTGGTTGGGGCACTGCGCTACAAGTCGGAAGGTCGAGGGTTCGATCTCCCACGGCGTCACTGGAATTTTTTATTTACATAATCCTTCCGGCCGCACTATGGCGCTGGGGTCGACGCAGCCTCCAACACAAATGAGTATCAGGATAATTTCTTGCGGGGTAAAGGTTGCCGGTACATAGGATTGTCAACCTTACCACCTTCATGTGCCGACTGGGTGCCTCAACCTCCTGGAACCCTCAAGGTCTGAATAGGCCTCTAAAGAAATTGCTTTACCTTTACTATTATATGATACATAAAATATGCAGCTAACGAGTTTTGTTAAATAAGCAAAGGCAGCAATAACAAATAGTCTAACACAACTTTAATTAACTATCATTTTAAATAATTTACAGCAACATGTTTCGGCTCTTACAAGCCATTTTCAGGCTGAATATAAAGGAGTATATATAATACAATATAATAATACATTACAATAATAATAATAATGTGTTAGACTCTATTATTACTTTATTTATTAGACTGTAACACAATGGGGATGTCTGACATAAAAATTAAAAAGAAAGCAGGGGCAGGTCTAAGGGGCACTAGTCAACAATGCGTGACATATCTTCCGATTCAGAAATTACCAAGTAACTACCCGCAGCCTTCGTTTTACCCCTCATCTTTACGCCTTTTACCTTAATTCCCCTTGCCAATATACACTACCTCTCATTTTAAACCCCCCGATTTTCGGTTTAACGTCCTTTGGCTGGCTGGGCCCTATTACGCTCACTCCCACATATTCCATTACTTCTTGTTGGAATAGCGTTTTGGACTTACGCCTGCTTGATTTAAGCCCACTTTTTCCGGCCCACGAAAAGGTATAAAATAAGAGCTTATTGCACCTCCCGGCAGAAGGTCTTCTTTGAGTATGCAACAAGTGTGCGGTTATCAATACATTTATTGTTATGAATCCGAATGCCACTTCAACTCACCCTATATCACCGTCATATATTTGTCTGCGAAAATACAATTTATGAATAGAAACGATATCAGGTATGATTATAAGACGAATCAACATTTTCGGTTTGCATTTCCACTAATGTAATTCCGAGGGACAGAACTGCGCCCTGTCCACTCCTTGGACAAGCCATTCTGACTCAACTGGCGTAGGAAGCGCATAAATCGATAGCTAATTTTAGCCACTCGCACAGTTTTATTAACACAGATACTCGACCACGATCTGGCACACTTTGGAAAGCGTGCTATCTCAAGCAGCGAAGCTTGGTCTTCGGTATCTTTCGGGTTTCAATCGTAAAAAGAAGACACATTTGCTGCCTTCAGTTATTTATCTACATTACATAAATACCTATGGCTTGATCAGTACAATGACCTCTGTTTACTGCTCCAAATATTGCTTCTGTATTTAGAACACGTTAGGCCCATTGCACATGGCCGTAATTGGTATGCGGTGCATTGTTAAATCGAATGAATGAATGTACTCGTGAGGGTAATGATGATAATAGTGATGACGACGATGACGACACAAGATGGCAACTAAATACTACAGCGGAAACTAAAAAGATTTTCAATTTTTAAGCCCTAAGCGCTCTTTGCTTTTTGTCACTTCCTGTGCAGTTATTTTGAAGCAATACGAGTCATCGTCACTCTATAAATCTCATTCGATTGTTCCAGGAGGAATAAACACTAAAGTTTCTCGAACACCAAGTAAACAGACTTCGTACAATTAAATCACGTTGTTTCTCAACACGAAAATGATCGATACTGCAATCAAACATGGCGGTCGACCACTTCGTAGTTTAATGACAGCATTCTGCGTGAGATACTGGATAGTGATACAAAGTAATAACGGACGAAGGCGAGGAGATTACGTTAAAATAACGGGAGATCTAAAATGTCACTGTAAGTCAGGTTGCTTATTTGTAATTTCTGATAAAGTCTCGCTAGAAGATACGACGACGTTACAGCGGAGCTCCTGAAGATTCAAATCACTCCTGACCCTAAACTAAAAACACAGCTCAGAATCACATCATTGAGAAGAAAGAGTAAAACTGGGAGCGTTTGGTTTCAATAACCGGCGATCTGGTTTATGCATGAAACCTGGGATATTCTGGGACCTTATGCAGCGTAGACTGTTAGTTTGTTACCGATGTTTTGGGACAACCTATCGGTCCCACTTTCGAGGTTCAAGCAGCCTGCTTGAAACTCGAAGAAGTTAGGAATTCAGATGTCCGTTCTTCGGGGACGCCGCTTTACAGGGTAATCAGTACCCGATGTCTCAAGACCATCACCTTGTCTCGAAACGTCGGGGGGCAGATTACCCAGTGACGCGGTGTCACACCTCAGATGAATGGAAATCTCGGCTATACCCCTGTGAAATCTAAATTTCGAAGGCTACGACTTGTCTAAGAGCAGACTACACAGATGCCAAAATGAAGAATATTTCCCAGTAAAATTTCTAGTCACATATAATAGATTAGGATTTGTCTATTTTCACCATTTCACCGTGCATTTTAGAATATATTCACTTTATTATAACCAACTTATGCACTTATATGTCTGTTTAAATTATGTTGATATTTTAAAACACTAAGATATAACACACTAAAACCATTAATCACTCCTACGTGTTTCGGTTATCACATATAACCATCCTCAGGGAGTTCCTTGTACATACTAAAGTTACTACATATGTTGCCCTTATGGTATGGTGGAAGCATGTCTTATTACATGTATGATGGATCTGGATTGTCTGCTGTGTGCTCGTCAGTGCTGTCCTGCACTGACGAGCACACAGCAGATCCATCATACATGTAATAAGACATGCTTCCACCATACCATAAGGGCAACATATGTAGTAACTTTAGTATGTACAAGGAACTCCCTGAGGATGGTTATATGTGATAACTGAAACATGAAGTAGTGATTAATGGTTTTAGTGTGTTATATCTTAGTGTTTTAAAATATCAACATAATTTAAACAGACATATAAGTGCATAAATTGGTTATAATAAAGTGAATAGGATTTGTCTTTTACTACTGAGATGGAAAACGCTTGAAATTAATGAGGGCTATATTAGAAGCTTTCTCCAGTACTGATGTCAGTATGGTACAGGCTGTTTTATTCTTTATGATGCTGTGAATTCATGCAGTTTTACTGCTGCCATAACAAACAAACTTAGAGCAGTCAACACAAGTTTACTTAACCCAACTACAGAGATTCTCAGAACAGCACGTCTGTCAGCCAAGATTACAGAGCAAGCTAATGCAAAGTGCTAACAACTAAACCGACAGGCTGAATCATTATAAAATTAGCAGTTATCAAACAATGCCACAGTTAATTGCAATGAAGATCAATTATTTAATGTTTTATCTCCCTCAAATTTAACATCTCACACAAACAGAGCAACCAGAAAATTCCCTACCCCTTACAACACCACACGATACAAATCATAGGGACTAGTGTTCCCCCTAGTGGCAGCATTAATTTCTTTCCAAAGCAGTCATCTTAGTTACGGTTACTCTGACTTAGCACAGTTCCTGTCTCACAACATTACATCTAAATACGTGACAGAGAGTCTGGATCAGCAGACACAGTTCTCTTGCAAATACTGTTTACTCCTCATGGGCTTAATCACAAACTAACCAGTTTCACAACCACATTTCTCCTCAAACACTTGAAAGTTAATTAACTGATCAAGAAATTCCTTCTTGTAACAGAACCCAAAGGCTGACAATATTATCACAAAAAGCCACCAGTCAACCACATCCTCAGATTCATTACTTAAGATTCATTTCATTATTATCCTCCAAATTAGCTAGATTTTCTCATGTGTATAGCCAGTGTCTACCATTTCACCAACCTGAATTATGTCACCCTACCAATATCATGTGCAGGGTACAACCTGTAATGTTTGTGATTACAAACCCTTCTCCATGCTCATGTCCCTGCATCTTGCTTAAGTTTAAAACCCCTCCACCTCCTCTTTTTTCCATGTGAAGACATAAACTTATCCAGGTTTTTGAAGCATTGTTTAAAAAAAAGTAACCCAGAGCACTATTCAATATTAAAGCAGCACACCTTCCTCAGAATCCTTTAAGTCAGAACACAAATAGAAACCATGATTTGTTCTCAACAACCCTCAAATACATTTTCCTGCTCAGTGTGAGATAACTATCCCTAACACCCATATAACACAACAAAGGCGTAACGGTCTTAAATTTCCAAACAAATTTAATGACCAAAAAATAAATTCCACAATTTTGTACCATTACACTTAGAATGAAAGTACAAGAAATGCCACATACATACTGCATCAAGTGGCACAAGGATAAATTTTTATCCCATTGTCTTTTTTTTTATTCAAGACTAACAGAATAGGCAGATATGCACTACGACAGTAATGACTGATAAAATTTCTCATTGCTGAAGGAGTCTGTAGTTTCGAAAGTCTCAACATCTGTCTGCATAGTCACCAACCAGTAGGTTTGCAGGTTTGGACACACATTTCTGGGAACCTCAGACAGTCATTACTGACATCATAGCTGATGTGCTGCCCAGTGCTGCTACTGATACTAAAATATCCACATCATGATCTGTAGCATAAGGGACAAGCATGTGACTATATAAGAATGGTTCATTCATTCATTCACTCCATTGGTGTATGGAGAATGTGATGATTCCTTGCCGTTCTCAGGAGTTTCTTCCATTCCTCTCTGTTATATACTCTTTCCTTCCACCCTTTTCCACCAACTGGTCTTCTATACTCCCTCACTTCATCTTGCCATCTATTTCTTGTTCTACTCTCAGACTTTTTGTTTCCAAATTCATATATAATACTTTTTAGGGAATTCTATTTTCTTCCATTCTCTGTACAAGCCCAAACCAAGGTAATCTATTTAACCTTATTGTCTCTGTTATAGTGGGTTTTTTAACCATTGTATAAATTTCTTTATTGATTAATATTCCCCAATTTTCTTTTTCATTGTCACATACTGGGCCTAAAATTCTTCTATACACTTTCCTTTCAAAAATATTTATTTGCTTTCTGTCTGTCTTTGTTCATCCAGACCGGCCCTGGGGCCCACTTAGCCTCCTGTATAATGGGTACCAGGTCTTTCCCGGTGGTAAAGTGCCAGGGTCATGGAAGAATAGAGCTATAGCTCTACCCACCCTCTGGGCCACACCGGGCCTGTAACGGGACCACTTTATCTTTCTGTCTCTCTTTGTTAGAATCCAGGTTTCTGATGCATATGTTAAAGTTTTGTCTATTATTGTGTTCTTCAATTTTAATTTTAGTTTTTAGATATATTTCTATTTCTAAAAAATTTTTGTAACATAATGTATGTTTTGTTAGCATCTTTTATTCTTTCTTGTAAATCTATTTGGTGCTTATTATCTTCATTGAGTATAACACCTAGATATTTAAAATTTTCAACCCTTTCAAATGTATAATTTTTTATTTTTAATTATCCTATTTTGTTTTGTTTTGTTTTGAACTGTTTTTCCATTCCACTACCATATTTTTTTATTTTTCTTTGGTTTATGTTTATTCAAAGCTTTCTGGCAATGTTTTCTATTTCTACAAAAAGTTGTATAATTCTATTTTCGTTGTTATACCGTGCATATTGTGTCACTCAATTATTTTACCAACCACTACACTTATATAAATTTGTAAAATTTACACATTAAAACATTAAAAATGCTCTGACATGTTTCGGTCCTAGGACCATCATCATGGAGCTATATCGTCCTTGATAAAGTTACACTATTA
>Ga0131853_10011053_pt1 | contig 16505 bp, 13 predicted proteins | sample TergutLab28metaG_FD_92764 | JGI IMG/M metagenome (GOLD analysis project Ga0131853, IMG submission 92764) | Labiotermes labralis P1 segment gut microbial communities from Petit-Saut dam, French Guiana - Lab288 P1 (version 2) (version 2) | ecosystem: Host-associated > Arthropoda: Insects >...
GGGCGTCAACTTCGTCGACCTGCGCGACGCGGGCGACCCCGTCGAGTTGGCCGCCCTGTACGACGCGGAGGGCGCCGACGAGCTGACGTTCCTCGACATCTCGGCCTCCTCGGACGGTCGGGCGACCACGCTCTCGGTGGTCTCGCAGGTGGCCGAGCAGGTCTTCATCCCGCTCACCGTCGGCGGCGGCATCCGGACCGTCGACGACGTCGACACGATGCTGCGGGCCGGGGCCGACAAGGTCTCCGTCAACACCGCGGCGATCGCGCGACCCGAGCTCGTGGCGGAGATCGCCGACCGGTTCGGCAACCAGGTGCTCGTGCTGTCGGTGGACGCCCGCCGAGCGGCGCAGCAGCCGTCCGGCTTCGAGGTGACCACCCACGGCGGACGGCGTTCGGCGAACCTCGACGCGCTCGAGTGGGCGGCACGCGCCGCCGAGCTGGGGGCAGGGGAGATCCTGCTCAACTCCATGGACGCCGACGGCACCACCGACGGCTTCGACCTCGACCTGATCCGCGCCGTCCGCGCCGAGGTGGCGATCCCCGTGATCGCCTCGGGTGGTGCCGGTGCGGTCGAGCACTTCCCGCCCGCGGTCGAGGCCGGCGCCGACGCCGTCCTGGCGGCCACGGTGTTCCACTTCGGCACCCTCCGGGTCAGTGACGTGAAGGCGGAGCTGGGCCGGGCCGGGCTGCCCGTGCGGTAGTCGCACCTCGCCTGGGACGCGGCTTTACGTGTGACCCTGCCGTTTGAGAACGCCTTGTCCACAGATTGTCTTTGGGCCCTGTTTTCGATCTTGTGTTCGGTCTAGCGTTGGGGCATGACCTCCTCTGCTGCGACCCGCTCCGAGGCTCCTGGGCCTCGGGCGTTGTTGGCGCCGGGCCGAGGAGCTGGTCGACGTACGCCGGCGGGCGGTGGTGGAGGATCTTCAGGTCTGCCTGGCCTGGGCCGACCTGCACGGCGAGCCGCCAGCCATGGACATGGAGGGCGGGGAGCGGTTGATCTCGTTGGGTGGGGAGGGCACGCCGCTGGTTTCCGACCTGTGCCTGGGCGAGCTCTCGATCGCCCGCGGTGTCCACCTCAACGCCACCCGGGCCGCGATGGCCGACGCGTTGGACCTGCGCCACCGGCTGCCGCGACTGTGGCACCGCCTCCGGGCCCTGGAGCTCGAGGCATGGGTCGCGCGCAAGATCGCGGCCATGACCCGGCCCCTGAGCCGGGAGGCCGCCACGCTGGTCGATGCCACGGTCGCCGCAGCGGTGGCGCAGTCCCCGGGCCGGCTACTGACCCTGGCCGAGGCGGTCACCATCGAGGCCGACCAGGAACGCCGCCGCGCCGACCTGGCCGCGGCCCGAGCCGCCACGGGGGTCTGGCTCTCCTCCGGGCGAGACGACCTGCCCGGCCTACGCACCATCTACGCCCGCCTCGAGGCCGCCGACGCGATCTGGCTCGACGCCACCGTCCAACGCGTCGCCGACGCCCTCGCCGCCGACCCAGACCTGCGCACGGCCCACCACCCCCACCTCGGCCAGACACCCTCGCCCGAGGAACTGCGCGCCGCCGCCCTGGGCTGGCTCAGCCGCCCCGAGGACCTGGCCGCGCTGCTGGGCGTGCTCGACCAGCCCGCCTCGCCATCGGGGGCGGCCTCGCGGAAGCGCCGCGAAGCCACCCTCTACGTCCACCTCCACCAGGCCGCGCTGGACGGCACTGCGGCGATCGCCCGCGCCGAGGGACTCGGGCCGCTGCTGCTCGAGCAGGTCACCGCCCTACTGGGCCACGCCCACATCAGCCTCAAGCCCGTCATCGACCTGACCCACGGCCGCTCGGTCAACGCCTACGAGTTCCCCGCCGACATCCGCGAACGCGCACACCTACGGATGCTCGGCGACGTCTTCCCCTACGCCACCTCCCACAGCCGCCGCCTCGACGCCGACCACCCCACCCCCTTCAACCCCCACGGCCCACCCGGACAGACCGGCGACCACAACCTCGCCCCACTCGGACGCCGACACCACCGCATCAAGACCCATCTGGCCTACAAGGTCGAACAACTCGGCCCCACCACCTACCGATGGACCACACCCCACGGCCTCATCCGCTGGGTCGACCCCACCGGCACCCACCGCGCAGGCCCAGCACCGTGAGCCCGGAAAGACGTCAGCTCGAGCGGGACTGGACGACCCAGATCCAGTTGCCGTCGGGGTCGTTGACCGAGAACATCCGCGGCACGGGGCCTTCGCCACCCATCGGCTCGCCCACCTGCACGCCGTCGGTGCCGCTGAGACGTTGGTGCTCCGCGTCGACGTCGGCTGCCTCGACGCCGATGCTGCCTCCACCCGGCTGCCCGCCCATCGGCGGGTTGAGCGCCAACACGGTGACCGAGCCGGGCGGCGCCACCTCGACCCAGCGTCCGGCCTGCTCGCCGTCGCCGAACTTCGTCTCCGAGCGCAGCTCCCAACCCAGCTTCTGGGTATAGAAGGCGATTGCGGCGTCCTGGTCGGCGACGCTGAACATCGCCGTGCTGATGGTGTTGATCGTGGTCATGGTGTCGAACCTTCCACCCCGCGGTGGCTGCGGCAAGGGGATGCGGCAAGAGGGTGCGGTTATCCCCAGGTCGGCGAGGGGGCCCTGTCGGAAGTCGCCGCTGCACCGTTGGGTTGAGCCATGCCTCAGAGCACCTCGGGCGGATTCCGCCGCCGTCGGCGCGTAGCCGACTCCATGACATCCGACCTGCTTGACTGCGTCGACCGGTCGCTGGCCGCGGAGCGGGCGGGTGACGCGATCGCCGCACGGGAGTGGCACGACAAGGTGCCGCAGTTCGCGAAGGGGCGGCAGCGCGGCATCCTCGCCACCCTCGTCGCGCTCGGGCCGGAGCCGCCGGAGTGGGTCTGGGCGCGCTGGATCGCCTATCAGACGGCCCGGTGTGAGGACGGCTCGACGGGTGCGCTCACGAGGGCACGGCTGCAGGTGTTGGGCGGCGGCTTCCACAACGACCTCCTCGAGGCCTGCTTCCGGGAGCAGGGGGATCCGATCCGAGTGGCGGCGAAGGTCATGGGCGAGTCGTGGCTGTATCACCAGCTGGTGGTCCATGAGGATCGTGGACTGCCACTGTTCGTCGACGAGTTCGCGACCGATCGCCTCGCCGAGCACGCGCAGCTTGCGCGGCGGTGGGTCGGTGCGCCGATGGGCGGGTTCGAGCTCGGCGCCAGCCGTCCCGGCGCGCGCCTACGCGTGCGCGACCTTGCGGAGGACGAGTGGATCGACGTGCTCGATCTCGGGGCCAGAGCCTGTGCGCCGGACGGCCACGCCATCGGACGGCTGGTCCCGAGCGGGCTCGGCGAGGCGCTGATGTTCGACATGCCGCCGCTCGGCGTACCGGCTGAGCTGGCGCAGCTGGTCGCAACACGGCCCGACGGCGGCTGGGTGCGGGTGCTGGAGGCATGGCGGGCACGTGGGCGGATGGCGTCGCGGCACGTGATGCGGCAGGACTACGAGCTGGCCGGCGATGTGCTCGGTCTCGACGTCGTGCGGTTCGGCACCCACCCACGTGACCTCCCGCGGGTGCGGCAGCAGCTGCGCGAGGGCCGCGACGAGGTGAGCCGGGCATCGTTCCGCATCCTCGAGCGCGCCCGGCTCGGTGAGATCGAGGCGTCCGATCAGGCGTACGTCGCGGCGGCCGTCCTCAACGTCCGGGCCTTCGACGACCTGTGCCGGCGGCGACCGCAGGCTGGCGACGCGGCCAGCTGGGCACACTGGGCACAGCTGGTTCCCCGGCCCGCGCGTGGCCGGTTGGCCGTGCTCGCCGACCGGTAGGGCACCGCCCGGGAGCCAGCTAGACGTTGAGCTTCGCGGTCTTGACGGCCTCCACCTTCTCGGGCGGCCCGGACCATTGCAGGTCGGTCACCTCGCTGCGTCCGGTGAGGAAGAGGAGCAGCTCGGAGACGGGCGCGGTGAGCACCACCGGGTCGGGCCCGTCGTACAGCGTCTTGCGCCGATGCCCGTCGGTGACCTCGAGCGGTACGCCGACCCGCCGGCCCACCATCCGGCCCAGCAGGGAGAGCCCCACCCAGATGTCGGCGGCGCCGTCGGCGGGCACCGTCCGCGGCGTCCATCCGGGCTGCGCACGCCGGATGTCCTCATGGTGCACGAAGAACTCGACCCCGTTGACCAACCGCTCCGCCAGTTCGGGGCGCAGCACCAGGGGAGGTGCGACGAGCATGTCGAGCAGCTCGTCGAAGGAGTGGGACTCATACGACTCCCTCGCCTGACGGCTCAGTCCCTCGAGCGCCGGTACGACGGCCCCGAGCGTCGCCCACGGACGCCGCTCGCGCACGAGGAGATGGAGGATCAGGTCGCCGACGTTCCAGCCGGCGCAGAGGGTCGGGGCGTCCGGGCCCACGTCCCGCGCCGTCTGGCACAGGGCGGACCGCTCGAGGCGTGCGAAGGAGGTCATATGACCCACCATAGGATCTCCCGGGTGGAGCAGAGGGCGACGACGTGGGACGGCTTGAAGGTCCTGTGGGTCGCGATCAAGCGTGAGCCGTGGGTCTTCACCGCCTCCACCATCGGCAGCGCTCTCTTCGGGGCCCTGACCGTCGCCGACGCATGGGTGCTGGGCTGGTCGACCGATCACGTCATCCTGCCCGCGTTGAGGACCGGCCACATCGGTGCCGGCTGGCTGATCGCCGTGGTCGCCCTCTTCGTCGCCGTCGCCATCGGACGCGCCGTCGGCGTGGTCGCGCGGCGGCTGGGAGCGGGCGTCATGCAGTACCGCATGCAGGCCCACACCCGGCGCGCGGTGACGCGCCGCTATCTCACGCTGCCGTTGGCCTGGCACCAGCAGCACCCGACCGGCCAGCTGCTGTCGAACGCGAACGCCGACGTCGAGGCCGCATGGGCACCCATCGCACCGCTGCCGATGGCGGTCGGCACGATCGCGATGATGGTGATCGCGGTCGTCCAGATGCTCCTCGCCGACGTGGTGCTCGCGATCGTCGGGTTGCTCGTCTTCCCGGCGGTCGTCCTGGTCAACCTGCTCTACCAGCGCTTCGCGAGCCCGCTGATCACCCACGCGCAGCAACTGCGTGCCGAGCTCTCCGAGATCGCGCACGAGTCCTTCGACGGCGCGATGGTCGTCAAGACGCTCGGCCGCGAGGCGGAGGAGACCGACCGCTTCGCCCGCAAGGCCGCGGAGCTGCGGGAGACCAACATCCGGGCAGGACGGATCCGCGCCGCCTTCGACCCCGCACTCGCGGCCCTGCCCGACCTCGGCGTACTGGTGGTGCTCGCCGTCGGCGTCATGCGCGTGCTGCACGGTCACGCCGCCGCCGGCGACGTCGTCCAGGTCGGCTACCTGCTCACCATCGTCGCCTTCCCGATCCGCTCCCTGGGCTGGCTGCTGGGGGAGTTCCCCCGAAGCGTCGTCGGCTACCGCCGGGTGCGCTCGGTGCTCGACGCGACCGGCGCGATGGAGTACGCCGACGCGCGGGTGCTCCCGGAGGCGACCGATGCTGGGACCGTGTTCGGCGCGCGGCTCTCGGTGGAGCACGTCGGATACGCCTATGCCAGCGATCAGCCCCTGCTGCGAGACGTCACCTTCACCGCCGAACCGGGTCGCACGATCGCGGTCGTCGGCGCCACGGCCTCGGGCAAGTCGACGCTGACCACGCTCCTGTGCCGCCTGGTCGATCCCGACGCCGGCCGGATCCTCCTCGACGGCACCGATCTGCGCGACCTCGCGCACGGTGAGCTGGCGCAGGTCGCGGCCGTCGTACCGCAGGCCGCGTTCATCTTCGACGACACGGTGCGCGGCAACATCGCCCTCGGCGCCGAGCGCACCGACGAGGAGATCTGGGCGGCCCTGCGCACGGCCCAGGCCGACGGGTTCGTCGCGGCCCTGCTCGACGGGCTCGACACCCGGCTGGGGGAGCGCGGCACGAGCCTGTCGGGTGGCCAGCGCCAGCGCATCTGCCTCGCCCGGGCGCTGGTACGCCGACCCCGGCTGCTGCTCCTGGACGACGCCACCTCGGCGGTCGACCCAGAGGTCGAACAGCGCATCCTCGGCGCACTGCGGACCTCGCGCTCGGGCGCAGGCTTCGACGCCACCCTCGTCGTGGTCGCGTACCGGAAGGCCACCATCGCGCTGGCCGACGAGGTGGTGCACCTGCACGACGGCCGCATCGTGGATCGCGGCCCGCATGCGGAGCTGCTGGTGCGCAGCCCCGCCTACGCCGAGCTGGTCAACGCCTACGAGACCACCGAGGAAGCCCTGTGAACATCGAGGGGGCCCTGTGAGCACGGTCGCGAGCGGCGAGGACCTGACCGCCCGGGAGACGATCCGGCGCGGCATCCACCACTCACCCGAGCTCGTCGAGGGTGCCGGTAGGACGCTCGCGCTCGCGGTGCTGGCCAGCCTCGGCCAGGTGGTGGTGCCGGTCGCGGTCCAGCAGACCCTCGACCACGGCATCCTGCACGCCGGTGGCCCGGACGTGCGCTTCACGGTCCTGATGGGTGTGGCGGCGGCGCTCGCGCTCGGGGTGACCGGCGTGGCGTCGTACCTGATGACCTATCGGCTCTTCGTCGCCTCCGAGCGCGGCCTGGCCACGCTGCGCACCAAGGCATTCCGGCACGTGCACGACCTGCCGCTGCTCACCCAGCACACCGAGCGCCGCGGCGCCCTGGTCTCACGGGTGACCAGCGATGTGGACCAGATCAGCCAGTTCGTGGTCTACGGCGGTCTGCTGTTCGTGGTCTCGGCGGGCCAGATGCTCATCGCCACGGTCGTGATGGTCGTCTACTCCTGGCAGCTCGCGCTCGTCGTGTGGGTCTGCTTCGCACCGCTCTTCGCGAGCCTGCGGTTCTTCCAGCGCCGGCTCTCGGCGGCGTACACGGTGGTCCGGCGTCAGGTCGGCACGCTGCTGTCCGCCATCGCCGAGCCGGTCGTGGGCGCGGCCGTGGTCAAGGCGTACGCCGTCGAGCACCGCACCCAGGCGCGCATCGGCGCCGCGGTGGAGGCCAACATGGCGGCCCAGACCCAGGCGCAGAGCCTCGTCGCCGGCTTCTTCAGCCTGGGCGGCCTTGCCGGGGGCCTCGCCAACGCGGGCGTGATCGTCATCGGCGTCGAGCTCGGGCTCGCCGGCCACCTGACGTCGGGCAAGATCCTCGCCTTCGCATTCCTCGTCACGCTCTTCGTCGGGCCGGTGCAGACCGGCTCCCAGATCCTCACCGACGCCCAGAACGCCGTCGTCAGCTGGCGCCGCGTCATCGGCATCCTCGACACGCCTGCCGACCTCGTCGACCCGGGCCCCGAGGGCGCGGTGCTGCCGCGCGGGCCGATCCCGGTCCGCTTCGACGACGTCACCTTCGCCTACCCCGGCGGCATGCCGGTGCTGCACGACATCGACTTCGCGCTCGAGCCGGGCAGCCGCGCCGCGGTGGTGGGGGAGACCGGGTCGGGCAAGTCCACCATCGCCAAGCTGCTGACCCGGCTCATGGACCCCACGACCGGCCGGGTCCTGCTCGACGGCACCGACGTACGCCGGATCGCGGCCGCCAGCCTGCGCAGCAGCGTCGTGCTGGTGCCGCAGGAGGGCTTCCTCTTCGACGACACCCTGGCGGCCAACGTCCGCTACGGCCGGCTCGACGCCACCGACGACGAGATCGTCGACGCTGCCGAGCAGCTCGGCCTCGGAGACTGGCTGGCGGGTCTGCCGCGCGGGGTGCTGACTCCCGTCGGCCAGCGCGGTGAGTCCCTCTCCGCCGGGGAGCGTCAACTGGTGGCCCTGCTGCGCGCCCAGCTCGCCGACCCCGACCTGCTGGTGCTCGACGAGGCGACCTCCGCGGTCGACCCAGCACTCGAGATGCGGATCAACCGCGCCCTGGAGAGGCTGATGGCCGGGCGCACCTGTGTCACCATCGCCCACCGCCTCACCACCGCCGAGAACGCCGACGAGGTGCTCGTCGTCGACCACGGCCGGATCGTCCAGCGCGGCCCGCACGCCGAGCTCGTCCAGCAGCGCGGCAGCGTCTACGCGGGGCTGCACGCCTCCTGGGTGGCGCAGCAGGGGAGAATGGAGACGTGAGCACTTCACCGTCCACGCCCTCCTCCGCCCTCGACCCCGCGATCGCCGCCAGGCTCAAGCGCAGCCCCGACGGGCTCGTCCCCGCCGTGGTGCAGCAGCACGACTCCGGCGAGGTGCTGATGCTGGGCTACATGGACGACGAGGCGCTGGCCCGCACGCTGAGCACCGGCCGGGCGACGTACTGGAGCCGCAGCCGGCACGAATACTGGGTCAAGGGCGACACCTCCGGCCACCGGCAGTGGGTCAAGGAGGTCCGCCTGGACTGCGACGGCGACACGCTCCTGGTCAAGGTCGACCAGGAGGGCCCGGCCTGCCACACCGGCGACCGCACCTGCTTCGACGATGGGCTGCTCCGTGGCTGAGGCAGGCAGCAGACGGCGCACGTTCTGGCCGACCGTCCTTGCCGGCGTCGTCGGGTCCGGCCTCGCCGCCATGGGCGGCAGCAAGGACTGGTTCGCCGCGGCGAACCAGTCCGCCGCGGCGCTGAGCGGTCTCGGCACCACGAGCGCGCTCGACGCACCCGCGGTGACGGCGCTCGGGCTCGTGGCCTTGGCGGCCTGGGGCGTGGTGCTGGTCACCCGAGGCTGGGTCCGCCGCGGGGTCGCCGTCCTCGGCGCACTGGCTGGGGCCGGCGCGGTGGCCGCCGGCATCGTCAGCCTCGGCGACGCGCCGCACGGGACGCACTTGAGCGGGGCATGGCCGTGGCTCGGGCTCGTCGGTGCGGTGCTCGCCACCGTGGCAGCCGTGGCGGCCGTGATGATGGCGCCTGCGTGGCCGGAGATGGGCCGCAAGTACGACGCCCCGACCGGCGCGGCCCAGGCTGCGACCCTGGGGCCAGAAGACCTCGGCGAGGCGGACAACATCGATCTGTGGAAGTCCATCACGGAGGGCCGTGACCCGACGCTCGACGGGGATGAATAGACTGCACCTCGCAACGCCCGCCTGACCCCGATCGGCCAGCTCGATCCGACTACGTCGATCGACCTGAGCCTGACCATCCTGACCATGAGGAGCCCCGCATGTCCGACAGCCACGGCAACACCCCGGCCGCCTGGAGCGCCGTCGTCGTCGGGCTCATCGGATTCATCGTCGGCGCCGTCGGTGTCATCCTCAACCCGATCAACTGGATCATCTTCTGGATCGGTGTCGTCATCACCGCGGCGGCCGGCCTGGTCTTCATCGTGATGTCGAAGCTCGGCTACAACGTCGAGAGCCACTGACCTCACCTTCGTCGCGGCCCGGCTCCCGTCGCGGGGGTCGGGCCGTATCGCGTGGTGGGCCCAGTCGGTCCCGATCGTGCGGCGGGTGAGAGGCTTGGAACCGAAGCAGGAGAGGAGCCGTGCGCGTGTCTGAGGTGCCCGAGGCGTCAGTGCTCGACGACATCATCGCCGGTGTCCGGATCGACCTCGCCGAGCGCCAGGCGACGACATCGGAGGCCGACCTGCGGGCGCGCCTGGCCGACGTCGCCCCGCCGCGCGACCCGATGCCGCACTTCCGCGCGCCCGGCAGCAGCGTGATCGCCGAGGTCAAGCGGAAGAGCCCCAGCAAGGGCGCGCTCGCCGACATCCCCGACCCTGCCGCCCTCGCCACCGAGTACGCCGCGGGCGGGGCCGCCGCGATCAGCGTGCTGACGGAGCAGCGGCGCTTCGGCGGAAGCCTCGCCGACCTGAGCGCCGTCCGCGCCGCCGTCGAGACGCCCATCCTGCGCAAGGACTTCATCGTCTCCACCTACCAGCTCCTCGAAGCGCGTGCGTACGGCGCGGACCTGGCGCTCCTGATCGTGGCCGCGCTCCCCGGCGACGAGCTCACGCGGCTCTACGACGTGGCCCGCGAGCTGGGCCTGACGGTGCTGGTGGAGGTGCACGACGAGCGCGAGACCGAGCGCGCCGTGGACCTGGGCGCCGAGCTGGTGGGGGTCAACGCGCGCAACCTGAAGACGCTGCAGGTGCACGACGACGTCTTCGGCCGCCTGGCGCCCCTGATCCCGGACGACCGCGTCAAGGTCGCCGAGTCGGGCATCTTCAGCCCGGTCGACGTCAAGCGCTACGTCGGCGAGGGCGCGCGTGCCGTCCTGGTCGGCGAGGCGCTCGTGAAGGACGGCCAGCCGCGTGCGGCGGTCGCGAACATGACGGGAGTCCTGGGATGAGCACCGACATCGGGGCCGGCAGCAGCTTCGACGCCGACGCGCAGGGCTGGTTCGGCGGCCAGGCCCAGGGCTTCGGCGGGCGGTTCATGCCCGAGGCGCTGATGCGCGCCCTGATCGAGCTCGATGAGGCGTGGACCGGCGCCAAGGCCGACCCGGCCTTCATGGCGGAGTTCGACGGCGCGCTGCGCGACTACGCCAACCTGCCCAGCCCGCTCTACCACGCGGAACGGCTCTCGGCGCGTCTCGGCCTGCGGGTGCTGCTCAAGCGCGAGGACCTCAACCACACCGGCGCCCACAAGATCCGCAACGTGCTCGGTCAGGCGCTGCTGACCAAGCGGATGGGCAAGACCCGCGTCATCGCGGAGACCGGCGCCGGCCAGCACGGGGTGGCGAGTGCCACCGCCGCGGCGTACTTCGGGCTGGACTGCACGGTCTACATGGGCAAGGTCGACACCGAGCGCCAGGCGCTCAACGTCGCCCGGATGCAGCTGCTGGGTGCCGAGGTCGTGCCGGTCGAGGCCGGCAGCGCGACCCTCAAGGACGCCATCAACGAGGCGCTGCGCGACTGGGTCGCGAGCGTCGACACGACGGCGTACCTCTTCGGCACCGCTGCCGGTCCGCACCCGTTCCCGAGCCTGGTGCGCGACCTGACCCGCGGGATCGGCGACGAGGCCCGGGCCCAGTGCCTGGAGCGGATCGGTCGGCTGCCCGACGCCGTCGCGGCGTGCGTGGGCGGCGGCTCGAACGCGATCGGCCTCTTCACCGCGTTCCTCGACGACGCGGCGGTGGAGATCCACGGCTTCGAGGCCGGGGGAGACGGCTTCGAGACCGGCCGCCACGCCGCCACCATCCAGGCCGGAGACCCCGGCGTGCTGCACGGCGCGCGCACCTACGTCCTTCAGGACGAGGACGGCCAGACCATCGAGTCGCACTCGATCTCGGCAGGCCTCGACTACCCGGGCGTCGGCCCGCAGCACGCCTGGCTCGCCAAGAGCGGCCGCGCTTCCTACACCAGCGTGACCGACACCGAGGCGATGGACGCCTTCGCGCTGCTGGCCCGCGCCGAGGGGATCATCCCCGCGATCGAGTCGGCCCACGCCGTCGCGGGGGCCATCCGGATCGCGCCGCGTCTGCGCGAGAAGTACGGCGAGGACGCGACCGTCCTGATCAACCTCAGCGGTCGCGGCGACAAGGACATGGGCACGGCGATCGAGTGGTTCGGACTCGGCCGCACGGAGGCCGACGGTACGCCGGCGAAGGCCAGCGACCAGCAGATCGTCGAGTCGGTCACCGAGGGGGGAGCGGCGTGAGGAGCACCGTGACCAGCACGCTGACGGCGTTCGAGACGGCCCGCACGCAGGGCCGAGCCGCGCTGGTGGGCTACCTGCCGGCAGGGTTCCCGACCGTCCAGGGCGGCATCGACGCCCTTCAGGCGATGGTCGCGGCCGGCTGCGACGTGATCGAGGTCGGCCTGCCCTACAGTGACCCGGTCATGGACGGGCCCACCATCCAGGCGGCCGCCCAGCGCGCGCTCGACGGCGGCGTGCGCACCCGGGACGTGCTCGCGACGGTCGAGGCCGTCGCCGCCACCGGCGTGCCGACGGTCGTGATGACCTACTGGAACCCCGTCGAGAGGTACGGCGTCGAGGCGTTCGCCCGCGACCTCGCGGCCGCCGGCGGCGCGGGCCTGATCACACCCGACATCACGCCCGACTACGGACCCGAGTGGATCGCCGCCGCCGACGCGCACGACCTGGACAAGATCTTCCTGGTCGCGCCGAGCAGCACCGACGACCGGATCGCGCTCACCACCGCGCACTGCCGCGGCTTCGTCTACGCGACCGCGGTGATGGGCGTGACGGGCGCCCGGTCGACGACCTCCGAGCTGGCCGGTCCGCTGGTCGCCCGGACCAAGGCGCTCACGCCCGCCGGCCTGGACCTTCCGGTCGGTGTCGGCCTCGGCGTGAGCACCGGCGACCAGGCCGCCGAGGTGGCGTCGTACGCCGACGGGGTGATCGTCGGCTCCGCCTTCGTCCGTACGCTGCTGGAGAACCCCGAGCCGACCACGGCGCTCAAGGCGCTGACCGTCCTGACCGAGGAGCTCGCCGCCGGCGTCCGCCGATGATGCTGGGGCGGGCGGCTACGATCTCCCCGCCCAACCCCCGAGGCGGACCGGCGCGACGTCCCCGCGCAGTCCGCAAGCACGCAGCCCCGAAGCACGCAGCCCCGAAGCACGCAGTCCAGTAGAAGAAGGCGTTCCATGACCCTGCTCTCGATCCCGAGCCCCAGCACGGGCGTATGGCACTTGGGGCCGATCCCGATCCGCGGGTACGCGCTGGCGATCATCGCCGGGATCATCGTGTGCGTCTGGGTCTCCGAGCGGCGCTGGCAGAAGCGCGGCGGACGCTACGGCGACATCCAGGACATCGCCCTGTGGGCCGTGCCGTTCGGCGTCGTCGGCGGCCGGCTCTATCACGTGATCACCGACAACGACCTGTACTTCGGTCCGGGCCGGTCGCCGTGGGCGGCGTTCTACGTCTGGCGCGGTGGCCTCGGCATCTGGGGCGCGATCGCGCTCGGCGCGGCCGGTGCGATCATCGTCGCCAAGCGCAAGCGGATCCGGCTGGCGCCGCTCTTCGACGCCGTCGGCCCGGCGCTCCTGCTCGCCCAGGGGATCGGCCGCTGGGGCAACTGGTTCAACCAGGAGCTCTACGGCAGGCCGACGACCCTGCCGTGGGGGCTGGAGATCAACCCGGCGAACTACCCCTCCGGCCGGACCTTCCCGCCCGGCACGACGTTCCACCCGACCTTCCTCTACGAGTCGATCTGGGACATCTCCTTCTTCTTCATCGTCGTGTGGGCCGAGCGCCGCTGGCGGCTCGGACACGGCCGCACCTTCGCGCTCTACGTCATGAGCTACTGCGTGGGCCGGTTCTGGATCGAGCGGCTGCGCATCGACACCATCGAGCTCAACAACGTCCTCGGCATGCGGTGGGCCGACTGGATGGCGATCATCCTGTTCGTCGCGGCGCTGGCCTACTTCGTGTGGGCCACGATCAAGCGCCCCGGCATGGACACGAGCGTGTACGCCGACGGCGCCGGCCCGGTCGAAGCAACCGCAACCGATGCGTCTCAAGATTCGGACACGCCCGCGGAGTAGCCGTCCGCATGGCGGGATATCGATGTGGTGGCAGCGTTACGCGGTGGTAGCGTAACGCCCATCGCGCGGGCCAATGCCGTCCCCTGCATCCCCCCTTTCTTCGCCGGCTCTTGCATGGCGCCGCCCATCCCGACACCGACGTCGGCGGGCGGTCGCGTGCTCGCACACGACGGGAGACACCGGTGCCCTACGAGCACTCGTTCCCTGACCCGCAGGGTCTCTACGACCCTCGGTTCGAGAAGGACGCCTGTGGTGTCGCCATGGTGGCGACGCTGACTGGCGTCGCCAGCCACGACATCGTGCGCCAGGGCATCACGGCGCTGGTCAACCTCGACCACCGCGGCGCCGCCGGCGCCGAGGTCAACTCCGGTGACGGAGCGGGCATCCTCATCCAGGTGCCCGACGCCTTCCTGCGGGCCGTCTGTGCCGACGAGGCCGGCTTCGACCTCCCGCCGGCAGGCCAGTACGCCGTCGGCACGGCGTTCCTTCCCGGCGACGAGGCGCACGTGGCCGAGACCGTCAAGCTGATCGAGGAGATCGCCGCGGAGGAGGGCCTCGACGTCCTCGGCTGGCGCGCGGTGCCGGTCAATCCCGAGAGCCTGGGCGCGACCGCGCTCGCCGTGATGCCGACCTTCCGTCAGCTCGTCGTCGCCGGCGCCTCCACCCGGGTCACCGGCATGGCGCTGGAGCGGATGGCGTTCTGCCTGCGCAAGCGGGCCGAGCGGGAGACCGACGTCTACTTCCCCTCGCTCTCGAGCCGCACGCTGGTCTACAAGGGCATGCTCACCACGATGCAGCTCGCCGAGGTCTTCCCCGACCTCACCGACGAGCGGATGGCCTCGGCGTTGGCGATCGTGCACTCGCGCTTCTCCACCAACACCTTCCCGAGCTGGCCGCTGAGCCACCCGTTCCGCTACATCGCGCACAACGGCGAGATCAACACCGTGATGGGCAACCGCAACTGGATGCGGGCCCGCGAGGCGCTGCTCAGCTCCGACCTGATCCCGGGCGACCTCGAGCGGCTCTACCCGATCTGCACCCCGGGCGCCTCGGACTCGGCCAGCTTCGACGAGGTCCTGGAGCTGCTCCACGTGGGCGGCCGGAGCCTCCCGCACGCGGTGCTGATGATGATCCCGGAGGCATGGGAGAACCACGGCGAGATGGCCGCCGACCGGCGGGCGTTCTACGAGTTCCACAGCTCGCTGATGGAGCCGTGGGACGGTCCGGCCGCGGTGGTCTTCACCGACGGCACGCAGCTGGGCGCGGTCCTCGACCGCAACGGCCTGCGGCCCTCCCGCTTCTGGGTGACCGACGACGGCCTCGTCGTACTCGCCTCCGAGGCCGGCGTGCTCGGCGAGGAGATCGACCCCGCCACGGTGGTCCGCAAGGGCCGCCTGCAGCCGGGCAGGATGTTCCTGGTCGACCTCGACGAGCACCGCATCATCGAGGACGACGAGATCAAGTCGCAGCTGGCCGCCGAGCAGCCCTACGACGAGTGGCTTCACGCCGGGCTCATCCGACTCGAGGACATCCCCGAGCGCGAGCACATCGTGCACACCCACGCCAGCGTCACCCGTCGCCAGCAGGTCTTCGGCTACACCGAGGAGGAGCTGCGCGTCATCCTCGCGCCGATGGCCAACACCGGCGCCGAGCCGATCGGCTCGATGGGCACCGACAGCCCGATCGCCGCGCTCTCGAGCAAGCCGCGGCTGCTCTTCGACTACTTCAGCCAGCTCTTCGCGCAGGTCACCAACCCGCCGCTGGACGCGATCCGCGAGGAGCTGGTGACCTCGCTGAACGGCACCATCGGCCCCGAGGCCAACCTCCTCGAGCCGACGCCGGCGTCGTGTCGACAGGTGGTGCTGCCGTTCCCGGTCATCTCCAACGACGACCTGGCCAAGATCCGCCACATCAACCGCGACGGCGACATGCCGGGCTTCATCACCCACGTCTCCCGCGGCCTGTACGACGTCGAGGGCGGCGGTGCCGCGATGGCGGCGCGCATCGACGAGATCTGCGTCGAGGTCTCGGCCGCGATCGCCGAGGGCGCTCGCATCATCGTGCTCTCCGACCGGCACTCCAACGCCGAGCTCGCGCCGATCCCGTCGCTGCTGCTCACCGCCGCCGTCCACCACCACCTGGTGCGCGAGAAGACCCGCACCCAGGTGGGCCTGCTGGTCGAGGCCGGGGACGTGCGCGAGGTGCACCACGTCGCGCTGCTGGTCGGATACGGAGCCGCGGCGGTCAACCCCTACCTCGCCCTGGAGTCGGTCGAGGACCTCGCCTTCGAGGGCTACTTCGTCAAGGCCGACGTCGAGAAGGCGATGGCCAACCTGGTCAAGGCGCTCGGCAAGGGCGTGCTGAAGGTCATGTCGAAGATGGGCGTCTCGACGGTCGCGTCGTACACCGGTGCGCAGATCTTCGAGTGCGTCGGCCTGGCGCACTCCGTCGTCGACCAGTACTTCACCGGCACCGTCTCCAAGCTCGGTGGCGTCGAGCTCGACGTGATCGCCGAGGAGGTCGCGAAGCGGCACGCCACCGCGTACCCGCGCGACGGGGTGGCGGCAGCCCACCGGGTGCTGCCCATCGGCGGCGAGTACCAGTGGCGCCGCGAGGGCGAGCCGCACCTGTTCGACCCCGAGACCGTCTTCCGGCTCCAGCACTCCACGCGCCAGGGCCGCTACGACGTCTTCAAGCAGTACACCGACCGGGTCAACGAGCAGTCCGAGCGCCTGATGACGCTGCGCGGCCTGTTCAAGCTCAAGGGCGCCGAGCAGACGGGCCGCCCGTCCGTCCCGCTCGACGAGGTCGAGCCGGTCGAGTCCATCGTGAAGCGGTTCAGCACCGGCGCGATGTCCTACGGCTCGATCTCCAAGGAGGCGCACGAGACCCTCGCGATCGCGATGAACATGCTCGGCGCGAAGTCGAACACCGGCGAGGGCGGCGAGGATCCGGAGCGTCTCCACGACCCGGAGCGGCGCAGCGCGATCAAGCAGGTCGCCTCCGGCCGGTTCGGCGTCACGAGCGAATACCTCACCAACGCCGACGACATCCAGATCAAGATGGCCCAGGGCGCGAAGCCCGGCGAGGGCGGCCAGCTGCCCGGCCACAAGGTCTACCC
>Ga0131853_10011055_pt1 | contig 16504 bp, 6 predicted proteins | sample TergutLab28metaG_FD_92764 | JGI IMG/M metagenome (GOLD analysis project Ga0131853, IMG submission 92764) | Labiotermes labralis P1 segment gut microbial communities from Petit-Saut dam, French Guiana - Lab288 P1 (version 2) (version 2) | ecosystem: Host-associated > Arthropoda: Insects >...
AGACGAGATTTTCCGCCCGTCCAGACCGGCCCTGGGGCCCACCCAGCCTCCTGTAAAATGGGTACCGGGTCTTTCCCGGGGGTAAAAGTGCGGCCAGGACGCGCTGCTGACCACTCACCCCCCCTAGTGCCGCGGTCATGGAAGAGTAGAGCTATACCTCTACCCACCCTCTGGTCCACACCGGGCCTGTAACGGGATCACTTTAGCTTTTATACATATATATATATATATATATATATATATGTGTGTGTGTGTGTGTGTGTGTGTGTGTAAACACGCACACACATAATTACAGTCAACAAGAGAAAGTCGACGTATTCGGAGAAAGACACGCCACAGTGCCAATTGTCGTCACACATCATAGGTACAAACGGACTGCCCAGGCATTACGCGCCAGTGACTATGCCAGCCGCCCGAGCCTCCCCTTGGCCTGTTTGAGTAATGGTAGTTCCCGAAGATAAAGTTTCATTTCAAAGGACACAGCAGGAATTAACTGAAACCTGTGCTGGGAAAAGCAATTTACCAAATCGGAAATCACTAGCTGCAAGTGGTGAAGAGCTCATGAAATATTCACAGGTACAGTACACATTGTAAGTACAGCTGGCGGGAAACTGGCCGAAACTCTAGAAGTTTGTTGGGCTGTGTTTTGATCATTGTTTCGTGTATTCATAACACAATGAAACTTCTTGTTGCAGTTCGGCTTGCACCGTCATCTGTAACCAATGGCACCAAGCCAGATTTCTGACTTGTACTACGGATGAGACCATTTCGAATTTAGGACTGGATACCAGTTACTTTACATGATTTTCATTGTCTCTTTAGACCCTGTTAGCCATCCAGGGTACTACCCCTTTTCTGACTGCTTGTTCGTGAAGATGGAGATATTACGATCCTCTGGAAAAAACACGTACTTTGTACCGAAAGACACATTGTTACTTCCCAGAAGATTTAATTCAGGCCACGATCGTTTACTTTAATATCATTTTCAATTTATCACTCGCTAATTGAAGGGTAGCAACAACGCGGTTCGCGAGCTGCATCGTTGTGTGGTTCGCGCAAGTCGCCTGTACTGTACATATTAACACACGGATGACTAACGCACATACGAGACTGAGAGCAAACAGCGTTTTAGAAGATTTACAAAGAAAGGCGGCTCATAACTGACTTAAACTAAACTGACGTCGTTTTAATAAGAGAAACACCAAGCAATAAAATACGGAACAAATATTTTATTCTATTAATGTACGGGTCTTGCATAATTTTCTTCCTAAATAGAGTTTCCCGAAGCTCGTCTAACTGTCTAAACCTGCACTAATAATTCCAATACTCGACACTATTTCCCAATAAATAAACAGCAAATAAAATGAACGGAGAGTGACTAGTGATATGATCTGGCTGTTAATCCGACTCAAAATCACCCTAGCTCCAGAAATAAGCAGTCCCGTTACAGGCCTGGAGTGGCCCAGATGGTTCCAGGAAGTTAAGGTTCCCAGATTACACGACAACGGCACAGGATGGCGGTAAGATTGCCAGCCTCACGCACCGGCCGCCTTTACCCCCAGGAAATGCTCCTGGTACTCATTTATGTTAGAGGCTGAGTCGACCCCCAGGGACAAAGTGCGATCGGAAGGATTATGTCAATGAAAAATTCCAAAGACACCATCTGGAATCGAAACAGCGAACTTCCGATTTGTAGCACAACACTTTAACCACTGTGCCACCGCGGTCCCCAGCTGCAGAAATATTGTTACATATTTTCTGAACTTCAGTCCATATACTGACAAAGCTACACACAGGACAACTGGAAAATCGGGGATCGAATGGAAGCGGGAGCACAGACCATCCTTAAGAGTAGAAACTAGCTCTGAGACCCAACAGGTTCATTTGCCGAGTAGGTAAAGTGGCCGGAACGTGATGATAATCACTGACACTCGCTATTTTAAGATACAGGAACTCTGATGTTTTAACTTCTCAGCGGACATTATTATGTTTTATGAAAACTATAATCGGTACAAGTTAGAAATACTTAGGACATACCAAAGGAAACTGTCGTTGCTAATTGGCGGGGCGAGAAGAAGTTTAAGCTACTTTGTGTCACAGACAACAGTTATGTCCGTGAGACAGGAAGAGTCTACTATATGATCTGTGGGAATAGTGTTCAGTGACAGAGCAATGCGCATGCACATTTTCCACCTCCCTCACCGTCCGCATACACACCGCCAGTTCTCGTGGCCTGCCCATAACAAGACGTGTAGACAGACTATGTGTGGATGTTAAGATGTACCTTGGCCGACACTCAAATTTGGTACCTCATATATATATATATATATATATATATATCCTACTTCAGGAGTACTATTGTTGTGCCAGTCTGGTTGGACGCCTGCCGAGGAACAAAAAGAGTCTGACCCAGATTTGAACCAAGTGTCTCTCAGAGTCGTTACCGCTTGGGTTAACACGACAGAAGTATAGTCGTTTTCAGGGCGTTGTAAGAATTATCTTACGGAATGTAATGCCGCGTGTTTTGGTAGGCACATACCACCACTTCGGATGTATTTGACTGTTCTACTGTTATACCGTCGGGACTGGGACTCGCACCGTGGACCTTCAATTGACTGTGTAGTTATTTCATTCACTTCAAATCTCTCCCAGGTTTCCAGGTTGTTTCCTGGTCTAGCCGTAAATCGGAGCGCAACCTTCAACACGGCATTGGTACTGCCGCCACCACCCAAATACTTTTACCTAATTTAAGCCCTTGGGCAGGCCAACTGTGGTTTGTTTAACCCTTTAAACACCCAGTTAAATCCCATCTGTCATATGCTGGCATTATTAGGAGCTCACCATATTCTCCACGTTAGCAGGGTAAGGGTTAAAGGTAGCTTCTTGCCGGTCTTAACTCTGTCTGATGACGTGGTATCAAGAAGGGAAGGGAACTCCTCACGACCCAAAAAAGTACCTAGATAACAATACAACCAAATCAAACGCACAACTAAACCTCAAATTACAGTTTCTTCAAGACAAACATCTTCATTGAAATACTATTCTGAAGAGAAGCGTAGAGGGAAATAGTAGATTTCTCTGGGACATGAAGCCTAGTGCAAGTATTATCTGTTCTTCCGAACATGGGACTCACTGACAAAGTATTAACCGGTCTCGATTTAAACAAGTTTCTACATACCCTGCTAATCCGTACTAGCTAATGTCAACTTCATGATGTATCGGTTACTTCTACTACTCACTACATAAGAAACCCCTGCTGGATGTAAAACCCCAAAGCAGAGACTAGCAGCCTTACAGTCATGTCTACTAACTCACGGTTTCTGCACCATTAGGTTTTCACAAGTCAAGAAACTCAAGACCTCACCAAGCGTCACTGACAGAGTTGTTCTCCATACTAAGACTAGTCTTGCAAGGAACGCCTCAAAACAACAAGCACACAACCGTCCGTGATGTGCCAGGTCATCATTCCTCCCTCTCCTAGCTAGAAGGGTCAAATGTTGACCACAACAATAAAATGACCGCTTTTAGGAGCCGGTGAACTATCACACACTCTCACGCGCATGACACCACATATACCCCGAATGTCACATACTCTCACGCGCATGACACCACATATACCCCGAATGTCACACACTCTCACGCGCATGACACCACATATACCCCGAATGTCACACACTCTCACGCGCATGACACCACATATACCCCGATATGTAGACACAGAAGCTTCCTCCAAAACGTATTTATCTATCTACCCAATTAGACGGCGTCACACCCCAGGAAACAGTAACCGCAATACAGACAAATCTTTCTTTCGAATGTGGAAGTGGTTATAAAACTCTAAAAGTTAACCTCGGAAAGAGGTTGATAAAAGCTGGTTTTGCTGCCGCAAGTTTGCAGAAGGAGCAAGAGATTCTATGTTCCTGGAATAGGATATTACTTGATGTCAATTTACTGCCGGGCATTAGTATATTATGTTGCTTTCACATTTACACGCGCAGAGTTCTGGCATATATTTAGAATAGACATATGGGATTACATTTGTGTTAACCTCATTATTGGAAATATCGTGGCTGAGAGAAATATGATGGAAACGTTAACATTAGCGTAAAACGAGCCAGAATATTTTCACAATGTTAAACATTTGCTTCCACAGGCGTATGTGTGGGTTTTGTAATGTATGGTATCCATTTATACTGTACCGTGGTTTGCACAGTTTTAACACGAAATATAATAATTCAAGTCTGACAAGAATTCTAACTAGGTATCCATCCTTCTGGGGCCTCGCGTTGCTTCACTGGGTACTTTATTTCTTTTTTTGACGTTCAGGTGGCCGTGCATCGTGACAAATTCTTTAAACAAAACAAACTAGATGCACTAAATGCTCAAATTTATTTGTGGAATAAAATTCTACATGTTTCGGACAGTTCCTGTGTCCATCATCAGGAGTTTTTCACTGTACACACAGCAATGGTATATGTCATACATCTTGCGAGCAGGATCAGGACGGAGTTCCGTCCTGATCCTGCTCGCAAGCTGTCAGCAAACCTGTATGACATACGCCATTGCTGTGTGTACAGTGAAAAACTTCTGATGATGGACAGAGGAACTGTCCGAAACATGTAGAGTTTTATTCCACAAATAAATTTGAGAAATTAGTGCATCTAGTTGGTTTTATTATAAGAATAAGAATACTTTATTTAAGTTGTTACGAGATATAGTAGTGGTCTCATCTGTAAGTACTGAAGTCCAAAATATGGACATTTTGACCCTAGAATGACACCATTAGGTTGTCCCGAAACGTCGGGAAACAAATACTCAGCTTCACATACCATAAAAATTGACGCCTCGTCTACACGGGTGCTAAAATCTTTTTTTACTCGCAAGAAAGCTTATGGCTGACAATCTTTTACGGACGGTCAACCAATAAAGTGCCATTGCTAACTCTTTCACGCACAGCGGTTACTATATATACTGCGTACGTTAACATTCAGAACCTCCGAATTTTACTCACATGGTGTATTGAAACAACTCCTGTGACTCTCAAAACAAACAAGAATTTTTCCCTAAATATTACTATCGATTACTCTTTTCCCATGATGACAGAGTACATTCACTGTGAGAGAGTAACACACAGCAACACAAAACAGCATGAAGATGGAAAGAATAGAGTAATAAATCCACAACATAACACCAAGAGAGCAAAACGTAAAACACACACACACACACACACACACACACGGCAATTCTACTAAGAACAAATACTTACTTACTTACTTACTTACTTACTTACTTACTTACTTACTTACTTACTTACTTACTCCATGGTGCAGAGTCCTTCTTGAGAAGCTAACTGGTTTCCAGCTAGTCAAGAAATTCCCCGCATTTTACGGAACCCGAAGGTTCATCACCGCACTCACAAGCGTCCGCCACCTATCTCTATCCTGGGCCCGCCCAATCCAGTCCATATACCCACATCCCACCTCCTGGAGATCCATCCTAATATCATCCACCTATCTATGCCTAGGTCTCCCCAGTGGTCTCCTTCCCTCCGGTTTCCCCAGCAAGACCCTATACACCCCCCTCTCTTCACCCATACACGCCACATGCCCTACTAAGAACAAATAGGATAAAAAAATTATAAGAAAGGATGCAAGACTGGAAAAAAGCCACAGCATATAAACAAGTCAATATTCACAATAAACGCCTTCCCAAGTTTCAGAACAAACTCCGCCTGAATATGATCTACACAAGCAGAACGAGTCGTGTAATTCGTGTAGCGAGCTACATTACATGAAATATTACTGTGATCCTTATATCCTACTGTGAACCAAATTATTCAATTTACATACTACCGCTGTCCCATTTCTTTAAGATCTATCTTCACATGATCTTTCTACTGTGTCAGTTTCTAGTGCAGTATTCTTCGTCCTCCCTATACCAGCACTGTTTACTAAGACTCGCAGTCAATTCAAAAGCAAAGCTTGTTTATTCCAACAACTGTAAAGAGTTCCGTACAAATATATATAATCGTATAGCAAACTTCCTACAAGTTTCGGCCTTTTTTCCGCCATCTTCAGGGAGGTATTCGCAGAAGGAAAAGAAATAAAATTTACTAATTATATCGTGTACTTGCAAAGCGGATGGTGCACGGCACCATCCGCACCGTACACACGACCTATGCAGCCGCTCTCAAGACGACCATCCTTCCAAAACCTCGGTGCAGAAAATCAAATGCTGCAACTCAAAATCTAATGCTCCTGCTGATGGGCGTATGTACCCGAAACATGTCGAGCTAAGAATACATCAATAAAATTACCTTGATCCATCAAGTTGGCATTTCACTTTATTTCATGAGGAAGACGCACGGTCAAACAGGCCTCAAAGAAACGAATTTTCTCGACATATACTCGAAAAACAGTGAATTATTAAATATCATGAGAATTCGTCCAGTGGGAGCCAAGTTGTTACAGACGGACCGACGGGTAGACATGACGACGCTAATCGACGCTTTTCGCAATTTTCCCAAAGTGCCTTAAAAAACAGATGTCAAAATTTAATTAAAATAATTAATAAGCGCATTACAAATAACGTGCGAATATATTACAAATATATCGTAATACTTTTATATCAAATTGTTGTGCAGTTGTTGAAATAAACACTGTAATATTATCCGACAAAAATGAACTTGATAATATTAAATAAACAGCTGTTTTGTTTGACTGCATTTACGTCCATGCTGAAATCGCAAATGTGAAGGTACACGTGGTTACAAACACTCGTGTTGTGCAACTCCCAATGTTCACACAGTGACGCCACTCGGCATACTGAGTGGCGACGTTCCCTGCTCCCAAGCACAGCGCACGCATTCACATACTGCCATCGGTTGGCGTTCTATGGAACTAGTTTCGAAACTTTTTGATACATCTACGTATTGTTATACTTACTGTCCACCATACAAGGGGGATGAATCTTCTTAACGTTACTTAATTTTCATTTCAATACATTACCCTTAACACCACGTTATCAAACATATTTTTTCTATGTACACCCGTTAATATGGAGATGAATGTTTATAACTACACGAAACAATGGACAAAACTTTATGCTAATATTAATTACAGGGATATTACCAGGAATGCCACATGCATACAAGATGATCCACGGTAAAAACAAAACTTTCAGTACCAAATTAATCACGGTTAATTTTAAGCTAATAAATTTCGCGGTAAATTTATGAACGCTCGCAAATTACGTGAGTAAAATATATGTTTTGTGCCGTTATTGTGACGTCTGTAAGGTCTAATTACAGAGTTCTGAACACCAGAACAGCCTGCGCACAACGGAATATTGTTCTACAAACGCAACGCTATCAATTGGTTATACACGACATGCTTTGTCTACCCAAATTCCTGTAGTTTGTATCCAGAAATGATATTCCTCGCGTGGGCAGAAGCAATCACAATAAGCCATACTGCCCACTTTACCCCAGTGGATTCCAGTAAGCCGTGACAAAGTTTGTCACAGCTATTTCCAGCTAACACAGCGAGGGTTATGCAACAAATATTAACAACCACAAACTATTCTGCATCGCTCTCTATGCTCTGTATACAAGCTCTCTCTCCGATTTTAGAGTCCAGCTGAAATGTGATGGCACACGGTGACGCATGGGAGGGGAAGTGAAGGGGAAACTGGCGAATGGAATGGGTAGCCAGTACTCTTCACACTACCTCGGAACTTGGTGTATCCAGCATTACTATCGCTGATGCGCACAACTCGGCTGCCAGTAGTCGACTGAACTGACGTCCCCGCCAATTTAAATTGACTCGTCCGTTTCGTCGAAAGACGAAATCTGGTTTCTGCGCGTGTGCCATCATACTCATATTTCAAATGCAGTCTCCTTCCATAATGAAGTGACAGGGCGGCGCCTTTCCTCGTGAGGACAGATGTTGGTTTCTTACTGCGGGGGTCCGAGTTCTATGCCGGGTGAATGGTGGAGAGAATTTATTCTCCGATTTCTTTGGACCTTCACCTGCTAATCCTCATTACACCACTGTTCCATACAAAGCTATATCCGCACTATAGCCCTGACAACACAGCAGCTTGTCTCACGGCTCTGTAACGTGGGGGCTTCACATTAGATGGGCACTTAACTGGTCACACAGCAAGGCAGTATACTTTGTGGCATTACAGTAGTCTACAGGGTTTGGTGTCCTTGTGCCGGTACAGCTGCAAACTTTCTTAAAGTTTCGTGTCCTTTAAATTTGCAAGAATGATATGATACATTGTAAAACCTGAAGATGAGTACACTAGGTCGCCTCGAAACGTCGGGATCTTGTTACCCAGTGACGCAAAGTTATATCCCATAATAACGAAATCCTGAAGAAAGTTTCATTGAATTAAACCTTCTTTGCACAACACAATTGACAGTTGTATTCTACAACTGGTTACATCAGCAACATGTTTCGGCCTTGCTTGGCCATCATCAGGTTTACAAACATAAGTATCAATCAAGGTACGTAATGTTGCTGTACCGATGGGCTCCCATGGTTTACATTGTCTCTGTTTCTTATACAGAGCAACATTATGTACCTTAATTGATACTAATTTCTGTAAGCCTGATGATGGCCAAGCAAGGCCGAAACATGTTGCTGATGTAACCTGTTGTAGAATACAACTCTCATTTGTGTTGTGTAAAGATGGTTTAATTAAAAAAAATTTGTCATATAGTATACACGGCGGGATGGAAGCTGTCCAATTCAAACTTAAGAACGTTGTTGTCCTCGCCGAGAATCGAAATCCAATTTCCAATCGTCTAGACTACAGTGTAATGAATGAGCTACATTGCACACTTCTAGTTACCACAGATTTCCCCCAAATCAGTAACAAAATGTTGAAGGACTGTAACCCTTATCTAGCTGGAACAGAGTAGCCTTACTTGTTTAGAAGTTCGCGTTTTTTTCACTTGCCCACAAGAAGTTCCCCTCCGAATATCATAAACGCTGACATAAGAGCGCGTCACAGGGCCTTAACCTGTGGCGAACACAAACTACATCCAAATATCCTTTGCTTAAAGTTCCATTTTAATATAATCTTCCTATGTAGACCCACATCTAAGTGTCGTAGCTGCTCCGCATTTACATCACGTTTTGTGCTTAAACATGCTCCGCCCTTCTAATTTTCCTACATATGTTTGTCTGAATAATATCTGCAGAAGACGAGGAAGATAGATGTGAAAATACTGAACAAGCAATCGCGGGCAGACGAACGGTTGTCATCAAGATCGGATGTGATGTTACGGACCATTAACAGTCACTGTAAGTTAACACCTTCGACTGAAATGTTTAAAACACCTTCGACTGAAACACCTTAAAACACCTTGGACTGAAATGTTTAGAACACCTTCGACTGAAACATCTTCGGCTGAAATGTTTAATACACCTTCTACTGAAACACCTTAAAACACCTTCGACTGAAACACCTTAAAACACCTTCGACTGAAACACCTTCGACTGAAACACCTTCGACTGAAATGTTTAAAACACCTTCGACTGAAACACCTTAAAACACCTTCGACTGAAACACCTTAAAACATCTTCGACTGAAACACCTTGGACTGAAATGTTTAAAACACCTTCGACTGAAACACCTTATAACACCTTCGGCTGAAACACCTTAAAACACCTTCAACTGAAACACCTTAAAACCTCTTCGACTGAAACACCTTGGACTGAAATGTTTAAAACACCTTCGACTGAAACACCTTAAAACACCTTCGACTGAAATGTTTAGAACACCTTCGACTGAAACACCTTCGACTGAAATGTTTAAAACACCTACTGAAACACCTTAAAACACCTTCGACTGAAACACCTTAAAACACCTTCGACTGAAACACCTTAAAACATCTTCGAATGAAATGTTAAAACACCTTCGACTGAAACACCTTAAAACAACTTCGACTGAAACACCTTAAAACAACTTCGACTGAAACACCTTAAAAACACCTTCGACTGAAACACCTTAAAACACCTTCGACTGAAACATCTGAAAACACCTTCGACTGAAACACCTTCGACTGAAATGTTTAAAAACACCCTCAGACTGAATCAACTTCTCGTTGTAATCTAGGCAAAAGGAAAACTAAGGAAAACAAAATAAAGTGGGGGTTATTGACAAAGGGTGCTCAGGAGAACGATTAGACGTAATAGGGAGAAAGTAACGGGGGGATGGAAAAACTTAAGTGAATCACTGGCCTTGTAAATACTATCAAAAGGCAGAGATATCGAATAGTCTCATAGTAAAACTTTCAACATAAAATGGAGTTATAAAGCCTTTTACTTTAGAAACGACCGTGAACATAGTTTTTCTAACTCAGTTAAAGTAGCAAATGTTTGGATAAAAGTTATGGTCTTTTATCTGGATAAAATAAGAGCAAAGGCGGAGAAAGTACGGCACGCGGCGGTATTAAAATACTGGATTTGACGTTCAGGTGACCATGCATCGTGATAAATTGTGAGCAGATATTTTTGACGTTCAGGTGACCGTGCATCGTGATAAATTGTGAGCAGATCTGTTTCACGTTCAGGTGACAGTGTATCGTGATAAATTGTGAGCAGATTTGTTTGACGTTCAGGTGACAGTGCATCGTGATGAATTCTTATTAAAAAAACCAACTAAATACACTTAATTCTCACATTTCTTTTTGGAATAAAACTCTACATGTTTCGAGCAGTTACTCTGTCCATCGTCAGGTGTATTTCACTGTACACACAGCAATGGTATATGTCATACAGCTTGCGAGCTGCTGGTCGCAAGCTGTATGACATATACCATTGCTGCGTGTACAGTGAAATACTCCTGATGATGGACAGAGGAACTACCTGAAACATGTAGAGTTTTATTCCAAAAAGAAGTGTGAGAAATTAGTGAATCTAGTTGGTTTCATTATAAGAATAAAATACTGAACTTCACCCATAATACAGGGTGTCAGAAATCTTGACTTGAAAACACGAATATAAAAACAGCAATGGTAAGTACTAAATCTATCCCTGGCATACATGAAAAGTTTGGGCCTATGGCCCACATACTTATTTTTTTTTAACCATTATACCGAACCATAAATACGGTATGAGGAAATCAGTTTCAGTTGACAACACAACGCTCCCGATCACTACTTGTTACTTCAAGATCTCTGATATTGGGATACCCAGTCCATTATCACGACTAATTAGACTAACATTAATTTTACATACCTTGGGGCATGCAATTACAACATATCCAGCCAGTCCTTGTAACTGACAGACATTGAACAGTTTCGTGCGATCATTATAGTTGTTAGGACATGGGATGGGTTTCGATTCCTGGCCGAGACACATATCGTTCATCTTCATCATCAAGCCAAGCGTGTTCTGGGGCGCACACAAATCCCTACCAACGGGTAAAAAATATAAAGGTAAATCAGTCCCATTACAGGCCTGGAGTGGCCCAGAGGGTTCCAGGAAGTTAAGGTTCCCAGATTTCGTGACAACGGCACAGGATGATGGTAGGCTGTCAGCCTTACGCACCGGCCACCTTTACCCCCAGGAAACGCTCCTGGTACTCATTTCTGTTAGAGGCTGAGTCGACCCCAGGGCCACAGTGCGATCGGAAGGATTTTATATCAATGAAAAATCCACGGACACCAGCTGGGATCGAACCAGCGACCTTCCGATTTGTAGCAGAGCACCTTAAACACTGTTCTACAGCAGTTCTCTACCAATGGGTGCGGGAGCAAATTTTCCCGTAGATAAAGCTGCCAGATCGTGAAACTAGCAACTGACCATCCAATGGAAAATTTAACCAAACTACTACCTCCCCACGCCTCCATGATAATACTGCTTAATTAAGAACGGAGACCAACTTAACTCCAGACGGAGGTAAATTTTAAATAGTTCTTAAGGCCCTTGGAACCAAATATCTTATGCCTGGCTTTGAGACACATGACCACACAACAGTGGGACTGATGAACATCGACATGGCTTCATAACGGGAAGGTAACGAGAAAAGAGAGGGCGTCTGAGATGTCGAAAGCTGTCGACGGAGAATCTCCTAGAAATTTGTCAGAAGAGTTCAGTCTTGTAACGAAATTGCAACCGCTGTGCTGACCTCCCAGTGACGTCCAAGCTAAGTGTAAAGAAGTCTTCGGGGATTTCCGGGACTACAAGAAACAACGCACGTATTGTCGCCACTAACAAATGACTCGGTCTCGGCACAGAATTAATGGTAAGAAAGTTATAGCGGAATTACTGACAGAGAAGAACAAGAGAGGTTAGAGGTTCTAATGGCAAGGGCAATTAACAGTGTTGTTTTTCTTTGGATGTGGCGCCTGCAATTGAATCTACTGTCTCCACTTTCGTGACAGAACAAGAAACTCGGACGGCACACAATTTATAGTCTATTCTTATGCCCAGAACACGTCACTCAAATTGAACCCTGCTGTTCAATTAGTGGCTCTTCTGATTTGTATTTGGAAGTCATGGGTTCAGCTAACGGTTAGGAGACCGGTACTAAATAGATTTTGTCGTGGTGTCTGTCAGCACTTCTAGACCTGTTCTTAGACAACATATCAAATTAAATTACTAACGCTTCCCTCCACTTCACTACCAATTTCTCTTCCAGTAATGATCGAATCACTTGACCCTCTACGGTGCGACAGTGTCTCGCAACTTCATTACATTAACTAGAACTCAACTCCAATTGGCTCGATACAAGCTTAGTCCTGTCTTCGTGCTACCGTGGCCTTGATTGGTCAAAACTTCCTCAAAACTTCCAATTGTGACCGACAAAAACATTTGTGCCATAAAATTTATAATTCGAAAATTATCACGAAATAAAAATAAATGTCGTTATTGTCGTTTTTAATTGTTATTTCTTTACGACTAAGCCATAGGTATGTGGCAGCTCGCCTGCTGAGATCGTGGGTTCGAGTCCCGCCGGGGGCATGGATGTTTGTCTGTTGTGAATGTTGTGTTTTGTCAGGTAGAGGTCTCTGCGACGAGCCGATCACTCGCCCAGAGGAGTCCTGCTGACTATGGTGCGTCGTTGTGTGTGATTTAGAAACCTCACGAGTGAGGAGATCATGGCCCGCGTTGGGCCGCAGCGCCACGAAAAAAAATTAAGATTGCATAATGAAGAGTTTCATAATTAGTACATTGAAGTGGAACATCTTGCTGTGTTTAATTAAAAGGCAGATAGAGCAAACTAAACCGCGTTCTGCGAATCACAACTATTTTTAGACAATAAGATTTTAATGCCTACAGCGTGGTGCATGTTTCGGCTTGCTACATAAACTCATCATTGGTCACGATTATCAAAAGTAAGCTATATGCAGTTACATTACTAATTAACAAGGACTGATATTTCAGCATTACAATGTTTCATGTAAAACTTATTTTTCTGTATATTAGCCAAAAATGAGTCAAAAGTAGAAAACTTTTCAGGGGATTGAGGGTACGATAAAATGTGATCCCGTTACAGGCCTGGTGTGGCCCGCAGAGTGGGTACAGATATAGCTCTACTCTTCCATGACCGCGGCACTAGAAGGGGGTGAGTGGTCAGCAGCATGCCCCGGCCGCAATTTACCCCCGGGAAAGACCCGGTACCCACTGGGTGGGCCCCAGGGCCGGTCTGGACGGGCGGAAAATCTCCTTCACACCGGGATTTGATCCCGGACCGTCCAGCCCGTAGTCAGTCGATATACCGACTGAGCTACCGGCCCCACATTGAGAATATGATAATATATTAAAATTATGCCTTTAGACATATTTGCTAATTAATAGTACATAATTTTATTTTTGTTTCAACATATTTCTGAACACTTTTATACTCTAAACCAAATATAGACCAAAAAAACACATCAGGATTTGCAAGTCTGAGATCTCGGTCGTTCTTAACTAGTAATTTTCGTGTATATATCGCTCATTTGCCACAACAGTGTCACAACTCAAAATTAGTGATTTTTTCAGGATAAACGATGAAAGTTTTTGAAGTGCTATACTTTTCTATGAGTGCAAATACGACACAACTGCTCTCAAGTGGCGATTTTTGCAAACTGCGTTATGACACTATACCTTTTAAAAGTGCATGTACAAACGTTTCGTTCTGTACCACAACTCAATAAATGCCAAACTTTGAGTTGTGACACCCTTGTAGCAAATTAGCAACATATAAACAGCTTGCATCATTTATACTGTGGATACCCGTATCTGACAATGGCTTTACGCAATACATTTTAGATACTGAAAGGTAAAATGTACAAGCCAATTTCACCAGTATAACAGGCAATGAAGGCCTAGTTTAGGAATAGAATTATAACTCTGCTCTTTCTTTAAACTCAACGTTAGATGTGGATGAGTGGTTAACGCCACACTCTGGCCCCCGGGAAAGAAACTCAATTCCCATTTTAGAGAAGGATCGTCCAGCCCGTAGAGAGTCGATATACCGACTGAGCTATCCCGGCCCACAGACATAAAAGGGAATCGTCTAAAAGTATTTGTGATTGCCAGTCTACGGCTTAATTTGTTTTATATGGCTTTTCGCTTTCATCAAATGTTCTGAGTTGAGTTACACGAAGAAAAAACAGGATGGGAGGACCGGTAGCAAGCATGGATGAGAAGATAAATGTACAAAATCTTTCACCCTAAAAACAATGGACATGCACCACTTAGGAGATACAAGTACACTCCGTATGATAATATTAAAAATGAATCGCAGGAAAATATATGCGCTTATGAAACTGAATCATTTTGAAGGTAAAATAGATCATGCGTGCTATTGAGAACACGGTAATGAACATTCGGAAACTACAAAAGAAATTAAATTTTCTTGATTTTCCGAGTATTGACTTGTCTTAAGGTAATCACCGTAGTCAATTGTAATTAGGTGCGATTATTTCGAGCTGTATGATGCATTCAAAAGCCTCAGCCAGGCTAGCTGAATCAGCCACGTGACTGTAACACCTCGCGGTCTAAAATGTGGGTCTGCGGCAGCTCGCTTGCTGAGATTGAGAGTTCGAATCTGGCCGGGGGCATAGATGTTGTCTATAGAAAATGTTTTGCGTTATGTAGGTAGAGGCCTTTGGAAAAGGCCGATCCCTCGTCCAGAGGAGTCCTGCTGATTTTGTGTAACTGAATGTGATCAAGTGCACCAATAGCTTCCTTCACTTATAATGAATGGGTAGACAGAGGTTCGACCAAGAAAGATTACAATACGAGTTTTGCAAAGGTAAATCAGGGGTTCGTGTCCCAGAGGGATTCAGGACTCATCTCTTAACCATCTTGTTCTTACCGACTCTTGGACTGACAGCAGTTACTGTAACAACGAATCTCTTCCCGGCAATATAGCGACGAGGAAAATTGCTAAATAATTCCGTCGATCCAGTGTCGGAAGTTGCAGCTTAAGGTCAATAAGAAGGTCAGGGTTCATAGTAGAGAGTAATGTCAAACCTTTACCTTTAATCATAAGTTTCCACAACGTAGAATGGCGTCACGCCGTAACACATCAATTTTGGATGTATATCTTTCCTTGGGATCCCTTAGAATCCCGAGGTCAAGAGCGCTTTTTCATATGAGATCAGATAAGCATTCTAAATAACGAGGGCGGGAAGTGATGTGCTACTGCGGAAGAGACGTCAATTTAAAGAACGCCCTCCCCCCCCCACCATGTGACGTCAGTGTATAGATTCCCATGGCTTGAATTCACTACCATGTCAAGTTAGAATTATACAGATTTTGTGCTGGATAAATGGCTGTCGCATGACGAGCAAGGCTTCGCCCTCTGATGGATATAGCTTGTGCCTTTCGTTTGGCTTCACAGCACACACGACAGTACATTCATCTTCAAAATGATAAAAATTAAAGTACTGGGATATTACGCCATGAGGTTTAAAGGAAATTGCTGCATACGTCTTCAAGGTAAAAATGTTGGAGGCAGCATGATCTTCAGAACAATTGGTACTTATACATCAATCTAAAAGGCTTCATGTCACTATATATTAAATAAATTCCTACGTTCCGAGCAACGATAGATATGTCGAATGTTTCAATAAACACGAGTATGTGAAGACATTTCATGCATATATACAGGGGATACAGCAACAGTAATGACAAGGAAGGAATTAAATGATGTTGCTGCTGCTGTTGCTGCTACCGATGCTGCTGTTGCTGCTATTGTTCCTGTTGCTCATACTGTTGTTGCTGCTGCTGATGCTATTGTTGCTACTGCTGTTGATATTAATGTTGCTGCTGTTGCTGCTGTTGCTGCTGTTGTTGCTGTTGCTGCTACTGTTGCTGCTAATGCTGCTGTTGCTGCTACTGGTGCTGTTGCTGCTGTTGCTGCTGTTGCTGCTGTTGCTGCTACTGTTGCTGATGCTGCTGTTGTTGATGCTAATGTTGCTGCTGCTGCTGTTGCTGCTACTGCTGCTGCTGTTGCTGCTACTGTTGCTGATGCTGCTGTTGTTGATGCTACT
>Ga0131853_10011056_pt1 | contig 16502 bp, 9 predicted proteins | sample TergutLab28metaG_FD_92764 | JGI IMG/M metagenome (GOLD analysis project Ga0131853, IMG submission 92764) | Labiotermes labralis P1 segment gut microbial communities from Petit-Saut dam, French Guiana - Lab288 P1 (version 2) (version 2) | ecosystem: Host-associated > Arthropoda: Insects >...
AAAAACCCGGTCCCCTTTTTCAGGGGGGATTTAGGCCCCCCGGGCTTTTTGGGTGGGGACCCCAAATTCCCCCCCCCCCCCCCACCAGGATTCGATCCCTGAGTCTCTATACCGACTACGCATTCCCGGCCTAAAGCGTCTCAAATGAGTCACGACCCTTTCACTGCAAACCCTTTTCAATTAACATTCGCCAGTCATCCTGCCATTTAAAGCCATATAATCTCAGATACTAACAACGTCTTCAAGTAAATCATAAAAATAATCTTATGCACAAAAATTACGAGGTATTGGAATATGAATATTATTTCAAAGCGGTTTGGACAGCCCTAGATTCCTAGAACATTTGCTAGTCATGATTTCTCATGAACAAGATGCACACATGAAGGTATATCGACCACACATCATTACCATATCTGTCACGCGAGAGGGCAGTGCGTACAATTACTGGGGCGGGGCATACATCGTCTGTAATCTTAGACCACCTCTGTACACACCGCTTCTATGCAAATTGAACACCTATACCTTAAACACGACAAGATGCGAATACAAAAATATGTAGAATTTTCCTAATTATGTCTGGGATATTTAAAGTATCAGATGGGCAATTTATGTGAAATGTCTAGAATTTTCCTGATTATATCTAGGTTATTTAAAGGATCAGATTGGCAAGACATGCATAACGCATTATGGAAAGAAGACCTGGGCAATGTCCCAGTGAACTTACTCCTGTTCTGCAACGTATGGAAAGGAAGATGTAGTTAATATAAATTCTTTGGAGAGATGCATTGTTAATATAATATTCATCTCGAAAATATTTGCCTCAAAATTGGAAAGATTGATTGTAAACTTGTGTGGATCCCACATAATGCAAAACCTATGATGAATATAGGTACAGACATGGCATTTTACCTTGTTTTAAAATATCATACTAATCATCCGACGATGGTTGCAAACGACAAAAAACATTTAGCTGTATCTCAACAGAGAAAGGTAGTTGTGCTAGAGGGCGCAGTAAAGGATTTGTTTTTAGAAGTTACACACACACACACACACACACACACATACACACAGGCACATACACATACACATACACATACACATATATACACACACATACACTCATGTACACACACATACACACACACACATACACACAGGCACATACACACACACATACACATACACATATATACACACACATACACTCATGTACACACACATACACACACACACACATACACACAGGCACATACACATATATACACACACATACACTCATGTACACACACATACACACACACACATACACACAGGCACATACACATACACATATATACACACACATACACTCATGTACACACACATACACACACACACATACACACAGGCACATACACACACATACACATACACATATATACACACACATACACTCATGTACACACACATACACACACACACACACACATACACACAGGCACATACACATACACATATATACACACACATACACTCATGTACACACACATACACACACACATACACAGGCACATACACACACATACACATACACATATATACACACACATAAACACACACATACACACACACACACACTTACACACAGGCACATACACACACACACATACACATAAACATATATACACACACATACACACATGCACACACACATACACACACACACACACACACACACTTACACACACATACACACAGGCACATACACACACACATACACATACACATATATACACACACACATACACTCATGCACACACACATACACACACACACACACTTACACACACATACACACAGGCAATTACACACACACATACACATACACATATATACACACACATAAACACACACATACACTCATGCACACACACTTACACACACACACACACACACACAAAACGTGGTATTCATAATCCATTAAATTAATTAATGTGTCTATTTATTAATATATTAAATATTTAATTTTTATAATTTATTTGTTGACTTCTTTCAGCTTAGTGTAATAGCAGATTTGAAGCAGGTACCTTAATAACAAAATTACAGACCTTTTTTTCGGTTTGAATCTTATCGTATTGTATTGCCGTCAGTGATTTTGATAGAATCACATTCTTTTCTTTCTGTGAAACTTTCGTTTCATTACTACAAACGTCACAATGCTAGAAACAGAATAAATGGACGGGACACAATATTGGGTGGAGGTGACCGTGTGTCTAAGCACCGGGCCCTGAAAGAGGATGGATATGTGTGTGGATAAGGCTTTACGAATGCTTAAACTCGACCTTAGCTGCAGGACCGAATGCAGTGGCCAGATAATTAATGTAGTGTGAAATTGTATATCGCAGCTCAAATTACGTCTTTGAAACTGTGGCCTTCTGGATCGTGCTGCTATTAAGGTCCTGAAAATGGGGGGGAGTGCGCTTTTCCGAAACTTTGGTACGGTCATAACGAACAACATGTTAACGCAGCTGAGAAGACTATAAATGAGTTGCACAGCGGTCAAAATATCTCTCTCGTTTGTCTCTCTATTTCTGTCTCTTCCTGTCTCGTATTGGTCTGCATCTCAGCTCACGGTATCCAAACAGTTTACATGCATTTCCACTTACTCTTTCAGTTTGCTTTCGACTATAATTGTTTAACTGGCTTGAGATTACCGTGTGTGAATGTAATTTTAGTTAGGCTTGTATTTAATGCGATGAGTACGTTCTGCTGTCCAGTAATTCAGAAAAAGACAGACAAATGCACGTTAACACTGAGGCGCATTCCCACAACCGTTGTCACCGTGGAAAAACATTAAATATTACATATTCTGAGCGTGTGTTAGTAGCCTTAGTTATTCAGCATGCAATGCGCATGCGCCGTATCATATTATCATCTGTCGTCTGTCCGGCTGTACCATATTTTTCCATATTATCTCGTCGATTTTCGGGGGGGGGGGATTTTTTAAAAATATGAAACGTGTGTTGTAACATTCTCTACAAATTTTGCCTGAAGCTTTTCTCATTCTAAGAAGAGCTGACCGAATTATTATTATAAATGTACATAGGTCTCCACGTAAAATTCCCGCTATTCTTTAATGAAAATTGAACTTTCACGAGAGATTTTCGAAAAAATAATGGTCAAATACGAATTTCATGAAAGTCAGTCCGTTGGGAAACGAGTAGTTCTATGAGAACGGATGGACAGACAGACATAACGAAGTTAATATTGTCTTTTCGTAATTTTGCGAAAGCATCTGAGAGCACAATTCAACTACAGGAAAAATCCAGATTGAAGCTTATTGAAAACAAATTTCTGAGGGAAACCTTTGGAGTCCTAAGTACGAAGTGACAGGATTTTCTAACCATCATCACACTTCACTCTAAAATTAACGAATGAAATACGGCAGGTAATCTGAGCGCAGATTATAGGATAATATTAAAACTGATCTTACAACTGTTGTTACTGAATTCGGCTTAATAGTTTAAACATACATTCCAGAATCCAAAGGACAATTTCTGTGGAAAAGTAATAAATTGTTGGGTTCCAGCAAAGCGTAAGATCTTTGGTCAGCCAAGCACCTATAGACTCTGTGAAAATACACCTACAGAATGGAGCTGGTTATTTAGTTATAAATTTCAGAAATCAAAATCTCTTAATCCATGAACAGAGCTATTTTTATTTTCTGTCAATTCACTGCAAATCTGACCATGTCGTGAACAATTCAACGTTGCATTTGCTGGTCGTGATACATTTTTCCTCCACCATGAACAGTTGCATCAGACATCCGCTCTAATTATACGTCACGACTTCTTGAACGGTCTGACGTATTCTAATTTAAACAAACACATACAGTAACTTGTAATTTTCTGATATTATATTCTGAATATAATTGGAATTTGATCAGGAAAGACAGAATGTCAGTTATGGTAACTGTGTGTTTTTGAAATACTAGTAGAATGACCCGAATATGCAATGCTAATGACTGATCGGTCCCGTTGCATCAGAGGAAAGGTTCTCAGACGACGGCGACGAAGACTTGGGTCTGGCATCTTGTGGGATATGACTCAGTGTAGTTTGGTAGACAGCACCAAAGTTTCGGAAAGAGTAAAACATGAAAAAGAAGGTAACACTGTCGTAAGAATTTTATTTTCATATTCGAAACACGACGTCACACGGCAGGAGATGGTAGCTGCCTTCCGATCAGACGAGGATTCTTAGTTGGGCACATTAGGAGAGTCAAATGAACTGTAGCTTTGCAGTGGCATGATATATAGGTTATGGAAAGTACTAAAATATCCGCCGTTGATAAGGATTTCAGACGCAGCACGTTGATATGAGGGGAGATGGGATAGCGACTCGTTATGGAATGGACGGTCCGGGGTTCGAACGTCGGTATTTGCAAGATTTTCAGTAAAGCCCAAACCGGTCCCGAGGTTCATCCACTCTTCAGTACAATGAACACCGGTTCTCTTTCACGCGATAAAGCAGCCGGAACGTGGCGCTGACCAACAACGTAGTAAAATAAAAATTTCACCCTGTAACATGATATGAAGGCACAGAGGGTGAGTAGAGGTATAGCTCTACTCTTTTCTTTTACCTCGGCGCTAGATACGGTGAGTGTTTAACGCCACGACCTGGCCGCTTTACCTCCGGGAAAGACCCGGTGAACAAAACGGTTGGTTAGCACCAGGGCATATTTTGACGGATGTGGGAAATCTCGCTTCTATCGGGATTTTATCCCCGGACCTTCCACCCAGCCGAAAGTCGCTACACCGAGCACGCAATCCCGGCCTAATAGTATGTCTTATAGTGGTATAACTTCCATAAGGATTTTCCAAAATCCGGCAAAACGGTGTACCATTTATTCGCTGGATCAAAGAAGCGCGCGGAGACGTTAGTTACAGTTTACCCCAAAACTTTTAAAGAAGAAACGCGATTTGCTGTAAACACTTTCCACCATGGTTATAAAATCCAATCAGTTAATGATGTATAAAGCAAAAATCGCAGTCTATTCTGAGATCCGTACAAAACACTCAACGTACAGCGATCACCATGCAGAATTTTTTAATATTTAACCTGGTGATACGTAAAGAAACCGCTAGGCTTTAAACGGTTAACCTGTGGTTCATGTGGCCCTCATGAATGCCAAGGCAGTACCGTCCTGTGAGGCTCAAGACAGACCTCAGCTGTATCACACGCCTGCCTCCTGCCGCCTGCCGCCTGCCGCCTGCCGCCTGCCGCCTGCCTCACAGTCGCCAATCTCCAATCTCCCGTACTAGCAAGAGGCTATGATTTTGGGGTGCCAACCTTCTCTAAAACTGAGCAATCTCCACACAGTGAAACTTGTACTTGTAACTTAGCAACGATGTTATAATCGAATACTGGTTTTCCCCAGGGCGAAATAAGAATTCCCTGCGGTGGTCTCAACACATCCTAACAACAGCGCTAGAATTCGAGTCTCACTGAATCATAGAGTTTTCCCCAAATTGCATTACATAAAGGGAAAATAAAATGAACAGTAGTCGAACTCATGATTGTAACAACAATTTTTTTTACAGTAGTCTTTCATAAAACGAGCAGCTAGTTAATACAGCGGTTCTCTTGCGTTATCATTATTCTATTGGGAGATACGCTGCTCGTTGGCCTGAAGAAAGGGCACTGGGCATTGGACATACGGATAAGTTTTCATGCTACAACAGCAAATAATGGAAGAAAATCTATATGGCAGCCGAAGTTCAGTCAAATAAAATCGTACTTTTGGCACGGATTTTATGTCTTTGGGCAATTTTTCGGTATCCTCTTCGCCCATCGTTCCAATAAGGTAAAGCACCTACAGAAGGAGACAGCCTGAATTGACAGAATTTGGGGGTTTATTACGAAATTCACGTGGTTGACGTGTCGAGTTTTTTTTTTTATCAATAATATTTGTAGTTTTAAAGTTCAGTTATGATAGGGCATTAATGCAACTGCTGAGATGGATAAAACTTGTAGGACCAGGAAGGAAAAGTATGTATATATTACGCAGAAAGAGATTCTAATAATAAAATCAAATAAAAAATGGTAGGGTGTAGACAGCAGGAATAAATTTACACAAACTGGCCTTAGAGACGCGGGTTTTAGAGCTGGGAATTGGCTGTAGGATAAGAATAAGAACATAACCTGCAAAACAGAGGGCAAAACTTAAAATATTTGGAAATGATAACAAATAAATATAATAGTTATGAACAAATGAAGGACATAGCAATTAACGGTGAGTGTGTCCTAAAGGTCCGTTCAGACTCCGTACGTCTTTATCTCTGATCTGGAAACACAATGATTAAAAAATACACGGGGCACTGCGCTACAAGCCAGAAGGTCGCGGGTGCGATTCCCGATGGTGTCATAAGAAATGTTGTTTCACGTAATCCTTTCCGGCAGCACTATGACCCTGGGGTGGACTCAGCCTCTAACAGAAACGAGTACTTGGAATATTTCCCGGGGTTAAAACTGGCCGGGGCCTAGGGCTGACAAACTTACCACCTTCATGTACCAGCTGTCTTGCTACCTCTAAGCCTAACCTGCTGGCACTCTCAGGGCCTGTAATAGGCCTGTACAAGGTTTCCAATCGCGGCTGTATTTAGCACTTCCAGTTTCCTAGTTCATGTAAAGAATATTTTTAAAATGTTTTCCTACCTCTCAGTAAGCACGAAACCCACATTATAAGAATCAGACGACTAAAGATATTTAAGACAACGATCGCTATTTAGGACTACAAGATCATCTAATATAAAGTTTATTATTGGCATCTCGTACTGACGCCGTGCTGTTTGGCAGATTCTAATCTTAAAAATGGAGACAGCAGTTTCCTAGCTACCAAAATACTTTGCCACACCTCATTTTCCATCGTTTTCCAGACCGAAGAATAGAGGCGCTCCACAAACGAACCGTGCCCTCAATACGTCGTGCTATTTAACGTCATAACAAGCTATATACATAGTTACCATATTCATATAAAGGTTGAACGAAATGCACAGTCTGTGTGTAAAAGCTGGCGGAACTCTGTGGCAAGCATGAAGAGATTTAGAGTCTGTCCGGTGATTTTCAAATCGCGTGTTGCAGCTGCACGGTACACCTATTGGCGACAACATGCTGTACAGTTCAACTGGAACTGCAGGTAGTGGACCTTTATTGTCCTTACGGTATTCAACTGCCCATGACCCCGATGTTTCTAAATGCCGACTGGGCCTGGTGTGGCTGTTGGAATATCAGGTGCCTTTGGTTCGGACTCAACTATTACTTTGCAAGCATGTCTTAAAAGGTTATTGAATGTGTTGGTGAAGGTTGGCCGATAACACGCCAAGCAGGCGCTGGAGGGAGGTACGGCGCTAGAAGAGGGTGGGTGGGCAAATTCATACACGATCCTTTTATCCCAGGTACACATTGTACAAGAGAGTGGATAGTCCTTGGGACCGGTACGGATGGGTCCGGAAAATCTCGCCCTCACCGGGTTCGTACAACATGTAACAAATCCTTATACGGACTACGCTATCCCGAGTGCCAATCAGAGAGACAGTTGTAGAGTTCAGTAATCGTTATTAGCTACTTTTCTATCAAACCTTTAATGTACAATTCTATAAGCTAATTTACATTTTTTGATTAGCTACTCCAACGCGTTTCGACAAACGAGACGTCATCCTCAGGAGCTTCACCATGTAACAGTGCGATATTCCGGAATTTGCGTGCCGGATGATCGAAACGTTACGCAGTGGGCTCGCTAAGAATGGCACCTTGCCCGCCGAACAGCTTTGGATTTTCTGAACTGGTTTTTGTCACAAACCTCGCCGTTATTTTCATACAGAAAATGAAAGCCCCCAAAGATATTGTAATGATGAAAATAATTGGTAATTTCTACTTACTAACCCTCTCTCGTGAAGAGTGAATTAACCGGTCAGAATAACCCTTTCGAAAGGAATGAGATCGGCTTTGTGCATTGTCTGTTTCTCTAGAAGTTTCGGTTTGGTCATATGATACAGAGCCGAAATCGCGCGTGAGTGTTGCAGAGTGTTCGGCTTTCTACGAAAAACTTGTTTTCCTTGACTGAATTGAAGAATGCCAAAGTACTGTACTTCTCTGACTGTCCGGACAGCAAGTTTTCGCACCAGAGCCAAACAGCTGAAGGCGTCGGAAGAAGACTGCATAAAACAATATTTGACTAGTTGTTTTGTTTCCCACCTGAGATCAAGCTTCGTAGAGTAGGATTCATCCATTCATACATTCCGTAGTCTGTCTTGTGACAGGTCCATTGCCTCTTCCTAGTTCTTGACAGACTGAGATCTAGTGCTTGCCTTTTTAATTTCTCGTACCAACTCTTTTGCTTACGTTTATCCAGTAGCTGCTTAAATCTTCTTCCCTGTCTTCCCGTCACTTCTACTCTTCCCTCTATCTTTTCTTCAGTAACGTGTTTACGTAAGAACAGTTCGTACGAAAAATGTGTTCAACACAGTTAGCCCTCCTTATTTTTATTGCTTGTGGTATATTCCTCTCTTCCTTGACTCTGTGTCGGCTAACACTTCATTTCTCACACAGTCGGGCCAAATTAACTCCGCCCTTCTCCAGCTCCAAATTTAAAACATTCCAGGTATTAAAATATAATTTCCGATGAGTCCGATTAACAAAGAATGGCGGCAAATTTTGTTGGAAGATCTTTTAGAAAACGTTCTAGATAAAGAGATAAGCTGATAAGGTAATGGTGCTTAGTAGGGAGTAGGATTGTGAGGATGGGAGGTGACATGAACTGTCTTAAAATTGTATCTAATGGAGGATTTCGACATTAGTTGTGTGGAACAATGCGTTTTCCTAGAATAGTGGCAACTGTAAACTCCCTTACCTTTTGAAGCCTCGATACCTGTTCACAAATATTGTCCTCTGTAAGGAAGAAAGAGGGCGTATTATTTCTTCAAAGACTAAGATTACTTAAATGATATTTATATATTCCGCTCGTACAGCGGTTTAAACACATCCCGTCTCTGTGATATAAAACAGTCAACTAAACTCTACATGGAAAAGATTGGCGTTTGTCTCGAGAACCATAAAAAGCATATAAATAAACTATGTTTGAAGATAGAAGAATTTTTATAGATTAAATCTGGTAGTGTACTTAGAGCCCTTTTGGTTTTAAAGGGTTAAACATTCTGTAAAGTACTTAAGTCAGGTTACACCATTTCCTGGTCCAAAGTCTTTCTTAAGCAGACAGTGGTGAAATGCTTGGTCAGTAAATTCCCAGTAAGCCTCTTTGCAATGAGAAGATCTGTCAGGACAGTAACAAAAAGTTGTCAGTAAAAAAGATAATGTTCCAATAATTAATTATAATCGCCGAATAACACAGCATTTAGAAGAATAAAGCCATATGCGCATTACATTCACGCCACAATGTACTTCAGCCAATCTATGGGACCATCATTATATAGTTACACAAAACGCACAAAAAAGATTTTTTTTTCTCAGGAAGGGACTTCTTCCTGAGACAGGTGTTTAATGATATTACCGGATTACGGCAACACATATTTGCCGAAACATGTTGTGGGATGAATATAATGAGCAAAAGACTTTTTTTGCATGAAATATTGTGTTAATCGTACCGTATATTTATATATTAGTTTCAACAACATAACTGGATTTGGTTAGCCAAATCAATATAATGAACCCATTTAACGGAATCACAAAAATGCTACATGAATTAAAATTTGTAACAAACTTACTGGGAAGGGGATTATCATCAGGAAAATCTCTCTGACTGATCTGAGAAATAAGCCTAGCCATCAACAAGTGCATGTGTAATAAATTCAGAGAATTAATTACTGTATAGAATAAATCAGCTCGTAAGTTCCGTACCCTGTTCGGGACATACTTTTTACGAAACCTGTTTGTACAGGCCACAATATTTTCGTGCGAATTTCCTTGTTTGCTTTATATTTCCGGTATCAGTCTCGGTAAGAATAGCACATAAAGACTGTTACAAGACACAAAGAGAGTTGCCAATCTGAGATCACAATATTAATTTGCATTTTATACAAATGACAATATTCTGAATTGTGGTATCCTGTTGTGTTTTGTAGATATCAAATTGAATGAAAATATATTTACAAACATATGGCAAGACGTTGTTGCACTTACAATATTCTACGTGTTTCGGCCCAAAAATGCCTTTGTCGAGATGTATATAATTATACAAATATAAAAAATAGACACATTCTGTTATACATCTTCTTATATGTGAGATCTCACCCATTACATTAATACTTCAATGTGCATCTATTAATTGTTACGTAAAAAAGACAAAAAATCTTAACGTATTTAATAACTGTTAAGGTAAATCGCTTGTGAGTGCAGTAATGAACCTTCGGGTTCCATAAAATGCGGGGAATTTCTTGACTAGCTGCAAACCAGTTAGCTTCTCAAAAGGACTCTGCACCATGGAGTAAGTAAAGGTAAATCAGCCCCATTACAGGCCCGAGGTGCCCAGAGGGTTCCAGGAAGTTAAGGTTCCCAGATTACGTGACAATGGCCCAGGATGGTGGTAAGGCTGTCAGCCTTACGCACCGGCCGCTTTTACCCACAGGAAATACTCCTATTATTCATTTCTGTTAGAGGCTGAGTCTGCCCCAGGGCCATACTGCGATCGGAAGGATTATGTCAATGAAACATTCCAGTGACACCATCTGGAATAGAACCAGCGACCTTCCGATCTGTAGCACAACATCTTAACCACTGTGCTACCGCGGTCCCCATTTAGTAACTGTAAGTGTGTGAATATAAACGTTGCAAACTCACACATAGGATAAGACAAAAAAAAAAAAAGGAGGAGAAATTCACCCTAGTAAATTAAGGTCCAGAATGGGAGTAGAAGTATAGCTCTACTCTTTCTTTAACCCCAGCACTAGACAGGAGTGGGCAGTCCAAGCCACACCCTGGACGTTTTACCCACGGAAAAGAGACCATATACCAATTGTACAGGAGACTGGGTGGATAACAGGGCCGGTGTGGAGAGGTACGGAAATTCTCGCCCCCACCAAGATTCGATCCCCGAACCGTCCAGCCGTAGCGAGTCGCTATACCGACTGAGCTATCCCGGTTTGCTATGGGATACGACATAACAAAATTTGTTTTTCGTATTTTTATATCTTTATATTGAAATAAGCCCTGATTATGGCTCGTGTGTGCTGAACACATGTAGCGTGCTGTAAACATATTTTCCCAGTATATTAGTAATTCTTTTTGATGGTTTTTTCATTTAGTTGAAAATAGTATTCTGCTTCGCTACGTACTGCAAAATCATGATAAAGTTTATTAAAGAATGCTATCAGCTAGCACATGCATATCGACAATAGTGTAACTGCACACTGAAGCACATCAGAATAAGGAAATAGAAGGAGGTTAGCAGAAGCAGAATTTAGGTTCACAAGAATTAGCAGCCGAAGCCCGGAAATCAGCTGTAAGTGTCGCAGCTACAGCTTGCTTAGACAGCACTTATTGTGGGCGTAAAGAAAGCCTGAAGAACTGAACGACCTGAAGGGGAGGGGGGTGGGGGGGAAAGAGGGAGGTTTAATATAATTTCAAGACAAACCTAGGAAAACGGACAAAGCATGAAGGTAGGGCAATCGATTAATCGCACAGTTCCGTGCGGGCTGCAGTTGGCCACACACACACACACACACACACACACACATTGGGGCAATGGCCATTACAAAGTATTGCTAACAATACATGCATGCATTGTGTTTCTCGGAACAAGAGTGAGAATGATTGGCCCGCAAGCTCGATGCGTGACGGCTACAGACGTGTTACACGCATTGCTAATGTCACGGTAAGTAGATAGATGCCACCGCCCCTGGCCTGCTCTAAGCAGCGTAAAATTGTACTGCAATGATTCGCGTACAAGATGCTTCCGTATTCTAATCGGTTTCTCACTTCATTTCTTCAGGTTTTCAACCTATACCTAGGTTAACGGGACAGGCCTCTTTGCTTAATTTAGACAATGACGTGCTACTGGCGACAGAGCACCAGTCAATGTAATGAAAATTGAAAAACCACTTCAGAAACTGTTCTGGTGCTTGAGTATGTATGTTACACATTTTAATATGTTAACATATATACCTTGTTGGCCGGCTAGCTCAGTCGGTATAGCGACTGACTACGGGCTGGACAGTCCGGGATCGAATCCCGGTGGTGACGAGATTTTCCGCCCGTCCAGACTGGCCCTGGAGCCCACCCAGCCTCCTGTAAAATTGGTACCGGGTCTTTCCCGCGGGTAGAGGCGGCCGAGGCGTGAGGCTGACCCCCACCCCCATCTAGTGCCGAGGTCCTAGAAAGAGTAGAGCTATACCTCTACTCACCCTAAGGGCCTTCGTGGCCTACAAAAAGGGTGAAACCTACCCATATATATACCTTGATACTTTAGGCCAAGATCACGTCCACTAATCATTAGTAACTATATGTAAACTACAGGTATATAATTTCCCTTTGTATTTCTGATATATATATATATATGCAGCCTGATGATGGCGAATTTGTGGCCGAAGCGTGTAGCTGCCATATATAATTGCTACAGCGAAGTTTTGCACTGATGGGCTGTATTTCTTCCCTTATTAGGTATCCTAGAAATATAACGGGGATAACACACCTTAAGAAAAACAATATAAGACATTCCCACCCCCGCAGAACTGACTAATATCTGGAATTCTCATAGAACAGGTGATGATCAGGTTATCTGATATTTGTTAATTAGGTAAGGAGTAAGATATACTCGTAAAATTACTTACCAAGAAACGTCCTTTGAAGGAACTGACTACAACAAAGGTATGAGAAACCGAGTGTGCAGATGTGTTGCTAATATTGTGTGCTGAGAGTTGTGTCTTTTTGTACTTGTGTGATAACCAGAGAAGAATATAAAGTACATTCTTCTTTATTTGACGACATCTTTCCCTCCGGATTATTTTGCGTCAAATGTTTAAATCTTGGATCGTTATTAATTGAAAATGACATTAAATAAACGTTCGCCACCTAATTTAAGGCGCTGTCTCGAAATATGACCTGGAATGACTGAAGAAAGCCATGAAAATTTGTCTGGATTTAGGTGACTAAAATTTTTATTCCCGATCCTCACCCCACTCAAGAATAATAATGAGCTGTATTAAAACTTTAGCCAAATTTTTCGAAAAACATAAACAACTGAATATTTGACTAATAAATCATACAAATACGCATGCGCACAATGATAAATTCGTTAGCGCTCCACACGGACAGCGAGGAAGAGATTGGTGGGAAATGTTGCAGGTTGGGACGTCAGACGAATGCTTTACGGAGTCTGTGTGCCTCTCCGTCCGTCCTTCCGCACGGTACAACTCGGCGCAAACTGGACGGTTTTTCATTCTACTTGATGATTCTGTCAGCAATAGCGGTCACTTGACATGAAGACCTACATACTTGTACATTTATCATCATGTCTCGCTCATTCCTTCTTAGAATGAAAATTGCTTCGATCAAAGTTGTAGAGAAAATCGGAACACACGCTGTACATAAAATCGGAACACACGCTGTACATAAAATCGGAACACACGCTGTACATAAAATAAAATTTTTTTTCGAAAGTCGTGCCATTTGTGAGATCATGCGGGAAAATATACTACAGCAGGACAGGCGCATGTACATTGCGTGCTGGATACCCGAGGCTACAAACACAGACTCAGAATATGTAATATTATTGCTTTTTCTGCGGCAACAATAGTTACTCGAAGGCACCTCAGTGTTACGTTACACGTAATTGCATGTCTAGTTATCTCACAAACAGATGCAATCATTTCCCCCACACAACGTTAACTGATTGATTTTTCCAACCGAAAAGGAGAGTGTTTACTGCACGGTACGAAATAAATAATTCAATATCACCCGAGTTAATCTTAGTCTTAAAAGGGTTAATAGACATCAAACTATGTACAATTTCAGATTCACAATACTAATTAACACTAACAACACATCGAGTTACCAATCCACTAATGAAATACACTACACACAACAGAACACTACGATCACCACTTAAAAGGTAACAACTATTAATATCAACTAAAACACGTTACCAGCTACAACCAAACGACAAAGAACTTCACACCGAACACACACCACTAAGAGTCATAAATTTACATTAACGCTAACCCGTCCATCTTTACAAACGAAACGACCAATGTGGTAATCAACATCATAGTCGCGAGCTCGTAACATTTTGAGCCTATCAGAAGCACAATAAAATAAGTGGCATCTAGTTGGTTTTTCATTCTTCTGTTATCAAACCATATCTTAGGCAAACCGAGTGTTAGATTTGACATTGATGGAACTGATGAGTCACCTAAAGACTGAACTGGCTGTGATCGGACTCTTGAAAATGGCCTGTACCATGAGGTCAATGCATTACATGGGTTTAAAACTTGGCCACTTACTGAGCTGGAGGAATATAAACTGAAAGTGTATTCGAACGACTTTCGACATGCAATGATGAGACCCCAGAGAGATGAAGAAAGAAAGGTTCGGAAAATAATACATGACGAGGTGATACACTGTGGGTAAAACTGGTCTGCCATGATTACGGTGTTCTGGCATATGATGCAGTGTGCCACAGTAAACAGCTATCAACGCTTCGGAGAAAACTTCTGCCTCCATCTCCAGGACAGAAGAGAACTGAACTCTGGCCTCTACATCCCAGTATTACGGACAGTGAACTGGCAAGCTGGAGTGCTTGATTTGATTATACGGACATAATGCGGCGCTGTAGGCGAGATTTGAAAATGCTGAAACAAGCAGAAGATGGGGAAACTTTGAATGTTGAGGTGGTACTCATTTTTCAAGTATATAAGCTTTCTTATATTAACTTATACTATAACTACGCTAATGCATCAACCTCTGTCCTTACAGAACAATACAACCCATGTAATAACGCATCAAATAAGTCGCAAGCTCCTGAGGACGGATGCATTAACATCTGAAACACGTTGAGCAGTATATAAGTAAATAATAAAGCAAGTGACATCAAGTTGGTCTCTCTTTATTCAACTACATAAGCGTTATTAGGAGACGTACTTATTACAACTGTGCTGTGCTACAAATAGGAAGGTCGCTGGTTCGATCCCAGCTGGTGTCATTGGAATTTTTCATTGACAAAAAATCCTTCCGATCGCACTATGACCCTGAGGTCGACTCAGCCTCTAACAGAAATGAGTACCAGGATTATTTCTTGGGGGCAAAAAGCGGCCGGTGCGTAAGGCTAACAACCTTACCACCATCCTGTGCCGTTGTCACGAAATCTGGGAACCTTAAATTCCTGGAACCCTCTGGGCCACTCCAGGGCTGTAACGGGACTGCTTTACCTTTACTTATTACAACTTCCGCACGATAAGACGTAGAGTAGAAACAGGCACGAATGTTGGTCGTATTCTGCAGTGCAGCTTGGCAAAAATGTCATCTGTGTTCTGCAGGCCGTTGAATGTTGCGGGAACAATGTCCCGCTTCAGTGGCCGACGTCTGTGGGTTCGAACACCGATCATGATACTAGTGGTTTATGCTCTGAAAATCGCGTGACGCCGCAAAAATAGGCATTTATGACCGCTAAGCGAGACGAATTCAGCTATAAGAAAAATCGATTTAGAAATTCCACGCCTACAAAGTCCGTCCAATCTACCAGATCCTGAGTTTTTGATAATAATAATAATAATCATCACAGATTATACTGACAGAATGAGGTAAGTCGCACACAGTTTTCAACAGACTACAAAAAGGGAAACGTGCTTGCACTCCGTGCGGAGCACAGCCATATGCTACCGTCTGTTCCCACCTCTCGGTTTAGGTACAGCCGTTGTAATGACTTAAGACCTACACAAGGTACAATCCGATGCATGTTGCGGAAATCCCATGCGCTTCCGTGGCCTAAATACTGCGCCGATGTAATGCAACAATTGTTACTGAGTTACATGTGCCTCTTGAACTGGACAGTGTGCTGAGACACGGGTGTTAGGAAGACTACCGTCTTCTCGGATGTGACTTCGTGCCGTCTGGCAGAAAAACACCAACGTTTCGGAGGAAAAATTGCCTCCAAATTTATTATAACCGTACCAAATACAAGACAACTTCTAGACTTACGAAATTTCAGGATGAAGCAATTTTTGAATAAATAAAAAAATGAAATAATAAAATTTTTTTCAAAACTGCTTCAGAATTTCCTTGTGGGACTCAAAGAGCATTGAGACGAAGCTGGCGGAAGATTATTGCTGGAAGATAACAGAGGCTGCCGGGCTGTCATTATGCGGTCCTTCCGGTTCGAGTGTGTTCAATTTTGGACTTCAAACTGGGCCGCCATGTGTTTGACCAAGTGCACAATCAGTTCCGACTTACGCACAATTCGGCTTGCGCCGGACTTACTGTAACGTAAACTAAACTAAACTCCGTGGCCTTAGTCCGCA
>Ga0131853_10011059_pt1 | contig 16498 bp, 12 predicted proteins | sample TergutLab28metaG_FD_92764 | JGI IMG/M metagenome (GOLD analysis project Ga0131853, IMG submission 92764) | Labiotermes labralis P1 segment gut microbial communities from Petit-Saut dam, French Guiana - Lab288 P1 (version 2) (version 2) | ecosystem: Host-associated > Arthropoda: Insects >...
AACCGAGGTGCAGAGTGTTTACAGCGCGGTACGCACTGAGTCCTTATATAACGCAGATACGTTTCGTCTCTAGAGGGTTAAGAGTTGTTAAAATTCCTACTTTACCTCTAGTGCTTGTTGTCTTTGCCCCTTTCGGCATACATCAATCAGACAGCTGTTAAGCTTGATGACAGTACAGGCCGTGAAGCTACCTCAGGCTGGGTTTGGGGACTTCTTAGTGGACACTCGTGTGAGCAGGTTGAAGGGGAAGCGTGACGATAATAAAGCGGTGTATTTTGTTGATATAATTTGTGACAGTGCCGGACACAAATAAATTGATTGTGAATATTAAAGTATAAAAATCGAAGAGACTGTGAGAATAAAATTAAAGAGGCCAAGCCACAAATATCCTTCTTGTCATCTAGTCGGTAGACACTTAACGTTTCCTGTGACCATCACGCGTTATATTCCCTGGGTGGAGTTCGTGTTCCCGTCTTTGAGATTTGGCCTGTTATAATTGTTACGTGAACGCGCCTCAGTGTTATTTTTATTCGTGCATTACCTGTCTGTTTTAAACGAAGCTATCATCAGGCTGTACGAGAATTGCACCTTTCTACAACTCTTATACAGCCAGATAAATTTGTTTGAATTAATTTAAAGGAGCCGAAAAGTGTACTTACACTTGTTCTAAAGCAAAATACAAGTTGTGTTTGACGCATATATTTATTGGTTTTTGAAATGTAAATATTTAGTAGATGTGCCCAGTTGTCACCACATCAACACGTACCCACTATTTCCTGTTTACTTGCACAGTCACCATTAGGCCCACACATACACCAGTCACTCACTGTAGACACATTAATCAAGCAATGTGCACAAACATACCGAACGTATTCCAGATATTTTCTTACTTACTTACACCATGAAGCAGAGTCCTTCTTGAGAAGCTAACCGGTTCTCAGCTAGTCAAGAAATTCCCCGCATTTTAGGGGAACCCCAGGTTTCATTACCGCGTTTACAGGAGTCCCCCCCCCCCAACTGTCCCTATCCTGAGCCACATCGATCCAGTCTATGCCACATAACCCACTTCTTGAAGGCCCCTCTTAATATTATCCTCCCATCTACACCTGGGTCTTCCAAGTGGTCTATTTCCCTCAGGTTTACCCACCAAAACCCAGATTACAACTCTACTCTCCCCCATACGTGCTACATTCCCCGCCCAACTCATTCGTATTCGAGATACGCCGCGTTAAAATCTCGGCATTAAGAACGGCCATATTGACTGAGGTTTTTGTAACTTTCATCAGTCGCAGAAAGAAAATCCCGGGACTTTAACTTATTTTAGATAGCAGCCACTACCTTTCACATCCTTCATATTGATGGTGGTACAGTGCAAGAAAAGAGAGAAGTGGAATAATAGTCTGAAAGTGGGGATTTTGAAGTTGCGAGGTATTAGGAGAGAATTCGAAATCAGAACTTATCCCCAGTGTGTGAGGGTGGAGAATATCAAACATCCAATTTTGTAAGGTTCACAAAAAAGAAAAGGTTTGCAGTTGAACTTGTAGGCAGTAAACGCTCAAGTGCGAACGATAATTCGGCCTGCAGGACGGCCTTAACCTGCACAAATGTAATTCAGATGATAAGACAGGCAATATACGTATAAAAGTTAATAGTGAGGCGAGTTTACGCAACCAGTGGACAAGCAGTATTACATATTCCGAGTGTCTGTCTGTAGCATTAGTTATCCGGCATGCAATGCGCGTGCGCTGTGTTATACTCGTATTGTCATCTGTGGCCCGTCTGGCTCTACCGTATTTTTCCACATTATCTCATAAACGACACGACTACCGGGGAAAAGTTATTTTATATAACACATGTGTTCTGACTCTCTCTACAAATCTGTCTGAAGCATTTTTCATTATATACAAACTTCAGCCAGATACTGTCATCAATGTACATTCGTCTTTACGTAAAGTACCCCCTATTCTTGTTAGTTTATAATTAAACTTGAATGTTCTCGATAGATTTTCGAAAAATACCCATATCAAATTTAATGAAAATCCACCCAGTGGGAGCCGAGTTTTTCCATAAGAACGGGCAGACAGACAGACAGGCAGTCAGCCATGACGAAGCTAACACTCTTTTTCGCGTTTTTGCGAACGCATCCAAAAACTATAAAACGCCTATTTAAAATTCGATGAAAGCAATAAAAGTCAGCAAGACACAAAACTTATTGGGGGCTAGAAGGGAATAGAATTTGAAAGTAACAGTCGTTTGGACAGAAACAGTAAGGTTCAAATGGTACAGTAGTAGTAGTAGTGAGGTGGTGGTAGTAGTAGTAGTAGTAGTAGTAGTAGTAGTAGGTAGTAAAATGAGAGAGCAGACCAATGTAGTATTCAATTAATTTGTGTCACGCAACAACCCGGTGTTACACCGGCATTTTTTATGTAAAGAACGAATAGTAACCCAATAAATACATTCAGTTTCATTTAACACCCTTTTCTGTCCACTATTCATTAAGAAGTACAATCTGTCGGTGCACTGTAATCTTGGGTATTGGCAGTGTCGCTAAGTAAACCATATATCAAAGCAGGAAATACATCAGCCAGGATATTCACAATCCATCGATTCATCCACAGATCAGTCAGTACACACATCCACGAGTCAACGTATCTTCAATTAATAAACAGAATGCTGTAGACATTTGTCAATCGACCAGTGCCAGTGGAGCAATCAACCAAAGCATCCTCTCAACCACAACCAGAAGCATTTATTAAACAATGAAACACAAAATCAAAAGACGAAGCCAAGCACAAGGCCGTGCCATGATTCAGGGCATTTGTGGCCGGCCTCTAATCTTAGAGGACAAGGTTCGTTCTCAGACCAGTCGACGTGGGATTTTTAGTGGGCAAAGTGCCACTTTAAGAGCTTTTCCTCCAAGTACCTCGTTTTTTTTCCTGTTATTGTCACTCCACCAATGCTCTACTACAGCAAATGACACTCATTAATCAAAAGCCAGTACCACTATACATTCGCCACTCCACCCCGCAATTAACGCAATTATTCCAATGATCAATGTCTTAAGCAACGACGTACATGGAGTCAGGAATAGACATGAAAGGCACGGTCATTTGTGACTAATACTACCCCAGAAAATTTGTGACGAACGAAAACCGCGCAGTCAACACTGACTCCCTGCAAATTACTTACATCAGAAACAGGTCTACATGTTTGTACAGTGAATATATTTAAAAATTAAACTATAAAAATAGTTATCAAAAACATGCTGCCACGTTTTATATGGTTAAAGACAGAAACCAGTAAGAACGGCACAAATTGTAACATTTGGTCTATGCACAGCCCAGCCATTTATTCTCGGATGTAAACTTAACAAAAATATATTTAAGGTACTTAAGCAATATATGCTTTGAAATGACACGTAAACTAAAGACGCACACACCAGAAGTTCCACGACTTCTGGCGGGGTTCTTCGAAATCCGCGAAGGGATTCAAAATAAGGAGCACATGACCTGAAACACAAGTATGCCTACTATCAAAATTCCAGAACGAATTTTGTTTTATGTCGCGATATACAAGGTCTTACCCAAATCCCTTCCCAAGTTTAGGAGTTGTTAGTAAGAGACGCAAGGACACGATTCAACTGAGTCCATGGTATTGTATAACCATTTACAGGCTCAACAGAATAGCTATAAAGAAGGTATAACATGGAGTCTGTGAGTTGTTACGTCACGAGAAACGAACTTGCACAGAGTTACGAACGGCTGTGTCATTAACAATAAAGATTATCGTGGAATTCATGGTATCCGTAATGGGAAAAGGTTTCGGACAGGGTGATGGGGTTTGTTGCCATAGAAAATGGGATGGTTCAGAGTTACAACGTGCTACACCATAGAAAACGGTTCCACTGAGTTGCACAACATCCAGCTGTGGAAATGAATGCTAAAAACTCACTTCACTATCCAGGCCGAGTATAAACAGCATGAGAAAGAACAAGACGGACCAGAGTTGAGGAACCGGGAGTCGAAGTAGAGCCTCGGGATAAGCAACAAAGGCCAGTCCGGGTCCTTCCTTGACGACCTGTCCTATAGGCACGTGAAGGTCATGAGCCATGGCCCCTAGGATGGAAAAAGTGACCATTCCGGAGATGATGCTCGTCACTGTGTCCAGGACACTCACCACTAAGGCATCCCTGCAAGATGAATCAAGACCCGTTTATCACTTAACGTAATATAAAGTAAAGCAACAAATCAGTCATCGCCAGTAAAGAGGTTCCCACACTTCAGCAGTATTAGGAAACACATATAATATCTTGCTCTTCGAAAATGATTCACACTACGGCTAACAAATTGCACAAATTCTGAAAAATTTTCTCCTTACTATTTCGTCAAACGCAAAGTATATCACAGAAATTCCCGGAAAAGTTATGCATTTAAATGAGGGCTATCAACAATGTCGCGTATCAAGTTTTGTACGATAACTTATTTTCTTTTAGAAAAGTAATACAGAGACTATGCTTGATTCAGATTCCTTGCACCTATTTTTATCGACTTCCGCACAATAATTTTGGAAATAAAACATGCAGAGGGACTGAAAGACAGGCACAAACTTTAAAATGTCCAAATTACATATTTCGTGAAAAGATCGAAGAATAACATTCGCCTATAAAATTTTCACATGACTCGAAGCTTCTGAAACTTTTACAGCATAAGTTTATTTAAAATCGAAAGCAGAGCAATAAATGATTGCGCTATTTGCACACAGTCAATAGAACGCAAGTGTAATCCGAGTCCGCTACTGTCTAGGTCACTTCCGAAACTACTGACTGGAGCAACAGTAACATCTAGTATTGTGGACCGAATCTAAAATTATGTGTTTAATTGTATTTTCCTATTGAACTAAGTTCTCCCACTTTGTTTGATTTTACAGTTAAAACGCGTCTATTACATAATACAGAATGTGTATGTGTTTGTGTGTGTGTGTGTGTGTGTGTGTGTGTGCGCGCGCGCGCGCGCTAGGACGAAATGTATTAATTCTCTCTACAATGGCTTGAGGTAATACAACCTGTTCACTACATACAATACATCTCTCATTGTGAAATTCGCGCCTATTGGAAATATTTGTCAATGTGACAAATATTTAACGAATCGGCATGAACTATTTTTTCTGGCACTAAGCAGGCGACTAATGGTTTCAACTTTAAACGGAATACTTCTTAAAGTAAAGTCAATGATTTTTTTTAGGTATACAATAAACAAACAACTATACGTCAGCACAACAAATATTTATTGGAACAATAGGCGCAACGCTGTTTGTAAATTCGTGAAGAACACATTTAAACATTCTTGTACTCTGGTGGACTTTACATTTCCCAACTTGTTATATTACCTATGACAGTCAAGGAAATAATTTATATAATATATTAAAAAATGACTCCCCCCGATTGTCTCCACCTTGTCGTGGGGGAGGGGGGGGGTGCTTGCGGGCCTCAATGACCTAACGGGCTATGCCTGCGGGAACTTTATGTTCCTGGTAGGGCCTCCCAAGCCGAACAGCCGTACGAGAGAGGCCAGACTAAGAGAGACAAACTGGTTCTCCAAGAATGCGGATGGGTTGGTAACCCTCCCAAGGAAAACAAAGTGCTCAAAAGCAAAGACGGACAGCCTTGGATATCGGCGGATTAAATGACAAAAGAGCTGGCATGAAAAAGGAAAAACAACTCGGAGTACATGAAACACTAAATGTAGCCGCATGGAATGTTAGATATATTGGAAACAAGGAATCTGAACTGGTCGAAGAAATAAAAATCAAAGGTATAAATGTAGCAGTGATATCTGAAACAAAGAAAAAATCAAAAGGAACCAAAATGATAGGTAACTATACAATGCTATACAGTGGAGATTCCCAAAGACACGAGCCAAATCAGGCGTAGCTTTCATAATAGACCAAAAATGGACTTCTCGAATTACAAACTACTCATTTGTCAACGACCGCATAATAACTGTTCGCCTCAAAACCAACAGAGGGCACGTAACTGTAATAGGAGTTTATGCCCCGGAAGAAGGTAGAGAAGAAGAAACGAGACGTTTCTACAAACAACTACAAAAGGAAGTTGACAAATATAATAAGAGTGACAGACTAATAATTTCCGGAGACCTCAATGCTAGAGTTGGAAACCAGCCAAAACCAAATGTGGTAGGAACCTTTGGAGAAGACTGCGTGAACAGAAACGGACAAACATAAAGAGAATTTGCTTCTTTCAACGATTTCAAAATTGCCAACACTTTTCAGAAAAAAAGAAACAAATATATATGGAGTGGTCGAGGATCTAAAACTATTATTTCCTATATTATAGTCAACAGAAGACTAAAACATTTAGTACAAGATATTAAGATTTTCCGAGGTTGTGACATAGGATCAGATCATTTCCTTGTGACATCTCGAATTAACCTATTAAACAGATGGAAACAACAAAGCAACAATAGCAAATTGGCAAATGAGTTTGTATACAAAGTGTACCTATTACAAGAAGAAAGTATAAGAAGATTATATCAACAACGACTAGCCAAAAACCTAAGTGAATACCCTAGGGACTCAACAATGACGGAGAGTGAGAGAACATAAAAATGGCTATAAAAAGGCAGCCAACGAAGCAATAGGAGCAAAGAAAAAATATAGAAGAAAGAAAGGTCCAAGAATCTGGAATGAGGAGATCAAAAATGCCATTGAAAACAAATGAACAGCTTATCAAAAATACCTACAAAACCCTAATGAAGAAAATTTTGAAACACACAAAATGTAAAGGAACATCGCTAAGACAATAATTTCTAAAACACATAAAGAATCTTGGGACAGATTCATAAGCAGGATAGAATCTGATATTTTTGGCGAACAAAGCATGGCCTATAAGTACTAAAACACCTCAATCGAACAAACAAAGACACTATTGAAATTAATAACATAGAACATAGAAGATCAAAAAGGATAAACCACTATAAAAATGTATGATGTACGAATTCCCCACATAACGACAATGATGAACCAGAAACAACCACAACCCCATCGGCAGGAATAGATGAAATCTCCGATGAGGAATTCGAACAGAGCCTGAAATCATGAAAAATAGGAAAGCAGCTGAACCAGATGGATTAAATTCTGAGCTCTTCAAATACAGGGGACCCGCCCTCTCAAACCGCTTACTTGAGATAATAAATAAGTGTTGGAAAGAAAGATCGATCCCAGAAGAGTGGGGACAAGCAAGAGTAAAATCCCTATTCAAAAAAGGTAAGCGTGATAAAAGTTCGAATTACGGAGGTATCAGTCTTTTAAATAGTGGTTATAATATAGACGGCAAGATATTTACACAACGTTTCAAAACTGTATTAGAAGCAATATTACTTGAAGAACAAAACGGATTCAAAATAGGTAGATCATGTATTGATAATGTATTTACCATTAAACAAACAACAGAAAAAAGAAGAGAATTCAACCTACAAACTCGCATAGCCTTCCTGGATTTAGAAAAAGCTTTTGATAGAGTTAAACGAAAACAACTATGGTAAATTCTTAACAAAAGAGGCATACCCTATAATTTAATTGAAGTACTTAAAGCCTATACAAAAATACCAGTGTACAAATTGACACGGGAAGGAAAATGTTTGATAAAATATATATTAATCAAGGAGTACGACAAGGGTGTAATCTATCACCGGCTCTTTTTAACATTTACATATACGACCTCCTAAGAAACTGGAAACACAAAGCTGCCACTGGTATAATGCTTAAAAGAAACATCTACCTTAACACATTACTTTTCGCAGACGACCGAGTAATAATACAAGACTCTGAAGACAAACTCCATAAATCCGTCTATTTATTAAAACAAATAAGCAAAGACTACAACCTCAAAACATCTACGGACAAAACAAAAATTATTGCTTTTAAAGCAAAACGCCTAGTGCGCTCTGAAATAGAAATAGACGGATCAATATTCGAACAAGTGAAACAATTTAATTATTTGGGATGCGAACTGAGTTGAGACGGTGAGCTAGATTTTGACAAAAAAAAAAAACAGATTCCAAGGAATATGCGGCACTATTAGAAAACACTTAAAGAAAACCCGTACAGAAACACAAATGAAATTTTATAAAGCTGTAGCTAGACCATCACTATTCTATGGCAGCGAAACATTGGTAACCACGAAGAGAGACATGACTCGCCTAGAAACTGCAGAGATGCGCTTTCTAAGAAGTGTTACAGGATACACAAGGCTGGATAAAATAAGAAGCGAAGACATAAGACAAGAACTGGAGATCTCTGGAATACAAGACGTGAGACTCAAATACAAACAAAACTGTATCAACCACCTTGAAAGAATGGACAACACCAGACTCCCGAAACACGCCCTCACTTACAAACCCCGAGGAAGAACGGATCGCGGACGCCCCAGGAAACGATGACAACGCGTCGATGCCGGAACAGGTCAAACGACCTAATCCATGGAGGATGATGATGATGATCATGATGACGATTAAAAAATGAATGAAGCTGTGTTGCCCAAACGCGCAGTTTCATAAATTGTGTACGAAGCTGCATACACTCACACCACACAATAAGTCACCGTCACACGGTAACCCTGCAACCTGATGCTGACACATCCGCTCTTCTAGCTCGTTGCTCAGGTGATCATGTCGTTTGCCTTGGCCAATGTATCTCATAACCTTCGAAACAAATTTAATAACGACTGAAAAAAAATCATAACAATCAAAACGTTGACTTCTAAACCAAGAAATAGCTGTTTCGTGCTTCCTATTGTAAAATAAAGTTATATAATAGTTTCGTAAGACATCTAAAGACTGCGTTTCGAGCAACGGAGAATTGTTGAACCGACACGAGAGTTCGAATAACAGCAAGAGAAGGACGAATTCCAAATGAGTGAACCCAAAAACATGTTCCAGAAATTTTGAAGTTTTCCATTCCGTGCATTCTTATATTAGTAAACACCTTTTAACTGTACCATATAAAATGCACCATGTCAATTATTTACCTACATTTTTGTATTTCTCCTGTATGTTTCAGTGCCGTATGCACCATCATCAGAGAGAAACATTATGCCTTTTACTTAAAACCAGATATTGTTATAAAGCTGTTAAATAAGGTTTATATAGCAGTTGTGTCGTAAATGTAAGTATATTATAAAATGTACAACTTCGCTTATGTTCGAGTTATGATAGATGTACAGTAGTTAAAATCATACGTGTTGAGCCACTCTACTGCTCCTTAAAAAACCTTGACAATCTGTGGTTAAAATCTTCTTATATATTAACTGTGCGAATAGAGTTGGCCGTTATTGATGTTGTTTATCGTGGGCTCTTTATTGCTGTAACATTTAATGTTCATCTATCGTCCTTCAAATCTGGATTGGGTACATTGACGTAAGACGGGTAGGAAGACCCCATGGCCTGTTTATGTGCTACGTCGCAGCCAGTAGAATACTTTACTCCAACCATACGCAAAGTTGTTCCTTTTATAATATACTCACATACACGACATAACTATTATAGAAACCATATTTGACAGCTTTAGAACAGTATCTGGTTTTAAGTAAATGGCATAATAGTTCTTCATCATCATCATCTTCTTCTTCTTCTTCTTCTTATAATAATAATAATAATAATAAAACCAACGAGATCCACTAATTTCTCAAATGTATTTTTGGAATAGAACTCTACATGTTTCGGACAGGTTTTCTGTCCATCATCAGGAGTCTAGTACTGTATACACAGCAATAGGTTATGCTGACTGCTTGCTAGCAAGCAGTCAGCATAACCTGTATGACATTGCTGTGTATACAGTACTAGACTCCTGATGATGGACAGAAAACCTGTCCGAAACATGTAGAGTTCTATTCCAAAAATAAATTTGAGAAATTATTGCATCTTGTTGGTTTTATGATAAGAATACATCACGATGTACGGTCTTATGAATGTCAAATTCGGCATAATAGTTCTCGCTGATGGTGGTGCACATGGCACCAAAACATGCAGGAGAAATGCAAAAATGTAGGCAAAGAATAAACATTGTGCTTTTAGTTAGTACAATTAAAAGGTGTTAAGTAATGTTCCAAAAATGTTCTTAACTACGTAACGTAAGATTCCGGCCATTCATTTGAAGCAGACACATTTCAACCGACGCACAACCAACGGCACCACACGACGTCGCCATATACATTATAGGGCGCCTCCCAAAAATTGTAGAACTGAGTAACTCAGCTCAAGTTATAAAGCTTCATACTTGTATTTTAGAGGTAAATGTTTCGAATCTCGGTCGGGAAACTAGATTTTCTGCTTGCAGTTATGGCATTTTTCTCAGTGACTCCCTCCATGTACCGGGATAATATCGCAACTTACGTCACGACCACTTCCCACCATATCCTTTCAAATTCGCCACTCATTATTCACCCTATCATTTCAGATGTATCAAGCTGGACGACTACAAGCGTCGTTGAATAAATACATTACAAATTAAAAAATATATAAGGTATGTTACAGTGGGAAATATATTTGCTATTATGTACCAGTTTTTTGTTGGCTAAGCTGTTTTCGGAGGCGGTTAGCACGAAAGTCAATGTCATATGGAAAATTGTAGTGAACATCTGAAATACGAAATTTTACTAGAATATGTTGAGTGGTTCAGAACATGATAGGTGACTCTTACCTACCTGTATACATTGTTGCGAAAATCATTGTAACTGCTGTACATTATGAGACCACCCATAGACACACTGAGTGAGAAGAACATCTGTCCAGCCGCTGCTTGCCACACCTGCAACAGAACACACCGCTGCAGCATTTTGCATTGCCCAGAATACTTCAATGTACAATGCAGCCTAATTGTCATACAATTGGTTATCATTTCAGCTACTTAGAGTTACTGCGTTGGTCGTTTGCCGATAAGCGGAAAGCGAATTACTACTTAATTTTTGGACCAATTAGCTTACTACCTAGTAGCTACAGGAGGTCATTCACCGGATGTAAAGGGCTTCAGGTGGATTGCTGATGTAAGTCTGGTGTCATCGTTAAGCACTGCTCAGCTAACGCTTTAACGGTGCAGTGTTTAAGCAGAGGGGCAAAATTGTGTTTATACTTAATCTTTCTTTTCCACGGCAAGACAGTCCCTAGAGGGCCAGGGCCCCCACATTATCGAAGCATCACGATGACACACCACACTCAGTAGGGTCCCTCTGGAGGAGTGATCAGCCCGACGCAGAGATAAGAGACGGACATCCATGCCCCCGGTTGAATTCGAACCCCCATTCCCAGCCAGCAAGCGGCCGCAGACCGACGCTTAGAGCGCTCGGCATATCACTGGTGATAAGTTATACAGTCCATGAACTTCACAGAGCTTTGAAATATTGTGTTTTATAAAATACACCGAATACAGATCAATAAAAACACGAAACAAAACCATAAAATATTAGTGCATACTATCACTTTTCGAAACTCTTGTAAGAATAATATGTTGGCCAGGATAGCCCAGTCGCTATAGCGACTCGCTACGGGCTGGACGGTCCGGGGATCGAATCCCGGTGGGGGCGAGATTTTCCGCACCTTTCCAGACCGGCCTGTGACCAACCCAGCCTCCTGTACAATGGGTACCGGGGTAGTCCCAGGGGTAAAGCGGCCGGGGCGTGGCGTTGACTACCCACTCCCATTTAGCGCTGAGGTTAAAGAAAGAGTAGAGCTATACTTCTACTCCCCCTCGGGTCTTTCGTAGGGTGAAATTTACCGTTAACTTTGTAAGAATAATATTGTGAAATTTGGAAATTTGGCACCTAAACTTCCTCTTTTTCGAAAAGAAGAAAAGTAAGAAAGTCGACTGACGTAACAAAAACTCTCACATATAACTCAAATGCTGACAGCACCCACCACTTGTCAGTTATTCAAAACGAAGCCTGTGCGTTGGGTGTTGCTAATTATCTAATAAGAATACATAATGCCGTTTGGGTTTATCCACCCAGTCTAACACGTTAGAATACAAGCAAAAACAGACTTTGTACACTGAGATTTCAGTGTGTTATTCGCAGCCACTCGAAGAACAGTTTCGGGAAGACATATTCCTTTCCTGTTCTTGGTAATTGCGCTTCGTTCTGACATTGCTTGAGGTAGCGAATGAAGACTTCAGACCGTCGCTGGGTTAAGTAAATAACCCACTAGATAGCTTCCCCACTGAAAGAGCTGTGAATGTCACAGCCTGTTGCACAGTATCATATACACTGGGCCCAGCTACGAAACGGAGCCAGTTACGTGGGTACATTCCTACCTGAATGTCCAGTAGTTTTTCCCATGTCGGCGTAATGAAATACAAGACCCCATTCAAGGAGCCATTTTGTAGCAGTCCTGTGACCAACAAGATGAACAGGATGGCGTATGGGAAAGTAGCTGCGAAGTAAACCACCTTTAAGAACAAACAAACAAAAAAAGGTTTTACGCCACTGAGAAAAAAAATTTACCTGCAAAATATAGAGATTTTCTGGAAACGTTCATAGTCTCGTAGGCAGACAGCAAAACACACATCTTTACGGAACACCAAAAATCTATTACTGCTGTCAAAAAATCCACAATGGGGCCCCAACGTATTTCGTAAGAGTTCAATCCACATCGTCACATTACAGTTATTTAAGATCCAGTTCAACTTGTTCGTCTGCCAGCAGGTCACACAAAATATTCTCTCTCTCTCTCTTTTTTTTGAGGTGTCCAGACTAAACGTCTGTACAAATTTCTAGTTTTTCCACGCGAATTACGTGCCTCGCCAATTTTTTTCCACAAGACGTAACAAATTATGAAGTTCCTCGTCATGTCATTGTCTCCGACCTTCTGACATTTGCTCTACCTCAGGTCCGTATAGTGCCCCCCTCACCCTGTTCTCAACCCACTCAATATACATCTTCCACGCACAGTGACAAACACACAACACAACACAACACAACACACACACACAACACAACACAACACACACACACACACACAACACAACACAGTACAACACACACAACACAACACACACAACACACACACAACACAACACAACACACACACAACACAACACACACACAACACAACACAACACACACACACAAACACACACACACACACACAGACATGTATATATAAACAACACTACTTACAGATATCTATACACGTATTTCCTTCGGAAAGAAGATATCGAACGAAATGAATGCTATCAATTTAAACACGTATATGCCCAACTTAAATTGTTTTCAGGTCAGGGAAATAACTAAGCCATTGAAGACTGCTGGAATGCAGGTGTCTGGTATTTGGTACAGCTAAACTGACTTACTGGAGGACGGTCTTTCTTGAGAAGCTAATATATCCTCACCTAGTCAAGCAATTCGCCGCACTGTTTGGAACCCGGAGGTTCATTGCCGCACTCACAAGAGCCCACCACCAGTCCCTACCCCGAGCAAAATCAATCCAGTCCACGTCCCCCCATCCCGCTTATTTAAGATGCATTTTATTATTATCCTCTCATCTACGCCCAGGTCGTCCAAATGGTCCTTTCCTTCAGGTTTTCCCACCAAAACCCTATATGCACCTCCCGTCTCTCCCATTCGTGCCACATGCCCCACCCACCTCATTCGTGTTCATTTTATAACCCCAATAATGATACGTGGTACTGTAATGGCTATTTTGCAAACGTACGTTTTCAAAAGGAGATTCACAGAATATGTATAAAAATAACTTCAGTGCATCGCCTATTTTTATTAATTTCTAAGTCCGATAAATGTAACTGATTCATCATTGTAAATAAGCAATTAAATGCGATACTTGATATAACATAATTCGAGTGATTGCAACTGTTTGTGAAATACTGTGACGGCGTGTCGGTGTGTCGGCGTGTCGGTGTGCCGGCATGTCGGTGTGTCAGTGTGTCGGCGTGCCGGCATGTCGGTGTGTCAGTGTGTCGGTGTCAGCGTGTCGGTGTCGGCGTGTCGGTGTGCCGGCATGTCGGTGTGTCAGTGTGCCGGCGTGTCGGTGTGCCGGTGTGTCTGCGTGTCGATGTGTCGGTGTGTCGGTATGTCAGTGTGCCTGCGTGTCGGTGTGCCGGCGTGTCGGTGTGTCTGCGTGTCGATGTGTCGGTGTGTCAGTGTGCCGGCGTGTCGGTGTGTCTGCGTGTCGATGTGTCGGCGTGTCGGTGTGTCGGTGTGCCGGCGTGTCGGAGTGTCGGCGTGTCGGTGTCAAACCGCACGAAAGCTTTCTAAAAAAAAAACAAGGCAGAAGTTTCTGTAAGTAGAATGTTAGCCTATAAATTGTGGCTTATGGCAGTTATTCTTCTCAAGGTCTTTATGCTTTCGCTCCTCTGGTGTGTTCCAAATCACGTGCAGCAGACAGAACGTAAAAAGAACGCATAATGGGGGCGCAGCTTCTGTCCGACTGTCTTTATAACAGATCTCCATTCCTGGCAAAGTTTCACAAGTAATTAATGTTATATTGTGGGCCATAATAAAATTAACCGGTGAGTTTAACTGTTATTTGTATCCGCACAGCATGAATCCTGTTGTAAGACTGCATGAGGTTGAAAACGAGGTTTAGCGTTTTTCGCAAAAAAATTATAATTTGTCTTAGAAAAATACGTGACACAAAGTAGCATTATCACCGTGATCTAAATGTTGTGCTTCAAAGCTTCCCGCTACAACAAACACGTAGCGAAATACAACTAAGAATCACTTTGATGCATTGCAGTGTCTATGTGCATTAGTATGACAACTGGGAGACAGCATGGAAATATCAATAAATGTGAAGACCGACAAGGCACACACAATGGTAAAGAGAGGATTTAATCTTTTAAAGGAGAAAAAATGAAGTGCTTTTCTATTTACTGCCCCCGATTTCTGGAACAACGTTGTCTTTGAATTTCTTAGACTTCGTAGTCTTGTCCTTTTGGTAACAGCAGCATCAAAACGAAGACGAGGAGGAAGCGTAGGTGGAATGATATTGACACAGGAAAGTCGAGGTATGAGGTAATAAAAAGCCTGTTCCACTGTAATTTTATCCACCACAAATATGAGAAAGACAGGCAATGTGCGTATAACGTAACATTGTGGAGCGTTCGTGCTATCATTGTTACTGTGGAAAATCAATAATTCTTACGTATTCTGAATGTGTATTTGTAGTCTTACGAACCCAGTATGAAATGCGTATGTGCCATATTGTCATGTGATCTGCCCGATCCTACAATATTTTTCCACATTAACTCATAAGAAAACCTTGTACATAAAATATGTGGTTTGATTTGCTCTACAACTTTTATCTGAGATATTTCTCATTCCAAGAAAAACTGAGCGAAATATTGTTATAAATGTACAAAAATTTTCATGAAAATTATCCGTTATTCTTGTCACATTCTAATGAAACTTTAAATTTCTTGACACATTTTCGAAAAATACACAAATATCAAATTTCATGAAAATCCGTCCAGTGGGAGCCGAGTTGTTCCAAGCGGACAAAAGGACGGACGGAGAGCTGGACAGACGTGACGAAACCAATAGTCATTTTTCGCAATTTCGCAAAACACGCTCAAAAATTAAACGAAATTCTACTTAAAAGTTCAGTCCGTACCGCAGAGCAAACACATACCGCCTCGGTTATAAGAATCAGTCAGTGAACGCTGTGTAGAGAAATAAAAGTTGTTTGTTCCGAGATCCATACAAAAACATACACTGCACTCTGCGGGCAGAACGTAGAATTTTTGACCTTTCAGCTTGGTGGTCCCTAAAAAAGCCACAGAAATATAAGACGTTATGTAAATTGTATACTTTGGTTAAAAGGGTCTGAATAAATCAGACCTTAATGTGTATGGGGGAAACGTGGGTAAGCACGGGAAGGATGGAGTGCCTGGTTTTGCAACTGCCTTCTGACAAGACGGTGATGTTAAATCAGTGTTACGGTATTTACCTTTCCCGAAGTCTTTATGCCTTTGATAAGGCATAACACTACGACGACCCACGAGAAGAGCAGGCAGAGCGCTAGGTCCCACTTAATGGGGCCAACATCCTCTATCCCGCTGGACAGATGCAGAACATGTCTCCTGTAATAATACGTTACATTTCATGAAGTATATCACAACTGGAAGAAATAAATAAGGAAAAGAAGAGAAACGAAAACAAAATATAAAAAAACAGAACAGCAGAAGAAACGACAAATGGAAGAAACGCAGAAATGGAGGTAGAAAAGAATTAGGAAGAAAATGAAAAAGAAAGAATACCGTTGGGTTTTCCGCGAAATGTAGCTGAGGGAACGTAAGTGTACACAATTTGTACATTCGCAAAGTAAAACCATCAGGGTTGCGTGGAGGTTTTACACACACCCCCCCCCCCCCCCCGGGTTTTTTTTACAGGGGTCAGGGGGGGGGGGGGTTTTTCTAATCCATTCAAAAACCAAAAACCACACAAAAGTTTCTGTTGCTTTCTTTGTTATAGGGG
>Ga0131853_10011061_pt1 | contig 16497 bp, 16 predicted proteins | sample TergutLab28metaG_FD_92764 | JGI IMG/M metagenome (GOLD analysis project Ga0131853, IMG submission 92764) | Labiotermes labralis P1 segment gut microbial communities from Petit-Saut dam, French Guiana - Lab288 P1 (version 2) (version 2) | ecosystem: Host-associated > Arthropoda: Insects >...
GAAAGATAACAGCGGGCAGTATATTTGGCAACCGTCCGTTAAAGACAGCACACCGGATACCATTCTTGGCAGACCAGTGTATACATCGCCGTTTGTGCCGGAGATTGCGGCAGAAGCCACGCCGCTGGCCTTCGGGGACTTCAACTACTACTGGATTGCAGATCGCCGGGATACGCGTTTCCGGGTGCTCAATGAGTTATATGCCGAGCGCGATCAGATTGGGTTCTTTGCTACGCATCGCGTGGATGGCAAGTTGATTCTGCCCGAAGCGGTGAAGCTACTCAAGATGGGCGAGGCGTAATCTATCCCCTAAATTGTACCACAGCATATCCCACAATACAACAACTTTCGAGGCGGTATCAAATTGATACCGCCTCCGCTATATGGCGCAACCTTCCCTTGCCTGGAAAGCCGGACTTGCAATACTAAGCGTTCATTTTCTCGATTATTTGCTCTTTCTGAAAATATCGCAAATCACAAAATTGTCGCGCATGACTTGTTAGTATTTCATAGAAAAATTGACTCATGGAAAATCCTTTGCATTGACATGCGATGCGGTTTTTTGGTATAATCAAGCCATTCGGTTGGACAAGTTTTTCTTTTCTTATGCTTTTCCTAAACATTAGCTTCTTGATGCAGGCTAAAAAAGTTGCCGGCGTACCCTCGTCCTACCCAGGTACTCCTCTGCAGATGGGTTCCACCGGCCAGGATGTGCGGGTGATCCAAGAGCAGCTAAACGCTATCTCGAACAACTTCCCAGCCATACCAAAAGTACGGGTGGACGGTATCTTCGGTGAAGATACCAGAAAAGCCGTGGAGATTTTCCAGAGCGTTTTCCGCTTGGCCTCGGACGGCATTGTCGGCTTTGGCACATGGTATAAGCTCTCACAGATTTACGTTTCTGTCACTCGTATGGCGGAGTTGAGATAGGCCGTAACACAAAAGTAAGCGCCTGCAAGTATGCTAAACAAAAAAATGCATACTGCATACAAAGGTCGGCGGTATCCTGTAATACCGCCGACCTCTTTTTCACTTTACCTTCTCTAAGCAGCGCTGCCTTTCCTGTTTTTAGAAACAACATCAAATGTAACCGCAGCCAGCAGCACAAGTCCGTTGATTACGCGCTGTAAATTTATATCAGCGCCAAGCAGAGACATGCCCATATTCAGAACGCCCATGAATATAGCGCCGATAACTACGCCACCGACTTTGCCGATGCCACCATAAGCTGAAGCCCCACCTATAAAGCAAGCGGCAATAGCGTCAAGCTCAAATCCCATGCCAGCCTGGGTGGAGGCCTGGTTAAAGCGGGCGACAACTACCAGCGCCGCTATGGCCGCAAGAAAACCGTTGTTGGTATAGGCAAAGAAAAGGATACGCCTTGTGTTAATACCAGAAAGACGCGCCGCTTTGGCGTTACCGCCCATTGCGTACAAATGCCTACCCCAAATAGTGTTCTGCGTAAAATAGCTGTAGATTAAGAAAATTAGTCCAAGAAGAACCAACACAGCCGGCATACCGCTATGCTGCCCTAGTTGGTGGAACAAAAACAGGATCGCTGCACAAATAATCGCGGGGTACAGCATCTCCGAGGCTGCGCCGCCAACCGCGTAACCTTTGCGCTTTCGCTGAATGTACGAAAACAACTTTGCCGCTAAAATCAATACGCTTACAACAATGCCGATAGCCAGCGTTGACGAGAATATCAGCTCTCTGGTAGGCTCGGTTAGCCAATGTGCCGGCAGGAAACTGTTGAAGAGGTTGCGGTACTCCACTGGGAATGGCCCGATGTTGCGCGCTCCCATAAGAATGAGCGCAACGCCGCGGAAAGTCAGCATCCCGGCGAGCGTAACAATAAACGCGGGAATGCCGACATACGATATCCAAAACGCTTGCCACGCGCCGAGCAAGATGCCAATTCCCATGCACATCAAAATCGCCAGGTATGGGTTTATTCCCATCTCGACGATGAAAATGCCCGCAAACGCACCGACAAGGATGACAATACTGCCCACCGCAAGGTCGATGTTTCCTCCCGAGATGATGCATAGTAGCATCCCGATAGCCAAAATAACCACATAACTGTTCTGGACAATCAAGTTGTTCAGGTTGTGGGGGCTAAACAAAGAAACACCGCTGGGAAGCAAAATCTCAAACACTAGCATTGTTAACAGCAGCACAATAAGCAGAGCGTACTTGCCCAATATGTTCTTAACATTATCCATACACATCCGGCCCCCTTAATCGCCCTGGGTAGATGCCCGCAGGATCATCATCATAATGACTTCCTGGCTAGCCTCTTCCCTGCTTAACTCGCCAATCATCTTGCCTTCGTTCATCACATATATCCGGTCACACATACCTAAAACTTCGGGCATTTCGCTGGAAATCATCAATACAGATTTTCCTTGCGCTATCAAATCATTCACCAGGGTGTATATTTCGTACTTAGCACCTACATCTATTCCCCGGGTAGGTTCGTCAAGTATCAAAATATCCGGCTCGGCGAACATCCATTTGGCTAGCAGCACCTTTTGCTGGTTTCCACCAGAAAGGTTGCCCACAATTTGTTCTATCCCTGTGCTGCGCACGCCAAACCTAGTGGAAAAGTCGGTGGCTTCGTTGCGCTCCAAATCCTTGTCCAAGTGGAATCCTATATTGGTTACGCGCTTGGTGTTAGCTAGGGTAATATTCGCGCGGATTTCGTTGCTGAGTACAAGACCCAAGGCTTTGCGGTCTTCGGTCACGTATGCCAGCTTGTGATTGATGGCGTCTTTAACTGTCTTGAGCTGAACCGTCTTGCCGTTTATCAACAGCTCCCCCGAAATATCCGCACCGTAGCTTCGGCCAAAAATGCTCATAGCAAGCTCTGTTCTGCCAGAACCCATCAACCCGCTAATACCCACAACCTCACCGCGCCGCAAGTTCATATCCACATTGTCGCAAATTTTCATATTCCTGTACAGCGGGTGATACGCTGTCCAGTTCTTCACTTCCAGGCAAATATCACCGGGTTCGCGCTTTTCGCGCTTTGGGTAATAATCGCCGAGTTCACGGCCTACCATGCCCCTAGCTATGCGGTGCTCATCAATTTCGTCCCCGCCTTTGGTCAGCGTTTCGATCACCGCGCCGTCCCGAATGATTGTTATTTTATCTGCCACCTGCTCCACCTCTTTGAGCTTGTGGGAGATGAGGATACATGTCATGCCTTCGCTTTTAAACTTTAGCAAAAGCTCCAGCAGGTTTTGGGAGTCATCTTCGTTGAGCGAAGCTGTCGGCTCGTCCAATATTAGCAGCCGGACGTTTTTGGCTAGTGCTTTTACTATCTCGACAAGCTGCTGTTTGCCCACGCCAATATCCCGCACCAGGGTGTGGGGCGATTCGTCCAACCCTACAATATCTAAAAACTTCCGGGCGCGCTTGTAGGTTTCGTTCCAGTTAACGCGCAGATGAGAGCCGCACTCGTTGCCCAAGAACATATTCTCGCCAATGCTCATATGCGGGTTAAGTGCAAGTTCCTGGTGGATGATGACAATGCCTTTTTTCTCGCTGTCCTTAATCCGCCCAAATCGGCATTCATCGCCGTCGAAGATGATTTTCCCCTCGTAGCTTCCGTGGGCATATGTACCGCTGAGCACGTTCATCAACGTGGACTTACCCGCGCCGTTCTCGCCAACAAGGGCGTGTATAGTACCGGGGTAAACCGCCATGCTTACATCGTCCAGTGCTTTTACCCCGGGAAATGTCTTAGTGATGTTTTCCATTTGCAGCAAGGGATTTTCCATAAGCAGCCCTGCCCTCCAGTTAACAAAAAGCCCCTTCCGGAGGGCACACGGCCCTCCGGAAAGCGGCTTGGGGTAACGGTTTAGCCGTAAAGCTCGGCTTCGGTGTAGTAACCGCCATCAATCAGCAGTTCTCTGTAGTTGTCTAGGGTCGCAACGATGGGATCGCTCAGGTAAGTCGGGACATAGAATATGCCGTTGTTGTAGTCGGTGGTGTTGTTGACAGGTACCGGGCGGCCTTCAACTATGGCGACAACCATATCAACCACGTTTTGGGCAAGTACGCGGGTGTCTTTGAATACCGACATAGCTTGAGTGCCGGCAATCATATTGCGGACCGAAACGATATCACAGTCCTGCCCGGTTACTATGGGGAAGTTCTCCGGCGTCCATCCGGCATTTAGCAGCGCGTTGGTAACACCTTGGGCAGTAGAGTCGTTCGAGCACATAACCGCATGGAGGGCGTGCCCGCCCGGGGTCAAGTTGTTTAGGGCAATCAGGTTTTCCATGCGTGTCTGGGCATTCTCGGTTGACCAGCCAAGGGTCGCAACCGCCATAATGTCGGTCTGGCCGGACGGCGAAACAAGGGTGCCGTCATCCAAGAAAGGCTGCAGAATGCTCATAGCACCAGGGAAGAAGAAGAAGATGTTGTTGTCGCCCGGGTCGCCGGTGAAGAACTCGATGTAGAACGGGCCGGGCTGATTGGGTAGATCCAGAGCGTCCCGAATGAATTCGCCTTGCATTACGCCAACCAGGAAGTTGTCGAATGTAGCGTAGTATGTAACTGCCGAGGTGTTCATAATCAAGCGGTCATACGCGATAACCGGGATGCTTTGGGCTTCGGCCAGGGCGAGAACTTCTGTAAGCGAATCGCCGTCAATAGCCGCGACTACCAGTACATCCGCGCCGGCGCCAATCATGTTTTCAAGCTGCGCAACCTGGGTAGGTACATCATTTGCGGCGAACTGCAAGTCGACATCAAAACCTCTTTCGGTGAACATGTTGTACAGGTTTTGACCGTCTTGATTCCAGCGCTGCAGATCCATTGTCGGCATCGAAACGCCTACCCTAACAGCTCCATCTCCGGCGTCGACTACCGCGGGCGGGGTTTCTTGAGCGTCCGGCGTTGGTTGCGGATCAGCGGCCGGTTGCGGAGCCGCACAAGCGGCAAGGACAAAGAGCATTGCTGCTGCAATTGCGATAGCTAAGAACTTTTTGCTGTTTCTCATGATGTCATAATCCTCCTAGTAATGCATGTATTTTTTGATTGCCTGCCATAAGAAAATGTACGCCACTGTGTATTACAAAAGGAAATATGCGCTGTGACAATTTATTGCGGTTAAGTAGCCGGCGTAGATAATTAACCCCCAATACTATAACAATTCTCTTGGTAAATGTCAACTCTTTCCTGCTCTGCTAATGCATTTATTTGTGTCTTTTTCACTTTTGCTCCACACAAATACCGCTACGTTACATAAAAACTTTGTGGTATTATGCCACTTCCCGCTCTTTTAAGTTTACCGTACAGTGCGATACGAGCAACAGTTCCAATAAGGCCACATAATATTTACGGCAAATATTGTCATCGCAAAAGAAATGAACCCCACTCACAGGGAACAGGATTCATTTCGCGCATATTTCTTATTCAGTGTTTATAGAGGCTGAGGTTTTTGGCAGCGTTCCCTTGGAACGCAAATTATCTCCTTGATTTGGGTTCCAAAAGAGTTGTTGGTATGGCTGGGAACTATAACTATCGCGGTGTCCGCGCCCTTTACTGTTCCGCCAAGTATTGACCCAATAAGTGTGCCGTTGCCGCTTAAAGTAAAGTTCCCTCCACCATGCACTTGAACGGCATTTCGATTGGCGGGGGTTGCGGATAAAGATTCCACCAAGCCGTTTGTTATAGTAACATTACCACCAGAAACTACATCAATTACACCGTCATTGGCTTCGCCCAATCCGCGTACTACCCCTCCGTTGATATATACATCTGCACCACTGCCTATAATGGTACGTGCTCCGATTGTTCTTTCCAATGTACCCCCATTCACCGTTATTGTTATTGTTGGACCGTTAGTAAAAATTAAAGATATGGCACCGGTTGTCAGTGTGAGATTTCCGCTTTCAACTACAAAATCGCCACCGCCTGTTAGGTTCATGGGGGTTGCGCTAGCATTTGCAGTCAAATTAGCGTTCCATTCCACTATAAAACCCGCCGGGATCATAAGAGCTAGGTTAGGGCTTGAACTCGCAGCCGTAATTGTAATGTTACCGGTAACTGTCACTGTGTTTCCGCTAACCGAAGTTGACAATGAGCCGCTGTTGGCTGTGTTGAAATTGTTAATGGTGTTTACTATGGCTGTAGTGCTTAGGGCATTATGCCGATTGGCTCCACCGTGACCGCAATAACAGGCGGCTCAACCCCATCTGCCACCACAAAATCCCCCTGCACAGCGGCGGTAAAAATATACTCTCCCGCAAAGCCCTCAAATTCGGGCGCACTGCTCCAGCTCACCGGCACGGTTATGGTGTAATCTTCCAGCGCGTCGGTTGTCGCCGTTAAAGCAGTGGGTAGGTCAAGTGCCGCCAGTTCGGTACCAAAGGGCACGGTTTGGCTGACTACGCTTGCCGGTAAATCGGCAAAGGCTGTGATTGTTGCCGGGGCTGGGGCGGCTTCTGCCGGTTCCTCGCCTTGTGCGCCCTCACCACTTATGTACTCCACTTCCGGCTCGGGGATGTACCCGCCCTCCCCATCAGCCAACTCAAGTCGAAAGCGGCTACATATGTGAGCAATGCACGGCAAAGCTCACATAGGCAACAACAAAGCGGTCAAGGGTTAAACCTTGGCCGCTTTTCATCGCTTTTGTGAATCCCCGCGCAGGTTACACCATCCCGCAAACTTCACATATCAACAAATCCCGACACAAAGCCATTTTTCGGCACTTTTGGTTACACCATTACTTACACTACAAACCCCAACGCATATCAACAAATCGCAAATGTGGGTTGCAAAAAGCCGCCCTCGTGTTTTTCACGAAAGCGGCTTTTTGCTTCAACAAGTGGTGTTATTATCGCGTTTTTTGGTATTTTGCCACTCGTTTTCTAGTGGGCCATTGGTGTGCAAAGACGAACTCTTTTTCGTGGGTGGGGTGTTCAGTGTGGTCGTGAAGTTTAAGCTGTGCACCTAAAAACCCCGCGCTTGCTCACAAACGGCCTTAATATGTTCCGTATGCTTGTGACAGCACCAATACCTACTGCTTAAACGACACCGGAACAAAAACATCCCTGTCGGTGACAACCTCCACAAGGGCGGGCTTATCCTGAGCGAGAGCTTGTTTGATTGCCGAGCCTATCTGCTCTGGATTTTCTACCCGAACCGAGAACGCACCGAGTTCTGCCGCAACCTTGCTAAAATCTACAGGCGAGAAAGCGAAGTGATTTGCGGCCTTGGCTGCGTTGTCGTCGTACAGGTGCTTTAGTCCGCGCCAGCTTTGCCCCAATATCTGGTTGTTGTTGACAACTGTAACCGTCTTGATTCCCCTGCGCACCGCAGTTTCCAGCTCCAGCATGTGGTAGTAGAGCGCACCGTCCCCGGTAAAGCAAATCACCGGCTTGTTCGGCACGGCACATTTTGCACCCAACGACGCCGGAAATGCCCAACCGAGCGAACCCGCTGCCCTGTAAAAGCGTTGCGTAGGCTTCATACGCAGCATCGACGAACTCCACACCGCCGAGAATCCTGTGTCCGCAACCACAATCGCGTCATCAGGCAACACTTTATTCAGCTCGGCGCAAAGCCGCTCCGGACGTATCGGCGTGTTGTCGCTTGCTTTGTTGGCGTTGTATTCATCTTCGGTTGCCTTTACATATCCAGCCACTTGAGCGCGCCACTCTGGCCGGGATTTTTGAGATACCGCTTCCACCAGTTGTTCGGCTACCGTGCGCGCGTCTCCCAAAAGTCCAATCGCGCCGGAATAATTCTTCCCGAGCTCGGTCGGGTCAACGTCAATTTGAATCACGTTCACGTTGCGCTTGGGCACTTCCCATTCGTAAGTTGTCTGGTCATTCGTCTGCGTTCCAACAAAGATTACCAAGTCTGCAGCCGCGACAGTTCTGTTGCCGCAGTCCATCCCATAACTACCGACAATACCCGCCCACAGCGGGTCTAGCTCATCGATTATGCACTTTCCATCCGGGCTGGTTCCCACAGGAATATCTGATTTTTTCGCTAGTGCATACAATGCCTCCCCGGCTCCTGATGCGATAGCTCCGCGCCCGGCCACAATCACAGGCTTTTGCGCCTTGGCAATCGCTTGCACTGCCTTTTCCAAATGTTTAGCTTCTGCCGGGGTACGGTAGGACGGGTATCTCGTGTGCAGCTCGTTTACGAATACTTCCTCTTCGATTTCCACCTGTTCTACCGTGTTTCCCATAAAATCGGGCAAGTCCAAATGCACCGGCCGACCCTTTAGCGTCGTCACTTCTCTGAACGCTTGCCGAAGCAAAAATGGGAGCTGTAACGGGTCGGCGCAGTCCGCATTGAACTTGGTTACACTATCGAACAGTGGCCGGTGGTCAATTTCCTGGTAGGCGTTCTTGTACTGATACTTGGGCGACTTTTTGCCCGTAATCGCAATCACCGGGCTGTTTGCCAAGAATGCGTCGCTGATTCCGCCCGCCATATTCGCTGCACCAACCGACTGTGCGATTACAATCCCGGGGCGACCGCTTGCCCTCGCATAGCCGTCCGCCATGTAACCTGCTGCGTTCTCCGAATGAGCCATGATACTTTTGATTCCCAACTCGTTCATCTCACGAATCGCTAATCGTAACATTGTCTGTATGAAAAACACGTGAGTTACCCCATACCCATGAAACGTTTTCGCGATATACTCATATCCCTGCATTCTATTCCCTTCTTTCTGTGAATAATTATTTCGCCGCATTTTTCCTTGCTCTATGCGCCCTTATAACAGGCGCCACAAACCCGCGGTAAATGATAAACAGTAACACAATAACCAGCGCGGCCGAAATAGGCCGTGTGAAGAAGGCTGTTATATCGCCCCTAACAGCGAGGAGTCCGCGCCGGAGGAAGGGACCTATCATTCCTCTGGGCAATATCGGCCTAGGATTAAAGGCGCTACCGGGAATCCGATTTTTGATATAAGGAAGCCTATAACGCCAAAGACAAACATCAAGTAGACGTCCGATATACGGTTGGAGTATGCGAAAGAGCCTATGATGCTCAAAAGCGTAACAATCGCCATAGTTGCCGGCAAGGGTATGCCAAGCGAGAGCAAGGGTGCAAAGCCTCCGGTGTGGCGGCTTTGGTGGCGGTTTTGCAACCGACCAAGCCCTCGATTCTGCCCTCGCCGAAACCTGCCTCGCCTTCAGAGTGGGCCAATACACTGGCCATACCTATGCGGTTCATTTCACGAATTGCAAAGCGGAACAGGGACTGCGTATCGAACACCTTGGATATTCCATTGTCCTTTAAGCGTCTTTGCTAGAAATTCATAGCCTTGCATAACATTATAAACCTTTCTCGCTGGTGTTTGGGCGCGGATAAAAGTATGGCAAATGCATCGCAAGACATCCAATCTTGCGATGCATTTGTGCAGCAAGTATTAGCCTGGCAGAAGCTGGTCTGCGTGCTGAGCCATATCATCCCAGATTCGGTCCATGAAGGGTAGCGCCTCTTCCATCGGAAGGAAGAAAGGTTCGATGTCGAAAGACTCTCTGATTGCTTGCGCGAATACCGGGTCTTGCTGGATTTCTCCCACAGTATCGGAAAGCCTACGCAGAATGCCCTCATCGGTGCCGGGAGGGAAGGCAAAGAAGTATGCGCGACCAATCGAAGCACCGGTAAGACCCATCTCTTCAACGGTCGGTACGTCCGGGAAGTTTGGGTTGCGGGTCTCGGAGCTTACCATTATCGGAACCATTTCCCCGGTTTCAATGTACTGCCGGAAGATGGCATAGGGGGCAACAGCCATTTCGGTATGGCCGCCCAACAAAGAAGCTACCATTGCGCCGGCGCCGCCAACGTCAACAGCGTTTACTTCAAAACCACCGGCAATTTCCATCATGCGTAGCGCGAAGAAAGAAAAGGCGGGGATCGTTGTCGCAACATTGATACTTCTCGGATTCGCATGTGCTCTTTCAAGGAAATCCGCCGCGTCCGTGATACCGGATTGAGCGCTCGCGACCAAGATGGTAGCGTCACAGTAGATCGCAACGTTGGACATTGCGAAATCGTGGTGGTTCAGTTCAGTTGTTTCAGTCAGGATGTTGGTGAACATGGTGCCTGTGTGGAAGAAAAGAACGGTATAGCCATCGGGATTGGACATGTGAACTTGGGTAGAGCCAACGGTACCAGCCGCGCCGTCAACATTGACGACATTAAACGGTTGCCCAAGTTTTTCCGCCAACAGCGGGGCGTATGTACGCGCGTAAAAATCGGTATCGCCGCCCGCCAGCAGAGGGACAATAATCGTTACCGGACGAGTCGGCCAGTTAACTTCCTCCGCGGTTGCTTGATAATCCTGCGCCGCAGATGCATCCGGGGTCGTAGGGGCAACTGGTGCAGGTGCAGCTTGCTGTTGCCCGCAACCAGCAAACATACCCAGCACAATAACACTGCAGATTATTAGTGCCAATAACCTTTTTTTCATTAAAACTCCTCACTTTCTTCTCAACAATATAATCTAAGCAGAAGCTTTCGCTTTCGCACTAGAACGTGTCCGAAGGTCTTTGACCACCATGACAGAAAGGAACAGCACTGTGCATCCAAGGAACAGCGCGGAAATCGGCCTTGTTACAAACGGGGTGAAATCCCCTTGTGACAGCATCAGCGCGCGGCGCAAGAAAGTTTCGGCCATTGGCCCCAAGATAAAGCCCATGATAAACGGACCAACGGGAATCTTAAACTTGGAAAAGAGATATCCCACAGCCCCAAAAATGATCACGATGTATGTATCAAAAATGCGGTGGTTTAGCCCAAATGCACCAACAATGCACATCGTGAAGACAATTGGCAGTAGGATGTGCTTAGGAATGCGAAGTACTTTGACAATGAACTGTTCGCCATACAACAGCACCAACAGCATCACAAAACTTGCAATCGCCATGCTAACAAAAATGCCATAAACTAAGGCGGTTTCCTCAACAAAGAGCAATGGGCCGGGGGTAAGGCCGTGAACCATTAGTCCACCTAAAAGCATCGCTGTGGCCATATCTCCAGGTATGCCCAGCGTCAAAAGGGGTACCATGGAACCGCCTAATGTTGCGCTGTTGGTGGATTCAGTCGCCATAACGCCATCCAGAATACCGGTGCCGAACTTCTCAGGATACTTGGAACGGGCTTTTGCCACAGAATATGCCAGAAGATTGATTGTAGCTGCGCCGATCCCCGGCAAGACCCCCATACCAATACCAAGGGCTGAAGAACGCGCGAGCACGGGGATTTGCTCCTTGAATTCTTTCTTGGTGATCCCAAAACCAATACCACTTTTGGAGCCAACTTGCACTTTATCGGTACCCAAATTATTTCTTGATGTTTCAGCACTGACCATGATTTCGGCTAGGGCGAAGACCCCTACAAGAACCACTAAAACATCCAAGCGAGCCATCATTTGAAGGCTACTAAAGCTAAAGCGCACTGCCCCGTCAATCGGAGCCATGCCCGAACTTGCCATAAGCATCCCCAGCACACCTGCCGCCAGGCCTTTCATGACCGATTTGCCCGCAAGCATCGAGATCATACTAAGTGAAAACACCGCGATGGCAAAATACTCAAACGGCCCAAAGGTCAATGCTACCCGCGCAATGTTAACCGATGCCAAGATCATCACAATAACGCCGGATATCGTCCCGATAAAAGTAGCAAGCACGGCACCGCCCAGTGCTTTCAGCGCTTGCCCTTTTTGTGCCATGGGGTGGCCGTCAAAGCAGGTCGCCACGCTCGCTGGGGTCCCGGGGATACCCAAAAGTATCGCAGAGTGGAATCCGCCGGCCATGCCGCCGATATAAACGCCCACAAGAAGCATCATGCCATCAAGAGCCGGCATCGTGAACGAAACCGGCATAAGCAGCACAATAGCCATCGTTACGCTAATTCCCGGTACCGCGCCCAAAGCAATACCAACGACAACGCCCGCAATAATAACGGCTATGCCCATCGGCGTAAGCAACGCATAAAGTCCAGTTGCTAGGTTTTCAAGCATACATTTAATTCCTCACTTTTACACAAAGTAACGAACGTGCACTCAAACGCCAGTTCTCTAACTTAGAAAATTCCCGTTAGTATACCGCCGGGAAGCATAAGGAATAGGAAGTGGCGGAAGAGTATATATATCATGGCTGATGAAATAATTGCAATAACCGCGAACTTAAGTGGTCTGAGTTTTTCTTTTGGACAAAGGTTAACTGTTTGGAAAAACACATACAATGCTGATGCGATGAGGAACCCCAGCGGCTCCAGTACGGCCACATAAGCGCCAGACAAAAGAAATGTAATTAGCACGCAGCGGTAATCAATCTTTTCTTTTGGCGAAGCGTCTTGGTCTTTGGTTTTAATCAATTGCCTGACGCTAGAAATAATCAGAGCAACAGACATTGCTGCCAGCAATATTAACAATATTCGCGGATAAGCACGCGAATCGACAACCCCAATCGGCGTAGATGCAATACGAGGGAACTGAACGCCGTAGATGATTGTAAAAAACAAAAACAGTATTCCAGAATATAAGTTGCCGTACTTGGTGAAATTTAGCGCTTTCAATATATGAACTCTCCCATCACTGGATTTGCCCATCAATCGAGCTTTGAAGTGACAAGTCTCACGCGGCAGAACTCTCAACATTCTTTGTGGTGATTGGTGAGAAAGATTTTTTCATTTCAACACTCCTTCCTCTTCATGTTGCCAGAATAAGCTGCCCCTCATTGCCAAATCAATATCTTATGCCAAACCACTCCCCCTTGCTTTGTCCGAGTATTAGTCTTTCGATGCCATTTCCATCCACCGATTTCCAGATCTAAGCTTGTGTTTGCTCACACACTGCTCAATTTCGTCATAGCGCTTTTCTTCAAGCAGGCGGATAATCTCCTCGTGCTCCTGATATGATTCCTCCATACGGTTGGGCACGACCAGAAACACAGACTTGGTGACGTTCCATTTCTGATACAGGTCAACAATCATGTTGTACAGCATTGTTGAGGGGTTTTTGTTGTAGATTTCGAGATGGAACTGCGTGTTGTGACGGGCGTATTCTTTGTCATCGCCTTGCTCAAAGGCCACTTTGTTCTTATTGTTGATTGCGCGTAGATACCTTATATCCTCCGGCTTGAGGTAATCAGCGCTTAATCGGGAGGCGTACCCCTCAATCATACCCTTAACCTGGAATATCGCAACCAAATCATCTTGGTTAATTCCGCACACCACGGCGCCCTGATTGGCGTTTAAGCACACATATCCTTGGCTTTCCAACCGTCGTATAGCTTCACGCACAGGTATATCGCTGACATTCATCTGCTTTGCGACTTCCCTTATAACTAAACGGTCATTAGGGCGGTATGCCCCTCTTGCTATATCGCCCAGCAGCGTTTCGTGCACAATGTCAACCTTGCTCTTATAATCCACTAGCGGCTACCCCCTTTTTGTATCGACACAGCATACGGCCTGGGTTATTTGCCCAATTGCTCGTCGCTTGGATTATATATCATATATAATCGCTTGTTGAAATTATAACAGAATTTGTCACATTTGTGTATATGACAAATTCAACAAGTTAAAGGCTGCATATATGGGCACTTTGCCATTAGCATCCGATTGTGCGGGTCTTTTTCGAAAAAAGACGGGCGACAAGGGGAGGGTTACCCTCACCGCCCACTTATTTGTCCAACACCCTGTAACCGCAAGCTTTTTCGACTGACTGCTAAACCGTGACGTTAGCCTTTCCGTCTATGGTACCGACGCACCCTCGGCGGCTCACCACGCAGCGCCCGCTCCAGAACCGGGTCGGTCGGCAGTACCGCTAGCTTCAAAATATCTGCACAAGCCACCCGTCCACCACTTGGAGAGTATATAGCACTTGCCATCCAACGGCAAGCATCCATACCCATCATCAAAGTTAGCGCTCCCGCGCACCAAGCGCCAAATACATGAAGTGCAAGTGGTAGTGGTACACATCTCGACCAAGCTGCTCCGACAGCGCCTTATTACGCTCATCCGCGTGCATGACTGCCGAGAGCACAAACTCTTCGCCTCCCGCCTCGGCAACCGCGAAGCGGTACGCATCCTCGTAGAACTTCTTGGCGAACTCGTACCCTCCGCGCCGGTCGAAATATTCCGAGAAGTGAGCCGGGTTTGGGGTGGCTAACCCCAACAAGCATCAAGGGTATGTATATACACTTGAATTGCTTGCCATTTAGCGGAATACAAGGTAAGAGCAAAGTTTCAAGGCTGAAAAACTGTATTGTTCGGTTAGGTCTTTTAGGTTTGTTAATCCTCTTCCTGTCATGCGCCACATCAGAAAACTCAACACAAAATTTATCTTGACACGCATGTCGATATGAACTATAATAATGACACGGATGTCGATATTTTTATTTCGGCAAGCCCACATGTGACTGAGAGGAGTTAGCCATGCCAAAAGTAACCAAGGAATATGTTGATGAAAAGAAAAGGGAAATTGTTGATGTAGCTATTCGTGTGTGCAAATCTAAGCCAGCCTATTCAGTAACAATTCGTGATGTTGTAAAGGAGAGCGGAATAAGTCAAGGGGGGATGTATCATTATTTTTCAAGCATAGATGAAATTTTTATCGAGATTCTAAATCGAACCTATGACGAATATTCAGCAAACGATGAAATTGAAAAAATCTTTGCAAGAGGAAAACGGCCCTGCGAAGTCATAACAGATTTTTTACTTTTACGTGGAAGATTGATAGATGACATATATAAACAATTCGGAGGGCTAATATTTGATTTGCAAGCCATCTATATAAATAACCCCGAAAGAGGCAGAAATATATTAGCAGGGATTAAAGCCAATGACGATGCTTATAGCGACTTCACCAGGTTAAGCAATTACATTGATGAGCGTATAGCTGACGGAAGTTTTGAATGTGCTATACCTAAAGAGTATATTCTATTCATTATTGTTACTGCAAGCGATGGCATAAAGAAAGCACTTATTGACCCAGATAGTGCAGATGAACTAGCACTTGTCGGCATATCAAAAGAAGAATGTGCAACAACAGAAAGTATGATGAAAATTTTATCGCAAGCAATAGTAAAACTACTTGGAATATAACGGAGGAAAACATGGGTAAAGCCAATAGCTTTATAGAGGAATATGCAAATATAAACGGCATCGACCAATTTTTTTTGCATTACCCCTCACCTCAAAAAGAGGTTGTTATATTTCTGCATGGCGGGCCGGGAGGGTCTACGTCTTTTCTTTCATATGTTTTGCGGCCATATTGGGATTTTTGTACCCTTGTTTACTATGACCAACGTGGAGCGAGTAGAACACAGAAGAGAAGCAAATCAGAACAAAAGGATTTAACTATTGAAAATTTGATTGCCGATTTAAGGCAAACAATTAAATATGTAAAGAGTAAATATAAAACAGACAGGGTTATTTTACTTGGTCAGTCATGGGGAACTGTTTTAGGCACACAATATATTCTCAAATACCCGGAAGATGTCATAGGTTATATCGGAACTGGGCATTGCATTGACACGCGCCGAGATATGAAAATTATCTACGAAAAGCTGTGTGTACTTATTACAAACAAGGGAAGTAGAAAGGACGCAATCAAACTAAGGCAGATGCAAAATTTACCCAATATGAAAGTTGATGATAAGAATTATGTTGCTGTTGACATGAAATTTACTTATCTGAAACAAAAATACGGACTCAACTTAAAAAGCGGCAAACTGTTAAAAGCTATGTTAAAAAGCCCGCTTTTTAAGTTAAGTGACATTCTTTTAATGATTAAAGGGGCTAAGCTAAATTTTCATCTGACAAAATGGCTAACGGATTACAGTATTTGGGATACAACCGAATATACCGTTCCTGTCTTTTATATTCTCGGTAAGAACGATTGGCAGACCTCAAGCGTATTGGCCGCAGAGTATTTTGAGAAAATTAACGCTCCACAAAAGGGGCTTTACTGGATAGAAAATGCAGGCCACGCCACAGACATAGATAATCCGGCAGACTTTTGTAAAACAGTAAAAGAAATCGTTACGCAACTGGCCGGGGCACAAGCAGGAGATATTTAATGCTGGAAAACACTTTCATGCGACGGATATTGTATACGAATACATTCGTCGTAATATGTATTACTTTTTCTGTTTGCAATTCAAAAAGCTGAATAGCATAGCAACTGTCCAGCAGTATATAAAAAACCGCAGTTGTGGCAGTCAATATTTTGCAGCCGAAAATAAGCAACTAAGCCCGGCGGCGGCGAAGTTGCTTGCAATTTAATACAATGATGCCCCATTACAATATCAAAGCGCATCGTTTTAGGCATTTATTAATATGGGAAAGATGAAACATACCAACGCCAATATAGCGACAGTACAATTTTACTCACCAATTTATCTGATGTTGTGTATGTGTGATAACTATCCCGAAAAGGAATCGGAGGCATTGGATTATATAAAACAGCACATTACACAGTTTGATGCTGTGTACATGAAAGAA